>JAABUZ0100001524.1_pt1 | contig 43522 bp, 53 predicted proteins | sample 5562091 | NCBI WGS metagenome assembly JAABUZ01 (sample SAMN12813069, study PRJNA571459) | rock metagenome | isolation source: Antarctica rocks | place: Antarctica: Victoria Land, Linnaeus Terrace sud | collected 2015-12-21
GATCAGCTCGCTGGCGACGCGCCGGGCCTCCGGTAGCCGGGACTGCGCCACAGCCACCATCGCTCGGCTCTGGTCCACGCCCACCACAACACCGTGCAGGTGCCGGGTCAGAAAACCGCTGCCGCATGCGACATCGAGCGTGCGAGTTGCGGGCAACTTCCGCACCAGCGAGATCAGCCGGTCGAGCTCAAGGTCCCAGCCCGTCGGTCGCGGTCGGCGAAGTGGCCATGTCCCAGGTACCACTCGTCGTACTCGTCGGCCCGCTGGTCGTAATAGGTCGCGGTCGCTGGGTGCCGGGCAAATGCACGCGTCGGTGCAGTCACGTCAACATTGTCACCGCGACCAGTTCACCCGGCGTGACGGCCACGCTGGCGGCCGTTTGTGTCCCAGCAACCGATCCTTCACTGGTACTCCAAAGATATACGGTGTGACGGCCGTATATACTGGTGTCATGGCGAAGCATCTGGTGGACCTCGACGAGAAGACGCTCAGCGCAGCTCGCGTGGAACTTGGCACCACGACGATCAAAGACACGGTCAACGAGGCGCTCCGTCGGGCCACGACCCGTCGAGAAGGCCGCGTAGCTGCCGCGTTGGACGTGCTGGCCGACGCACGTCTCAACGATCGTGTCGACGCGTGGCGCTGACCCATCTCCTGGACACCAGCGTGGTCAAGCGGCTCGGTCGCCCGCAGGTGCGCGAGATCGTCGAGCCGCTGGCTGCGGCCGGTCAGCTTGGCCGTCCGAGCATCTGCGACCTCGAGGTCGGTTACTCAGCGCGCACCGCTGCCGAGTGGGACCACCTCGTGGGTGCCCTGGATGCGTTCGAACCGGTCGCCACGACGGCCGCCCACGTACGGCGGGCTCTTCAGGTCCAGCGCTTGCTGGCCCAACGCAGTCAACGCGGACGCAAGATTCCTGACCTTCTCGTAGCGGCCGCAGCGGAGGAGCTCGACATCTCTGTCCTCCACTACGACGCCGACTTCGACCTCATCGCCACGGTCACCGGGCAAGCCTGCAAGTGGGTCATGCCAGCCGGCACCGTCGAGTAGCCCCGTGACGTTCCGGTAGCCGATCCGCTTCAGAACGAAGAGTCGGCTCTGGAAAGCTGGTCTCGTGGTCGCTGCTGCTGCCCGAGAGCCGGCGGTCCTGAAGACCGAGCGGCTGCTGCTGGTGCCGCTGGACTCCTCAAGGGTCGAGGAGTTGGCCGCCATCTACACCCACCCCGAGGTGGCCCGCGACATCGGCGCTGATCGGCTCACCGCCGAAGGAACACAGGCGCAGGTGGCCTCCTTCGAGCAGGTCTGGCGGGAACACGGATACGGTCAGAGCGCCCTGCCGGAGCGGGCGACCGGCCGCATGATCGGCCGCGCCGGGCTGCACCCCTGGCCGAACTGGGACGAGCTGGAAATCGGCTACGTCCTGGCCCGCGACCGTTGGGGACGCGGATTGGCCCGCGAAGCCAGCCGGGTGTGGCTGCAATGGGCGTGGACTCACCTGCCGCACGAGTACCTCATCGCCGTCATCCAGCCGGCCAACGCCTCGAGTATCAACCTGGCCGAGCGGCTCGGATTCACCTTCAACCGCCATGACGTCACCCCCCGCGGCGCGGAGGTGTCGATCTACCGACTCGACCGCCCGACGGCCTGAGCAGGTCGACACACCGGCCACTCGACCACTTCGCAGATGCGAGTGACCGGTCAGCGATCGGCATCCGGTACATCGATGCTCGGCGCGCCGCCGATCACCGCAGACTGACCTAGTCCACCGTGAGACGTTCCCGGCTCACCTCGGAAGCGCCTTGTCCAAGGCGGGGTTGCGTGGCGCTCAGCGAGAGCGACTCGTCCGTCCCGCCAGCCCAACGAGCACAGTCGCCACGAAGGCACCCGCGAGTGGCACCCCAACGATTGCCGCCACCCAGTCGCCGTGAGGATTAGCGGCATAGCTCCAGAGTCCCACCAGCGGCGTCAGGACCAGCACCACGGTCGCGTAGCCGCGCAACGGTACCCAGGTCACCCGCCGCGCCGTACCTAGTCTCATGGGCACCCGGTAGCCCCGTCGAGTCCATCGCGGACGCCCCAGCACCCGCTCAGTCTGCGTCGTCCGAGTGGTGTCGCCCAGCGATCGATGACTGGAAACGGCGTTGACGCCTCTCGGCCGACTAACGTGCCTGGCGTGGGCAACCCGGTCATGCACTTCGAGATTCTCGGACCCGATGGCCCTGCACTCATCGAGTTCTACCGCGAACTGTTCGGCTGGCAGCTCCAAGTCAGCCAGCTTCCCGGCTGGCCGCACTACGGTCTGCTGCGGCCCAGCGGCACAGGGATCGGCGGTGCAGTGGGCACCGCTGACGCCACCGACCGTCCGGCCGTCGTGGTCTACGTCGAGGTAGATGATCCACAGGCCTACCTCGACCGCGCCCAAGAGCTGGGGGCGACCGTCGTCATGCCGACGACGCACGTCGCCGAAGCCGAGGTCACCGTCGCCTGGCTGCAAGATCCGCAAGGCAACGTCGTCGGCGTCGTCAAGAATCACGAGGCGTCCGAGTAGGGGATCCCCTTGCGGGGAGGCTCTTGGGGTGAATGCGGTCGCCTGCAGGTGGCCGCACCCACCGCCCGGCTACGTCGGGGTGCGGTTGAGATGCGGGCAATCTTGTCGGTGTCGAGGCCGAGCCGGCCGGCGATGGTGTCGGGGTCCAGGCCTTGGTCGTGCAGGACGAGCGCGCTGCGGATTTCCTCGGCGCCGAGGGCTTTCAGGGTGCCGGGCTTGACCCCTCCGGTTTTGGAGATCCAGTCCGCCTCGGTCTGCTCTGCCTCGCTGGCTGCCGAGCGCCTTGCGCGCGGTCAAACGCACAGCGGCTTAATCTTGCTGCCCTTCACGCACGCGCACCCGCGGGGGCGTTGCTGCTCTCGCGGACATGATCGAGAGCTTGCTCCGAGATCATCCGGACGGGCTGGGTTCAAGCGCGCGGTGGATCGGCCTCTCGCCAGCACTCCTCAGTCGTGATCATGCAAAGACGGTCGTGAAAATCGCCGAATCGCAGCCCTTTTTGCTTGATCACGACGATTTGGGGCACGCTTACGTCAACATGAGGAGCCTGTGACCATCAGCGCGTACACGGCCGCCGGTATCGCCTACGACCGCGCGGGCCCCGGTGGCGATCTGCCCGTCGTTCTCATCCATGCCGGCGTCGCCGATCGTCGGATGTGGGATCCCCTCTGGGTGGCACTTACGGCTGAGCGCGATGTCGTCCGGCTGGACCTGCGTGGACTTGGCGAGTCCGTCGTACGCCCGCACGGCGCGCTCTGCCCGGTCGATGACGTGCTCGAAACGTTGGCGGAAATCGGTATCGAGCATTGCCACCTGGTGGGCGCCTCCTATGGAGCTGGCGTGGCGGTCGAGGTCGCATTGACCCGGCCCGGGCAGGTGAAATCCCTGCTGCTCAGCGCGCCAGGCGGATCACTCATTGCCGAGGTCACCCCCGACCTGCGGGCATTCTTCGATGCGGAGCGCGCCGCGCTGGCCAAAGACGACCTGGACGGTGCCGTCGAAGCCAACCTGGCCTGGTGGGTCGACGGCCCACAGCGGGGGACCGGTGACGTCGAGCCGGCGGTTCGTGACCTGGTCCGGCAGATGCAACGGCGAGCGTTCGAGGTGACGGCCGAGTGGGACGATCTCGGGGAGAAGGAACTCGATCCGCCTGCCCTTGACCGACTTGGGGAGATTCGGGTGCCCACCCTTGTTCTTGTCGGTGCGCTCGACCTTGAGGCGATCATCGACACGGCTCGGCGGGTGGCCAACGGCATCATTGGCGCGCGCCGCGTCGACTGGCCGGACACCGCTCACCTGCCGTCGCTGGAACGGCCAGACGAGTTCCTCGCACTATTACGTGACTGGTTAGCACTTTGCGAAGGAGCCGCATCCACCTGACACCGCGATCAGCCGTCCGAACGTGTCCGTACGGCCCCTGGCCATAAGGCGCCCCGCGGCGACCTGCTCGTCGTCGAGGCGAATGACGAACGGGACATCGACGTACGCCTCGCCCAGGACCCCTGGGACTCGTCGGGGCTGGTATCTGGTCCTGGGCCCAGCACCGCGCGGCGCGCTCTACGGGGAGCTCGTGGCTTCGGCCAGCGGCTGGCGTGGGCAGCTAGTGACGCAGCGCGCGCAGCACGCTGTCGTGGATGGTCACCTCGTTCCCGTCGGGGTCGGTGGCCGACCGCGCGGCGGCGGTGTTGGTGACGATGTCCCAGTCGTTCGGGCCGAGGAGGGCAGCGATTTCGTCGCCGGTGAAAAACAGCTCGGGTCTGGGTGGGCGGGGCATCGTTGTCTGCAGGTCCGAGGGATGATGACCGGCGATGAGCAGCGTGCCGCCCGAGGTCACGGCGGCGGCGAGGCGGCCGAACAGCGGATTGCGTAGCTCCGCCGGTAGGTGCATGTACTGGGCGGAGACCAGGTCGTATCGGGCCACGCCGGGGTCCCAGGTCATCAGGTCGGCGTGCAGCCAGGAGATCCGCTCGGCGATCTCCGGGCTTACCTCGGCGGCATGGGCGGCGCCGCGTTGCAGCGCGACGGTGGACATGTCGAGCCCGGTGACCTGCCACCCCCGTCGCGCCAGCCAGATGGCGTCGGCGCCCTCGCCGCTGCCCACGTCCAGAGCCACAGCCGGGGTGAGGTCGGATGCTTCCGCGATGAGGTGAACGTTCGGATTACCGCTCCAGAGCGCGCTTTGGGAGCGGTAGCGCTCGTCCCAGAAGACCTCGTCGAACTGTTCTGGCATGGCCGATTCCTCTCGATCGCACCCATTCTCGCGCGAAGGGCGATGACCGAGCACAGCGCCTCAGTAGTGGACGCGAAAGTTCCCGATGAAGGTAATCCTGTTGCCGGTTCACCCCTTCTATTTCCCCGCCGCCAAACCCCTGCTCGACAGCTCCGCAACATGCGCGGGCAGGTCGTCGACAGCGAAGTTGAGCAATGCGGTGCCGGCCCGCTCGGTGTCCTTGAACACCTGGACCCATCCGGTGTCGGTGATCCGCCACTCGGCGAGAGTCCCGATCGGGCGGTTGTCGGGGGCCCGCCCCAGCAGCCGCTCGTACCAGGCGCTGGCGGTGTCGAGGTTGGCAACGGGGATCACGGCAAGGACAAAGTCAATGGCCATCTGGTACGGGTTCCTCCGGCTTGGGCATGCTTTCCGAGAGTAGGACGGCTTTGGGGCTCGAAACCCATCGGTCCCGGACGCTCGGACTGATAGTAGGTTCTCGTTCCCCGGTGGCCCCACTCGAAGGGTTGTGCCCCACACAGCGGGCTGGCGCCGTTCGCAATCGGGCTGATCCAACCCCACCTTGCAGACCTGCCGCATCTGGATTACGGTAAGCGCACTTAGTAAATCCTTTTGAAGGGAGCGGGCATGGCCGAGTACGAGCACAGCCTGGAGGCCGCGGTAAGCGCCGATGCTGTCTGGGAGCTCTACGCCGATCCCACCAGCTGGCCGTCGTGGGACTCCGGGGTCGAGCGGGTGGAGCTGGACGGACCGCTGGCCACCGGCGTGACGGGGCGCTTTACGCCTCTCGGCGCTGAGGCGCTGCCGTTCACTGTCATCCAGGCCGAGGCGAACCGTGGTTTCACCGATGAGTTCGCCTTCCCCGGGGCGGTGCTGCGCGGCACCCACACGATCACCCCGCTGGGTGGCGGGCGGACCAGGATCACCCATCGGATGGAACTGACTGGGCCGGACGCCGAGCAGTTGGCACCGGAGCTAATGCCCGGCATTACTGACGACATCCCGCTGACCATTGCCGCCTTGGCGGCAGCGGCGGCGCAGCGGTCGGCGCCGGCCGCCCCACCTGTGGGTTGAGCGCCGCCCGGGCCGCCGGGCGCCGGCCAGCGGCTGGTGGGGTCGCCGCGCCGGCCAGTCGGAAGTTGGCCGGAGGGTCGGGGTCGAGCACGGCCGGGGCCGGCCGGGTCAGGGCCACCGGGTCGCCGGGCACGGGGGCGTCGGCCACCGGGGCGGCAAGAGACCGGCCGGCCTCGGCCGGCGACAGCCCCGGCTTCCTGCTCTGGCGTGCCACGTTGCGCTGGCAGCGGGTGATGGGCGCGGCGCTGGCACCGGTCGGGCTGACCCACGTGCAGTTCGTGCTGTTGGCCTCGACGTATTGGTTGGGTCGCACGGGCGCCGAACCGCCCAATCAGCGCGAGCTGGCCGAGCACGCCTCAACCGACGTGATGATGACCAGCCAGGTACTGCGCGCCCTCGAGGAGCGCGGACTCGTTGTCCGTACGCCGGACCCGTCTGATGCCCGGGCGAGGCACCTTTCCGTCACCGTGAAGGGGGCGCGGCTCGCCCGACGGGCGATGGCATTCGTGGAGGAGGCGGATCGGCGTTTCTTCGCCGAGCTCGCAGCCAGCGTCGGTCAGCAGGAGCTGGTGGCAGCACTGCGGGTGCTGGCCGGCTGGGCCCCATCGACATGACCGCGTGCAGCTCGTCGGGAACGTTCCGCACCTGCACCATCTTGCTCATGCCTGCACCATCTTGCTCATGCGGCGTCCGATTGGCAGTTGCTTCGCCACTTCGCAGCTTCGCCCCCGCCCAACGATACATGCGCCGCTCATGTGATGCGATGTCCCCCGAATGGGCAGCGCCGGCCGGTGCCGGATCGGTAACCTGGGCCGGCCGCCGGCGCCAGACCGGCGGCAGGATGGGGAGGCGAATGCAGCAGGACGGCCTAGAGGCAGCGCTGGTAGCGACCGCGAGCCACGTCGACGCCGCTCTCCGAAATTCCACTGCGGCGGCGCGCGAGCTGAAGCGGGCCAGCGCCGCAGCCGCCACCGGCTCGGTACGCGACCTACGCCGCGCCCTCGACGCCGCCGCGGCGGCAAGCGCGGAGCTGGCGAGGACGGCGCAGCAGGCGCAGGCCTCCTATCAGCTAAGCGAGACCGAGCATCTGGCATCCGGCGGATACGCCAAGGAGTTGCTGGCCGCGGCAGCCGAGCAGGGTGTCGCGATGTTCGAGGAGGACGAGCGGCTGCTGTGCTACCCCTCGCTGATCCGGCTGCTGCCCGCCGATGCCGCGATCGAGGTCGACCGGCGGCGGGTGAAAAAGCTGCGCCCGTCGGTGGTGATCAAGGCGCTGGCCGCAGCGCAGGGCCGTCCGCCGCGGTTCAAGGCCGAGCCGTTCCTGGAAAGCCTCGCGTCCGCCTACGTGCTGCTGGCGGCCGGCGAGGGTAAGGCGGATCCGGTGCTGCGCCTGGACGCGGTGTGGGCGGTGCTGACGTTGCTGCCCGGGCAGTCCCGGGACTACACCCGCCCGGAGTTCGCCCGCGACCTGTACCAGCTCGACCACAGCGGGGTGGGCACGACCAAGTCCGGCCGGACGGTGCGCTGGCATGCCAGCAGCGGCACCCGCGGCACCGGCGTGCTGACCACCGTCGCCAAAAGCGGTCAGCAGCAGCGTTACTGGGGCGTGTCGTTCACCTCGGCCTGAGCAGCCGGCCGAACCACCTTCACCCATTCGGTGGGGTTGAAGCTGCGGCGGCGGTGGGATGACTGCGCAACGGTGACCGGGCGTTTCCTCGCTAACCTACGGCGCGACCAGCATCGACCGCGACGCCCAGCGCCAGGTTCAGCGGATCGCCGCAAAGGTCCACGCCGTCGCCACCTCGGAGGCCACCGGCTGGGCAGCGATCGGGCGTCGCGCTAGGTTCGCCGGTATGCGGGAGGCGGCGGCGGTTCTCGGCGGCGGCAGCCTGAGCGTCCCCGATTACTCGGCGTTCCTAGCCGAGCAGTACCTGAGTGAGTACCTGCCCGCCGGGGGCGCAGCCGTGAAGATGGCGGTGGTGGGCAGCCCGGAGACGGCCGCCCGCCTGCAGCGCGCCGTGGGGGCCGCGGCCGACGCCGGCGGTTGCCTGTTCGTTGCCGTCTCCGCGCAGGACCTGCGGGTCGATCAGGTGCAGCAGCTGCTTTTCGCCGTCACCCGGCAGGTCGACTGGCCCGCGCTGGCCGCCACGGCGGTGCGCTCCGCCTACGAGGCGGTGAGCATGCCGGCGCCGGCCGGGCTTAGCGTCGCTGAGGTCGCCGACATTTACGGGATGGACGCGCGGGAGCTGTATCGCAGCGTGCGCCGTGAGCTGGAGGAGCGGCTGCTGCGCAACCCCGACCTGGCCCGCGAGCTCGGCCGGGCCATGTTCCGACTCGCCCAGGCGCAGCTGGGCAGCAGCGATGTGGACCGGGCCGAACGCGAGGCGGTGCTGGGTTGGCTGCGGGGGGAGAAGGTGGCGCTGGCCGCGCTGCGCCCGGCGCTGATCCATTCCCGGATCGACCGGCACAACGCCCGCCACCTGCTGGTTTCGCTGGCCCGACTACTACTGATATCCGGTTACGGCGGCCTCGTGTTGTGCGTGGACTACGCCCGGCTGGCCGAGGGCCGGCGTCCACCCCTCGAACAGCGGGACGGTGTCTATTACACGAAGGCGGCGGCCCTCGACGCCTTCGAGGTGCTGCGCCAGCTGATCGACTCCACCGACGACCTGCGCGGCGTTCTCGTCCTCGCCGTCGTACCGCCCGAGCTGGTGACCGACGAGGCCCGCGGGTTGCCGTCGTACACAGCTTTGCAACTCAGGGTTGCCGATGAGGTGCGCGACCGTCGCCGAGCCAACCCGTTCGCTGCCCTGGTACGCCTCGAAGTCCGCCTTGAGGCCGTCCCGTGACCCTGGCCGCGCGCCCTGAGGCGCGCTCATGAACCCCGAGCAGGTCGCGCGCCGGCGGGCCGTCGAGGCGCTGCGGTCCGGGGTGCCCAGCCGTGATGCCGTGCTTGCCCTCGGCACCGGGCAGCCAGCGGCCGAGGACAGGTTCGGCGCCACCCTGGACGCCGCCGAGCGCGGCACGGCGGGTGGGCTGCTGCTCGGGGCCGGGTTCGGCGCCGGCAAGAGCCACCTGCTGACCCACCTTGCGCAGCTCGCGCAGGCCCGCGGCTTCGCGGTCAGCAGTGTTGTCATCAGCAAGGAGACACCGCTTTTCGATCCGGCGAAGGTGTTCCGGGCGGCAGTCGAGTCGCTGGGCGCCTCGGCGGGTGGCAGCGGCCCGCTGGCCGAGGCGGCGGCCGCGCTGGATCCGGACACCCCGCGCTACGCCGAACTCACCCGCTGGCTGGTTTCCTCCGCCGCACCGGTCGATGAGCGCTTCGCCGCGACGCTGCTGCTGCACGAGCGGATGCGCGGCGGCGAGGTCCCGGACAGCGAGGAGGTCATCGATGCGGTGCTGCGTTTTTGGGCCGGGGACCCGCTGCGGGTCACCGACCTGCGCCGGGCGCTGAAGGCCGCCGGCGCCGCGGGCCGCTACAGCTTCCCGTCGCTGCCGGTGCGCGAGCTGGCCAGGCAGCGGATCCGGTTCCTGTCCCGGCTGCTGCGGGCCGCCGGTTACGCCGGCTGGGTGGTGCTGTTCGATGAGGTGGAGCTGATCGGGCGCTACTCGGCGCTGCAACGCGGCCGGTCCTACGCCGAGCTGGCCCGCTGGCTGGGCGCCGACCCCGATGACCCGTCGGCGCCGCTGGCTGCGGTCCTCGCGATGACCGACGATTTCGAGGCCTTCGTCCTTTCCGGTAAGGAGGACCGGACCAAGATCCCGGCCCGGTTGCGCGGCAAGCAGACCCAGGAGTGGGACAAGCTGGCGCGGCTGGCCGAGAAGGGGCTGCGGAACATCTCGCGCGATTTGCTGCTGCTCGAGCAGCCGGACGCGGCCGAACTGGACCGCGCCTATGCGGTGCTGAAGGATCTACACGGCGCCGCGTACGGCTGGACGCCACCGGATGTACCCGGCCTGGAGCGGCTGGGCGCCACCCGGATGCGGCAATATGTCCGCGCCTGGATCAACGCCTGGGACCTGCTGCGGCTCGACCCCGATTACCGCCCCGACACCGAGGTGGTGGAGCTGGCAACCAGCTACGCCGACGACGACGCGCTCGAGCAGACCGCCGCCGAATAGGGGTCGGCAGCCCGCGGTGTGCAGGCATGGCACAGTTTTTCGAGACGGCACAGTTTTTCGAGACGGCACCGTTTTCAGACGGCGAAGATGTCAGCGGCGCTCACGCGCAGCGTTTCGCTGGATGCGTGCGTCACCCGCTCGCGGGCACAGATGGCATACCGCACGCTTGACGGATCGTCGACCAGCCAGCTCGCCTTCGCCTTGAGCGCGGCCTCGAGCCGGCGGGCATCTACGGCGCGGGCCCACTTCGCCTCCCCGACAGTCACGACGCGCCGATTGCGCTCGGCAAGGACGACCGCGTCCACTTCGACGGGAGGCCGGTCCTGCCACCACCGGCCGACTGCCACGACATCGGGGCCCAAGCGCCCGGCGGCGGCCTCGCTGCGGAGGTGGTCGCGAAAGGCCTGTTCGTATGCGGGGCCCAGCAGGTCGTCGAGCGATTCGATGAGCACCGACAGGATGGAATCGCCCAGGCCTCGCTCGATTTCCGCCTGATAGCGCGAGAGAAGTCCGAGATAGAGCGACAGGAAGTTGTCGGCCAGCCGGTAGATGCGCCGCCTGGTACGAGCCGTCTCGGTCACCGGAACCAACCGCTCGACCAGCCGAAGCTCGAGGAGTCGGTCCAGTGTCCGGGCGGGTTCGGTCCCGAGCTGCTCCTTGATCTCGTGATGCCGAGTCCTGCCAGAGGCGATGGCGTGCAGTACCGCAGCGGGGTGCTCTCCGGCTTCGACCTCGGTGGCGAGTACCAGCTGACCCTCCGTCAGCAACGGAGCCCCTGGCCGGCAGGCGAGTCTGCGCAAATTCTCTCTCACCGATGCGCTTTCGTTCCACCAGGACAGGTACAGCGGCATGCCACCCACGAGGCCGTAGACCAGCGCCCGGTCGGCTGCAGGGAGCCGGGGCAGCATCTGGGCGGCTTCGATCGGGCCGAATGGCTGTAGCTGCAGGTTGATCTGGAACCGGCCGTACATGGGTGCTCGATGTTCTTGTAGCGCCGTCATGGTCCTGACCGCCGACCCGCACAGCAGCAGCCGCAGCTTGCTGCGTCCGGCGGCTCGGTCGAGGAAGGCCCGGATCATTCCGGGAAGTGCGGGGCTGGTGCCGACCAGTTCGGGAAACTCGTCGAGGACGACGAGGAGTGGATCCGCCGACGCACATTCAGCCAGCGCGTCCAAGGCGTCATCCCAGTCGACGAATGGTCGCGCCGTCAGGTCCCGAAATCCGGTCGATACCGCCGCGGCTTGCCTGGAGAGCAGGTTGAGTTCGCCGGCCATTGTTCGGCCGGCGCCAGTGTGAAATACCGTGCGCCGAGTTTCGGCAAAGTGCTGAACCAACGCGGTCTTGCCGACCCGGCGCCGTCCGCAGACCAGCGCAGCGCCGGTCGACGGCTGTTCCCACCATGCCTCCAGCGCAGCCAGTTCGGCCTGCCGGTTGACGAACTGCATGATCCTCTCCTCAAACTTACGGGCAACGTCAGTGGCATCACAGATAACCATGGACTCTAGGCGTTAAGGTTTGTCCTCGTGCTAGCTTGGTCACATAACACGTAACTTACACACGACGCCACTTATACACAACGCTACTTACACACAACGCTATGAACAGGGCGTCGACGTCTCCGAAGCTGGGCTGGGTCCGCCGCCAGCGGGACACCGCCCCCGTCGAACACATGTTCGCAGTATCGCAGCCCGGTCCGTCAGAATGAGCCGCTGTCCACAGCCAAGTAGAGCGGCCGCGTCGAAGCACGCGCGTTGACGCAAACAGCGGATTACCTCGACCGCCTGCCGGCGTGCCGGGCCCTCGCCCCAGGAGGCCATCCCGCCGGGCGGGCTCGCAACACTCAGGGCACGTCCGGCCTTGTTGCGGGCGGGACATCCATCTATCTTGAGCAAGATCACTTCTGTCGTCCCCGCAAAACCACGGGAGGCTGCCATGAGGAGCACCGACTCAACCGGTTCGGAGCAACTCGTGGTGAACGAGTTCGGCTACCGGCAGGAGCTTCGTCGGACTCTTCGCTTGTTCTCGGTGTTCTCGGTGGCCTTCTCGATCATCTCCATCACGACGGGCATTTTCCTGAATTTCACGTTCGGCATCACCGAGCTCGGTCCCGTCAGCATTTGGACGTGGCCGGTCGCCGCGGTGGGGCAGACCCTGGTGGTGCTTGTGCTGGCTGAGCTGGCGACCCGCATACCGCTTGCCGGGGCCAACTACCAATGGGCCGCGCGGCTCGTCGGCCCGACCTACGGCTGGTTCGTGGGTGCGCTCGGCGTACTCAACCTTTCCGTGGGCTTACCGGGGATCTTGTTGCTGGCCGCTGCGCCGCTGCTGGAGTACGTCATCGGTGACAATGCCGCCAGCAAGCGATTGACGCTGTTCTTTGCACTGCTTCTGCTGACCATTGCCTACTTGACGAACGTCATCAGCGTTCAGGTCGCCGCGAGGGTCAACAACACCGCTGTGTTCACTGAGATTCTGGGCACAGTTGTCCTTGCCGTGGCGCTGTTTGTGTTGTTTGTTGCGGGCTCCAAGCACACCGACCATGGGATCGGCTACCTGGGCCACGCTGCGCACCCGCCGGGCCAGTCGTATTGGTACGCGATCGTGCTGGCGTCCCTGCTCGGCATCTACACGATTGTCGGTTTCGAAACGGCTGCCGACATGTCGGAGGAGGCGGTCGAGGCGCGGCGTTCGGTGCCGCGAGCCATGGTCGGTGCGGTGGTCATTTCCGGGTTCCTCGGAATGATTGTGCTGATTGGCTTCACGCTTGCTATCCCCAGCGACGAAGTGTTCGCGAAAGGCGGGTTGCCCGGTGTGTTCCAGTACTGGATCGGGGCGCCTCTCGCGCGGACGTTCGTCGGGCTGGTTGTGTTCTCGATGTTCGCGCTCACGGTCGTCGGTGGCGCGGCCGGTGCCCGGCTAATTTTCGCGATGGCGCGGGACAACATGTTGCCCGGTTCCAAACCCCTGGCTCGCGTGAATCATAAGACGCTGACGCCCCTGCCGGCGCTCCTGGTGTCCTACCTCCTATGCGTCGCCGTCATGCTCTACGGCTACAACAGCAGCAATGCCTTCGGCACTCTTGTCGGTGCGACGGCCTTGGCGCCTTATCTCGTTTACCTGCTCACCGTCATTGCGTACGGCGCGAAGCGCCACCGGCTCGAGACTCTCCCGGGCGCCTTCAATCTCGGTCGCTTCGCCGTCCCGGTGTTCGTGGCGTCGTTCGTCTGGTTGGTTGCTGCCTTGCTGGCCCTGTCACTTCCGTCGACGTTTCACCAGGCTGACTACTACGTGGCCGGGGGCCTCGTACTCGCGGCGTTGTGGTGGCTATTCGGACTCCGCCCGCGGATCGCGAAGGGCACGGCCGGTCCTGCGCTGGTACGCGACGCTCCCGCGCCGAACACTGGGGCCGGCTCAGCGAGCCTTCCCGGTCGATGAGCAGCGAAGCCCAGACCTGGCAGAACTGGGCCCGCAACCAAACGGCCTCACCCGCCGCGGTCGAGCACCCGACCTGCGTCGACGATGTCGTGCACGCGGTGAAGGAGGCAGGTGCATCAGGGCGCCGACTGAAGGTCGCCGGCTCCGGTCACTCGTTCACCGCTGCGGCAGTGACCGACGGCACGCTGCTGCACCTGGACCGGCTCGATCGGGTCCTCGACGCGGACTCGCACACCGGTCGAGTGACCGTTCAGGCGGGGATGCCGTTATACGTCCTGAACCGCACACTCGCCGCGGCCGGACTGGCGATGTCCAACCTGGGGGACATCGACCGGCAAACCGTTGCTGGTGCGATCTCGACGGGGACGCACGGTACGGGCGCTGCGCTGGGTGGCCTCGCGACCCAGGTGCGCCGGCTAGAGATGGTCCTCGGTGACGGCTCGGTGGTGGAGTGCTCGAACACCGAAAGGGCCGACCTGTTCAGCGCGGCCCGGGTTGGGCTCGGTGCGCTCGGCGTCGTTACAGCTGTGACCCTGCAGTGCGAACCAGCGTTCGTTCTGGGCGCGCAGGAGGAGGCCATGAGCATCTCCCGGGTCATGGCCGATTTCGAGGAGATGGCGGAGCGCAACGAGCACTTTGAGTTTTTCTGGTTCCCGCATACCGACGCGGCGATGGTTAAGCAGAACAACCGCCTCGAGCCCGGGCAGCCCGCGCAGCCGATCACCCGGTTGCGGTCGTGGGTGGAGGCAGAACTGCTCGCCAATGCCACTTTCGGCGCAGTCTGCCAGCTCGGCTTGCGGCTACCCTCTCTCATCCCGAGGATCAACCATCACAGCGTCCGGCTGATGGGGGCCCGCACCTTCACCGCCCCGTCGCACGAGGTCTTTTCCTCGCCTCGCAGGGTGCGGTTCGTGGAGATGGAGTACGCCGTCCCACGTGCAGCGGTGCACGAGGCCTTCGCCGCCATCCGGGCGGTCATTGACCGTGAGCGGTTGATGGTGTCCTTCCCGGTCGAGGTACGCGTGACCAAGGGCGACGACATCCCGCTTTCAACGGCAACGGGTCGTGACACCGCGTACCTCGCTGTGCACATGTATCGGGGCGAGAAGAACTACGAGCGTTTCTTCCGTGCCGTCGAGCGCGAGCTCACCGCATTGGAAGGCCGGCCGCATTGGGGCAAGTTGCATTACCGGTGCGCTGCCGACCTGCGGCCGTTGTACCCGAAGTTCGACGAGTTTCTCACGGCTCGGGAGCAGGCTGACCCTGCGCGGGTGTTTCACAATGATTACCTTGAGCGGGTGCTCGGCCAGTGACCGCTCCCGCCCGGCCGCTGGTCGGCGCACGGCGCGTGAGCGAGCACATCCGCCCCCGCAGCGTGGCGCCGTTACCTCGACGAGCGAAACGAGTGAGGCTTTGCACCTGTCCGATCTGACAACGCCGGCGCTGCTCGTTGACGAGGGCGCCTTGGAGCGCAACCTCGCGACCATGAGCGAGCGCCGACCAGGTGCGGCCCTGCGCCCGCACGTCAAAGCGCATAAGACGACCGAGTTGGCGCGACGCCAGTACGCACACGGCCATCACAGCTTCACCGCGGCAACGGTGCGAGAGGTGGTGGGGATGGCTGAGGCGGGATTGGGGGAAGACCTCTTGCTCGCCAACGAGGTCCTCGACACGCGGCGTCTCGGGGCCGTCGTGCAACGCGATGCGCGGGTGACGGTCGCGGTCGACTCCGAGCCGGTCGCTCGAGCCGCGGCCGAAGGTGGTGTACGAGAAGTCCTCATCGATGTCAACGTTGGGCTTCCCCGTTGCGGCGTCAATCCCGACCGTGCCGGCGCGCTGGCCGACCTGTGTCGTTCGCTCGGCCTAGATGTCCGAGGGGTGATGGGCTACGAGGGGCACCTCATGCTCCTTCCCGACGTGGGCGAGCGCCTGCGCCAGACCGAGCAGTGCATGGAGTTGCTCCTCCGCGCACACGATGACGTTGGCGGCGACATCATCTCAGGCGGCGGCACCGGCACGTGGATCAGCAACAGCTGGGTCACCGAACTCCAGGCCGGGTCGTACGCCCTGATGGACTCGGCCTACGCGGCGATCCCCGATGTGAGCTTTGAGCAGGCGTTGACGGTTCTGGCCACCGTCATCTCCGTCACCGCCTCCGGCTGGGCAGTTGTGGACGCTGGCCTCAAGGCGTTCGGCATGGATCACAGCAAGCCGAGCGTTCCTGGAGCCGACGTCTGGTTCTGTTCCGACGAGCACTCTGTTTTCGCAATGCAGAACGGCGGACCGCTGCCCGCTGTCGGTGAACGGGTGCAGATGGTGCCGGCGCACATCGACCCGACCTGCGCGCTGCACGAGCAGATGCACCTCGTGGACCCCCAAGGAGCCGTGCTGGAGACCTGGCCGGTTGATCTGCGCGGCTGGTAGGGAGTGAAGGCAAGCCCCGCGGTGACGGCAGGTGCTGGTGCTGACGCGGGCGCTGGCTAGTTGAATGCTTGCGTCTCGATCAGGGCTGTACGAGGCTGATTGAGGTGACCCGGCGGATGCTCTTGTCAAAGCTGGCGACCGCGTTCACCCCGGAACGTTCCGCGCAGGCGACAAGGTAGGACTCAGCGAAGTCGAGCCGGTCGTGCTCATACACTTCGACGGCTCGGAGCAGCAGGTTTGAGTCTGTCACAGCTATCGCGGGGAAGGTCGCGATCGCCCGCGCCGCCTCTGCGACGACCGGCCGGTCGAGTTCGTACACCGACTCGAGCACATAGACGACCTCCGCCACCACGAGATCCGTCAGCAATAGCTCACCTGGCGCAGCGTCGGTGAGGAACCGGGTCACCCGGCGCGCCATGAACGGCGGATCGCCCGTGAGGTGCCGCACCAGAATGTTCGTGTCCAGCCAGGCTGTCACCGTTGGTCAAGGCCGCGCCGAGCGCGCCGGCGCATCTCCGGCCACGACGCATCCCTCACCGCCACCGGCACCGGCACGGTGCCGGCGAGATCGAGCAGCGACGGACTCCGAGCGATGACCGCCCGATCGGACAGCACACGGAACACCACCCGATCGCCCTCGCGGACTCCGAGGGCGTCGCGCACCGCCTTTGGCAGCGTGACTTGACCCTTGCTGGTGATCGTCGCCGCGACTTCCATGCGGACCTCCTTACGTGGAGGCTATTGTAAGGCCACGCCGGGGACCGCTAGCCGAGCCCTACGGCAGGACACCGCTTCGTGGCCCGCCTCGATCCCTGGCAGGGATCGCCGGGTTGACAAGCGCAGCCGTCCCCTACCCGGTTGTGTTCCGGGAGAGCACGTTCGCGGCGTTCGAACCCCCGACGTAGGCCCAGGTCCGGCCGCCATTCCGGGTGACGGACAGCTGGCTGCCGCGCTGGTATGCCACGTACCTGGCACCCTCCGAACCGACGGCGGCGGCCAGCGACGCCGCTACGGCCAGGACACCAATCCGGCGGTGACCAAGCTGAACCATCGACAGTTCTCTGGAAAACGGATCCGGTCGGCTACCGGACGGTCACCTGGCTGGCGCTGCGGTTGTTGTTCTCGTTCGACTCGCGGATCTTGTTCAGCGGGTCTGCCACCGCGGTGACGTAGTAGGTGCTGCCCTTCTTGGCCGTGGACCACGTCACGGTCACCCGCTGGGAGGCGCCGGCTGCGAGGGTGATGGGTGCGGTGTCCGCGATAGTGATGCTCTTGCAGGGACATCCGACCAGGAAGCGGACCACGGCCCCGGTCGCTGGCGCGTTCCCGATGTTGCTGAGCACCGCAGACAATTGTTCGTGCCCACTGCTGTTTCGGCTGGCGCTGATGCCGTGGACGGTGAGATCGGGCAGCGGGTCATTTGCGGCGAACATCCGCAATCCGCTGTCCTGGCGGGCGATCGTCGCCAGCGCGTCCCGGTAACCGGGGGTGCTGGCATTCGGGTTGGTGGTCGTGACGCAGGCGGCGGTGCAGCCGTCGGCGTAGCCGACCAGCACCCGACCCTGGGAGTCGACTGTCGCGTCGATGAAGTCGAGCAGGTTGCGGTCGCTGCCGCAGGTCGTGCCCGACACGCAGATGGAGCCGCGTTGCACCGGATCGGCGCCGGTGGCATTACTGAGCTTGTAGGTCTTGCCCCCGTCGTAGGTGGCGGCAACGTAGAGCTGCCAGACACCCTTGAACACGTCGGTCTGCTGGGAGTTGCCGCCGGTCGCGGTGCCAATGAAGGTGACCGCGGCCCGGTTGTCATCGCCAGCGACGGCGGCCGGGAACACGCTGTTCTGGATGCCCAGCTGCGCGCCGATGTCCTGCACGTTTGTCCAGGTCTGCCCCTTGTCGTGGGAGACCGCGGCGAAGGCGTGGTTGTTGGCGCCGTTCCAACCAAGATAGACGGTGCCATTGGCGCCGATCGAAACGGACGGATCACTTTTTCCCGCGGTGCCGGTGGGGACCGGGCGGATCGCCCAGTGCAGCCCATTATCGCCGGATACGACAACCGCGGGGTGGCCGCCGCAGTTCTTGTTCGGCACGTACACGGTTCCGTCGGGGGCGACCTTCAGGTGACCGTGCAGGCCGCGGCATTGCTGGATCGTGTACATCGGGATGGTGGGGTTGAACACCCGGCCGCCGTCCTGGCTCAGCGAGCAGGAGGCCTCTGCGATGTCCTGCGAGCAGTAGTAGACCGCGTTCGGGTAGCTGGTCAGCGGGCCAAGCCCGGTCTTGGAGAATGGGCCACCACCGAGGGTCTGGTGATCGACCCCGGAACCGGCCCCCCCGCCCTGGCTCTGGGACCAGGTGTCGCCGTTGTCGTCGGAAAAGCAGGTCTGGCTGCCGCTGACCCCAAGGTCGAGCAGCTGGGATTCGAAGGTGCGATGGGTGGCCCGGTCGGTGAAGCCAATCGGGTCCAGGCTGGTCGTGCTGCCCCCCGGGCAGCCCTTGGCGGCCGTGGCGCTCTTATCGACGTAGCTGGCCGTGGCCGGGCTGGTGCGGTCATCGAAGCCGACCCGGTAGGTCGACAGGTAGGACTGGTAGAGGGCCTTGTTCGTCGAGGTGTCGTAGCCGATGGACGGCTCGCCGGCGTTGTGCGCGTCCTTGATCGAGTTGGGGGCCGGGTAGTTGTGGTAGCCGGAGGCGGGTGCGGAGGAGGGCGGCGGCTGCACGGGGTTGGCGGAGAGCGAGATCGCCCCGGTGATGCTCTGCCCCAGCGGGGCGTACGGCACCACCCGCACCGTGTACGTGCCGCTGGTCGGTGGCACTTTCACCACCTCCGGGTCCGCGGAGGATGCCGAAGAGGCGATCTGCTTGCCGCTGGCGTCGAGCAGGTAGAGGTCGAAGTCGGCGGCCGGATTCGGCCACGACACTGCGACGTTCATGCTGTGCCCGGTCCCGTAGCCCGCCGGGGTGTTGACGTGCAGCGTGAAGTTGTCGCAGGGAGCGGCGGGGGCGGCGCACATCACCGGCCCGGCGTTGCCCGAGGTGTTCGCGACCGCGAACGGCCCCGCGGTGAAGCTCGCGTTCGGCGAGCTGGGCGAGACTGTGCCGGAGGTCGGCGTCGCCGCATCAACCCCGCCGGCGGCGAGCCCGCCGCCGACGAGCGCGGCGGCGATCACCACCAGACGGGCGCGACCTAGGCGTTGGGACAGGTGATGGAACACAGGCCCTCCTCAGCAGATTCTTGCAGCGGCGATCGTCGACCTCGCACCCCCCTTTCGCGTTCACTTACGGGTTTCCTTCCGGCGGGCACCGGCGAATTCGCAAGTCCCCGAGCGCGGGTCGGCCGGAACCGCTCCCGTCCTATCTTCCTAACTGCTAGCAGGCTGCTAGCTAATTGCAACATGAGGACGTTGTACCTGAGAAACGTGCCCGACGATGTGGTGCGCCGGCTGGAACGGCTGGCCGCTCGGGATGGCACATCGGTGGGGGCCGTCGCGGTCCGCGAGCTTGCCGACGTGTCGCGCCGAGCGGACAACCCGGCGCTTCTCGGGGTGCTGCCCGACTTGGACATCGCCGTGGCCACCATCGTGGACGACCTGAACAGCGAGCGAGCGCAACGGTGATCGTGGTTGACGCTTCCGCGGCGCTGTCCGGACTGCTGAACGACGGGCCGGCCAGGCGGGTGCTGGCCGCCGAACAGCTGCATGTTCCGCATCTGGTCGACTCCGAAGTTGCGAGCGGTCTGCGCCGTCGAGTCACCGCTCATCAGCTCAGCGCGGACGAAGGCTGGGCCGCACTCGACGCATGGCGCCACCTCGGCGTCACGCGATACGGCGTGCACCCGATGCTTGGCCGCATCTGGCAGCTCCGCGACAACATCTCGGCCTACGACGCCTGCTACGTCGCCCTCGCGGAGCGCTCAACTGCTCACTGATCACGGCCGACGGACGGTTGAGCCGAGCCGTCGGGATGGGCGCCCGCTGCCCGATCACCGTTTTTCCTCGGTAGCCCCGCGAAAGCCCGCTTTGCTCACGATCTCGCTATCACACCTACGGGCGTACCGGCCCTACGGCACGGGACAGCGCTTGATCTGCAATCCGCGGTGGTTCGCCCGGATGAGCCGCTCACGCAGTGGGTCGCCCGGATGAGCCGCAGATCGACCGTCATCAGCGCACGGTCATCGATGGCCTCGCGTACTTGGGCGAACTTGTCATCGAGGGGATCCCGCAAGGAGCCCTGCCAGAAGCCGATGTCGCCGGCCGCCAGGTAGGTGTCACGAGTCAGCCGGTGAAAATCGGCGAGCGGCGGATGCGACTGCTCGCTCGTGTGCCCGTTACCTACATTCCCTTCGTGGTTCGCGAGGGAAGTGATTTCTCCTCGGGCCGTCGGACGCTCGCCGGGGGAGGCGTTGACGTCACCCTCCATCACGTTGCGCGCGTAGAGGTAACTGTCGCGGCTCAGCGTCAGGAGCCCATCGGCATCGCAGGAAGCTAGCCAGAACGTTGTGTCTCACCAGGTTCCTGCTGGGCGCCTCACCGCGTTCCCCCCACCGCGTTCCCCCTCACCGCGTTCCCCCCACCGCGTTCCCCCCCACCGCGTTCCCCCCTACGGCGCTGGGTTCGCGGGGATGGTTGACCACGGGACGCTGTTGGCGAGGGCGGTCGCTTCCATTTCGGGGGTGATTTGATCCAGCTGATGCACGGCCAGGACGAGCCGGTTTACGGCTTCTACCGCCATGTCCGGGGTCGTCCGGGCGTAGGAAACAACGATGCCGGCCGGCCGATTCGCGGCGGCGGTCATGGCGCCCAGCCCGAACACCGACAGCCCGAGACCCGCGGCCGCAACGAGCAGGCGCCCCTCGGGCACCCCGTCCGGCAGCCGGACGGTCAGGTGCAGGCCGCCGGCGCTGCCCAGGACTTCCCAGTCCGGCAGGGCCCTGGCGAAAGCTTCGACGAGGGCGTCTCGCCGCTGGCGGTACCTGCGGCGAAGCATCCGCAGATGCCGGTCGTAGGTGCCGAGCTCCAGCAGCCGGGCCAGGACATGCTGATCGATCGCGTTGCTCCCGAAATCGTCGTCGCGCTTGGCCGTCCGCAGCCCGGTCAGCAGCTGCGGCGGGCAGAGGACCCAGCCGATCCTTAGCGCCGGGGCGAGTGTCTTGCTCACGCTGCCCAGCAGCGCGACGTGCAGTGGATCCATCCCCTGCAGGCAGCCCATCGGCCCACGCTCGTAGCGGAACTCGGCGTCGTAGTCGTCCTCCAGCACAAGGGCGTCGGCATCAGCCGCCCAGCGCAGCAGGCTCGCCCGGCGCGTCGGGGACAGCACCACCCCCGAGGGGTACTGGTGTGCGGGCGTGCACAGGACGACGCGAGCACCGCTGCCGGCCAGCGCGTCCACCCGCAGGCCTTGATCGTCAACCGGGATGTTCACCACGTCCATGCCGAGCCGGGCGAGAAGCTCGCGCTGGAAGGCGTTGCTCGGGTCCTCCACCGCGAGCCGGTCCTGACCCTGCTCGCGCAGGAGCCGGCAGAGCAGGGTGAGGCCCTGGGTGACCCCGTTGACGACAACGACGCCGGCGGGAGCCGTGATCGCTCCGCGGACCCGGGTCAGGTAGACGGCGAGCTGACGCCTGAACTCCCAGGATCCCCACGGCTCGGCATAGCCCAGCGCGGACGTCGCCAGCTCACCGAGTACGTCGCGAACGGCGGCCGCCCACTCCCGCCGCGGGAAGGCTGCCAAGTCGGGCCAGCCCGGACGAAGGTCAGGTCGGGGACAGGTGCCGTGACGGTCTCACCGATCGTCCAGAAGTCGGGCCTGGCCGCGGCGGGCAGGAACGCGACGGTCGTCCCGGTGCCGGGCCGAGTTGTGATGAACCCCTCCGCCGCGAGTTGCGCGTAGGCGTCGACGGCGACCCCCCGCGAGACGCCCAGGTCCTGCGCGATTACCCGGGTGGAGGGAAGTGTCGTTCCGGGCACCAATTGGCCGGCGCGGATGGCATCGCGCAGTGCCGCCGCCAGCCGCACCCGAAGCGGCCCCGACGGCGAACGCTCGAGCATCACGAGAAGCTCCGCGGCGTTTAGCGGCACAGTGGTCCTCCGATTTAGCCTGCGACTGGTTCTATGCGTGGGACCGCTTTCCGGCCATGTTGGCACACGTGATCGTCGTGGATAATGGGGATTCGAGGCCCGTGCCCGGCGGAGGAACAACCCCGTCGGGCCGGTGAGCGGCATGGCTGAACAGTTGTCCGCAACGATTCTGGTCGACGACGCTCTGGCGCTGCTCGTCGTTGTCGGCGAGATCGACATCTCGACCGCGCCGCAGTTTCAGGCCCTGCTGGACGAGGCGGTTGCCGTCGGTGCCCCGCAGCTCACCATCGACATGGCCGGGGTCGGGTTCCTCGGCCCACGGGCTCGCCGCACTGGTCAGCGCCGCGAGGCGAGTAGCCGGCACCGGAGCCACTCTCGGGGTGCGCGCAGCCTCGCCGAGAATCTACCGACTGTTCGACATCACCGGGCTGACCGAAATTTTGGGCGTCGAGCCGCCGCCGCCCGACTTCCCCCTCGTTGGGGCGCTCGCCGGAGCCGCCGCGATCCCGCTCACCCTCGATGTACTCAATGCGGCCTTGAAGCTGGTGGTCACGATGGCCCAGGCCGTCGTCATCGGCGCCGACGGGGTCAGCATCACCCTGCCCCGGGCCGGCCGGTGGGGCACGGTCGCTGCGAGCAACGATGTTGTCCGGGAGATGGACCACGACCAGTACGACACCGGCCAGGGGCCCTGCCTTGACGCCGCCACCCAGGGGGAGCGGTTCCACATCGAATCGCTGCGGGGCGAGGCCCGCTGGCCGGCTTTCGTCCCGCGCGCTCGGGCCCGCGGGATCGAGAGCATCCTGTCCACCCCCCTGGTCAGCGCCACCCGGCCGATCGGAGCGCTGAACATCTACTCCCGTTCGGTCGGCGCGTTCGCAGTGCACGAAAAGCACTGGGCCGACCAGTTCGCGACCGAAACGGCCACGGTCATATCCAGCGTCCAGCGCGACACCAGCTCCGACGCACTGACCGACCAGATCCAGCAGGCACTCGCCTCCCGGGAGGTCATTGCGCTGGCGCAGGGGATAGTCATGCAGCGGGAGTGGGTGTCGTCGATGGCCGCCGAGGCGTTCCTGCGAAACATCAGCCGCCGCACCGGAACACCGCTGCGCGAGATCTGCGAACGGCTCGTGAACCGCCACGGTGCCCGTGCGCCGCAGGCGAGGGACGGGGGAGACCAGCGGTGGCCGCGCGGCCGGTTGCTACCCAGCGAGGCGCCCGAGTCGTCGCCAGCCGAGCGCGCCCGCCGCGACGAGCCCTAGCGCGAGCAGCGACGCGCCGACCGACAGACCGGTCGGCGCGCCGTCACCACATCATGGCGCCCGCGAGGCGGACACCTGTCGCACCGGGGTTAGTAGTAGTGCTTGCGGCCGCCGATCTCGCGGCCCGCGGCGCCGAGCGCGAAAAGGATTACTCCGATCACCAGCACGATGATGCCGAGGGTCCACAGGATTGCGATCTTGACGAGGAAACCGACGATCAGCAGGACGATGCCGAGAATAATCATGCGTTGCACCTTTCGTGGGAAACGTTGGCCCGATCGAATTAGTAGGAACCCTATCTGGTTAGTCGGGGTAGGGGAAGGGGCGCTGGGAAGTTTTTCAGTCCCGGAGCAATTCGACGCTGCGCCGGGTCAGGTCGCGTAGCCGGGGCAGGTGGGTCTCGGCCAGCTGGTGCAGCAGTCGCTCACCCAGGGCAGTGAGTTCCAGGCGGGTGGCCCGCCCGTCGGGCATGTCGCTGCGCCGCACGAGCAGCCCGGCGCCAACCATCCGGGCAATGAGCTCCACCGCGCTGGGGCTGGCGACTCCCAGCGCCGACGCAACGTCCTTGACGGTGACCCCGTTCGCCGGATCGCGGTGACCACGCAGGGCCAGCAGCACGTGGTGTTGGGCGTGGGTTGCGCCGGCCGCGCGGGCCTCCCGTTCGCTGAGCCGTTCGAGTACCGCCATACCACTTCGCACCCCGAGCAGCCCGGCGAAGTGCCGATCGGTTAACCAGGTCACGGCCCACCTCCTCGCCACGGGCCGCCAGCAGCGGCGAGACCCACGACCCAGACTACATCGGCACCCTACTCATCTTCCCGGTGGAGGAAATTTCCCGTTGGACGAAGTCACCCTCGTAGCGCACCCGAGTGGCTGGCGCTCACCTCGTCGTGGAACGCGCGGGCGGCCGGGGTGAGCGCCGGAGCTCTCCGGCGGATGAGGCCGATCGGCGGATGGGGCGGCGCCCGGTTCAGCCGGTGGACGGCGATCGGCGCGCCCGGGCCGCCCGCCGCCGATCTGGCGAGCAGCGCGACGCCGAGGCCGGCGGCGACGAGTTCACGGATGCTGGCCGGGCTGTGCGTCTCGTACACGATTCTCGGGACGAATCCCTCGGCGGCAGCCGCGCCGGTGAGGATCGCCTGTAGGCCGCTCCCTTTCGGGAGGCACACGAACGGCTCGTCGCCGACGGCGGCGAGGGTGTGGATGCCGGCGCCGGCGCGGGGATGGTCCGGTGGGGTGACCAACACCAGGGCTTCCCCGACCAGCGGGTGGCCGAGGTAGCGACGTTGCAGGTCGGCGTGCACCGGCCCGATCACCATGTCGATGTCGCCGGCGCCCAGCGCTGTGAGCAGCCCGGCGATCAGCCCGGTCCGCAGCGAAAGGCGCACTCCCGGGTAGCGGCGATGGAAGGCCGCCATCGCACCGGGCAGGTCGAGGGAGCCGAGGACCTGGGTGGCGCCGATGCGGACCTCTCCGCGCACGACGTCGGCGAGCTCGTCCAGATCGGCGCGGGCACCGTCGAGCTCACCGAGGATCCGGCGAACGCGGTCCAGGAACAGCTCGCCCGCATGGGTGAGTGAGACGTGCCGGGTGGTGCGCCGCAGCAGGGTGGTGCCGAGCTCGGCCTCGAGCCGGCGGATCTGCGCGGACACGGCGGGCTGGGCGATGTGCAACTTTTCGGCGGCTCGGGTGAACCCGCCGAAGCGCACCACCGCCTCGAAGTAGATCAGTTGGCGCAGCTCCACCTATTCAGAGTGATCCGCGATGAGTCCCAGCGCAAACCTGTCTTGGACTTATGACCAGCATGCGGTGATTCTGGCTCCATGGAACAGCGAACATTGGGCAGCGGCAGCGACGCACTTGAGACTTCGGCGCTCGGAATGGGGTGCATGGGGCTGTCCCAGGGGTACGGGTCGACCGACGACGATGAGTCGATCCGCACCATCCATCGGGCGCTCGAGCTCGGGGTGAGCATGCTGGACACGGCGATGAGCTACGGCCAGGGGCACAACGAGCGGCTGATTGCCCGAGCGCTGGCCGGGCGCCGCGAGCCGGTCGCGGTGGCGACAAAATTCGGAATTGTACGAGACGACAGCGGCGTGCGCCTCGACGGGCGACCCGAGCAGGTCCGTGGCTACTGCGAGGCTTCACTGGCTCGGCTCGGTGTCGAGGCCATCGACCTTTACTACCTGCACCGCGTCGATCCTGACGTGCCGATCGCCGACACGGTCGGCGCCATGGCCCAGCTGGTGAATGAGGGCAAGGTCCGCCACCTGGGCCTGTCCGAGGTGACCGCCGCGCAGCTCGTCCAGGCCGCCGCAGTGCACCCGATCACCGCGGTCCAGTTCGAGTGGTCGCTGCTGTGGCGTGAGCCCGAGGCCGACATCGTGCCCGCAGCGCGCGGCCTAGGCGCGGGGCTCGTGCCCTATAGCCCGCTGGGCCGTGGTTTGCTCACCGCTTCCCTGGCAGGTTCCGACATTGATGGCAGCGATTTCCGGCGCAGCGATCCGCGCTTCCACGGCGATGAGCTCACCAGCAACCTCGCCCAGGTCGACGCCCTGCGCGCGATCGCGAGCGACCTGGGCGTGAGCCCCGGGCAACTCGCGCTGGCCTGGCTGCTCGCCCAGGGCCCCGATGTCGTGCCCATCCCGGGAACCCGGCGCGCCGACCGGATCGCGGAGAACGTCGCCGCGGCCGCCATCCACTTGCGCGACACCGACGTGCACCGGCTTGACGAGGCATTGCCGCGAGCCGCGTGGGCCGGTGACCGGCAATCGTTCGCCGCCCCGGGCACCACCAGGAGCGGGCCGCCATCAGCTCTCGCCGACCCGGTCACGCACTGAGCTTGCACCGGACGCCGCGGGAGGTCTTAGCGTTTCCGCCGTGGACGGCAACGGCAGCGGCAGCGGCAGCGGGATCGGGATCGGCATCGGCACCGGCTTTGGCGACGGCACCGGCACCGGCACCGGCAGCGGGATCGGTGGGCGCGGGTGGCGGGTCGGCGAGGTCGCGTCGGCGACCGGATTGACGGTCCGGGCCCTGCGCTACTACGAGGAGATCGCTCTGGTGGCCCCGTCTGGCCGATCTGCTGCCGGGCATCGCCGCTACGCCGAGCCGGATCTGCGGCGCCTTCATGTCGTGGTTTCTCTGCGGAGCCTGGGGTTGCCGCTTGCCGACGTCGCTGGCGTGCTGGAGGACTTCTACGCCGAACCCAGCGCCCGCACCCTTGTTGAACTCATCGAGGAGATGATTGTTATGGAGGATCGTCTTACCCCCGAGCAGCTTTCGGAGTTGACCGAAGGTCGCCGGCAGATGACCGAGCGGCTCAGCGCGGAGCAATTCGCCGAGCTGGGCGAGCAACGACGAGTCGCGATGGCGAAGATGGCGCCGGGCGAGTTCGCCGCGATGGCGCGGCACCGGTCCGCTCTCTCGCCACCCTGACCGAGCCGCCTCGTGCGCCTGCGCGGGGTCCGAGGTGTCCGTGCCGCCCAGCGCCAGGACCATGGCCGAGGGGTCGAGCACGCAGTCGCTCACCGCCGATCGGCCGCGAGGTCCAGCTGGATGGATTCGTGAGTCGCCCCGGGAGTGTTGTGGCTCTCCAGGGCGCCCTCCAGCATCACGCCGGCGCCCACTATTCCTACTTCGGTAGTAAGATGACGGCCATGGCTGCCGAGAAGTACTCCGCCTCGATGGACAACGTCCTACTTGCCGATGCGCGAGCCGAGGCCGAGGCCGAGGGTCTCACGCTCTCGAGCTGGCTCGCTGACGCCGCCGCCCACCGCCTTCGACTCAAGGGCCTGCACCGCCTCGCCGACGAGTGGGAGGCTGAGCACGGCGCAATCAGCGTCGCCGAGCTCGACGCGCTTGAGGACAAGGTGGCTGAGGCCCGGCGCAGCGCCAGGGAGCGTCATGAGCGAGCGGGGATCGAAACGGGTCGAGCCGTCGCGTCGTGAGCGGCGCCACCTTCGACACCGGCATGCTCGTCGCTCTCGACCGCAACGAGCGGGATGCGTGGGTCGTGCTCCGCCGGCTGATCAACCGAGGAGAAGTGCCGACCATCCCTACCGTTGTGACCGCTCAGGCATGGCGCGACGGCCGGCGCCAAGTGCAACTTGCCCGAGCCCTCGGCGCCTGTCGCCCAGAGAGCCTCAGCGACGAGTTGGCCCGTAAGGCCGGCGAGCTGTGTCGACGTTCCCGAACCTCCGACGTCGTCGACGCGGTCGTGATTGAGTCGGCAGGCCGCCGCAGCGATGACGTCTACGCGGGCGACATCGGCGACTTGGAACACCTCGCCGGACATATCACCAACCAGGTCGCCATCATCCCGATCGGCCCCTGACGACGTGGCGCGTCCGCGCATCGAGGTCCGCGAAGATCATGGTGATCGGAGTCTGCCGGGGCTGCTGAACACTATCGAGGAAGGCAGGGTCGAGTTCGAGAATCCTCGGGCGGACGTCCGTCTCAGCTGACGGAACGGCATCGAACCTCCATCAGTCTGCAGCTTGCTAAAGCATGTGCTTTCATAGCCAGGTAATGACTACCGACGACCCTCGGCTCGACGTCGTTTTCGCTGCGCTCGCGGACCCGACCCGGCGGGGCATCGTCAGCCAGCTGACCCACGGTGAGGCGACCGTCGGCGAGCTCGCGGCGCCGTACCGGATGAGCGTGCAGTCGATCTCGCAGCACTTGAAGGTGCTCGAGAACGCTGGGTTGATCAGCCGTGGCCGGGTTCGGCAGACGAGGCCGTGCCGGCTGGAAGCTGCGGCACTGCAGGAAGCGGTGTCCTGGATCGAGGCGGCTCGGCGAGTCTGGGCCGACAGGTTGGATCGACTCGACGTCCACCTGCAACAGGCGCACCGCCCGTGAGCGCCGACGAGCTCGTCTACACGCGCATCCTTTCCGGGCCCAAGCCGTTCGTCTTCACCTGCCTGACCGAGCCTCGGCACCTCGCCGCGTTCTGGGGTCCGGCCGGCACGACAACGCCGCTGGACGGGATCGTCGTCGAACCTCGACCCGGCGGACGGTTCGAGACGCTGATCGTCAACATTGCGGACGGCGGCAGTTATCACATGCGGGCGGTGTTCGACGAGGTCGACGCGCCGCACACCCTGTCCTGGACCGAAGCCGACTCCGGGATGACGACCAGCATCACCTTCACCGACGCGGGCACCGACCGCACCAAGATCCGTATCCATCAACGACGGGTTCCCGAGGCCCTGCGCGGACCCGACGCGCAGCGCGGATTCCAGAGCTCGCTGGATCGCTTCGAGCGCTACCTGCACACCGCCGACCGAAAAGGACTCCTGATGGATCTGCACGCACTGATCAGCGACTCGTTCGCCCGACTCGCCGACTCCCTCGAACAGCAGCCATCAGAAGTCTGGGACCGGCCCTCGCTGTGCGCCGGCTGGCGAGTGCGTGACGTCGTGGCCCACGTGACCATGCCGGCGCGGCTCACCGACGAGCAGTTCGGCGCCGAACTCGCCGCGGTCGACGGCGACTTCCAACGCTTGTCAGACACCATCGCCGTCCGCGACGGTGAACTGCCCGTCGCCGAACATCTCACCAACCTGCGCTCACCACAGCTCGCAGAGTGGGAACCACCCGGCGGCGGCGCAATCGGCGCGCTCAACCACGCAATCGTGCACGGTCTCGACGTCACCAACGCATTAGGCCTGCCGCGCGCCTGCACCGACGAGACCGCGACAGTCATTCTTGACAGCCTCACCGGCGGAGGTGTCGCTGCCCGTTTCGATGTCGACCTGTCCGACGTGCGACTCCAAGCCGACGACCTTGACTGGAGCAGCGGATCGGGGCGCGACGTCATCGCCCCCGCCGCCGACATCATCTCCCTCGTCTGCCATCGCACACTCCGCGTCGGACGGGCCTTGAACTGAGGGTCGTCCGACACCAGCGCCACCGAAAGCACGAGTCACACGTCAAACCGCGCGGCGTCGCAGTAGACGATCGCTGAGGGGACACCGGTTCACACCACGTCCCCCTCACTGCCAACTGGCGGGTGGTCGGGATGGCCGTTTCGGTTGCGCTGCGCGCACAACGTCAAGGCCCTCCCCGCGGCGTGTGTGCCGGTGCGTCAGGTGACGGCCTTGGTCCATTGGGCGCCGCCGTCGCGGGTGACGTAGAGGGTCCCGCCCTTGCCGGACGGGTCGCTGATCGCGACGCCGCCGCTGTCGTTGGTGAACCCGACGTAGGTCAACTTCACGCCGGCGAGCTCCGTGGTCTGCCCGGTCGCCGCGAGCGGGTACCGCACGAGGCCGCCGCCGCTGCAGGCGACGTACGCCGCCGACGCGGCGTAGGCGACCCCGGTCGCCGCGCAGGTGTGCAGCACGGCGACCCCGGCCCACGTCCGTCCGTCGTTGGTGCTGCGCTCGATGGGGCTGGCAGGTATCGGTGAGGTCGGGTCGCCGCCGCACACCGCAAGTAGCTGGCCGGCCGTCGTGGTCGGGGCGAGCCCGGTGGTGTCGCCCGCGCCGGCGGTGACGCCGTCGGCGGCGCCCTGGCCGTTCGGGCCGCCGCACGGGGTCGCACGCTTCGACACCCCCGCCGTTGTCGCTACCTCGAGGTCGGGGGCGATCGGCCCGGCGCCTTGGAAGCCGACGACGTACGCCTCACCGCCGCGCACCGTGAGGAAATCGCCACGGTTGCCGGACTGCCCAACGCGGCGGAACGACGTGCTGCCGACCGGCGCGGTGTAGATCGACGGGTACGGCGCGGCGGCGTTCAATAGCCAGGCGCGCCCGCCCGCGATCGCGACCTCGGCGGCCCCGGTGCCGTCGGCCGGGCCGTCCTCGTCGGGCAGCGTGAGCCGTCGCCAGCTGCGGCCACCGTCGCTGGTGAGGTCGAGGGCGTCGCGGCTGTAGGCGTAGCCGTGGGCCGCGTCCGCGAACCGGATCCCTGTCACCTTGCCCGGCGGGATGTAGACCAGCGGATGCCAGTGCGTGCCGCCATCGGTCGTCTCCTCCACCCGTTCGTGCCCCGCCGAGGTGCCGAGCAGCCAGCCCTGCGTGGCCGACACGAACGTCACGCTCTGCACCGCGACGCCGAGTGGCTCCTGCGCGATCGACGCCGCGGGGTCGGGGACGGTGCTGGTTGTCGCGGGCGCCGGCACCGTCGTGGTGACCGTCGGCGGGGGCGTGGCGGGCGCGGTCTGCCTGGACGTGTGCGCCGAGCCGCCGCAGGCAACCGCGGTCGAGCCGACGAGGGCGAGCAGGGCGAGCAGGGGTGCTGAACGCATTCGGGTCTCCTTCCGTCGAGTGCACGACGCCATGCCTGGCGGCGCGGTTGCACAGGGGACGGGCATCTCGCCCATACGACACACTGGCAGCCGTCCGCAAAATCGGGCTGACCGGGGACATCGAAGCGGCGGAATTGCAATGACTCTTCACGCCGGCGGCGGCGGCGGCGAATCCGAGACACGGAAGTTCCGCCCGATAGACGATCGCGTACGGGCTGCCGATTCAGCCAGCTGCCTGGCGGAGGTCCTCCAGGTCACGGGACAGCGTTTGGACAACGCGAGAGCGATCGATAACGGTCAGCGGTCCTACGCTCGCCGTGTTCCAGGTGTCACCCCGGGCCAAGGATCGTGGAGTCTCGGGGCGAAGTGTCTTCAGCGGGTCGGTCGAGGTGGGTTGTGCAACCGTTGGCAGGCAGCGAGCGTCGGAGGAGTGTGTCGCATGCGCTCAGCCGGGCCCGCGTTTGCTTGATTGCCCGCCGCCGGCTTCAGTCGGTTCTCGCTGGCGCTCTCCGCACTCGAACCCGGTCTGGGCGAGGTCTTCGCGACCGTGACTCCGTCGGTGCTGTCATGCGGACGCACGGGGACCTGCGACGCCAGCACACCGGCGCCGCACCTCTACCGAACCCCGGCCGGCAGCAATCACTGGACCCTCCCGCGGCGGGGTCGGTCAGTGTTGGGCTGGCCGTGCACGGTCGGTCGATATGGATCATCGACTCGAGGGTGACCGCGGACGGCCCGGCCTTCGGCACCGCACTTTTGCACTCGACGGACGGCGGCGACCACTTCACGCCCGAGGCACAGCCGGTCGGTGGAGTCGCCTGCGACTACTCCCCGGCCAGCGACACCCTGCTCTGGTCCTACTGTGGCGGCGGCCACTTCAAGTCTTCCTCCCGCTCGTTCGACGCCGGCGCTCACTTCACCAGGATCGGCCCCGAGCCCAATTCCGGCACGAGCACCCCCAACGGCTATCCGAACGGCTCGAGCCTGCAGGCAGCATCACCCGCCGCGGCGGTCGCGGCGAGCTCCACCGCTGACGGCCCCGTTGGCGCGTTGATCCGCACCACCGACGGTGGCGCGACCTGGGAGATCGTCCAAGCCGCACTCGGCAAGAGCGGAACCTGGGCCGTGCTCGGCTTCACAACGCCGCAGGATGGTTATGCCCTCTGGCGGCAGCCTGGTGGAGGAACGACATACCACGGAGACACCGCCCAGCTGTGGCACACCACAAACGGGGGCGCCAACTGGACGCCGATCGACCACCTCTCGCCAGAATCCACGTTCAGCCACCGCTGACATAGCCGTGCCGGATACGGTGTGTCGACGGCCTGCGGGCTGAGCGTGGGCCTGTTGCTCCTTGACACCACCGTCCTCATCGACGTGTTGCGCGGCCGGCCCGCGGCCCAACGTGTGCTGGGGACGCGCCGAACCGGGACGCAGCCCGCGACGTCGGCGATCGACCGTACCGAGGCAAAGCTCGCGGGAGGCTGGCGCCGAGATTTCGCGGCGAAAGGTGTCACCCTGCATCACGCTGACTGCCTGAGCGCCGCCGCCGCGGTCGGCGCGGGCGCCCGGCTCGCCACGGCCAATGTGAAGGACTTCCCGATCGCCGGGTTGCCGGTCGAGGACTGGCCAGGTACGAGTACTACTGGTCGGGCAGCGTCCAGCGTCCCTGCCATCTCCCGGAGACCACCGACCTCGCCATCAGCGCCGCGGCCGCGGCCGTTGGGCGCGAAATCACGCTCCCGTGACCGTATTGTTTGTGGGCGCTGGCCGTGGCTATGTTGGCGAAGTTGGCGCATACTGGCCCTATGACTGCCGAGCCAACCGAACTGTCCGTGAGCCAGGCTCGCAATCAATTTTCCGACGCGGTGAACCGGGCCGCGTTCGGCGGCGAGATCACCTACGTGACGCGTGGGCGGGGACACTCGCGGGCGGCCGCCATTGTCCCAGCAGACTTGGTCGAAGCCTACGAGTCTCTAATCGACCGTGAAGACGGCGCGGTCGCCGCCCAGCGGCTCGCCGACCTCGACGCCGGCCGCAGCCGGGTCGTGTCTGCAGACGAAGTTGCGCGAGACCTTGGCTGGTGAATGAGCCCGCTCGGTACGCCGTCGGATATGAATCCGCGGCACGCAAGGAACTTGGCAAGCTCGACAAGCAGGCAGCCCGGCGTATCGCGCGAGCCGTCTCCGCCCTGGGCTCCAACCCACGCCCAGCCGGGTGCCGCCGGCTGGTCGGCTACGACGATCTATGGCGAATTCGAATCGGCGACTACCGAGTCGTCTACACGATCAAGGACGCCGAGTTGACCGTGCTTGCGCTGCGTATCGCCCATCGCAGCGAGATCTACCGGAGAATCTGATACGCGCCCAAATTCATCTCGGTCCCGATCGGTGACCGAGACATCAACGCACGAATATCGTCATCATGCGATGCTCCCCAGCGTGCCGGGAGGGTCAGACTTAGAACAATGCTCGCCTTGGATGATGATCTTGTCTCGGAGGCGCAGCGCCTGACCGGGACTAGCGAGTCTCGGGCGGGAACACTTCGCTTACCGTGCGGCCCTCGAGCATGGCCCGGGAGAGCCCTACATCGTCGAGGCCGAGCCCGCCGGCGCAAAGGTAGCGCAGGTCGTGGTCGAAGACGATGAGCGCGCCCTGCGGGAAGCAACGCACGATCGGGTGCGACCCCGCCAGGGTCAGCAGCTGCCGCGACTCGGCCTCGTGGTCCACCCCGGCGAGGTGGAGCAGGGGCTTGGCGTTGCCGCCACCTGCTTCCGGCGCGCCGGCGGGCCGGAGCGACGCCATCCGCACGACCCCCTCCGACGCAGCTGCAAGACCCCGTAGGAAGCGAGCGGCCGCCGGGCGTTGCACGCCTCATCGGCGCACTGCCGGCACAACTGAAGAGCAATCGGCCGCCCAGCGGTCGGCCAGCTGGAGGCTCAACCGCTGGGCGTCACGCACGGCCGCAGCGCCCGGGTCGTTGTTGCAGAAGACCCAGCCGCCACGGAACGCCGACTGCCACCGGGCCGCGCGGTTGCGCAGTGCGAGCGTCCCGTACTCCCAGCGGGACGGCCCGTGGTGCAAGCGGACGAAGGCCCAGTCGGCGGTGACCCAAGGGGGGTTCATGAGCCGACCGTTGTGATCGGCCCAGACTAGCGCGGCGCCGTGCCGCTCCAGGATCCGCTGTACGGCGGGGATCCACCACGTCGGGTGTCTCGGCTCCACGGCGACCGGCACCTCCCCCCCGAAGCAGTCCAGCGTCTCCTCAAGCCGGCGCAGGTCGACCTGCAGCGTCGGAGGCAGCTGCAGCAGGACCGGCCCAAGCGCAGCACCCAACCCTCGCGCGTGCTCCAGAAGGCGGCTCACGGGTTCGGCAGGTTCCTGCAGCCGCCGGATGTGGGTGAGGTAGCGGCTGGCCTTCACCGCGAAGACGAAACCGGGAGGGACCGTCTGCGCCCACATCGCGAACCGGTCGAACGTCGGCAGCCGGTAGAAGCTGTTGTTGAGCTCCACGCAGTCGAAGCGGTCGGCGTAGGACTCCAGCCAACGGGTTTGCGGGAGCCTCGGGTCGTAGACGGGGCCCTTCCAGTCGGCGTACTGCCACCCGCTCGTGCCGACCCGCCAGGTGTTCACGTCCGCGTCGTACCCGCTGGGACTTGACTTCCTCGTGCCGGTCGCGGCCCCGTTCCTCGCCCAGCCTGAGTGCTCCGATTCGGGTGATCTTGGCGGCGACCCACGTTGGCATCGGCGCAAGCTGCGTCAGCAGATGACCGCTGGCAGGTGCACCGGTCGACCCAGTGTCAGCTCGATCAGCGCCGCCTTGCCCTCCTCGTCCTCGAAAGGCGGATCGCTAAGGCAAGAGGTCAGCTCGGTGACCCGCAGCGCGAATACCTAGTGGTGCTCTGGGCAGAGCCAGCAGCCTCTCCTGGTGCGGCTGAAGCTGGGACAGCTGACCACCGTCCGGCACGCATCTGCTGCCCCTCCAACCCGCTGTGCATCAACCAGGGTCGGGTAGATAGGCAGCTCTGCCGTTGCCCATCTCGCACCGTGGTCGATCGCGCTCGTCGGTCCGGGAGGGCCAATGGACCACGGCGCCGGACACGCGGTCGAGCGCCGGCCTTCCGGCGAGCTGGCCGAGGCGGCCCGGGGGTGCCGCTCGTCACCCCCCCGGGGTGAGAAACGGGGGGAGGAGCTCGTCGGCGACCCAGCGGGCGACGCCCTCGGGGTAGGGCGCGGGCAGCATGAGGACGACGTGGGTGAAGCCGGCATCAAGGGCCTCGCTGATCGCGGCGCGGGTGCCAGCAGGCTGCTCGTAGGACACCGGCACGTTGGTCGAGCGGGTGATCGTCGCCGGGTCGCGGCCGATCTCGGCGCAGAAGCGGTCCAGCAGGGCGCCGCGGCGCACGCCGTCGGCCATGTCGCCGCCCTGGAAGTTCCACACGTCGGCGTGCTCGGCGACGATGCGCAGCGTGGCGCTCGCCCCTCCCCCGATTACGATCGGCGGGTGCGGTCGCTGCACCGGCTTCGGGTTGCAGAACGCCCCGGTGAGCTGGACATAGGTGCCGTCGACGTCGAACGGCTCGTCCTCCGTCCACAGCCGGCGGATCACCGCGACCGCCTCGGCGAGCGCGCCCACGGCGTGGGCGGCGTCGTGGAAGGGCAGCCCGTGCGCCTCGTACTCGTGTCGGGCGATGGGCGCACTGGGACGTGATCCGGCGCCGATGCCGAGCGCGAGCCGCCCCCCGGAGATGACGTCGACCGTGGCGGCGATCTTGGCGAGCACCGCGGGCGGCCGGAATCGGTTGCTGGTCACGAGAAGGCCCAGGCGCAGCCGCTCGGTCTGCGCGGCCAGTGCCGAGAGCAGGGTCCAGCCCTCGAAGATCGGGCCCGCCGGGTCACCGCCGATGGGCAGCAGATGGTCGAACAGCCACGCGTGCTCGATCTCGGGGATCGCGTCCGCCTCCCGCCAGACCCGCAGGACGTCGGCGTAGGCGACCTGCTGCGGGGCGGTCATGATCCCGAAGCTCGGCCGTGCCGTGGGCGCCATCAGCGTCGCCGCCGCGTCGGGTCGAGCAGGGACGGCGGGGTGTCCACCTTCTCCTCCGGGGCGAGGTCGACCCCGGGCGGGACGATCGCGTCGATGGCGTCCAGCACGTCGGCGGGGAGAACCGTGTCGGCGGCCGCGAGCTGGGACTGCAGGTGCTCCGGCGTGCGTGGGCCGATGATCGCGCTGGTCACGCCCGGGTGCGCGGTGACGAAGCCGAGGGCGAGCTGGATCATCGTCAGCCCCGCCTGCTCGGCCACCACGGCCAGCTGCTCGACCGCGGCCATCTTGGCCTGGTTCGCGGGCACGGCCGGGTCGAAGCGCGCCGGCATGAAGGTCGAGCGACTGGTGGTGATGTCCCGGTCCGCTCGAATGGCACCGGAGAGCAACCGGAGGCCAGCGGGCTCCACACGAGCACGCCCATCCCGTGCTCCTGGGTCGCGGGCAGCACGTGGGACTCGATGTCGCGCTGCAGGATGGAGTAGCCAGGCTGCTCGGTGACGTAGCGGCCGAGGTGGTGCTCGCGCGCCGCCCACTGGGCCGCCACGATGCGGTAGGCCGGGAAGGTCGAGGAGCCGAAGTAGCGGATCTTGCCCGCGCGCTGCAGGTCGGTCAGGGCCGAGAGGGTCTCCTCGTCGCTGGTCGTGGGGTCCCAGCGGTGCACCTGGTAGAGGTCGACGTGGTCGACGTCCAGGCGGCGCAGGCTGGCCTCGAGCTCGGCGACGAGCCAGCGGCGCGAGCTGCCACGGTGGTTGCGCCCCTCGCCCATGGGCAGGAACGCCTTGGTCGCCAGCACCAGGTCGTCGCGGCGCCCGGCGATGGCCTTGCCGACCATCTCCTCCGACTCACCCGCGCTATAGGCGTCCGCGGTATCGACGAGGTTGATCCCCGCCTCCAGCGCCGCGTCGATGAGCGCGGTGGCCTCGTCCTGGGTGGTGCGCCCGATGGCGCCGAAGTTCATCGCGCCGAGCACGAGCGTGCTGACCTGCACACCGGTGCGGCCCAAGGTGCGGTATTGCATGTCTGTCCTCCTGAAAGGTGGCATCCTGACTCAAGCGGAACCATGTTCCGACCGAACATACGGAACGCCGTTCGACTTAGCAAGGCAGGAGTGTGTCATGACCACGAGCGACCGAGTGGCGGCAACCGCACCCCGCAAGCGCGCCGACGCACGCCGCAACGAGGCCTCGCTGCTCGAGGCGGCCGCGGCGGTCTTCGTCACCGCGGGCGTCGACGCGCCGGTGCGCGACGTCGCGGCCCGGGCGGGCGTCGGCGTGGGCACGATCTACCGGCACTTCCCAACCCGAGCCGACCTCGTCGTCGCTGTGTACCGGCACCAGGTGGAGGCCTGTGCCGAGGCCGGCCCGACGCTGCTCGAGGGCGCCGACAGCCCGGGCGAGGCGCTGGCCCGCTGGATCGACCTGTTCGTGGACTTCCTCGTCACCAAGCACGGGTTGGCCGAGGCGCTGCAGTCCGACGGCGCCGCCTTCGGCACGCTGCACGCGTACTTCCTCGACCGCCTCCTGCCCGTGTGCGCGCAGCTGCTCGGGGCCGCGGCGGAGGCCGGGCAGATCCGCTCCGACATCGGGGCCCTGGAGCTCATGCGCGGCGTCGGCAACCTCTGCATCGGCGACCGCGACGACCCCCGCTACGACGCCCGGCGCCTCGTCACCCTCCTCGTCGCCGGGCTGTGCGCTGCCCACGGGTGAACGGCCCGCTCAGCCCAGTTGGGTCACAACGTCGCAGTCGACAAAGCGTCGGGAGCCGTGTCCCGGCCCATCGCGTGGCGAGGGTGACGCGGCGTCGGTGCCTTCGGTGACCGTCTGCGGCCCGGATGTTCGGGGGGCTAGGTCTGCCAACAGTTGCCGGCACGGGAAATGTCGCAGGTGGCCAGATTTAATCCCGACCGGTGACCGGTCCCCGGGGACGAAACGGGCAGGACGGTCGCGACGGGACCAGCCTTGTCACCCGCGGCCCACCACACTCAACCGCGAAGCGCCTGCTACCCGCCTGCCCCACTGCGTAGGCCAGGCCCGCACACGTCGGTCGATCAGCTGCGTCGCTCACGGTTGGCGGCGAGCCCGGCAGCAGGCCGCCGCCGTCAGGTGAGCAGGTCGGCGACGGCCTTGCTGACCCGCCGCACGCGGGTCTCGGCAGTCTTGGCCCCCTCGATCGCCATGACGTAGCGACGCCGGTTGCTGTAGGAGAGCGCGTCGAACACTTCGAACTGGGCCCGGGCGGGCTCATGGATGACCTCCTCAGCGGAGGTCACCATCAGTGAAGACATGCACGAAGCATGCCAAGACCGTCGATCGACGTTCCCGATGAAGGATCGGCGATTCTACTGGCCGCAGCGAGTGGTCGATCGACGTTGCGCGGGGTCAGGCCACTAGCGGCGTGTTCTGGTACCCGACGAAGATCCAGTGACCGTCGAGTTCCTGGGCGGTGGCGGTGTAGATGGTGCGCTTGCCGGTGTCGGCGCGGTCGGGGACACGATGTGACCGTAGGCGGTGAGGACGGCGACGTTTGCGGTCAGGAAGCGGATGTTTTCGATGCGGCCAGGCCAGGCGGCTGTCCCGCGCCCAGGCCGAGAAGGTGATCTGGTGGCCCTCGACATTCTCCCGCCAGCCGCGTTCGAGCTTGCCGCCACCGGTGATGTAGGTCCGCATCGGGAGTGAAGCACTCGGCGTAGGCGGGGCGTCCAGCCAGCAGTCGAGCATCCTGCGGTACAGCGCCCGGATCTGTGCCTCGTCGCCGTCCATGGGGCCGGTAGGTGGGGGGTCCGCAGGCGCATCGTCGTCAGCGGGTGGTCGCTGAGTGGCGAAGGACGCGGCGGCTGACTGCGGCGAGTGCCCCAGCGGGATGCTCTGGCAGGTGACGAAGGACCAGCACCGAGCAGCGTCACGCCGAACGTCATGATTGCCCCGCTGGCTACGACGGTGGTCAGGTGCCGTTCCTGTCGCTCGTGCGTTGCTGGACGAGGACCTCGGTCACGCGCGTGGCGGCACGGTCGAGTTGTTCGATCTCGGTGGCGTCGAAGTCGGCGTTGGCGACGGTGGCCTTCAGACGTTCGAGTTGGGACGACACGATGCCTCGAGCATGGGGCGGAGTGTGCCAGGCGAGCTCTTCGAGCAGCCGGAACAATCGGGCCATTACCTGGGGATCTGAGGAGCCGTAGCGGCGGGGCTGGGTGATGGCCACGTCGACCAGATCAGCCAGGTCCGGGCGGCGCAGTACGACGCGCACCCGGCCGTCGTCATCGCGTAGCACCGACGGGCCGAGGTCGCGTCCGGCGAGTTCACACAACACGGCGGAGATGTGCCCGAGCGCGTGGACCGCTGTGGTCGGGTCGTTGATGCCCGGTGAGAGAGCCTTGTTGGCGACGTCGGTGAGTTGCCGCAGCCCGTAGCCGACGTCCTGGGCCGCGGTGCGCTCGAAGCCGACGTGCAGCGCGCTGGCAATCCGGTCCTCTAGGCGCTCAACCTCCTGGTCGCGCCTCGAGCCCGTGCGAGACCAGGTCGACCCGATGGGCGTGCCAGCCACGAGCGACGCGCCGGGGTGGCTGTCGAGCGCGATGAAGATGTCGCGCTCGACGGCGCACCCGAGCAGCTCGTCCTCGTCGACGCGCACCAGGAACCCCGACGACCTCGCGAACACTGTGCTCGCGTACTCCGGCGGCGTCGGCAATGCACCGGCATCTCGGCCTGAGCCCTGGCCGGTGTCGAGCGCTGCCTCGATCGTGGCCGTTGCATCCGCGTGGACGTCACGCAGCATCGTCTCGACGCGGATCTGTCGGGCAAGGTGGGCCAGGAACACCACCAGACCGACGACGCTGGCGACCGCGAGGACGAAGGACACTGTCACCGAGATCTGCGGCACGAACACCGGCTGTGTATCCCCGGCACTGCGCACACTGCGCAGCACCGTCAGCGAGAAGGTGAACGTCGCCAAGAACAGACCCAGCGTGGCTTGGACGAACACGTCGCTGGTGAAAGTCCGCAACAGCCGTGGCGAGAATTGGCTGCTGGCCAGCTGCAGGGTCACGACGGTCAGAGAGAACGTCAGCGACGTGACCGTGATCAACGAGCTCGACACCGCGTCCAGCACAGTGCGGGCGGCGCCGGGATCACCGGAGAACAGCAGCGAACGCAACCATGAGGGCAGCGAGCCGTCGACCCGGCCGTCGACTCGCGGCAGCACCACCCCGACCACGAGCGCCACCGCCACCCCGACAACCGGAAGCGGCCATAACTGAGTCCGCACGGCATCGCGGACCGCGTTGAGCGCTCCCCGCCTCACGCGGTTTCCAGGTCAAGGCTGCCTGGCATCGACGACGACTGCGTACGAACCCACGCCAACCCGGCCGATCTCCTCGACCCGTTGGCCGACCAGGTGCAGAGCGCTGATCGCTCAGGCGAACGGGTTGTTGTCTCTAACACCATCGTTGCCAGCCTGCTTCGCCCGTCGGGTTCAGTCGGTAACGTTCCGCCCCGCTCAGACGCAGCTCGACGAGGATCGAGCGGCAGGTCGTCATCGCGGTACCGGTACTGGCGCACCCGCGCGACAGCGGTCCACCGCTCCTCGGTGTAGCCGCACCAGGCGTGCACGGCGGCGTCGAGGCGACGTGCGCCGGTGCGATGCGGCTCCAGTCTCATGACCGTTCGATCGTTCCTCAGTTCGCGCTCGGGATCCAGCAGCTGCGGTTGCGGCTGGGTTCAGTCATCTGATCTCCATGGTGACCAGCTCACAAGACCGTCCCGGTCGGTGCGGAGCGGATTCGGGGCCAAGCCAATCGACGGGAGCGGGGTCTCGCTGTCGCGCAGCCGGCCTCAGCGACGGGGCTCGAGCGATCACCGCAAGACGATTCTCCGCACAGCCCGGATGGGAGGGGTCAGCCTTCTCGACGCCGGGGACGAAGAGCAGCCGGCGGGTCAGGGCCGTCTCCCGTACGGCGAGTGCCTCGGCGTAATCGCTCGAGGCATACCAGCTCCGGAGACGATCCATGGTGGGGAACTTGACCACGATCCGCTGGGCGGCAGGCCAGTCACGTTCAGGGACCTCTGGCTGCGCTCCCCCGACGATGTATCGGCCGCAGGGACGAGCGATGGAGGCCGCAGCACGCTCCCGGTAGCGCTGACCCTGGGATTCGTCGAGGATCTCCACCTCGGAGATCACGTAGGCGGACATGCCCACGATGATGCCAGCAGCCGCTACGTCCCCAAGGACTTGCCAGTCCCGGTCGGCGATCTAAGGGCCGCAGCGAGTGGTCGATCGACGTTGCGCGGGTTCAGGCCACTAGCGGCGCGCCACCGGGGCCAGAGCAGCGGCCAAACGCTTCGAGCTGTGCCGCCAGGCGATGTACGGGCACATTAAAGATCATCCGGGACACGCGTTCTCGCGGCTCACTTGGTGCCGTAGCCGGTTCCCCGAGTGGGACGCTACGTGTGGCACTATCGGGTCGTGAACAGTGCAGAGGCAAGTCTTTGCTGAGCAGCGGTCGAGGAGCCTGATGGACATCACTGACCTCATTCTCATCGACCATGATCGGCAGCGGCGAGGGTTCGCACTGCTCGACGAGGCACAGGGGGCGAAAGCCGACAACGAGACCGTTCAGGCGATCTGGGACGGCCTCGCTGTTCTTCTCGATGCTCACGCCGATGCCGAGGAGAAGTTCTTCTACCCGAGGCTGCTCGAGTTCGGCCGGGAAGGCGGCGAGGAGACCGAGGACGCCGTCGGCGACCATAACGACATCCGTGATGCTGTTCGGGCCGCCGGCACCCATCGGGTGGGCAGCGGGGTGTGGTGGTCGTGCGTGGCCGACGCCCGCGTCGCCAACAGCGATCACATGGGCGAGGAGGAGCGAGGGGCTTTGGCCGACTTCCGTCGGCGTGCGCCGTTGGACCTGCGGCGGCAGCTGGGGTTGGAGTTCGCTGCCTACGAGGCGTCACGCGCCGGCGGGCGCGGCATCGACCGCTCAGACAAGGATCCGGACGCGTACGTCGAGGCGCACAGCTAAACCGTTCGGCGGGTGCGGGCGTGGTCTATTTGGGCGGAGGGTGCGGCAGATGCCGCCGGAGCGATCCAGTGCTGCTTGGACCAGCGGCGCCCGCCCGCCGTCGTCTCGGCGGACGATGGTGAGCGCCCTTTTGGCCTCGTAGAGAAGGTACATCACGTCGGCCACGTCGAATATGCCGCGGTGATCAATACCTTCGCCGACGCCGGTTTCGTCGTCGAGCGCGTCGTTGAGGCCCGCCCCTCAGCCGAAGCATTGGCCCGTTTCCCTGCCGAGCTGTCGGCGGTCAACGCAGCGCCCTCATTCATTGTCTACCGGCTCCGCTTGACGAGATAGGAGCTTGCGCAGGCGCGATTGGCGCCCCCTGTGCGGTTACGGAGACGGCAGCGAACAGTTCCTCGGCGGGGATGATTTGGCGACCCGTCACCGCGCCCGGGGGGGTCCAGCGGTGCCCGCAACCCGATAGATCTGCGGTTCAAGGTCAGTGCCGACCCGCCGCCTTAGCGACGTTCGCCATCACGGTGGGGAACCCGGCTGCGATCTTGCTGCCGACGAGAGTTCCCCACAGCGGTGCAAGCGGTCCGGTGAAGCGGACTCGGTGGGTGAAGCTACATGCGGCGTGATCGGGCGTTTCGGCCAGTTCGTGTTCGAAGTGCATGACTGCCCCAGGAAAACGGGTGTCGCAGTCGAAGCGCCGCATCGACTCGAGGTTCGTGATGATCACTTTTGACCTCGGCCCGCGGGCGGTTTGACCCAACCGGTGGCGCCGACTCTCAGCGGACCATCAAGGCCGGCGGCCGCCGTATCAGGGTCGTCGATCGCCCAGCAGCTCAGGTCAGTCCACCGGGCCCATACTTCTGCCGGATCGGCGTCGGCGGTCATCGAGTGCTTGCGCGTCCACATGTCGCTCATCTTCGCAGTGCCGCTGGGATCTTGTGCCAGAGGAGGATCGCTGACCGGGAATGCCGGCTTCAGCGGTGGAACATCAGCGGGTGGCGCGGCTCGATCGCATCGCCCGGAGCTGAGTTAGCGAGGGCTCGCTGCCGAGCCGGGCGTACGCCGGAGAGTCCGCCGCGTACAGGGTGTCCGTCCGTCCGCGTCAAAATGCAGCCCCCAACCGAACGACTTGGGCAGCGGAGACGCGCGCAGGCAAGCCCGCGGTTGGCTGAAGTACTCGTCGCGTGGACGGACGAGCTCGGTCTCGTCGATGTCCCGGCCACGGAACTGCGGCGACGACGCAAGCAAAACGTCCTCCTGGGTCCACCGACCGGGCGTGGCGGCAAGCATCGCGTACTGCGTTCCGGCCACAGTCGGGCCGCCCGCCCTATCTGGTGGGACCTCCCCGGTCGTCGCGCTGCAGTCCTCGGCGACGGCGATGAACGTGTTGATGTAGCCCACCGATCCATCCTGCACCTGCCGGTGCAACTCGACCACCTCCTCGGTCAGGTCGCCGACAGGACGATGTACGTAAGCAGATCGGTCAATTGGGACGGGAGACCGTTTCAGCCGTGACTGAGCACGTTGAGCACGTGGCCGTCAGGGTCGCGGACGAAGAAGCGTCGCACCCCCCAGGGCTCGTCGGTGAGGGGGTGCACGATCTCGGAACCGGCTTGAAGGGCAGCCGCGTAGGCGGCGTCGACGTCGTCGACCTGAATGGAGACCTCTGGCACGACGGGAGCGGTCTCGTCGTGGGTGATCAGGCTGATCTGGGAGCTGGGGTTGTGTGGGTCGGCGAGGGTCACGATCCAGCCGTGATCCATGACCGGTTGGAGGCCGAGGACCAGGCCGTAGAAGTGTTTGGCCTCGTCCAGCGACTGGCTAGCCAGATCCGGAACCACACTCTCGACGCTCATACGCGCCAGCCTGTCCGGTCAAACGAGCACAGGCAACCTCAACCCGTCTCAAAGACAATCCTCAACCGACACGCGCTGTGAGCTTGCCTGTCGGTGCCTAGGTGGTCGCGCCACCCCGGAGGAATCGGCGTCAGTCGAGGAACCTCACGCCGTGGCGGTGGGTGATCGTTGCAGGGTCGACGCCGT
>JAABUZ0100001526.1_pt1 | contig 43455 bp, 42 predicted proteins | sample 5562091 | NCBI WGS metagenome assembly JAABUZ01 (sample SAMN12813069, study PRJNA571459) | rock metagenome | isolation source: Antarctica rocks | place: Antarctica: Victoria Land, Linnaeus Terrace sud | collected 2015-12-21
GCGGTCCTTGTGGCACGACGCCGACGATCCTGGCTCCCTGGTATAACGCCTGGGCCAGGGTGTTCTGTCACAACGAGGGCTCGTGAATTGTTGGACGCAGAGACCCTGAAGCGTGCGACGCGGGCGTATCCACTGGGCAGCGCAGCGAGCCGCCGCAGTCCCTGCGGCCTGACTACACGGCCACATGCGCCGGTGTGCCCAAGCGTGTCGCCCCCGCCGACGTGCCGCAGGGACTGCGGCGGCTCGCTGCGCTGCCCAGTGGAGACGTTTCCGGACGATAATTCACAGACCCTGCGCCTCACCATGCTGAGGTAGCCATGACGGGTGTGCAGGCTATACTATGGTACATGCAAGCGCGGATTCTTGGAGGATTGATGGAGCAGAGCGGACGTCCGGACGTGGCGGCGATTCGGCGCTTCGCGGAGGCCGTAACCGCCAACGTCGAGCGCGTGATCGTGGGCAAGCGCGACGTGATCGAGCTCGCCGTGGTGGCGCTGCTCTGCGCCGGGCATGTGCTGCTGGAGGACGTGCCCGGCACCGGCAAGACGGTGCTGGCGCGCGCCCTGGCCGCCTCGCTCGGCGCCCGCTTCAAGCGCGTGCAGCTCACGCCCGATCTGCTCCCCAACGACATCACCGGCGTGCAGATCTACGACCCGCGTACGGCCGAGTTCATCTTCCGACCCGGCCCCGTCTTCACCAATGTGCTGCTGGCCGACGAGGTGAACCGCGCCACGCCGCGTACGCAGTCGGCCCTGCTCGAGTGCATGGGCGAGCGCCAGGTCACCGTCGGCGGCGACACGCATGTGCTGCCGCGCCCGTTCATCGTGCTGGCCACGCAGAACCCTGTGGAGTATGAGGGGACGTACCCGCTGCCAGAGGCGCAGCTCGACCGCTTCCTGCTGCGCCTCTCCGTCGGCTACCCTTCGTTCGAGGAGGAGCAACAGGTCAGCGTCAACCTGCAGGGGCGGCATCCCATCGAAACGCTCGGCGCGGCCGTCGACGCGGACGCGCTGCCTCTCCTGTACGACCAGCGCGCCCGCGTGCACCTCGACGCCTCGGTGCGCGCGTACGCCGTGCGCTTGGTGCGGGCCACGCGCGCGCACCCCGACCTCGCGCTCGGCGCCAGTCCGCGCGGGACGCTGGCGCTCGTCGCCGCCGCGCAGGCCGTCGCCGCCATGGCCGGCCGCGACTACGTATTGCCCGACGACGTGCAGCGCGTCGCCGCGCCCGTGCTGGCCCATCGCCTGATCGTGCGGCCGGAGAGCCTGCTGCGCGGCCGCGCCACGGCGGCCATCCTCGCGGGTATTATGTCGAGTGTCGACGTGCCGCTGGCCGTGCAAGCGTGAGTCGATAGTCGATAGTCGATGGATAGTTAGTGGTAGGCGCTGAGTGAGGTGTAAGGGTTGAAGAGTCCGCTACCGTATCTATTGCTGCTCTTCCTCATCGCCGCGCTGTTCCACGCCCCGTTCCTGCTCTACGTCGTCTACGCCCTCTTCGCGGCCCTGCTGCTGGCGCGCCTGTGGGCGCGGCGCGCCCTGCGCGGCGTGCGCACGGCGCGCCGCCTCGACGACCACGCCTTCCTCGACGACGACATCCCCGTGGAGCTCGAACTACGCAACGCGGGCAGGCTGCCGGTCACCTGGGTGCTGGCGCGCGAGTCGCTGCCCATCGAACTGGCTGGCCCGCTGCGCGTGACCCATGCCCTCGCGCTGGCGCCGGGCGAGCGGCAGGTCATCCGCTACACGCTGCGCGGCCGCCGGCGCGGGCTCTACACACTGGGGCCGCTGCGCCTCTCCAGCGGCGACCTGTTCGGTCAGGAGGAGTACCACGGTGAGGAGGACGGGGGGACACGGCTGACGGTCTACCCGCGCATCGTCCCGCTGGAGCGGTTGGGCCTGCCCTCGCTCTCGCCGTTCGGCCACCTGCGCAGCCGCGAACGGCTCTACGCCGACCCCTCGCGCGTGGGCGGCGTGCGCGACTACGCTGCCGGCGACAGCGTGCGCGACATCCACTGGAGCGCCAGCGCCGCCGCGGGCGCGTTGCAGGTCAAGACCTACGAGCCAGCGATGAGCCTGCCGACCGCGCTGCTGCTCGATATGGGGCTGGCCCCCTACGAGCGGGGGCAGGGTGTCGTGGCGACGGAGCTTGGAGTGGTCGTCGCGGCCAGCCTGGCCGCCGCGCTCGGCCAGGCCCGCCAGGAGATCGCGCTGTTCAGCAACGGGCGCGACCCGCTCGCGCCCGACGAGAGCATCAGCGGGCTGGGCCTGGGCAAAGGGCAGGCCCACCTCGTGCGCGTGCTGGAGGTGCTGGCGCGCGTCGCGGCCGTGCCCGACGCCCCCACCGGTGCGCTGCTCGAAGCGGCGCGGGCGCGGCTGCCGTGGGGCACGACAGTCGTCGCCATCGGGCCGGCGGGTGACACCGAGTATCAAGCGGCCTTATTGTCACTGCGCCGCGCCGGCTTCAACGTCGTGCGCGCCGTCCTCGGTAGCCGTACCAGTGCAGCGGCGTACATGGCCCTGCCGACCTACGACATCAAGTCGCCGGAGGATCTGGACCTGTGGCGATAGGTAAGAGCCCACCGTCGCTCTTGCCAAGCCCCACCCAACAGCTTTTCGATTTTTGCGACTACTATGGTGGCGTTGTATACTCATGAAAGAGGTGGCGCGTCCGTCCATGAGGAGGGTAGGGACATGGTAGTGACTCCAGAACACGTTGATCGCGAGATGGTGACGCCGGACGAGCAGGATCTACCTGGCATAAGGGATATGCAGGCTTTCCTGCGCGAAAAGGCTCCATCTCACGCCCAACTCGTCGCTCCCGACGGTGAGAGGCTAGACATTCCCACGTCCGTCTACGAGGCGCTACGCCGGATCGTACCGCTGCTGGCCACGGGCGCGGCGGTCGGGATCATGCCGCTGCACCAAGAACTCACCACACAGCAGGCCGCGGATCTGCTGAACGTGTCGCGGCCGTTTTTTATTACGTTGCTGGACGACGGCCAGATCCGCTATCGACGGTTGGGAACGCATCGGCGCGTGCGCTTCGACGATGTATTGGCCTATAAACGACGACGAAGCGAGGAACGCAGAGCCGCACTCGATGAGTTGACCGCTATGGCCGAGACGTACGGCGCCTACGACTGAGCGTCGTGCTGCCGCCCGTGCCTGTACCTGTTGCCGTGCTCGACACTAACAGCTCGCTTGGCTAAGACTCGACGGGTCGCCCGGCACGCGCTACACTGGCAGCTATGAAACGCATGCTCACGGTCATCGCTCTCCTCCTCCTCGCGCTGGCGCTAGCGGCTGAGGCCGCGTTCGCCGTGCATAACCCTGTCGCGATGGGGCCGGTGTACAGCGTGGCGCAGGTCCAACGCCGGGACAGCCGCTGTATCGGGTGCGCCTCCTGCCCGGTAGTCCCACGCTCGCCCCCTGCCGTCTGGCGCCGCATGCTTGTGACGATGCCCTCCTGATAGGCACGCAACTCGGGCCATAATACCCCGCCACCCCATGTGCGCCCATCTCCCTCGACGCCGGCCTGGATGGTCCGCACCATGTCTGGCGTCGACCCCCACAGCGGCGGCCGTCGCGTGATGCCGGCCAGCCCGGTCAACGCCCGCACACTCGCATGTGCGGGCGTTGACTGGGCTGGCCCAATCGGGGGAGGAGTAGGCGCCGGCGGTCAGGCGGCCTGGGCGACGAAGCGCTTGAGCTTGCCCGTACCGGCCAGGCGCTCAATGCGCTCGACACCGGTGATGGTGACCTCGGGGTCGGCCAGGCCCAGGCGGGCGAGCGCCGCGCTGATCTTGTCCCGTACGGGGACCAGGTCCAGCATGTCGCCGGACTGCGCCACGATGACGGCCCCCCGCGCCGTCTGGCGCACCTGATACTCCGTCACCTCCGGCACACCGGCCAGGGCCGAAAGGTCTCCTCGATGACCTGCCGCGCCTCCGGCAGCAGCGGTTCCGCCGCGACGGCCAGGCCGCGCGGCGCGATGCGCAGCCGCCCCGCGCGCGCCTCAAGGGCTAGACGATGCAGCGTCGAGGGATAGCTGTAGAGCGTATCGGGCCGAACTCATTGAGCCCGGCCACGATCTCGGGCAGGGGCAGGGCGACCGAGAGGGCGAAACTGGACCCCACATCTAGGGTAAGCGCCAGTTAGCCGGTTAGGGCAGGCGGGCGACGAGTTCGGCCTGGATGTGGGTGAAGATGGTCGAGTTGTACGCCTCCTCCAGAGCCATGTCCAACTCGTGCAGGACGTGGTCGATCTTGTCATCGGACGCGATGTCGAAGCGCCGCAGCAGCGGGCGCGCATCGGCAAGGATGTCGCGGTAGGCCGCGATGCCTGTCCGCGCGTGCGCGGGCAAGAAGGAGGGCGCGAAGGCGCGCTGATCCACTTCCACCAGATTGGCCTCCCGGCAGAGCATGCTGTAGCGCTCCGCTACGTCCCAGCATGTGCCCATCGTCCCCAACAAGGAGGGGAGCCACTCGTTCATGAGCAGGTTGGCCGCGCGATCGAAGCGGCCCGGCGTCTCGACGGGGATGGGCGCCGTGAGCAGGGCCTCCTGGGCTACAATGTAGCCGCCCGGCCGTACCGTCGCGGCCATCCGGCGGAGCGCCGCCACGACGTCGGTCTGGTAGCACAATACGAAATGGCAGTACGCCAGGTCGCACAGGCCGAATGGGCATACCTCCGCCGGTGTCAGGGTGTTGAGATCGGCCTGCACGAAGTGGACGTTACATACTCCCGCCAACGCCATGCTGGCGCGCGCCTTCTCCAGCGCGTCCGCGTCGCGGTCCACGCCTACCACGAGCCCGTCCGGCCCGACAGCGGCGGAGAAGGTGGGGAGCGCGCCACGCGGGCCGCAGCCGAACTCGATAACGTTGGCCCCGGGCGTGAGCCCCAGCCGGGCGCACGTTTCCCACACGTACGGCTCCGTCACGCGCGACATGCGCTCGATCCGCTCGTGCTCCGGCTCGCTGGCCGTGAAGGCGTATCCGGTCCGTCCCTGCCCCTGGGCGATCGGCATAGTATGTGCTGACATGACTATCTCCTTTATTCACTCATCTTCCGCCGCCTTCCGCCGTGGCGCCGTACAACATCAGTATGTGTGGTGAGAGGGCCACCCAACAGTGACAGCGCCCTCAGTTGACCCTGACAAACCCCTTACAATGAACGGCCCGTGGCAACGTGACGCGTGCTATCATGACGCTAGCGAGGTCGTAAAGGCGTAAGGGTAGACTCAGGACGGCGCATGGAACGGAGCACGAACCGGCACGACGCGGCGCCATCGCTAGCGGCGCTGGTACGGCGCTATCGGCTGGCCGCTGGGCTCTCGCAGGAAGCGCTGGCCGAGCGCGCCGGTCTCGGCGTGAGCACTATCGCCGCCCTGGAGCGCGGCCGCCGCAACGCCCCGCGCGCGGACACGCTGGCGCTTCTGGCCGAGGCCCTCGGGCTCGCCGCCCATGAGCGCTCCGCCCTGGTCACCGCGGCGCGCTATAGCGACGCCGACGATTCACCCGGCGGCGGGAAAACAACGAGCGAATCATCGGCGGACATCGGCCAGGAGCGGCAGCGTGTCTGGACGCTTCCCGTCCCGCCCACCCTGCTGGTCGGCCGCGAGCGCGAAGAGGCGGCGGTGGCGAGCCTGCTCCGCCGGGGCGACGTGCGGCTGCTCACGCTGACGGGGCCGGGCGGCGTGGGCAAGACACGCCTGGCCCTGGCCGTCGCCTTATCTTTGCGCGACGCCTATCCCGACGGCGTCGTCTTCGTCGACCTGTCCGCCTTGAACGACGCGGCGCTCGTGGCGCCGGCGGTGGCGTGGGCGCTCGGCCTGCGCGAGGAGGGCGCGCTAGGCGTCCACGAGTTGCTGGCGGCGCATCTCCGCGATAAGCGGCTGCTCCTGGCGCTGGACAACGTCGAGCAAGTCATCGAGGCGGCCGCGCCGATCGCGGACCTGGTGGCGGCGTGCCCGCTCCTCGCGGTGCTGGTGACGAGCAGGACGGCGCTACGCGTGCGCGCCGAGCAGCAGTTCCGGGTCCCTCCGCTCGACACACCGGCCGGCCCGTCGCTATCGGCAACGGAGATGGCGAGCTACCCTGCCGTGCGGCTGTTCGTGGCGCGCGCGCAGGCGGTGGCGCCGGAGTTCAGGCTCGACGCGGACAATGCGGCCGCCGTGGCGGAGGTGTGCCGCCGGCTCGATGGTCTCCCGCTCGCGATCGAGCTGGCGGCGGCGCGCGTGGCGCTGTTGCCGCCCGCGGCGTTGCTGGGCAGGTTGGAGCGGCGGTTGGGGCTACTCAAAGGAGGGCCGCGGGATTCGCCGCTCCGTCAACAGACGTTGCGCGCCACGATCGACTGGAGCTACACGCTGCTGCCGGAGTGGGAACAGGCCCTCGTCCGGCGGTTCAGCGTCTTTAGCGGCGGCTGCACGCTGGAGGCGGCGGAGGCCGTGGCCCTGGCGGCGGGGACCACGGACGGCGACGTGTGGTCGGGGATGGAATTGTTGGTTGACCACAGCCTGCTGCAGTCCCTGGAACAGCCGGACGGCCAACCGCGCTTCCGCATGCTGGAGACGATCCGCGAGTACGGGTTGGAACAGCTCGCGGCCAGCGGAGAGGAGGCGGCGACGCGGCGCGCGCACGCGGCCTACTACCTGGCGCTGGCGGAAGCGGCCAAACCTCAACTCTTCGGTCCCGCGCAGGTACGCTGGCTGGAGTCACTCGAGCGCGACCACGACAATCTGCGCGCCGCGCTGGCGGGGGCGCGGGAGCGGGGAGACAGCGCGGCGACCGCCCTGGGCGTGCGGCTCGCGGGGGCGCTATGGCGCTTCTGGTACATCCGCTGTCACCTGGCCGAGGGGCGCGGCTGGTTGCAAGAGTTCGCGACGCTATCGGCGCGCCTGGGGACGGCCCTGCCGGAACGAGCGGACGCCCTCGTCGGGCTCGCCGTGGTCGCCTATGCGCAGACCGATTATGGCCAGGCGGCGGCCGCGGCGGAAGATGGCGTGGCGCTGACGCGCGCGCTGGACGACCGGACGAACCTCGCCCTGTCGCTCAACATCCTCGGCGGCGTGGCCCGCTACCGCGGCGACTTCGCGCGGGCGGCCGCGCTGGGCGAAGAATGTGTGGCCCTGACGCGGTCCAGCGGCGACCGCTGGTTCCTGGCCCTCTCGCTCAGTAATCTGGCCGACGTGGCCCGCTTCCAGGGCGCGTACGTCAGGGCCACGGCGCTCTACGACGAGAGTTTGGACCTGACTCGCGCTCTGGGCGATCGCTGGGGCATCGCCCAAGCCCTCCTGACGCTGGGACGCATCGCGCGCGACCGTGGCGAGGCTGACGGCGCGACGGCGCTGCTCCAGGAAAGCCTGGCGATTGCCCGGGCGTTGGGCCACACGCGCGATATTGCCCTTGCCCTGGCCGGGCTGGGGGATGTCGCGCGCGCCCAGGGCGACGTCGACCGGGCGGTGGCGCTGTGCGAGGAGAGCCTGGCGCTGCTGCGCCCCCTCGGCGATAAGATCCGCGTGGCCGATGTCTTGACCGCCCTGGGCCACGCGCGTCACGCGCAGGGCGACGACGCGCGGGCGGCCCTGTCGCACGGGGAAGGCCTGGCCCTGTTCCAGGCGATAGGCGCCAGGCTGGGCGTGGCCGAGAGCCTGGAAGGATTGGCCGCCGTGGCCGGTCGGGTGGAGGCGGCGCACGGGCAGGGGCAGGGGCAGGCGGAGCGCGCCGTACGGCTGCTCGGGGCGGCAGCGGCGCTGCGGGAAGCGGTCGAGTCCCCGCTCACGCCGGTCGAACGCGGCGCTTATGAGCGCGAGGCGGCCGGCCTGCGCGCCACGCTGGGGGACGCGCGGTTTGACGAGGCGTGGGCGGCCGGGCAAGCCCTCTCGCTACAGCAAGCGGTCGACGAGGCCGCCAGCATACCGTAATGTCTCCGCGCGCCACGATCCAAGCCAGGCGCGCCCGGTGGACGCGTGTGCGGGTGACGGGTGTCAGGCTATCAGGCGCTGCGGGGCTGCCGCGCCACGCGCGCCGCGCCATCGTCGAGGACGTCGGTCAGCTCCGCCGCGGGCAATGGGCGGCTCAGGTAATAACCCTGCGCCAGGTCGCAGCCCAGCTCCGCCAGCCGTCGCCACGTTTCCTCATCTTCCACCCCCTCGGCCACGACCCGCAGTCCCAGGCTATGGCCGAGGTCAATCGTCGACGCGACGATGGCCGCGTCGGTCGGATCCCCGATCATGTCGCACACGAATGACCGATCGATCTTGAGTTCGTCGATCGGCAAGCGCTTGAGGTAGGCCAGACTGGAGTAGCCCGTACCGAAATCGTCGACGGACAGGCGCACGCCGCATCCGGTCAGCCGTGCGAGGACGTCTATGGCATGTTCCGGGTCGCCCATAATGGCGCTCTCCGTCAGTTCGATGCGCAGTATAGACGGCGGCGTCGCGTAGCGCCGCAACAGCGTCAGGATCTTACCCGTGAGGCGCGGGTCGCGCAGGTTGGCCGCGGAGAGGTTCACGGCCACGCCCAGCAGGCGCCCCGAGCGGCGCCACGCCCGCGCCTGCCGCAACGCCGTCTCGAGCGCCCACCAGGTCAATGGCGCGATCGCGCCGGTCTGCTCGGCCAACGGGATAAACTCGTCCGGCGGGATCAGGCCGCGCGTGGGATGCGGCCAGCGCGCCAGCACCTCGACATCCGTGATCCGGCCGGTCGCGAGCGCGGCCTGGGGCTGATAGTGTAGCAGGAGGGCGTCATCCCTGATGGCCTGCCGCAACTCAGCGCCCAGCGTGAAACGGGCGTGGTTGTGGGCGTCCGCCGCGGGCGAGTACAGGGCGTAGGGCTCGCCCCGGCGTTTAGCCACATACATGGCGACGTCGGCGCGGCGGAGCAGTGTCTCGGGGTCCTGGCCGTCATCCGGGGACACCACGACGCCGATGCCGGCGTCGATCGAGAACGCCTGCCCCTCTATAACGAAGGGGGGCGCCAGGGCCGCGTGGATCATCTCCACCACCGCGAGAGCGCCGTCTCGATCGGTCTGGGGCAGCAGCGCCGCGAATTCGTCCCCACCCAGGCGTGCGACGAGATCGGTCGCGCGTAGCGCCGCGCGGATGCGCTCGGCGACCTGTCTCAGGAGGACATCACCGTGGTGATGCCCGAATGAATCGTTGACGTCCTTGAAGCGGTCGAGATCGAGCAGCAGAAACGCCGCGCTTTCCCGTTCCCGCCCCGTGGGGACCGGGCCGCACAGGGTCTGCCGCAGTTGCTCCTGTAAGAGCAGGCGATTGGGCAGGCCGGTGAGCGCGTCGTGCCGCGCCTGATGCGCCACGATCGCCTCGGCGCGCTTGATGTCGGTAACGTCCCGCGAGATACCGACGAGGCCACGAATCTCCCCCTCGCGCATGATCGGTACCTTCGTGCTCATTATCCAGCGCGGCTGCCCTTGCTCATCTGTATGCCGTTCGAGCGCGTTGACCCGCGGCTCTCCGGTGGCGATGATGTGTTGTTCCTCTTGATAGAGGCGCTGGGCCAGATCAGATGGGAAAAAATCTCCGTCGGTCTTGCCCAGAGCGTCCTCGGGTCGAGCGACACCCAGGAACGCCGCCTGCGCGGCGTTGATGCGCGTGAAGCGCGAGGTCGTGTCCTTGACGTAGATGGTGTCGGGCATGATATCCATGAGTACCCGCACGAGCTCGCGCTCCCGCACGACCGCCTCCACGGCCTCTACGGCCTCCACGGCCTCCACGGCCTCTACGGCCTCCACGGCCTCTACGGCCTCTACGGCCTCGGCGTGGCGCGACTCCGTCAAGTCCTCGGCATACATAGCGCGGTACGAGCGGCCGTCCGCCTCGGCCGTGTGCGCAAAGGTTACGCGGACCACGCGCGCGACGCCCCCCGCGGTCTCCACCCGATGCTCCTCTTGCCAGGCGCCCGCATCGGTACGGGCGGCGGCGCGCTCGGCTGGCGGCAGGACCAAAGTACAATGTTGCCCAAGCAACTCCGCCGGCGTATAGCCATAGAGCGTCGCGTAGGCGGCGTTCACGAACTCGAACACGCCCTGCTCGTCGACGATAGCCATGGCAAAGGGCGCCACGTCGACCAGCGCGCGTAGGGGGACGGCCCGCGCCGGCGCCAGTACGCCGTCCGCGATGTTAGTGGGCATAGGGATGACATCCTCCGGTCCGCACGCGACATCGCGACACTGCGGCGCCCTGACATAAACTTGTATACGTTGAGAGGATCATACGCGTGCCGTCAGCCGCGGCGCAAGTCCCCAATCGGGGGGTATGAGCGATCCAACGGGCGTTTGCCGTTCACCCAGCCTGATCAGTGACGGATGCGAGGAGCGCGCTCACCGTCCGCTTTAAGAGTGGGTGTGTAAGGTCCGGCGCGAGGGTGGCCAGCGGTTCGAGCACGAAGCGGCGCTCGTGCAGGCGCGGGTGCGGCACGACCAGCTCGGGCGCGTCGATGATGACGTCGTCGTAGAGCAGCAGGTCGAGGTCGATGGCGCGCGGCCCCCAGCGTATCGTACGCACACGTCCAAGCGACGCCTCGATCGCCAGCAGCCCGCGCAGCAGGTCACGCGGGGGCAGATCGGTGCGCAGGCGCGCCACCGCGTTGAGGAAGCGCGGCTGCTCCGTGTACCCAACCGGCGCGGTGTCGAAGAACGGCGAGACCGCCTCGACGACCCCCAGCGCGCCGAGCCGCGCGATCGCCGCGCGCAGGGCCGCGTCGCGGTCGCCGAGGTTCGCGCCGAGCGCGATGTAGGTTATTGCCATACGTGTAGCTTTAGTTTATTCACCTTGCGGCTGGTCACGCGGGGGCGGTATAATTAACAGGTTGTCACGCGCCATCTGCCGCATTCGTCTAGTGGCCTAGGACACCGCCCTCTCAAGGCGGAGATCACGGGTTCGAATCCCGTATGCGGTACCCTTCGAGCTATCAGCTACAGGTTAATCAGCGGCGTATATTGCGCCAACTGATCGAGGCGGCCGCTGAGGACGAGCAGTCCGGTCAGGGCCAGCACCGCGCCGCCGGCGATGGATATCGGTCCGGTATAGCGGTTGATGCGGCGCATGACCGGACCGGCGCGGTCGATCAGCAGCCCAACGAGCAGGAACGGCACGCCCAACCCCAGCGCATAGACGAGCAGGAACACCACGCCCTGCGCCAGCGTCGCGCCTAACGCCGCTAACGACATAATCGAGCCGAGCATCGTCCCGATACAGGGTGACCAGCCGGCGCTGAAGGCCATGCCGATGAGCGCCGAGCGCAGCAGCCCCGGCTCGCCTTGCCGCACATGCACGCGCCGCTCCCGCTGTAGGAAGGGCAACGGCACGAGCCCGGTGAGCGTGATACCAAACAGAATGAGCAGCACGCCCGACCCGCGTTTGAGCAGCAATTGGTGGCTCCGCAGTAGGGCGCCGAGCGTGCTGGCCGCCGCGCCGAGCACGATGAAGATCAAGGCGAAGCCGAGCACGAAGAAAAGGGCGTGTGCCGTGACGCGCCAACGCGCCCCGCTCTCCGTGCGCGCCTCGCGCGCCGTAGTCCCCGCCATATACGAGAGGTAGCCCGGCACCAGCGGGAACACACATGGCGAGAGGAACGACACGAGGCCGGCCACGAACGCGGCGATGATGTTGAGGTGCATATCCTTCATCAGTCGATAGTCGATAGTCGGTAGTTGATAGTCGATAGTTGGAAGTCGGGCGTTTAGCGTCCGCGGAGCCGGCGCCCCTCGAACTCTTCGATGGCGGCTATAAACACGGAATCGAGCGTGGCCGTGCGCTTGGCCTGGTGGTCGAACGCGACCAGCACGGTATCGGCGTCGGCCACGACGCGGCCGCGTCCCTCGACGCTAATGCGGTAGCTCAGTTCGAACGAGCGGCTGCGCAGGCCCACGGTCGCTATGTCGATCGCCAACCGTTCGCCGTAGAAGGCGGGCGAGCGGTAGCGGCAATGGGCATCGGCCACGACGACGCCGAAGTCGTCGACGCCGTGTGGCCGCCCGCGCACCGCCGTGAAGTACGCGGCGCGCGCTATCTCCAGGTAGGTGAAGTAGACGGCGTTATTGACGTGCCCGAACGCATCGAGGTCGCGGAAACGGACGTCGATCGGCACACGGAAACGGTACAGCGTATCGGCCTTACGCGGCGCCGCTCTCCGCGCGTCCCTGCTGTGCTCTACAATCACTCGTGCAAATCCTCTACTACGTAGCCTACCAGAATCAACCCTCATAGCTTGACTCTCACCGGATCGGGGGCAGTTACGGAGCGCGCTGGCGCGACAGCGCGAGAACGAGATCCACACCGGCGTGAATCTCGCGCAGGAGCGACGGCGAGACCGTCCCGCAATAGTCGTCTTCCGTCAGGAAAGCGCGGTCAATCGTGGCGAGTTGCGTCACGTTGGCGACGCTCTCACGCGGCAGCCCACTTTCATGTGTCGAGATGACCACGTTGCCCGGAAACCGCGCGTACTCCAGATTAGAGAAGAGGGCGCAGACGATAACCGTACGCAGTTGAGTATCGTTGAACGCGTCGCTCTGGATCACCAGGACAGGACGGCGATAGCCCGGAGCGGACCCGCGCGGGGTTCCTAGGTCCACCCAGTAGATATCGCCCTGCCGGATTACCACGCGTCGCGCCCCACTGTTCGCGCCGTCGCGCGCCGCAGAAACTCCGTTACGGCTTGCCCTTCGGCGCGCGCATCATCACTTAAAGATAACTGGGCGGCGTTGATGCGCTCCTTGAGTTCACGCTCCTCCAAGGTACGTACGAAATCATCAATGGCCCGCGCGTAGAACTCGCTACGCGAGATGTGCAATTTCCGGCTCAAGTCTTCAGCCCGTGTGAATAGATCCTGATCGAGCGTAAAAGACGTTTTGGCTTTCGACCCCGGCATGTCCATCCTTCTTTTTATCATGTAAGCGGTATTCCCAAAAGTATGATATCGCATTCGGGGCCGCGACGGCTACGTGGTCAAATTCTCGCGATTAGCCATCAACTTTGTACCGCGTCATCCCCCAGACTAGCGGATCATGTCGCGGCGCGGCATACTGTAGCTGTCAGCCGAAAGCTAACGGCTAACGGCTAATCGCTAACCGCGAAGGAACGCCTGTGACATGGGAAGACGAACTGGCGCGGGAGATGGGCCAGGCGGAGCGACAGTCGTCGCGGCGTGCCGAGGGCATCGCCAGGGCGCTGGCCGCGCGTGACGCGCAAATCGTGGACCTGTGGGGCACGATCGACCGCGTCGTCGCCCGGGTCAACGCACGGGTCCTTCCCGCCGGCCGGCGCTTCCACGCCGAAGAGAGCGCGGACCCGCCGTCCAAGGCCGTCTTCTACGGCGGCCGCCGGCTGCTCTTCGAGGTCGAGCCCCTTGCGTACGACACCTGGCGCAACGAACCAGCTTTCTATCCTGGCGGCCTGGCGCGTGTCTTCGTCGACCCCACCGCGCGCGACCTGTCGTCGCTCTTCTGCGCCGTTTCAGCTGACGGACCGCGCTGGTTGGTCATGCCGGCGAGCCGCCCCGTGACCGACGAGTTGATCGGACGCCTCCTGCGCGTGCTCGTTAACTAAGGCGACGGGTGACGGGCGACGGGCGACAGTAAGTACTTGATTGCAATGCGACGTGCCGCGCGGTGTATGACGCGTTGGCGACGCTCCTCTACATACTTAACCGTCGCCCGTCGCCCGTCGCCCGTCGCCCGTCGCCCGTCGCCCGTCGCCCGTCGCCCGTCGCCCGTCGCCCGTCGCCCGTCGCCCGTCGCCCGTCGCCCGTCGCCTTGGTCACGCGCCCTGCTGGACAGCACCCTCGGGGACGGGGGTATCGGGGTGAACGTCTCGGTAACGCACGAGCGCGGAAACGAAGATCGCATTGATGGAGAGGCGCCCATAAAACGCAGTGGCGCGCAGCCACTCATACAGGTCGTCGTCGACGCGCACGTTGTACTTGATCGTTTCGTCGCGCGTGATGTCGTCTTTGCTCGGCACAATTTCCCTGGCGTCGACGGCGACGCGATAGTCGGCGATCGCCTCGAGCACGATACTGTTCATGCTGCGCCGCATCAGGAAACCACGCAGGCGCAACCACTCGTACAGGTCGGTCGGCAACCGCGACTGGATGAAGCGCATGCGGCCGGATTTTTTCTCACCTTTGTTCATAGCCAACAGTATACTCATCTTTATGGCAAAAGGGCATACCCTACGTGAGGGAGTGAGGGATTGCGGCTAACCTCCATGCGCGATAAAATTGTAGTGAGGGGCCGGGTATCGGAAAAGGAGGCGCCGCATGGTGCTGGCGACACGGCCGCGGCAGGAAGACATTACGCATCACCTGCCGGACAGCGCCGATGTCTCGGTCGTACGAGGCGATAGATTGCTTCGTTTACGCACAATGTGCGCGACCCGCGAGGACGCGGAGCGCACGTTTCTAGTGTTCACTTTTACGTATGGTCTTGGCGCGGGACGCGCCGCGAAGGTCGGTGAAGCGCCGGGTGGAGCGGTGTGGGAAGCGCCGGTTACCGCGGTCGGACGCGACGCGCGTGTCTGCATGTCGTGCGACCGCTACGTGCCCATCTTCGACTGCTGCGTCGATGCCAACAACATCTGTATGGCCTGTATGCTCGCGGGACGCGGCCCACAGCGGCCCCCCGTCCCATTCGCCACGCCGCGTCCGTCAAGCGCGCTGTCGTCCACATCCGCCACGACCGCGACGGTCCGGTTTGGCGTGACGGACAACACGGAGACGAGCGCGTTACAGGCGGTCCCGCTGCAAGAGCGGACGCCAATGCCACGCCGCCAGCGCGGCGGACGACGGCATAACAACGCGCGTGGGTCGAGCCGTACGCGTACGGATCTGGCTAGCGCCTAGCGCCCGCTACCTATAAAGAGGAGCGGTGCCGGTAGAGCAGGATTATCCTCGTGGAGAGCGGGCTCCGGCCCCTCATCGATTATCGCTCCCACGAGTATCTGCCCCGCCGGCGCCGCTCCTTTTTTAGCGGTCAGCCGTCAGTAATCAGCAATCAGCTTTTGTTTGCAGCGGAGTTCCTGATGGTCGGCTAGCGGCTCATGATGTCTAGAAAGCTGACAGCTGATCGCTGATTGCTGACCGCTTTGTGTGGCGTGTCTGGAAATTGCCCGTGATCAATGTGTTCATCCACGCCAACAGCGCGCGGTGCGTCTGCGGCGCAAGCACGCGGAAGCGCAGCCGCATCTCCACATTGACGTCGGTCGTGTCCATGCTGACGATCTCCCCGCCACAGATCAACGTATGCGCATCCGTGCATAGGGTCACGGTTGCCGTGCCGCCCTTGTCGAGCGTGAACGGCAGAGGCCTGGCGAGCTCAATACAACACCCAGCCGCCGACACGTCGAACAGGCGTCCACGCAGGCTCGTCGCTCCAGCGCGAACGTCGACGTCGACGTCGAGCGAGCGCATATCGATGCGATAGAGCGCGCGCCGCGACACCGCCCGGCGTGGTAGCGCCCGTGCGATAGATTCCGCTTCCACTGGTTGCTCGACCAGTCGTAAGATTCTTTCCCGTGTCGACATCCCGCGCCCCTCTCACCAAACGTTATAGCGTGTTCTCCCTACAATGAATGTCGGCGCAACCGGGCGTTTCTTGAGGGCGCTCCCCCCCCATCACCAATAGCTATCCGTTATATGTTTCGTGGGATACTACAAAAAAGGGCTACCGAGGATACGATGCGGATGGCAATGGCACAAGATGGGCAGGCGCCAACGGACGGCGCTCTTGCGGGAGTGCGCGTGCTGGATCTGTCGCGCGTGCTCGCCGGTCCCTACTGCGCGATGACCCTGGGCAACCTCGGCGCCGACGTGGTCAAGGTCGAGCGGCCCGGCAGCGGCGACGACACGCGCCGCTGGGGCCCTCCGTTCGTGGGCGGCGAGGCCGCCTACTACCTCTCGTGCAATAGCTCCAAGCGCGGCGTGACCGTGGACCTGGCGCGCGCGGAAGGGCGCGCGCTGGTACGGGACCTGGCGGCGCGGGCCGATGTGCTGATCGAGAACTACAAGGCCGGCGCCGCCGACGCCTGGGGCCTGGGCTACGAGACACTGGCCGCCGCCAACCCCGGCCTGATCTACTGCTCCATCAGGGGGTTTCATTCCGACGGGCCGTACGGCGACCGTCCCGGCTACGACTTCATCGCGCAAGCCCTCGGCGGTATCATGAGCGTGACCGGCGAGCCCGACGGCGCGCCGGCGAAGGTGGGCATTGCTATCGTCGACATCACGACCGGCCTCTACGCCGTGGCCGGCATCCTGGCCGCCCTGCACGCCCGCACGCTCCCTGAGCGCGGCGGACGTGGTCAGCGCGTCGAGGTCAACTTGCTCGACGCCGCGGCGGGCTGGCTCGCCAACCTGGGCCAGTCGTACCTCGTCACGGGGGACGCTCCGGGGCGCTACGGCAACGCGCACCCCACCATCGTGCCCTATCAGACGTTCCAGGCCGCCGACGGGTACATGGCCGTGGCCGTGGGCAACGATGGGCAATGGCAAAAGCTCTGCGCGTCTATCGAGCGGCCCGACCTCGCCGCAGACGCGCGCTACGCGACGAACCCGCGACGGGTAGCATCGCGTGATGAGTTGGTTCCCGACCTCGCCGCGACATTCCGGGCGCGGCCAGTCGCGGATTGGGTGCAGCGCCTCACCGCGGTTGCTGTGCCCTGCGGCGTCGTCAACACTATCGCGCAGGTCTTCGAGGCGCCGGGGCTGCTGGGTCCGGACATGCTGGCCGCGTTGCCACACCCCACGCTCGGGTCGGTGCGCGTGGTCAATACGCCAATCGGGCTCTCCGCGACGCCGGCCGCGCCGCGTCGCGCGCCGCCCACGCTGGGCCAGCACACCGACGAGGCGCTCGGCGAGTGGTTGGGCCTGGACGCGGACGAGATCGCGGCGTTGCGCAAGAAGGGGATAGTGTAGAGATGCCGGAATTGCCAGAGGTCCAGACCGTCGCCTCCGAGCTCGACGCGCGTCTACCGGGGCGGATCATCGTGGGTGTCGATGTCTTGTGGCCGCGTACCGTCGGCCATCCCGCGCCGGAGGAGTTCGCCAGCGCGCTGCCCGGCCAGCGCGTCGAGAACGTGGGGCGGCGCGCCAAATACATCATGATCGCGCTGTCGGGGGGCGGCCATCTCGTCGTGCACCTGCGCATGACCGGCCGCATCAGCATCGAGCCGACCGCGACGCCGCGCGACCCCTACACGCGCCTCGTCCTGCTGCTAGACAATGGCGATGAGCTGCGCTTCGCCGACACACGCAAGTTCGGCCGCTTCTACTACGTGCCGGCGGGCGAAACGATGCCGCTGCCCTCATTCGCCGCACTGGGGCCCGAGCCGCTGGCCGAGGACTTCACCGCCGTGCTGTTGGCGACACGCATCGCCGCGCGCAAGGGCAACATCAAAGCGGCGCTGCTCGACCAGCGTCTCGTGGCCGGGCTCGGCAACATCTACGTCGACGAAGCGCTGTTCCGGGCGCGTATCCACCCACGGCGCACGCTGCAATCGCTCACGCCCGCGGAGATCAAGCGGCTGTACGAGGCCATCGTCCATGTGCTACGGCGCGCCATCGGCAGCGGCGGGACCTCGTTCAGCGACTACCGCACCACCTGGGGACAGTTGGGCGGCTATCAGGAGGAGTTGAGCGTGTTCCGCAAGACGGGCGCGCCGTGTCCGCGCTGCGGCGCGCCTATCGAGCGTGACGTCGTGGCTGGCCGGGGCACGCACTATTGCCCTCAGTGCCAGAGCTAACAACACTCCATGTGTTGTCCTGTCACTGTCGCGGTGGGGCAGGGTCGCCCCGCCGCGCATGGGGCCGGCCGCTCGCTCGAATACACGCTGTTCAGCCACCGCACGGCGCGCCGCGCGGCGCCACCTTTGCCAGGATCGCATCCAGCCGCTCAAGGTCGGTGGCGCCCACCATGTTCACGAGGTGCTCCTGAATCCCGCGGACATGCACCGCGCTAGCCCGCTCCAGTAGCTCCCGCCCACGCTCCGTCAACCCGACAAAGGTCACCCGGCGATCGTTGGGGCAGGCGCGGCGCTCGACATACCCAGCCTGTTCGATGCGATCGACGAGGCGTGTCACCCCGCCGCCGGTAAATGCCGTCGCCGCGATCAACTCACTAATCGGTCGAATGCCATTGGGGCTGCGCCCAAGATGCAGCAGGACGCCGTACCACAGCAGTGGGATACCGACGGCCGCCTCCATCTCGTCGTCGAGCGTCTTGGTGAGGAATGCGTAGGCCTCGACCAAGCGTCCAAAGGTCGTAATCCGCGCGTCGTCGAGCGTTGTGTGCGTTTCCATGCCTTTATTTTACGCACAAGATATTGACAAGTCAAGCATTCGCGTGTATGATGTTCCTGAGAGATCAATTATTGATACAGCAAGCATTGGAGGAGTAGCCTACGATGACACAGGTACAGACATCGCGGACGGCTGGTCCAGCGGCGAGCGATTCCGCCACCACGGTCGGCCTGCTCTCCCTCACCGTCGCCGATCTCGCGCGGTCGCTCGCGTTCTATACCACAGCGCTTGGATTCGCGCTCCTTGACCAGGCCGACGGCGCGGCGACGCTCGGCGTCGGCGCAACGCCTCTGCTGCTCCTGACGGAGCATCCAGGCGCGCAGCCGTGGCCGCACGACCGCCCAGGATACACCGGCCTGTACCACTTTGCCGTCCTCCTGCCGGCGCGGGCGGACCTGGGGCGTTGGCTCCGGCATTGGCTGGAGCTTGGGTTGCCGCTACCCGGTCAGGGCGACCATCTGGTCAGCGAGGCGCTGTACCTCTCCGATCCCGATGGGCATGGCATCGAGGTGTACCGCGATCGGCCGCGCGATGACTGGACCTGGGCCAACGGGCAGGTCCAGATGGCGGCGGACCCTGTGGACATCCAGGGGCTGCTCGCCGAGGGGGAGCGCGCGGGGGAGCCGTGGCGCGGATTGCCACACGGCACGCGCCTGGGACACATGCATCTGCAGATCGGCGCCATCCATGAGGCCGCCGCGTTCTACCACGACATCCTCGGCTTCGACATCGTGGCCCAGATGCCCACGGCGCTCTTCGTGTCGGCGGGCGGGTACCACCACCACATTGGGCTTAACGTCTGGCACAGTAGGGGCGCTGGCCCCGCGCCGGCCAGTACGGCCGCGCTGCGCTTCTTTACCATAGACCTCCCTACCGAGGACGCCCGAGCGGCCGTTCTCCGCCGGCTTGATGATGCGGGATGGCGCTACACGCGGACGGGCGCCGTCGTCGTGGTCCAGGATCCCTGGCGGAACACGATCCTGCTGCAGGTCGGCGCCGCGGCCTCTGCTGGCGCCGCTGGGGCGTTGACCGCGGCGGCGTCAGCCGTAGCCGCGACGCGCGGTCACGACGCCACGCGGTAGCCCGGGCACAAGCGACTCAAGGGGAGTGATAGCGAAGGAGGTACCTCGGAACCAGCACGTATGTAGGCGCCCATCGCGCGCCTTGAGACAGATGCGCTACAAGCTTCGGGGGCTGCCGCTATGCGCACGGCCAGCCCTGTCACCCAACAACATGAGAAACAGAGAGAAGGAGACCAGAGATGACCACACAAACGACGGCCGTGGCGACGTGGACGATCGACCCGGCCCACTCCAACGCGGAGTTCGGCGTCAAGCATATGATGATTTCGACCGTCAAGGGGCGCTTCGGGACGGTCAGCGGCACGATCCAGTTTGACGGACAGGATCCGACGACGGCCAGCGTGGAGGCCACCATCGACGTGGCCTCGATCACGACGAATGAGGCGCAGCGCGACGCGCACCTGCGCTCGCCGGACTTCTTCGCCGCCGACGAGTATCCGACGCTGACCTTCCGCAGCACCAGCGTCACGCACGCGCAAGAGGATGAGTACCGCATCGCGGGTGAACTCACGATCCGCGGGACGACCCGCCCGGTGACCCTGGATGTGACCTACGAGGGCCAGATCACCGATCCCTACGGGTTGCAGCGTGCGGGCTTCACGGCCGAGACGACGATCAGTCGCAAAGAGTTCGGCCTGAGCTGGAACGCGCTGCTGGAGACCGGCGGTGCGGTCGTGGCCGACAAGGTCAAGGTGACGCTGCACATTGAGGCGACGCGCAACGCCTGAGCCGCCACCCCAGTGTGGCGGACCGTCCGCGACGCCATCCCACGTCGTGTCCCAAGCGCACACCAGAGAGCCCCAACCTATCTCCCGAGGTTGGGGCTCTCCCAACTCTGAAGACCGCTCTTTAAGAAGCTAAGGTTGCCGCTCTGGCTCACCAATACCTACATCAGTGTAGAGGGTCTCATGGGTATCGGTCGGCGCGTCGGGCTCACCCGTCGCTTCGTTCGAAAGCGGACGGTGGTCGGGCACATCAGGCTTCGGTCCAAGCTGGCGGTGGTAGATCGCCCGGAGTTGTTGTGGCCAATCGGTGAAATGGATCAGCGCATCCGTCGGTTCGGTGAGTTGGTCGATCGACCCGACCACGGGGTAGCGGCGCAGCGCCTCGTCGGCGAGGGGCTCCAGGCACGCCTGCACGAAGCGGTTGGCATTGAGCACCCGGAAAGGCCGTACCGCGTCGTTGATCCCCACCTCGAACTGTCCCGCTGTCGTGGTCAGGGGCGGCGTGACGCCGAGGGCGTTATGGCGCCGCGCCAGAGCTTCATACAGGCGCAGCAAGGCGTGTTCACGGTGGGCGAAGTCCGCGGCCGCGCATACGTCATGAATCATGGGCCCCACCTCCGTCGCCGCCCCGAGCTGGCCGAAAGCTGTCCCGAGCCACTTTGCATAGGGGGCGTAGCGGCGTTCCTGCAAGAAACACAGACGCATGGCGTCGTGGGCGATGCGCGTGGCGACCACGCGTGAGCCCAGGTCGTCTCCCAGTTCGGCGGTGCATCCGATGAATGACTCGTTCCCCGCGAGTCGATACCATTGGGCGGCCATCATCCACAACCAGACGTCGTCGGGATACCAGCTCAACAACTCCCTGACTGTCGTCAACTCGCCTGTGTCGTCGCGGAACACCAGGCCGCCGGTGACTTCGAGCAGGAGTTGCTGGGGCGTGGCGAACCATGCACTGGTGGACATCGACGGGCGAGGGTCCAGGCCGAGATGGCCTTGGAGCCAGTCGTGCAGCGTCGCAACCTCGACGTGAAGGTCAACCTTGCCGGTCTGCCAGCGGTAGAAGCGCACCGGCCACCCCCGAAAGGTGTCGGGGAGCCGCGCGTCGAGCAGCGCGCGCACAATGTCGACGGCATCGGCTGCGACGAATATGTGCGCGCGCGGACCCCAACTGTGGTCCGTCGAGCGCTCGGTGTCGAAGCCCAGGATCTCGGAGCCTTCGCCCAGCGCCGCCGCCGTGTGCGGAACCACGCCAACAATGTCGGCGAGGATATCCTGGTAGAAGGATCGGGCCAACTCAAGCCCAGGGACGAACTCCGCCACGCGCGTTCTCCTGTGTAGACGCCTCAGCACGGCTAAACCGTGAAGATGTCCTCGACAGCCACGCGGAAATCGGGGAGGACAGGGGCGCCGGCGAGATCGCCCGACGAGATCATGGACGGCGCGGAACCGGGGTGGTACACCTCGACGGTACGAATCTCCGGCCGCACGACCCACACGATCTGCGTGCCGGAGTCCAGATACTGCTGGACCTTGATGGCGACGGAGCCGAACGTATCCGAGCGCGAAACGACCTCCACGGCCAGGTCGGGAGCGACATCGGCCTCCACGTCCAGATCGCCGGGCACATGGGATCGCGCTACAACGGCAAGGGCGGGCTCGCGCGTCGGGGGCGACCCGACGACCTTGAACGTGGTTTGCGGAGCGCACACAATGCCCAGGCCGCGGGCGGTCACGAACTCGGTGAGGTATGTGCCCAGGCGCATGATGATGACGCCGTGACGAAGAGTAGGCATCGTATCGTCCTCGATCTGGGGGGGGATTAGTACATCGGTCACTGGGCGCCTCCTTGTGCGTTACGCACCGTCTCTTTTTACCTAAATCGACCAGAAAGCCCCGTCTTTGAAGGCGGGGATGACTGGGCGTCCTCCACGCGCGTCAGCGCGCCTGGTCGTCGCGCACTTTCTTTTCGCGGATCAACCGCCGCATCGCCGCCGAGAGCGAAAGCCCCCACATCGCCGCTATCGCCGCTAGTTTCGCCCGTTCGTCGTCGTCAATACGCAACGGTATTTGATGATTTCGTGATTTCTTTTTGCTGTCATTCATGCCCGAAGTATAGTATACTTAGAACATGGAGACAACCACTGTGCGTCGCGTCTATCGGTTCCGTCTAGAACCCAATTCCTCACAAGAAGAAGGGTTTCGACGGTATGCTGGCGCGCGGCGCTTTATCTGGAATTGGGCGCTCCATCAGAAACGGGATCACTACCAGACGACGGGCAAGGGGCTCTCTGAGAAAGAGTTGTCGGCGCGGTTGACGGTCCTCAAAGGGGAACCGGACACGGCGTGGTTGAAGGAGATAGACAGCCAACTCTTGCAGCAGGTCCTGGCCGACCTCAAACGCGCGTTCGCTAACTTCTTCGACCGGCGCGCGCACTTCCCGCGTTTCAGGTCTCGCAAGAGGGACACGGCGCGCTTCCGCATCCCGCAACGCGTCACCCTGACCGATGGTTCCCTGACGGTCCCGAAGATCGGGCGCGTCAAAGTCAGGCAGTCGCAAGAGGTTGAGGGGGTCACAAAAAGTGCGACCTTCAAGCGTGACGCCTGCGGCCACTGGTTCGTATCGCTGGTGGCCGAGATGGAGATCCCCGCCATCAGCTTGGCGCTGCCTGCCGCTGAAAGGGTGGTCGGCGTGGACCTGGGCTTGAAAGACGCCGTGGTGACGAGCGACGGGGAGAGGGTGGCCGCGCCGCGTTTCTACCGCGCCGCGCAACGAAAGCTCAGGCGGGCGCAACGGGGCCAGTCGCGCAAACAGAAGGGGAGCAAGAACCGCCGTAAGGCGCGGGTTAGGGTCGCTCGCGTGCATCAGAAGATCGCGGCCAAACGCAACGACTTCTGTCACAAGCTGACGACGCGCCTGGTCAAGGAGCACGACGCGGTGTGTATCGAGGACCTGAATGTGAAGGGACTGGCGAAAACCAAGCTAGCCACGAGCATCCTCGACGCCTCCATGGGCACGATACGACGCCAGCTACAGTACAAGGGTGCCTGGTACGGGGTGCATGTCGTGGCCGTGGGACGGTTCTATCCCTCGTCTAGGTTGTGCCACGACTGCGGGTACAAGCACGACAGGCTGACCCTGTCGGATAGGGAGTGGGCCTGTCCGTCGTGCGGGTCGATCGTGGATCGGGACCTGAACGCGGCCCGCAACATCAAACAAGAAGGGCTCAGGATACTGGCGGCGGGGCACGCCGACAGCCTAAATGCTTGTGGACAGGGCGTAAGACCGGCGATGCCGGCGGCGCTGGCAATCCCGGCCTAGGTCGGGCGGAAGCAAGAATCCCCCCCTTTTAAGGCGGGGAGTGTCAAAATGACAATAGTGGCAAAGAGGTCCAAGAGGGAGGGTTGCTGTGGCAGTGAAGATATTCGAGGTATGGAATGAAGTCGATGAAGTTCTCACCTCAACACCCACTCCCGAACAAATACTCGCGTTCCGTCCGTCCCAAGCCGCACAGGAGCGTCTACGACGGCTGCTCGACGCCAATAGCGCCCGGCCTCTTTCATCTGATGAAGAAGCCGAATTGAACGAAACATTGGCCGTCGAGAACTTCATGCGGCGGCTGAAAGTCAGGGCACTATGTTGATCGCCTTGGGGGGATATCCTTGAGCCCGGACTGAGTATATACGCCACGGCGCGGCTAGACCGCGAAGATGTCCTCGACAGCCACACGGAAATTGGGGCCAAGACGTGCATCTTACTTCCGCAAGAGGCACGCGTTCTTCCGTGGGTCGAACAACATCTTCCCGTCCTTATTCATACTCCACGGGTCGCTATGCTCACGCAAGATCGGCAGCGGTTTGCTCTCGTCACCGGCCTCGACGGCTTGCTTGGCGACCCGTCGATAGCGACGATTGTAGTCGCGCTTGTCCTGCTTCTCCGAGCCGGCCGTCGTCACGCCCCCAATGGGCGTTTTACGGCGCGATCTACTCATCGCCCGCTCCTCCACACGATACGCATGTCACGGCCGTCAGGCGCGCGCTCACTTGTCGCGAGCTTGTCCCCGAGGGATCGCGCCACGCACGTCCATCGTCCGTGTCCGTTTCCAACCAAGGGGCCACCGGCGCCCACCCAACGGGCGGTCGTCCGGCGCCTCGACGTCATAGGGGGTGGAGGCCACCATCCGCCAGGACATACGCGCCCGTGACGAAGGCGGCCAAGTCGGAGGCGAGCCATGCGATGACGCCCGCCATGTCCTCGGGCTCCCCGTTGCGGCGTAGCGGCGTGCGCTGCGCCCGCGCCTGCGTCAGTTCCGGCGGCACAAAGGCGGCGGTACCCAGCGTCATCGTCAGGCCGGGCGCGACCACGTTCACGCGCACGCCGGCCGGCCCGACCTCCAGCGCCAGCGTCTTGGCGAAGGCATCCAGGGCGGCCTTGGAGGCCGCGTGCGCCCCCAAGCCAGGCTGCGGCGCGCGGGATACGTCGCTGCTGACGACGACCACGCTGCCGTGCCCCCGCGCGACCATTGCCGGGACCACCGCCCGCGCGGGATAGAACGCCATCTGGAGCTCGCCCACGAGTTTCGTTTCCATGTCCGCCCAGGAGACCTGCAGTAGCGGGGCAGGCGCGACCAGCATCCCGGCGTTCAGGACGAGCACGTCGATCGGGCCCAAGGCGGCGCCGACGCGCTTGACCATGGCCGCCACCTGGTCGGCGTCGCGGACATCCGCCTGGGCCAGCAGCGCGCGGCCGCCGTCCCCCTCGATAGCCGCGACGACGGCGTGAGCCGCGTCGGCCTGGCGGTGGTAGTTCACGGCGACGGCCGCGCCGTGGCGCGCCAAGAGCCGCGCGGTAGCGGCCCCGATCCCGCGACTCGCGCCCGTGACCAGCGCAACCCGCTCGGCCAGGAGTTGTGCGTGCATCTTATCCCTCCTCTCCTCGCTGCAGACCCGCTACGATTGTAACGGATTGGGATGCAAAATCCATGCGTCCGGCACTCGCGGGGTGCGCCTCGAAATAGTGGAATGCGTTGGCGACGCCTGCGACTGCGGGCGCAGGGCAGACCACGCGCACTGCGGCGCCAGGGCGCGTGCAGCGGAGCGCCACATCCGAGGGCGACACCCGACCGCAGGCGGCGCTCGTTTGCCCTGCGCCCGCAGTCGCAGGCTACATCCCACAATAATGAGGTGCGCCCGACACTCACGCCCTCTACATTATGCCCGCTCCGGCGCATGTCCAACTCCACGATAGCCGGCTAGCGACAGGGACGGCGCATGAGCGGTGATTATGAGCCCTCCCTCCATCCCTGGAGCTCCATTATGGACTGCGCAGATCCCAGGGAGTCACAATACCGAGCGGCCGACCTCGGTCATCACCGGAATCGGTCACCACAATGGCATACACATGCGGCGTGGTCAGGCGCGTGAACACCTCTCTGGCCTCGGTCACCGTGCGGTCTCCCGCCATCACCACCATCGTCCCCGGCGACTCGTAACGCAGGGTGTCGCCGATGCCGGGATGCTTCAGGTCTACGTAATCGTCATTCCACGCGTCCACCATGAGCCGACCGAGTCCGTCGTGGGTAAGCAGACGCAGCCGCCCCTCGACCCGAACCACCGCCTGGGAGTAATCCTCCCTGTGCATCTCTTCCAGGGCGTCTCTAATCACATAGTCGGCGTTGTGTATCATGATCGCGCGTTGAAAACGCGGTAGCAGTGTTTGCTGGTCGGTCACGTTCGGCTTCTCCTCAAAAAGGTATTGCGGTCAGGATAAAATGTGATGGCGCCCCACACAACACCCTACTCGCAGCGGGATAGCGGGCGTCGGAAACAGGGTAGCTCCGGCTATTGATTAGCCCGACGGAGCCGAGCGTCGGCCGGCATGGAGGTTCTACAATGCCGAGGCGCGCCTATGTGCTACAGTCTAGTCGGGGGGTGAGGCCCGCTATCGTGGACCGCCCCGACTGGTACAGGGAAAACCAACAATGGCTGTTATTAGTTTGCAAAACATCAGTAAATCGTTCGGCGACAAGCCGGTGCTGGACGGGCTCAGCGTGGCCTTCGAGCGTGGCGAGCGCGTCGGTCTCGTGGGGGCCAACGGCGCCGGCAAGTCGACCGTGTTGCGCATTATCGCGGGGCGCGAAAAGGCCGACACCGGGGTGGTCCATGTGGCGCGCGGCGTGCGCCTGGGCTACCTGCCTCAGGAGGCTAACTTCCGCTCCGACCGCACCTTGCGCGAGGCCCTCTTAGCCGTCTTCCACGACCTGCGCGAAGGGGCCAAGCGTCTACGTGAGCTGGAGGAGCGCCTGAGCGAGGGGGGCGCCAACCCGGCGGGGTGGGACACCGCCGTGCTGGAGGAGTATACCGACCTGCTGGCGCGCTTCGAGCAGCGCGGCGGCTACACCTACGAGGGCCGCGTGGAACAAGTCCTGAGCGGCCTTGGCTTCGCGCGCGACCTGTGGGACAAGCCGGCGACGGCCCTCAGCGGCGGACAGCGCACGCGGGCGCGCCTGGCGCGTCTGTTGCTGGAGGAACCCGACTTCCTGCTGCTCGACGAGCCGACCAACCACCTCGACCTCGAAACGACGGAGTGGCTGGAGACGTTCCTGGCCGGCTGGCGCCGCGGTCTCGTGGTCGTCTCGCACGACCGCTATTTCCTCGATAAAGTCTCGCGGCGCACCGTCGAGATCGTCGACGGCAAGGCCGAGAGCTACCCCGCGCCCTACAGCCGCTACCTCTACCTGCGCGCCGAGCGCTACCGCCGTCAACAGAAAGAATACCAGACACAGCAGGCCCGCATCGCCAAGACGGAGGAGTTTATCCGCCGCAACGGCGCGGGGCAGCGCGCCAAGGAGGCGCGCGGGCGACAGAAGCAGCTGGACCGCCTGAACCGCCTGGAGCGCGTCGAAGGGGCGCCACGAGGGCGCGACGCCCTGGGATCGCTGCGCCTCGGCGCGGGGGCGCGCAGCGGCGAGGTCGTGCTCTCGACCGTGCGGCTGCGCGTGGGCTACCCCGGCAAGAGCCTGCTCGCGCTGCCCAATGTGCAGGTGGGGCGCGGCCAGCGCATCGCCTTAATCGGGCCGAACGGCGCGGGCAAGTCGACGCTGCTGCGCACGCTTGTCGGCGAGATTCCGCCGCTGGGCGGCTCGTTCGCCTGGGGCTCCAACGTCGAGGTCGGCTACTACGCGCAGGGGCACGAGGGGCTGCGGCGCGACCGCACCGCGCTGGCGGAGGTCCAGGACGCGCGCCCCATGACCGAGGAGGCGGCGCGTGGCTACCTGGGACGCTTCCTGTTCACCGGCGAGGACGTGTTCAAGCGGGTCGGCGAGTTGAGCGGGGGCGAGCGCAGCCGCGTGGCGCTGGCGCGCCTGACGCTGCGGCAGGCTAACATGCTGCTGCTCGACGAGCCGACCAACCACCTCGACATCGCGGCGCGCGACGCCCTGGAGGGCGTGCTGCGCGGCTACGATGGGACGATCGTGTTCGTGTCACACGACCGCTACTTCATCGACGCCGTGGCGACGACGATTTGGTCCGTCGAGGACGGCGTCGTGCGCGTCTATCCGGGGACCTATGCGGCCTATCAAGAGGCGCGCGTCCGTGGCTTGCCGCCCCCGCCGGCGCCGGACGACGCGGACGCGCAGGCGCGTCCGGCGCGCCCACGCGCGCGGCGCACGGAACGCCCGACCGGGCCCGCGCTCGTGCCCTTTGGCGCGGCGCGGGACGCCGAGGTGGCGGCGCTCGTGGAGGCGGCGCGCACGTTGGAAGAGGCCAGGCACGGGCTGGGGAGCCGTCTGGCGCGCGTGCAGGGGCAGACGCTGGACGGGTTGGTAGGGCTGGCCGAGGAGCACGCGCGGGCGCAGGAGGAGTTGGAGGCGAGCGACGCGCGGCTGCTCGCGGCCATCCGGCGCGGCCTGGGGTGATTTGACAGCTAGAGGGGAGTTGTGCTAGGCTAGTCCCTGTGTTTCGCGCCGTGGGGTGCTGGGACCCCACGGGCGTGAAAGACACGCTCGTCTTAGGGAGGAAAACCTTTGACCAAGACGTCCATCAGCCTCGCGCTCGCCGGCGCTCTCGCCGTGGCGAGTACTGCTACCCCAGTCCTCTCCCCTCGGGCCCATGCGGCCTCTCCCCGGACCCATTCCCCCTCCTCCGCCCGCCTCTCGGGCTCGAGCCTCGCCAGCACCGCCCTCTCGTACGTTGGCTATCGCTACGCGTACGTGGGCGACACCCCCTCGACGGGTTTCAGCTGCACCGGCTTTGTCCACTGGGTCTACAGTCAATACGGGTACTCCACGCCGGAGGATGTCGGGGCGCTGTACTACAGCTACCCGCACGTTTCGACCGGCGCCTTGATACCCGGCGACGTGTTGATTTTCGCCAACACGTTCCATGCCGGGCTTTCGCACGCGGCCATCTACATCGGCGGCGGCCAGATGGTCGGCGCGGATAACTTCAGCCTCGGCGTACACGTCGATAACGTGTACGACGGATACTGGGGACCGCGTCTCGTCGGAGCGATCCGCATCGCCCCGAATGACGCCCCCGTGCAGCAGGTAGCCGGGTACAGCTACCGGCGTCCCGCGCCCCCACGCCGCTTCTAGCCCTTTGAAGCCGGGATAAACCTGGCGGGGCAACTTTCCCAGCGCGCCGCGGGGATGAGCAATGACGCTTATCCCCGCGGTCTCGACGACGAGTGACCGCTGGCGCGTGGCTGGAAAAACTAGCCACGCGCTACTGGACAGCGCGAATCTGCTATACTACTCAACGTCATTGGGCGATTAGCTCAGCTGGTTAGAGCGCACGGTTCACATCCGTGAGGTCCCGGGTTCGAGTCCCTGATCGCCCACCGCGCCCTCCTGACGCCTCGGTCAGGGGGGCTGTTTTATATCCTTAACGGGTGGATTAATGGTTTGTGCTGAAGAATCGAAACGATAGCGCGGCGGGCTATGCGACGACACGGCGCACGGCCGCGCGGCTGACCCGGCCCTGGCTGGTCGGGCCGTTGCTTTTTCTCTGCATCCTGTCCGGCTACCTGCTCTCCTACAACGTCGATAAGCCGACCCACAACGCCGATTGGTACATCCGCTACACGGTGACCTGTACCATCGTCGAGCAGAATACGTTCGCCATACACCCGTATCGCGAGGATGGGCGAACTGGCCTCGGCGTGGGCGGCAAGATGTACGCGCAGTACACGCTAGGTCAGACCACGGCGATGATCCCGCTGTACCTGCTCGGGCGCCGTCTGGCCGGCCTCGCCCACACCGACTGCGCCGCCCCGGTCGCCCCACCCATCGTCTTGCTGACCTGCAAGCTGCTCGACCCCATCCTCGGCGCGCTCCTCGCCGTGTTGTTCTACGCCACGGCGCGCCTGCTGGCCTACCGGCGCCGCGTCGCGCTCGCCCTCACCGCACTGTTGGCTTTTGGGACCTCGCTGTGGCCCGACGTGCTCTCCAACGAGGAGCACACCATGGAGAGCCTGTTCCTGCTGGCGGCGGCCTACGCCGCGCTGCGCTACACGCGACGGGCGACGGGCGACGGGCGACGGGCGACGGAGGGGCGGCTGTGGCTGGTGGCGATGGGGCTGGCGGCGGGGCTCGTCTTCGTCACGCGCGTAGCCGGCGTGATCGCCCTGCCCCTGCTCGCCCTCTACCTCGTGGCGCTCCACTGGAGAGTCGATGGTCGATGGTCGATGGTCGATGGTCAAGCGTCGAACGTGGAACGGTCGCAGGTCGCTGACGAGGCGCTGTCACATAAACGCGCGCGTACCCTACGATCCTTCTTCCGACCATCGACCATCGACCATCGACCATCGACCATCGACTTTCGCCTGTTGGCACGGGACCTCGCGCTCTTCGGCCTGGGCGCGCTTCCCGCCGTCGTCGTCAACGCCGTGTACGACGCCGTGCGCTTCGGCTCGCCCCTGCTCACCAATCCGCCGACGAAACCCGACCAATCGCTCGGCTTTCCACCCTGGCTGGGGCTGCCCGACCTGCTCATCAGTCCGGGCAAGGGGCTGCTATGGTACACCCCCGCCGTGCTTCTGCTCGTCCTGGCCGCGCGCCCGTTCTGGCGGCGCTGTCCCCGGCCGGCGCTCTTGTTCGCCCTCCTCTGCGGCGGCTACCTGCTGTTCTACAGCGACGTGAATTACTGGCACGGCGACCCGGCGTGGGGGCCGCGCTACCTCTACGCCACGCTGCCGTACCTGATCCTGCCGCTGGGCGAGGTGTTCGCGCGCTGGCGGACCTACCGCCTCCCGCTGCGCGGCGTCCTGGTTGGCGTGCTGGCGGCCTCGCTGCTGGTGCAGTTCTCTGCCGTCTCCGTCAGCTACTGGCGGCACTGGCACTACATCTACGGCTACCACTACGACCAGGTCGAGAACCATAGCTGGGGCCAGAACCTCAACTACTTCTGGGCGCCGGAACAGTCGCCGGTGCTGCTCTCGCTCACTGGCATTGCCGACATCACGCAAAAATACGTCGACCATGCGCCACTAGTACAGCACCCGGCGGCGGAGCGGCTCTCCAACCCCGACGAGTCGTGCGAGTTCCGCCTATATGGGGAGGCCAGTATCTGCCTCACCGACCTCGACGACCTGCGCTACGACGCCAACTGGAATACCTTCACGATGTGGTGGGTCCACGTCTATCCCTGGTGGTCCGAGGACACCGTGATCGCCCTGGCCCTGGCGCTGCTGAGTGTGTTCGTCGTCAGCGGCGCCACGCTCGTGCTCCTCCTCACTCTGGCTGCGGGGGCGACAGGGGACGCCGTCGCGGAAGCGAGGGCTCTGCCGGTTGGGGTCGGCGGCGCGCGGGCAAGCCAGGCGAGCCGGGAGAGTAACGGGCACAGCGGCAACGGCAACGGGCACGGCACGACGGAAACGGTCGATATCACCGCGCTGCCGCGCCTCGACGTGACACAGCCATTGGATACCCCGCCGCTGGCAACGGGGGCCGAGGGATCTGGCGGCGGGAGCGACACGCTCGTGCAGGCGCCCCCCACGTCACGGGTCGTGGCGCGTACTCGCACGGCGCCGCCGCCGGCCATCGCGGGGTTGGCGCCCCTCGGCCTCGCGGCCGTCATCGCCGCGCTCGCCTATGGCGGCGTCATGGACGCGGCGGCCCTGACGGCCCCGCGCCAGGCCCCGCCGCTGATCCAGCGTGTGTCGCGGGACACGACGGTGCGCGACGGCAACTGGACCTACCGCGTGCTGGGCGTCACCGCGACGCCGGCGCTACCGGGCGGGATCGACCTACCCGCGTTCGGGCACCACTACGTCGTCGTGCGGCTGCGGCTGTTCAATCACCTGACGCGGCCGCACCACGTCCGCATCGAGAACTTCGCGCTGACCAACGACGCGGGCCTCTCCTACCCCAATATGTACATCACCGACAGTGACTTCCGCGCGGAAGCCGCCGAGTTATACCACAGTGTGCCGTTCGGCATGCAAGTGCCCGCGCGTAGCGCCGCCGACGACACCCTCGTGTTCCTCGTGCGCAACGGCGCCCAGCGCCTCAAGCTGCTCGGTCCCGGCGTGGCGCTGGTGGACCTCAACCAGTCGTGAGTCGTGAGTCGTGAGTCGTGAGTCGGACAGCCATCCAATCAGCACTTCAGCGGACAAACACTTGACGCTCGGCGAAGCGCCGTACTTGACTCGCACCCCGCGACTCACGACTCACGACTCACGACTGAGGGCCAGCGCCAGCGCGGCGTTGGCGGCGAGCGCCTCGACCATCTGGGCGATCTCGATGTGCTCGTCGGCCACATGCGCCTGTGTCTCGTCGCCAGGGCCGAACCCCACGGTGGGGATGCCCACGGCCATGAGGTGGCCGCCGTCGGTGGCGAAGCTCCAGATGTCCGCCGGAAACGGCCGGCCCAGCAACTCTTCGAGCGCGCGCTGTGCGGTCAGCAGGACGGGGTCGTCCTCCTCGAGCACGAACGAGGGGAAGATGGAAGGGAAGTCCTCCGCTACGCCCGTGTACGACGTCAGGTTCTCGGTATCGACCCGCACCTCGCCCGACGCGCCCTCCGGCAGCGCCGCCCGGATCGACTCGTCCAGCAGGGGACGTAGCACGGCCAGGATGTCGTCGAGCGACTGCGCGGGGATGTTGCGCCAATCGAGGAAAACGTGTGCGGCGCTAGGAATGACGTTGGGGCTCGTATTGTCGGTGGTGTACAGTGTCGGCGCCACCGAAGAGGGGCCAAAGGGCTCCTGAGAAGGCATCTCCAGGCGCTCCAGGCGTGTCAGGAAGGCGGCCGCGCCGTAGTGCGGGTTGATGCCGCGCGCGGGGACGCTGGCGTGCGCCGCGCGTCCGTGGATATCGACGACGAGCCCGACGCGGCCGCGGTGCCCGCGCCGCAACATGTTGGAGCTGGGCTCGCCGATCACAGCGCGGTCGGTCTTGAGGGTACGCGCCAGGCGCTGGCTGCCCAGGCCGCCGCGCTCCTCCAGCACCGCGCCGACGACATAGAGGTCGCCGGCAGGCCGCAAGCCCGCCGCCAGCAGCAGGCCGCCCGCGTGTACCTGGCAGGCCATGGGCCCTTTGATGTCGACGGCTCCACGCCCATAGATAGCGCCGTCGCGCACCGTCGCCGAGAAGGGCGGATCGGTCCACAGTGTCGGGTCGCCGGGCGAGACGTGATCGAGATGCGTGTTGAGCATCACCGAATGCCCCGCGCCCTCGCCACGGATCAGGCCGATCACGTTGCCGACCTCGTCCGTACGTACCTCATCGTAGCCGAGGCGGCGCATCTCCTCTTGCGCCAGTACCGCGGCCTCGCCTTCCTCGCCCGACGGGCTCGGCGCGCGCATCAGGCGGCGCGCGAAATCCACCAACTCCCCCTCGCGCTCGCGCGCCAGGGCCACCAGGTCTACATCTCGAGGCATCGAATCATCTCCTCTCTCACGATTAGGGATACCTGCTGGATTTTACACGGTAGCATATAGTACATTCATACTACAATCTCTGTCCTAATCCAACGCTTATTCCCGTATGACTCATTTGGGGGCATCGTGTTATTTACCGAATACGCGCCTGCTACTGTTGTAGGATCCGTGCATATCGAGCTAGCGGACGCGCTCGATAGGTATCCTTGTTGGCCGACGCCGACCGTTATTGTGTCGGATGGCGCCTATGGCGTGGGCGGCTTTCCCGGCGATCCTCCTACTCTTGACGGGCTCGCGGCCTGGTATGAGCCGCACGTCGCCGCCTGGACGCTGTACTCTTCGCCCGAAACGACCTTATGGTTCTGGGGTACGGAGATCGGATGGGCGACCGTACACCCAGTTTTAGCACAGTACGGCTGGACATACCGCGCGTGTCATACGTGGGACAAAGGCATAGCGCACATAGCGGGCAACGTAAACAGCAAAACGATCAGGCGTTTCCCAGTCGTGACCGAAGTATGCGTGCAATATGTGCGCAACGTTCAACTCACGACCGGCGACGGGCAGACGTTGCCGATGCAGCAATGGCTAAGGATGTGATCGCTATTCCTAAGCCAATGGAAGGTGACGCTATTGTTTCAGAAGTCGTACAGTCGCTGGTCTTGCAAGAAACATTCTTCACTACGTACGAGGAAGACCCCGTTGTGTTGTCACAAATCCTACGCGAAGAGCGAGTTGCGTTATCGACAGGCGCATAGATCGTAGCATAAGGTCAGTATTACCAAACGCTCGCTAGAAATCGAGAGTGAAGAGTGCAACGGGATCGGGATGGCATAGTCTCCAGCGAGAGATCACAACCTGTGCAGGGACATCCAGTGTCGGAGGTTGACACGACGAGCGGGGTAGTAGCCCCGCCCGAGCCTACGCTGTGGGAACCAGACGAATCATGGGAACACTTCGACGTGTTCGAAGCCGTTAAGAAGGCGCTCACCGCGCTCCCCTATTCATTCGCGACGGATTTGGTCATCACGGGAGTTGCCGCGACCGATCTGTTCAGCTTTAACACGTCGCTCGGGGCATCCATTGAGAACCAAGTTGTTAAAGCTTTGAATGAGATACGGCCCCTATGGGACCCTAATCAACGCTATGTGCTATACCGCTTCGTTCGCCAGTCGCAGCGATTCCCTGACGTCATCCTGCGTGCCTCGGACCCTGCTCTTGAACCAAGCATCATCATGGGTATAGAACTGAAAGGTTGGTATGCTCTTGCAAAATCGCCGATGTGCCTGCAAGCGATAGCGGTAAGAACTTTGGCCGCTTCGCTCGTACGAATCTGATGAAACCGTATATTGATGAGTTGTATCGTCAAGAATTATCGGGCATTCCTTTGGCCGCGTGGCAAAAGTTCCTCAGCTTGTTCAACGAAGATCAAACAGAGGACAGAATAAACAGCGCGCTCGATCGTATGTCCAAGGAGTATGCGCAAGGCAAGCCACGGCTGTCTGTAGAGGCGATTGAAGGTATCAAAACACGACTGACGGAAATTACCGTGTTGCTCCAGAACGAATAACGTAGCGATTCCCTACTGAGTCAGGTCGAAAATGCTGACGCTAGCGGGTATGGCGTGAAAGTGGACTGATGGTCGTGGGACGAATGGCAGCCTGCCGCGCAACCAGCCGGGTACCCACGCCCAGGCGTCGGAGTCGCGCGCCGCGCCATCACCCCTGATTAGGATGGCGCGCCCCAAGCGGCCGTCCACAGCCAGCGCCAACGGGACGCCGCCGGTGGCGATCGTGCGCAGCAGACGCCCACTCGCGCCGTCCCGGACCTGTACGGCACCGTCGGTCGCGATAAGGACGCGTCCCGTGCGCTCGTCCACGGCCAGCGCGGCGGGGTTGCGCAGCGGTATCGTGCGCGTGAGGCGTCCCGTCACCAGGTCAATCATGGCGAGGCCGCCAAGCGTTGGTTGGGGCCCGCCCGCGATGGTGGGCGGCAAGCTGAGCGCGAAGACCTGCCTGGCGGCCGCGTCCACGGCTACCGTAGCAACGCGACCAGGCGGTGGACCGAGCGTAATGGTATGCAACGTGTGAGCGTTACGAGCGTCGAGGACACTCACACTGTTGTCAAGGAGGTTGGCGATGAACGCCTGTCGCGAGGGGGTGTCGATTGCTATGCTGGTCGGGTACATACCGACGGTCCCCGTATACAGCGCCGTCCCCGTCGTCGCGTCGCGCACGGCGAACGTCCCTGTCCCGTACGCGCCGTTGACGACGCCCCTGCTTACCGTGAGGAGACGCCGGCTCCGGTCGTCCACCGCCATGGCCACGGCGGGCGCGTCGAGCGCTATGCGGCGACTGATATGCCCGTTACGCTCGTCGACGACGCGCAGCGTACCTCGGCCAAAGGATCGCCCGTTGGCATCGATATCCGCGGCGACATAGACACGCGCGGACTGCTCGTCCACGGCCAGCGCGCCAAGCGGCGCATAGTCGACAGGGACCGTACGCAACAGCGTCCCCGTCTTATCGTCGAGGATAAGCACGCGGCCCAGGGTATTGGGCCGATCGGGACTGAGTGCGACGATGGCATAGCCGGAGCGCGTGTCCACCGCGACGGCCACGGGGTTCTGGTCCAGCGTTAGGGAGCGTATGAGGCTTGTATGCTCCCCGCGCCGCGCGCCCATGGTTACGCCAATGATTGCCACTGTCACGACGGCCAGCGCCGCCGTGTATTTTATGCGCATCCTTGTCCTCCGCGTCCTCCGCAAGCCAACGTGTCTCTATCCTATTAACGCGTCGCGGGCCGAGAAAGATACGCCGCGGCTTATATCCAGAGGCAGGGCGCGTATCTCGTACACTAGGAGAGAGTACGATAGGAGGAATGAACAATGACACCCGATGAGCGCTCACAGATTTTCGCCAATGCCCTCAAGCTTTTCACTGACGACAGCGCCCAGAGTTCTCAGGCCGTAAAGAGTTTGGCCGCGCTCGACGCCTTGCCCGACAAACTGGCGTTCGGGTCGGAGGGCTACATCATCCTGGCCGATCCGCGGGACCCCGCGACCTATACACAGATCGCCAGCGCCGAAGGACGCCCGTTGTGGTGGGAGGTGTCATCACAGCCGTCTGATACCGCGCTGACGCCGGTGCAGCAGCGCGCCTTGCGCCGCTATGGGTTCAATGTCCCATCCGGCGGCGATGTAAACCCCTACCAGGAATGGCCGCGCGCGCGCGTCGAAGAACTGCCGGGATTCATCGAGCTCGTTTTCCGTGATGTGTTCAGCCTATCCGACGATTACGCGGTGACGCTGGCCGGCGGTGTGTAGTCTGGATTATTCGTTCACTACGGAGACACGGTTTGCTTTATCCACACGCGGGCGCCGGACCACGCGACGTTCATGAGCGGTTCATGTACCCCTGCGTATAATGGGCGTAGATGCGATGCCGTTGGGTGTCGTACCAGCGCCGAACCGGTAACCAATTTATCCTTTATTCCTTATTTATCCCGCCGGTAGGAGCACGCAGACTCAGGGGTTCCGGGGCTATAGCCTCGGAACCCCTTCTTTTTGTGCTGGCCGCCGTTGGCCCTCGTCAAGACCACACCAAAGGACACACCTTGATCGAGAAGGTCTGCTATCGTTACAGGGAAAGGGGTGGATAAGTGGAGAACGACGAGCTAGCCCTGTTGATTGCCACGCTCGGCAGCCGGCGCGGCGGGCCGGGGACGCGCGCGCACGCCGCACGGATGCTGGGCGAGTCGCGCGATCCGCGCGCCATCGCGCCGCTGCTGGACACGATCGAGGACACGGGTGACCCCTACAAGGTACCCGTCGTCACGGCGGCGCTCGACGCGTTGCCGCTCTTTGGCGACGCTCTGGAACCCGCCCTGCAACGCATCCTGGACGACCCCGCCGACTTCCGCCGCCGCTACGTTCCGCGTTTGCTTGTCTCGGCGCGCGGCGGCGCGGCGGCGCCCACCCTGTTGAGCCTACTCGACGACGCCGACGACGAGGTGGCGATGAACGCCGCGACGGGGCTCGGCTCCCTGCACGACCTGTCCTACACGCCGCCCCTGCGCGCCATCGTCGCGGACACGGTGCGGCCCCCGCTGCTACGCGGCGTCGCCGCCTCGGCCGTGGGTATGAGCGGCGGTCCCGACGCCTACGACACGCTGGCCCCATTGGTGGGCTCGAGCGAGCAGAGCCTCGTCGCGGGGGCCATCGACGGGCTGGCCGAGCTCGGCGACCCGCGCGCCATCCCCCTCATCCAGGCCCTGGTCGCCTCCAACCGCCTCGACGAGCGCACGACGCGCGGCGCCAAACTCGCGCTCATCAGCCTGCGTGCGCGACGATAGTCGAGGGGCGAGGGGCGAGGGGCGAGGGGCGAGGGGCGAGGGGCGATAAAGCGTACTACCATGCGCCAACACAACAAGCTCTTGCTCGTCCGCCATATCAACGGGCGCTATCATCCTTACCGTCGACCATCGACTATCGACCATCGACTCGCTTCTCATACAGGCTCGCGCTCCAGGTTCTGCCGCTCAGGTCGCCGCGATAGTTGAACCCCGCGTCTTCGTAATACGCCCGCATTGCCGTGCTCTCGGCCATGCAGTCAAGCCGCAGGTACGTCTTGCCGGCCGCCGCGGTCGTCCTCTCGGCCCACTGAAGAAGGCGGTAGCCGAGTCCCTGGCCGGCGTAGGCGCGACGCACGGCCAGCTTGTGCAGGTAGAGCGCGTCGTCGGGCGCGTCCGGCCAGAAGAGCGGGTCGGACGTTTGCAGCGTGAGCGTCCCGGCGGGTTGATCACCGACCAGGGCCAGGTAGACCTCACCCCGCTCGATGCGCGCGGCGAAGGCGTGGCGGTCGAACGAGCCCGGACGCCACTGGTCGATGCCCCGCGACACCAGCCAGCGCGCCGCGTCCTCCAAGATGTCCAGGACCTCGTCGATGTCCGTAGGATGGGCTTGCGCGATGACAACCTGTTCCGTTTCCACCTCCATCGGGCGCTCTTATGGGGGCTAGTCGGATGGGACGAGTTCGACGTAGCGGTTGAGTAGCGCGGCGTCGCCGAACACCTCCAACTGGGAGGCGGGGATGCGGCCCCATAGGAACAGCAGCAGGTCCGAGGCCGTGCCGCGCACCGCGACGTCCGCCTTAGCGTGCTCGTGCGTGACAACCATGTCGTCGCCCGTGAAGCGCAGCAGCCACTCGCCCGGTCCGTCGGTACGATGGAAGTGGTAGCTCTCGCCGGCGCCCTGCCGGAATGTCTCGCCCCGCCGGCGACTCGATGGGGCCATGATGTCGAAGACCTCGTCGATGCCGTCGCGCGCCAACTCCGACTCAATCGGCTCCGTATGTCCGCGCGCCAACTGCGTGTCCCAGCGATGGACCGCCGTCTCCTGAGCCATGCGCCGCACCCAGAAGCCGGCCGTCTGGTCGGGCGGCCACCACGTCCACACATGCTCCTCGAAGTCGGCCGCGCCAAGCGTCCGCTCCAGCGTCGCCGCGGTCTGCTCGAAGAGCGCCAGCAACCCTGGCGGCGCCACGAGCTGCTTATCCGCCGCATCTGTGTCGAACTCGGCGTCGAACAGGCTTTTGTACTCAGGCGGCAGATCCAGATCTTCGTAGGAGCGCACGGTGTTCTCCGTGGCGCGCGACCCCACGATCTTAATCCGGTGCGCGTAGATCCCGGTCAGATGCGTCACCAGCGTGCTCACGGTCCAGCCGGGGCAGGATGGCACGGGCGCCTCCAGTTCCCCGCGCGCGGCCTCGGCGAGCGCCCCGGCCTCACGATGAATTGCCCCAAGATACGTCGACTTGTCCAGCATCGCTCTCCTCCCCCTGCTCTCACGCCAACAGCAGCCGCCATCGGTCATGCCCATCGTAGCACGGCGACGCCGACAACTGGATGTCAGTCATTAGGGCGCTTTTCCGCGCGTGCAAGGGTGCGACGTACCTAACTCTAGCGGTCCTTCGGGCGGACGACCAGCACGGCGGTGAGGATGACGGCTATGACCACCAATTGCACCCACAGTGCCGTGTTGGCGACCTGACCGGGATCCGACGCCGCGAGCACGGCGTAGAAGACGTTATTCATCGCGGCCCGCTAACACGAGGGCGCCCGTCAGGGGTATGGCGATGGGCAGGATGAGCAGGAAGGTCCAGATGCCGTTGTGGCTCTGACTCGGCGGCGCGTCGGTAGCTATAAGCAGAACGCAGATCAGCGCGACCACGGCCACGGCGGCGATACCACCCCACAGCAGTCCCCAGCGCATATACTCTCCTCTTAGTGCTGTCGATTTCTTGATGTCGACGTTTATGTCGGTACAACCACAGGGAACCGTGGTGACGCCTGTTTGAGCGTCGACCCCGGTTTAGTGTAGCTGTACCTTTATGCCTTTACGCCTTGTTTCCGCCTTTATCCAACCATACGCCGAGCATCAGCGCAAATCGTCGCCGATGGGTGATTAGGAAGCGTGGAGCGCCTGTCAGGCGAAGCGGTCATGTTATTCCTCATCGGGATCAAGCAGGCCCCGACTCAGCAACTGTTGCGCGACGGCATAGACATCTTTCCTGCTTCCCTCCGCGCGCAATCCAATGCCGACGATGTACACGATAACCCGCGTTTCTTCCAGACGATAAATAATGCGATAGCGCTGGCCAGCGGCTCGGATGCTCCGGTACCCCATCAACTCGTCTACGAGCGCTTTGCCTTGCTTGTCCGGCTCCTGCCCCAGTCCTTCGAGGCGTTTCCGCAGGGCCTGCTGGACGCGCTTATCTTTAACCTTCGCTAGTTGCTCCAGCGCTGTCCGCGTCAGGACAACCGTCCATGAGGATGGGGTTACGTCCATCCTAGCTCGGCTAGCGCGTCAGCCAGCGGAATGACCTTGCCCTCGTCCGCGTCCGCGATGCCTTCGCGCACCGACGTCATGAGATCTGTATCGCTTAGAATAGCAAGCGTTTCCACGATGCTCTCATAGACATCCCACGGTAACACCGCCAACACAGGCTTACCGTGCCTGGTGATCGTCGCCGCGGCCGTCTCATCGTCCTCCGAAAGTATTTCCGGGAGGCGCGTCAACTGTTCGCGCGCCTCGGCCATCGACAATCTCCGCATCATGTACCCCCTCTATTTGGAATTGTACATTAATCTGTACAGAGGAGGAGGTGTCATACGCGCCACGCCACGGAACGAGCATTTGCATATATACTCTGATAGTTGTATAAATATGCATGTAAGGATCGTGGGTAGGAGCGTGACGCGGTGATCGACGTCGGCATCTTCAATATCAATAGCTACGGCGGTGCCGGCCTGGCCAACCTGGTCGACGCGCACCCTCAAATGCGCCTGGCTGCCGTGGCCGGACACAGCAGCGCCGGCCAGACGCTGCGCGCCCTGTTCCCCGCCTGGGCGGGGGAAGACCTACCTGTGCGCGAGGATTTACCTCCGCTCGACCTCGTCTTCTCGGCGCTGCCGCACGCCGCGGCGGCCAAGGCGCTGGCTCCGCTCGTACGCGATGGCGTACGCGTGGTTGACCTCAGCGCCGACTTTCGCCTGCGCGACGCCGCGGCCTATGCCCACTGGTACGGCCATGAGCACCCCGCGCCCGATCTGCTGCCCCGCGCGGTCTACGGCCTGACCGAAGTGTGGCGCGACGAAATCGCCGCCGCGACGCTGGTGGCCGCCCCCGGCTGCTATCCCACCGCGGCGGGACTGGGCCTCGCGCCCGCCCTCGCCGCCAAGGGCCTGTTCAACGGCGGCGGCAGTATCATCGTCGACGCCAAGTCGGGTGTCTCGGGCGCCGGACGCACGCTCAAGACGGAGAGCCTGTTCAGCGAGGCCGACGAGAGCGTCGCGGCCTACAGCCTGGGCGGTCACCGTCACCTGCCCGAGATCGAACAGACCGCCAGGGCCTTGTCCCGCGACGGCATGGGCGCCTTGATCACCTTTGTGCCGCACCTCGTGCCGATGACGCGCGGCATCCTGGCCACGATCTACATGCGCCCCAACGAGCCGATCGACGCGGCGGCGCTGCACGGCCTCTACCGCGACTACTACCGCCGCAGCCCCTGCGTGCGCGTTTCGGACACGCCGCCCTCCACCAAGTGGACTCTGCGTACCAACCTCTGCGTGGTCCACCCTACCGTCGACGAGCGCACGGGCATGATCGTCGTCGTGTCGTGCATCGACAATTTGGTGAAGGGCGCCGCCGGGCAGGCGATCCAGGACGCCAATCTGATGCTGGGCCTGCCCGAAGAGACGGGGCTGCCGCTGCGGACGGACTGGCCATGACATCATCGCACGTTCCACTGCATCCGATAGAGGGCGGCGCGACCGCCGCACAGGGCTTCGTGGCGGGGAGCATGGCCTGCGGCATTAAGCCCTCCGGCAAACCCGACCTCGTGCTGGTGGCCAGCGAGGCGCCCGCGACGGTCGCGGGCGTCTTCACCACCAACCGTGTGAAGGCCGCGCCCGTGCTGCTGTGCCAGCGCCGCGTGGCCGGCGGGCGCGCCCGCGCCGTGGTTATCAATAGCGGCAACGCCAACGCCTGTACCGGCGAGGCGGGCATGCGGGCGGCCGAGCGCATGGCCGCCGCCGCCGCGCGACGGCTCGACCTCGCCGCCGACGAAGCGCTGGTCCTCTCCACCGGCGTCATCGGCGTACCGCTGCCGGTGGACAAAATCGAGGCGGCGCTGCCGGGGCTGGCGCTCTCGCCCGAGGGCGGCGCCGAGGCGGCGCGCGCGATCATGACCACCGACACGCGGCCCAAGACGGCCGCCATGGAACTGGAGGTGGACGGACGCGTCGTGCGCGTCGGCGGCATGGCCAAGGGCTCCGGCATGATTCACCCGCAGATGGCCACGATGCTGGCCGTGATCACGACCGACGCGGATGTGCCCTCCTACGACCTACAGCGCCACCTGACCGACGCTGTCGGCGGCAGCTTCAACCGCATCGACGTCGACGGCGATATGTCCACCAACGACACTGTGCTGCTCTTCGCCAACGGCGCTTCCGGTGTCAGCCTGCCCGACGAGTTGTTCGCCGCGGCGCTCGCGGCCGTGTGCGTGTCGCTGGCGCGGCAGGTCGCGGCCGACGGCGAGGGCGCCACGAAGCTGCTTGAGATCACCGTCACGGGGGCCGTCTCGGTCGAGGACGCCGAGCGGGCGGCGCGCGCGATCACGCGCTCCAACCTGGTCAAGGCCGCCATGTACGGCAACGACCCCAACTGGGGCCGCATCCTGTGCGCCGCCGGCTACAGCGGCGCTCTGCTCGACCCGGCCAAGGCGCGACTGACGCTACAGGGGACCGCGCTCTACGCGGACGGCTTGCCACTCCCGTTCGACGCCGCGGCCGTCTCGGCGGACCTGCGCGCGCCCGAGGTCTCCGTGCGGCTCGACCTCGGCGTCGGCGACGCCCAGGCCACCGCCTGGGGCTGCGATCTCACGCCTGAGTACGTGCATATTAACGCGGACTACACAACATGAGGGATACCCTCACCCCCCGCCCCATGGCTAACTGGCCCCCCGATCCCTACCCGCGGGATCGACGGTCCAGCGCGCCTCTCCCTAACCGTGGGAGAGGGGGAGAAAACCCGATAGCCCTGGCGCCGGGCGCGACCGTCGTCATAAAGCTCGGCGGCGCGACGCTGGGTGGCGCGACCTTCGATGGCGGCGGGACGCTGCTGGAGGAGGTGGCGACGCTGGCGCGCGCCGGTCTGCGCGTCGCGCTCGTGCACGGCGGCGGCCCACTCATCACCGCGTGGCTGGAGCGCCTGGGCGTACCTACGCGCTTCGTCGACGGCCAGCGCGTAACCGACGAGGCGGCGCTGGAGGTGGCCACAATGGTGTTGCGTGGGACGGTCAACACCGGCATCGTGGCCGCGCTGGGCCGCCTGGGCGTGCGGGCCGTCGGGTTGAGCGGCGCCGACGAGGGGCTGCTGCGCGCGCGGCGGCGTCCCGAACTCGGGTTCGTCGGTGAGGCCCCGGTGGTCAACACGGCGCTGCCGCGCGCGCTGCTCGATCAAGGCGTCGTGCCGGTGATCGCGCCGCTCGGACTCGACGCCGCGGGCGCGCTGCTCAACATCAACGCCGATGTCGCCACGGCCGCAATCGCGGCGGCGTTGAGGGCCGACGCGGCGCTCTTTCTGACCAATGTGCCCGGCGTGCGCGGTCCCGACGGCGCGGTGCGGAGCAGCCTCGACCGCGTCACGGTCCGCACGCTCATCACCGAGGGGACTATCAGCGGCGGCATGATCCCCAAGGTAGAGGCCTGCCTGGCCGCGTTAGAGGGCGCGCGGCGCGCCATCATCCTCGACGGGCGTACCCCCGGCGCCCTCCTGGGCCTGCTCACGGGCGTGATAGCGGGGACAATCGTACACGGCGACGACAAGAAGGAGATAGCTGATATGACATCCATCGCGCCCAGCACCGGCGACGCCAACGCGCCGCTCGTCCA
>JAABUZ0100001527.1_pt1 | contig 43448 bp, 46 predicted proteins | sample 5562091 | NCBI WGS metagenome assembly JAABUZ01 (sample SAMN12813069, study PRJNA571459) | rock metagenome | isolation source: Antarctica rocks | place: Antarctica: Victoria Land, Linnaeus Terrace sud | collected 2015-12-21
TGGTGCAGACCTGTCGCCGACAGGGACGCTCGGTCCTTACGTTTTTCAAGCAAGCTTTGATAGCCAATTCAGGAAGTGGGAATTCTCGACCATCCCTCTTGCCTCAACCAAGCACCTGAATTCTTACCTCACCATAATCACTACTTAAGTACAAGGGAAGCAATTTGCCATGAAAAATACCCTAATCAACTCAAAGTTTCATAGTCTTAAACACTCCAATACTCGCAATGCTGTAGCGTCCCTTAAAGTGGTTGTTTTTGAGATGGGCAACCTCAACTTGGCTTTGCGCATCGAGAGTGTCTATAAAGTGCTGAATCAGTCTCCAGTCTATGGTATTGGGCTCAATGGTCTGGGGATTGCTTATGTAGGCGATCGCGAGGTTACCGTTGTCGATCTGCATCGGCGGTTGTTCCAATCTAGAATAATCAACGAAGCATTTAAGAAAGGTTACCTAATCATTGTCCAAAATAAAGAGGGTCAACTCTATGGCATTCCAGTTGCAGCGGTTCCAGTTTTGAGGGAGATACCTTTATCCAAGATTCAAGATTTGCCCGAGTCCTACCGTCAGGCTAATATACTTGGGATGGTCAGTCAATTTTGTTACATTCCTCAAGCAGAAGCGTCTTTGATGATATTTCTCCTGGATGTCGAGCAACTGCTACAAGATTTCTGATTTTTTGACGCAAAGAAACCCGGTTTCTGTCAAATTCAAGGGTTTATCCTGCAGAGTCCTACCAAGAAACCGGGTTTCTAATACAAATTATCTTCGGGTTTTAGTCAAGTACCTGCCGAAGGAATTATTGCTGAACTTGCAGCGCCGATACCCGCTTGAGTTCAGTGATTTCTTTTTCCAGTTCTTGTTGAGCCAACTCAGCCACCATCGCACGAAGCAACACCTCCTTCCCCTGCTTGGACTCGGTGATATTACTGATCATGACCTGCGTTGCTGGTTTGCCTAGATAGGTAACAGGAATACTTGTTACCTCAACATCGATCACCTGACCGTCAAGCCGAACAAACTTTTCCTGGGTGATATCTGCCTGGTTCTCTTTCACCTGATCTTGCCGAACTCGCGCCTCTAGGTTTTCTCGATAGTCTGGATGGACGAAATCTAAGATCGGTTTGCCAATAAGTTTTTCTGGACTGGCTGCACCGAAAAGTTCTGCTCCGGCAGTATTTATGTAGTCAAATTTTCCCACGCTTAGGACAGCTATTGTTGCGGGACAAAAATCCACTAGAAGGCGATATTGTTCTTCACTTTCTCTAAGCGCCTCCTCTGACTGCTGGCGTTGCCGGAGAGCTGCTTCTAGAGCAGCTAAGTTACGTCGTAACCTCAGTTGCGTTACCACCTGACGAGCCAGAATCTGTAGAGCTTCTTGCTGTTCGGGAGTCAAATCTCGAGGGAGGTAGTCAATCAGGCATAGGGTGCCAAGTGCCAAGTTATCTGAAGTAATTAGAGGTGCGCCAGCGTAAAACCGGATATTGGGATTTGAAGTAACCAGAGGATTGTCGAAGAAGCGAACATCCTGCTGAGCATCCCGGACAATAAACACGTCAGGCTGTAAAATGGTATAGGCACAAAAGGCGACCTCCCGGGGGACTTCTGACGCTTCTAAACCCACCTTCGATTTGATCCATAGCCGGTCAGTATCGACCAGATTTATCAGCGCAGTTGGAGTCCCGCAAATGTGCGCCGCCAAGCGAGTCAGATCGTCGAATGCCTCTTCAGGAGAGGTGTCGAGAATCTCATACTCGTATAGGGCATTGAGCCTGGCCGCTTCATTGTTAGGCAGTGGAGCTTTCACTATAGTGTTCCTTTTTTTACTTTATTACAGCCAAACTAAGCAGGTGGGCATAATTAAACGTAAAACTCCTGCGACTTGAGAAACCCGGTTTGGCGTATGTTCGGTTTATTTGCGGTAACCTGCTTAATAAGGCAGTTTAGCTCACGCAAATTTTGTCTCCAACCGAAATTTCACCTAATGGCTTTGATATTGCCGCTAGTTCCTTAAGTGATATTACAGTTGCGATTAGACTAAGTGGGAGGTAGAAATTTAGGTATAAAAAATAACCTAAGAAGGGGTATGTTAAGCTGATCGCTCAGCCTAAGTGCGGAACAGGTCAAACAGTGAATCATCCAAGTCGTAACCTAGCATCTTCGCCATCGACTGGAGTCGCGATCTGCTGGGGATATCAAGATTTAGGCGCATCCAATCACCTAAGACAAAGAGCTTCTGCATCAAAAAGATTTCTAGGGCTTCTGGATTGTACTGGATACCTTCTTTAGGATTGAACTGGTGCGGTACGAGCATGGCAGCGTAGCGAGCAAGTTCCCCAGCTTTCCAATCCAGCAGAAACGGCAACCAGGGATAGCGGGCATCCAGACGAATAAACCACAGCCGCACCTCTGGGATTTCTGAGAGTTCCCGTGGATCGTCTGGTTCCTGGGAATAGTCGATATCAAAGCGCAGCTGCTGCTCAGAAGATGCGATCGCCCCATTCGAGAGCAAGTTTTCAATCACCGACTGAGCCGGAGACAAATCCAAATTATGAATAAAGTCAGACGAGAGCGCGATCGTGATTGTCATTAGCTATAGCGATTTTCATGATTAGTGAGATACATTTTCCGTGCGCGAATGTGGTATCGTATCTATGGTAGGGGCGTTGAGCTTTACAAATCCCTATTAGGGATTGAAACTGACTCCGAAAGATTCTGGATGCTTGCCGCTGTCTGACCGAAGAGGAGCTTCTTGCTCTGCTCAGTGACGGTTGGTTGGTTCATGAACGGCTTGCCTCTCTCATAAGCGCGGATCACTGCTGGTCGGGACTGGATACTCTCGAACCAACGCTTTAGGTTAGGGAAGTCTTCCAGTCTCTGCTGCTGTCGCTCATAAGGAACAATCCAAGGATAGCAGGCCATGTCGGCAATCGAATATTCCCCAGCCAGGTATTCTTGTTCCTTAAGCCGACGATCAAGTACGCCGTAGAGCCGGTTCGTTTCTCTGACGTAGCGGTCTATCGCGTAGGGGATCTTCTCTGGGGCATATTGTACAAAGTGATGGTTCTGCCCAGCCATCGGACCGAGGCCCCCCATCTGCCAGAATAACCACTCGGTAACCGTCTTGCGCCCACGCAGATCGGCAGAGATGAACTTCCCGGTGATTGACGCCAGATACAGCAGGATTGCCCCTGACTCAAAGACTGAGATCGGCTCCCCGCCGTCAGTTGGACTTGTGTCAATGATTGCTGGCATCCGGTTGTTAGGGGAGATCAAAAGAAACTCGGGCTTGAACTGATCGCCAGCGCTGATGTTGATCGGCACAATCTGGTAGTCAAGTTCCGCTTCTTCAAGAAAGATAGTAATCTTGTGACCGTTTGGCGTAGGCCAGTAGTACAGTTCAATCATCAGAACTCCTTTTCAGTTGGCTGTCATATTTCAAGCCTAACGCCCTGCAAGACTACGAATCTGTGCTGCGATTAGACATTTTAAGCGAATTTAGGTTAAAGTTGTAATGAGTTTGTTTTAACAGATATAGCAATCCGATTTGAGTTGCGAACCGTAGTGTAGGCATCTTGGCTACCACACATCGGTAAAATAAGAAACAAGAGGTAGAGGCTTAATCTACCTAATCGTTTAAGAAGTTTAAATATGCAAAAAGAAGCGGCAGCTGTAAAACCAATTCGATCACTTGAAGATGCTGTTGCTCGGTGCCAGACCCTGGGTATGCGCTTGAGCCGCCAACGTCACTTCATTCTAGAACTGCTTTGGCAAGCAAAAGAGCACCTGTCGGCTAGAGAAATTTATGATCGCTTGAACCAGCAAGGCAAAGCAATCGGTCATACATCTGTGTATCAGAATTTAGAGGCGCTATCGAGCCAAGGCATAATCGAGTGTATTGAGCGCTCAGATGGTCGTTTGTACGGGAATATCAGCGACTCCCATAGCCATGTGAACTGCCTGGATACCAAACAGATTTTGGATGTTGAGGTGGAATTGCCGGAAGCTTTGATCCGGGAAATTGAACAACAAACGGGCGTGCGGATTACTGAATATAGTATTGACTTTTATGGCTACCGGCAATCACAGGAGTGAGGAAAAGCGGGTTCGCTGCATGTGCTACTAGAGTAACGTACAATGAGCGATCGCCCACTCAAGCTACTGCTAATTGCTCCAGATCCGATCTTCCGTGCCGGACTGCGCGTAGTCGTCGAGCAATTTCCTGACTTGCAAGTGGCAGCTGAGGCGGAAAGTGGTACTGCTGCCTTGCAACTCTTGGCGCAGTGGGAAGAAAGCGCGACCGCTTCCCCCAGCGGCACAGCGGCAATGGCTCTGGATTTGGTAGTATTGTCCCTTAGTTTAGGCCGCTCCCAGCCTAGCCAAAGGAAATTGGGGTTACATCTGTGTTGGCAACTGAAAACCTTATATCCCAACCTGCCTTTGTTGCTGCTGAGTTCGCTCCCAAAACCGGCTGTGATCGCAGCAGCGCGGCAAGCTGGGGTAGATGGTTATTGCCCCACAGATACCGCTGTCTCGGAGTTAGTCGCCGCGATGCGTCAGGTGGCAGCGGGTCAAGCCTACTGGATTGAGACAAGAGGTGATACCTCTAGCCCACTAGCCAAGCTTCGGAATCATCTGCGTTGGTCGGGACTGCGGCAAATTGATGCGAATCTCGCCTCTGTGACGGCACAACTGCAAGTCCCCGGACTCCCACTACTGGATCAAGCTATTCTTGCTGGGCAGCGACGAGAATTGCTAGCTGCCCGTTGGCTTGTGAATCAACTGTTGCCTTCGCCTGAAGGCAGAAGTCATGAGTCCCAAGTCGCTCTTGCCCGACTCCGCACTAAAAAAATTGAGAATTCTTCTTCAGACACCAGACTAAAGGACGACCAACGACCGACTTCTGCTTCTGGTCAGCTGATCAAACCTTCGCAATCTGCCTTATTTAAGGCTACTCTTGCGAAGATACAGTTCAGTTTACAAAACCTGACTGCTGTACCTCTGGAAATAGACATTTTTCGAGAAGAAAAAAAACGGGAATTGCTTGCTCTCATCCTACAAAAAACTGAGGAGATGCTAGAGGAACTGCGTTTTTCCCAAGTCCAGTTGAATCAATTACAAGAATTGCAGTCGGTGATTATGCGTGATTTGTGGCAGGCGACCACGACTGATTTTTTTGGAAAATATTATACACTAAAAGTGGGAAAAAGCGAATTAGGAATTGCCAATTTTTTGTTGCAAGATGCTGTAGTTGTGCAGACAGCGATTCTGGACAAAATACCTTTGGCTGTTGATTTGTTTTCTTACCTGCTATTTCAAACTCCCTTGGTAATTGATAACGCTTCGTACCCGTTTGATAGCTTAGAGGCAATGGAGCGGGCAGAATAACTTTTGCAGAACTTGTTAATTCAGCTAGCTAATGGAGTGGTACAACCACTTTTAAACAAGCTTGCAGATGTGGAAGAAATTAAACACAGTTATTATGACCGGCATTTGATTTCAACTCGATCTCTTGAGCGGTTTAGGAACAATTTGTCTTGGAAATATCGCCGGGAAAATTATATCAGTGAACCAAAGGCGATTTTTGAAAGCCGTTACGATCTGTTTGTGTTGGCAAGTCGCGGCATCGCCAAAATCTCGATTTATGCGCCCCGTGGTCAGGAGTTGGCAAAACTTTCTGGCATTCAGCTGGCTGTGACGCTGGTGCTAGAGGCTCGTGATGCGATCGCACCACCCCTACAAGCAGCAGTAGAATTCTTCGGCACTGGCATCGTCTACCTCTTTACCCAAGTGATTGGTAGAGCCATTGGCTTAATTGGTCGCGGCATTCTCCAAGGTATTAAATCTCGCTAATCTAAGGAGTCAGGAGAGAGGCGTCAGTCGTCAGGAGAGAGGCGTCAGGAGAGAGGAGTCAGGAAAGGATCAATTTGAATTAAACTATTGCAGCAACTGAATTTACGCTTCTTCATTCTGACTCCTGACTACTGACTCCTGACTCCTTTGTTTCGTTTTACAATGTATGGAGAATTAAACTTTGGGCATAGAACTGCGTAGTTACGTATTTCTAGACAGCTTGCAGCCTCAACATGCAGCTTACATGGGGACGGTGGCACTGGGGTTCTTGCCATTGCCAGGAGATTCGTCGCTGTGGGTTGAAATCTCTCCTGGCATTGAGATTAACCGAATTATTGATGTTGCCCTGAAAGCCACCGCTGTCCGTCCAGGGGCGCAGGTTGTCGAACGACTTTATGGTCTTCTAGAAGTTCATTCTAGTCAACGGGGCGAAACGCAGGCGGCTGGGAGGGCGATATTGGAGGCGCTGGGAGTCCGTAAAGAAGAGTGTCTCAAACCTCGCGTCATTTCTAGCCAGATTATCCGCAATCTCGATCCCCACCAAATACAACTGATCAATCGCACCCGTAAGGGACAGATGATCTTAGCAGGGCAAACGCTTTATGTGTTAGAAGTTCAGCCTGCTGCTTATGCTGCCCTAGCTGCGAACGAGGCTGAGAAAGCCGCCTTGATTAACATCCTAGATGTTCTGCCGGTCGGAAGCTTTGGACGAGTCTACCTCGGCGGAGAAGAACAAAATATTCTGGCAGGTTCTAGGGCGGCGCTAGTGGCGATTGAAAGCGTGGCGGGACGTGAAGATCTTTACAGTCAAAAACAGGAATAAGGAAGGGCTGAAGAGATGGCAAGTATAGAGCATCTTGCCCTACTGAATTTGGGTGCAGTGAGATGGATTAAGTGGAGAACTCTGAATCCACAGATAGAACCAGACCTGAGTGAGGCTGACCTCAGTGGGGCTAACCTTAGAGGGGCTAACCTCAGCGGGGCTAATCTTAGAGGGGCTGATCTCTCTTTGACTAAACTGATTACAGCTAACCTCAGCGGGGCTAATCTCAGCAGTGCTAACCTCCATGAAGCAAGCCTGATCGAGGCTAACCTCAGTGGGGCTAACCTCAGCATTGTTAACCTGATTGCAGCTAGCCTGATTGAGGCTGATCTTTGTGATGCTAACCTGATTGGGGGTGACCTTAGAGGAGCTAACCTTAAAGGGGCTGATCTTTATAATGCTAACTTGATTGGGGCTAACCTTAGAGGAGCTAACCTCAAAAGAGCTGATCTGGGTGCGGCAAAGCTTGTTCGGACTAACCTCACCGAGGCTAACTTAATCGAAGCTAACCTCAGCGGGGCTAACTTTAGCGGGGCTAATCTTCATAAAGCTGAACTGCTTGGAGCTTACCTGTACAGGGCAGACCTTGACAAAGCTAACTTGACCCAGGCATACCTCGGTAAAGCTTACCTCAAAAGGGCTAACCTGAGCGAGGCTGACCTTTACAGAGCTGACTTCAGTTGGACTAATCTCACCAAAGCTAACCTCCGAGGCGCTAACCTGAGCGAAGCTAACCTGCGAGGCGCTAACCTGAGCGAAGCTAACCTGCGAGGCGCTAACCTCAGCAAAGCTGACCTGCGAGGCGCTAACTTGAGCAAAGCTGATCTCCAAGGCACAACTATGCCTGATGGCACAACCCACTATTAGCTCGTCCAAGAGCGGCGAAGGTTGAAGAAGCTTTCCAGGAAGTTTTGCAACCGAGTGTTACTAGTGAGCCGTTGCTCATACCAGGCAGCAGCTAAAGGCTCGAGAATTTCTGACATAGTGGGATAGACGGGAGCCAACTGGGCGATCGCACCCACCTTCAGTCTTTGACTGATCGCTAGGGCAATCACATGAATTAACTCCCCAGCTTGTGGTCCGACAAGAGTTGCTCCCAAAATTTCCCCATTGCGTAGCACAATTAATTTACAGACACCAGTCGTTTCGTCCCTCAGCTGGGCTGCTGCTACTGTCTTGAAATACTGCCGCAAGACTAAAACATCACGAGTATACCGGCGTCTTGCTTGCGCTTCCGTCAAGCCCACCCGTGCGAACACAGGGTCAGAAAAGATCGCCCAAGGAATGCTACGGTAATCGACTTTGAATACTGGGAAAAACAGAGCATTTTTTAGGGCGATTCTGGCTTCATAATTAGCAATGTTGGCAAACTGGTAGCCGCCAATTACATCCCCACAGGCATAGATGCGGGGGTTAGTGGTTTGCAGTTTCTCATTCAACTGAAGCCCACGTCGATTCGATTTCACCCCTACCGCTTCCAGGTTTAAAGATTCAATATTGGACACCTGTCCAGCACTCAGCAAGATTTCATCGGTTTCAATCGCCTTGTCGCCCGCCTGAATCCACTTTTTGCCCTGAATTCGCTTTGCCAGGGTGACTGGTGCTTCGGTAAGGACACGCACACCTTCGGCTTCTAGAGTCGCCTGAACCAGCTGGGCTGCCTCTAGGTCTTCTCTGGCTAGAATGTGGGAACGCCTCACTACCATGGTGACGTTTAAGCCAAGCCGTGTCAGGGTTTGTGCCAGCTCGCACCCAGATGGATCACTGCCAATGATCACCCAGTTGGCTGGTAGCTGTTGGGAATTCAGATGCTGCCAAACATCTGCGGCGGTGAGGTAGCCGGTAGTTTGCAGTCCTTCTATGTCTGGAATAGCAGGACGAGAGCCGGTGGCAATCAGATAAGCGCGTGCACGTAAAAAGCGCACGCCACTTCGCGGGGGCGGGGGAACCTCCGCACGCGAGTGGCTCCCATTGACAGCAAAGGCTAGATGTGGTATAAAGTGAAATTGACCGTTACCAATAATGACGTCTACTCCCAGGGAGGCTAAGACAGCTGGGGAATACTGTTCTTCTAGGTTTGAGACGACGCCCTGAGCCCACTGCATAGCCTCTGCCCAGCGCACAGCACCCGGGTGTGAAGAGTGAATACCGAATTGACTAGCATCATTCAGGTCCTGGACGAGTTTCCCTATTTGGGTCAGAGCGTGAGGCATGAGGCGATCGCCCAGAGGTGAGCGCGCAGTTGTTGCCCCTTGCCCTTGATCGGGTTCTACAAGGGCGACGGTGGCTCCGAGCTGGGTGGCAGCGAGCGCAGCGTAGCGTCCAGCTGGACTGCCGCCAATAATCACGACATCGTAATCAACTGCCATTATTCCTGTTTCCAGCTGGCGTTGAGGGTTGCTGTCAGTGCTTGAACTAAGCGCTCGTTTTCAGTCTTTGATCGCACAGCTACACGGAAGTAGCGATCGCCTAGTTCCGGGAAGCTGAGGCAATCGCGGATTAAAATCTGGTGGCGCTCTAGTAATCTTTGCTGCACTTGAGAAATCGATTGTTGTGACTGAACCAGTAAAAAGTTAGCAGCGCTTGGGTATGGTTGGAGGGACGGTACTTGCGCTAAACCCTGAAACAGCGCTAATCGCGTTGGTGGCAACCACTCCCAAGTTTGCTGTTGAAACTCTGTATCCTGGACAACAGCTGCTGCTGCCGCTGCTGCCAGAGTGTTCACTGGCCAGGGGTCGCGCCACTGCTGCCAGCGCCGGAGGCGGTCAGGGTGAGTGATCGCGTATCCCAGTCGCAATCCCGGCAAGCTGTAGAATTTGGTGAGCGATCGCAGAATCACTAAATTTGGATATTTCTGCACTACTCGTATCAGGCTTTGTTCCTGATGGGGGTGGAGAAAATCCATAAAGGCTTCATCCACCACAACCAGGGCAAATTGCTCCAGGTAGGGCAGTATAGTTTCCCGCGAGAACAGCTGACCTGTGGGGTTGTGAGGGTTATTTAGGAGTAGACCGCAGTTAGAGGGGGGGAGGGGGAGAGAGGGGGAGGGGGAGAGGGGGAGAGGGGGAGAGGAGGGGTTTGTGCTCTCGTTTAAGGAAAGCGGGTATGACTGCACTTTGGCATTGAACGCCTTTAGTGCTCGCCAGTAGTCGCCAAAGGCTGGGGTGGCTAGATAAGTCACGGCTAATTTTGCTAAATCCCAGCCTGCCAAGGTAAGTAACTCTGCCGAGCCGTTACCCGGCAGAATCCATTCAGGCGGCAATTGATGCATTTGACCCAGAGCGGCTCTCAGTTCCCGATAGTCGGGATCTGGATAGTAGCTCAGTTTTCCCATGTGAGCTTGAATGGCAGCGATCGCACTTTTGGGAGGCCCCAACGGGCTGATACTGGCAGAAAAATCCAGAATAGCTTCAGGGGGACAGCAAGCTTTTGCTGCTGCCCAAGTTAAATTCCCCCCATGTACAGGTCGCATCAAGAATCGGTTCCGCTCAGAACAACTATTCTTCGTCTCCAGGCGCAACCTTTTCCCTGAACAGCTTCCCAGCAGAGAAGGCAGGAACCTTGGTTGCTGGAATATCCATTTTCTCGTTGGTTTTGGGGTTGCGACCTTCACGGGCTTTGCGTTCCCGCGACTCAAAAGAGCCAAAGCCTACTAGCGTTACCTTATCACCAGTAGAGACAGCTTCGATAATTGTTTCCAAAGCTGCTGTCAGAACCGCATCGGCTTGTTTTTTAGTCACGCTAGCCTTTTCAGCTACGGCATCAACCAGTTCACCTTTGTTCATCTTAATCTCCTTAAGGTTGGCAAAACACCTGCAACATGGCGTTGATATAGCATCAAACTACAAGTCCAATTGCAGTAATTCGGGAGGATTTCAACTCAAATCGCTGAAACTCCCGTAGGCGCTATGTTTCAATGCCCTATTCTAAGGTGTGCTTGCCATATATGGATCGATAGAACCTTTAAGATATATAGATTTCAGGATTTTTGGGGGCGAACAACGCGATTTTAACCAAGAAATGGGTCAGGGGCTAGGGTTATTTTTTCTTTGGAACCCTTAACCCGTTGTTTTCCAGAATTTGATGCGTCTCTGGTCCTGGCGTGTAGTTATATCCAAATGAGGAGCGCTGCGAGTCATCAATAATCTGTGGCGTCAGCAACACAACTACCTCTTGGCGCTGTTTATTTTTTCGTGTTTGTCTAAACAGTGCACCCAGTATAGGAATATCGCCCAAAATCGGCACCTTGGTTACCGTAGTTGTGTCTTGGTCCTGAATGATACCTGACAGAATTAGAGTCTGAGTGTCTCGTAGGCGAATCAACCCAGAATTCAGCGATCGCTCAGATATCAAAGTTATTTGTTGGCTGCCACTACCTTGTCCCAAATTGATGTTCACTGTTTGTTGGGGGGCACGCACAATCGGAGCTACCGATAGAGAGACAAAACCATTATCGTCAATCCGCTCAATTCGGATACCCAGGGTTAAACCCACATTTTCTTTGGAAACGGTTACCGTTTGTATGGGAGTTTGGGCAGTTGCAGTGATTTGGGTTTGAACGTTTCCAAGCACTTGTGAAGTCAGGTTGACATTAGCCTGCTGACCTTCTTGGACAATTAAGGTTGGGTCAGTCAAAATTTTGGCAGTGCCCGTTGTAATCTGAGATTGTAAGAGAGCTACAAACCTGTTAGGGGGTCGTTGCGCCCCCGGATACCCCCCCTGGTTGAAAAGGCTACCCGCCTGCGTACCTGGTAACGCTCCCCCACTACTCAGTCCTCCAGTTGAAAAGAAGCTATTGCCAATCCTAAATGAGAAGCTCGTGTTGAAGTCGTCGAGTGCCGCGAGGTTAACATCGATAACCTTGACGTTCACGGCAACTTGACGCCGACGGGCATCGAGCTGAACCAGTTGAGTAGTGGCAATATCGACTTGCTTGGGAGAACCAATCAACGTGACTGAATTGGTGCGCTCGTCTCCTACTGCCTGTAAACCTCGCAGTAGCGGTACAGAGTCTTGGAAATTAATTCGCTGAGTTTCAATTCTCGTTTCTGTGCTGGTCTGGGTTTGTGTTGCTGGTGTGGGAGAACCTCCCACAGGCACAGCATTCACGCTGGTAATGACTCGTTCGCGGCTCACGGCACTTTCTGCACCGAAGCCGACCAAAAAGTTCAGCGCGACTCCCACTGTTACCTGATTGAGTCGGAAGCTACGCGCTATCACGTTACGAGCCTGATTGGGCAGTGTAGTGCCGACTAAAATCGTTTTCCCATTCCGGTTAGCTTGCAAACCGCTAATTCGTAAGACGTAGTTGAAGACGTCTTGAACCGACTCGTTTTCGATATCCAGAGAAATTGTCGGCCCTTCGGGGTTGGTAGTACCCTGAGCTTGTTGGTTTTGCCCAGCCTCTGCCGCCGAAGTTGCCGTAAAGACAAGGTTAAAACCGGCAGCACGGGCAAGGAGGGATAGAACTTCTCGGGCTGGAGCATCTCGCAACACCAGGCGGGGAACACGTTCGGTGGTATTCAAATTGATGCCCGCTGGCGAGGTATCGCTATTCGAGACAGCAATATCTCCCACTGGTGGTGCGACAGCTCTGGGTAAGACAGGCGGAACCTGACTTGCCGATTGAGCCGTCCCACCTGCCGTTGCCGGTTTCCCATCAATTGTGATTTCTGGATTTGGCACCAGAACGTTCGGCTTTTGAGACTGGGAAGGGGTACTAGCCGCCGTTCCTGATCCTGGGGTAAAGCTCAGGGTAAGTCCTTGGGCGGAGCGCTGGGTAATTTGACCGCTGGGGGCGCTGGTGGTACCGGTGACAACGAGCCTGATGCTATTGGAGTCGAGCTGGGTGATTACGACCGAGGCAATCCCTGGGGCTGGGTTGTCCTGGCGGAAACTATTTCCTTGAGGTAAGCGCAGCTGAGTATTGATTATATCTGCTACTAAGGTGTTGCCCCGGTTACCTGTTAAGATTTGGGGGCGAGTGCCCGTAGAAGTCTCCAGAACCACATTAAGGCCACTAGCTGTTGGATTCAGTTGCACCGCCCTCACCAGAGTGACTGCCGCAGCTACGGGCTGGGACACCAGTAAAGCTACTGCTGCCCCGGCAAATAATAAACCACTACCTTGAAGCTGTTTCACCGTTTCCTACTCACTGAAGCGTGTATAGTCGTCTTACTTCTTGGGCTGGTTAGCCGCCGCCTTCGCCGCTTCCTCCGGGCTGACTGGTATTAGCGCCTGCAACTGGAAAGATGTAGTGATCGTTGCAGAACCCCGAACCACCTTGCCTTTCGCATCAGCAGTTGACGTTGGTGCCAATGTCGATTGATAGTCTCTAACAATTAACAGGGGCTGCAGACGCTCGATATCGCGTATAATTGATTCTGTTTGTTCAAATGTTCCTTCAATTGCGACATTGAACACCCGGCCTTTGATCTTGCCGTTGACCTCCGAGCCTAGCGTTCCATCCGCGATCACTTCACCCGACTGGTTCACTGGCACAAAGCGCCTCAGTTTAGCCCTGACGTTGTTCTGGCTATTCTTGACATTGTGAGACTCAACCAATCGGTTAAGATCCAGCAGCAACGTATCTAAGGTTTTTTCGTTGGCAAACAAGTTCAACACCTGTACTTTTTGTTGTTTTGCCTGTGCTTGCTGAGTTTTTACTTGCTCACTCTTTTTCAGGCCAGTTTGCTTTTGTTGAACTTGGGCCTGCTTCTGTGCCAGGTCTGCTTGCAGCTTCTGATTGTTTTCACTGGCTGGAATCAATTGGTTAAAGATCAGGTAGAGACCTCCTGCCATCCCTAAAACCGCAATCAGAACACCAATGATTACTGGCGTCAGTGCAATACCAAATATAGTGGGATAGGCAGGCGCTGCTGCCTTAAGCTCTCCGCTTTCCTCAACGGCAATAAAGTCTTCACTGACTGTCATGGTTGAATAACTCCTATTTTTTGGAGTGTACGAATCCGATTCACCAGTCCAAATGTACCCTTATACTCCAACTCTTGGATTAACTTAGAGGCTGGGACATCGCTCAGATTCGATTGAATTGTGTATCGCACGACTTGGGGTGGTTTGACTGGTAGAGCTGTAGGCGACTTGGACACACCTGCCGCCGATATAGGACTATCGATTAACTCTGCTGTAACGATTTTGGTGTCTGCAGGCTTCAAGAAAGAAGACTGTTGCAGAGTTAGTAAGAAATCGTTCGCGTCGCTAAACGAGGAAGCCATACCAGAAATCTCAATTCCACCAGCCGAATTTGCGGCTGACTGGCCTTTCTGGGCGGCAGACGGTGCCGAATTTGGTGCTGGCTGGCTTTGCTGGGGGGTAGACAGAGCTGTTTGCTTGATGTTTTGAATTTGTACCGCAGCGGGAATGCGATCGCGCAAATCTTGCAACGTTGCTGACCAAGGGTGGATCTGATTAAAGACGGTGGCTAGGGCTTGGTTCTCTGCCTTAATTTTGTTGGTTTCTGACTGAATTTTTTGGAGTTGCTGCTCTTGGATGCCTAAGCTATTCAACTGCGCGTCTATTTCCGCATTTTTACTTTGTAATTGGGCGTTTTTGTTTTGTAGAAACAGCCACCAAACTCCGACGATGGCTGGCAAGAGAGCGCCAGCTGCCAGCCCTACATATATTGAGTTCCAATTACCGGCAGGCAGACGCGAGCTTGAGATCCTCCTGGTGCCTTTATTTTGCTTGTTTTCTGGGCGATCCTTAAGAAAATTAATATCCAGACTATACATTGCTTTAAACCTCCCGCAGTCCTAAACCGAGTACAACCCCGAATCCAGATCGTTGGACTCGGGTAATTTTCTCCTCGTCAACATCTAAGGATAAAGCCGCCACCGGATCAACTTGAGTTGTTGGCAAGCTCAACCGTTGTCGGAAAAACTCATCAAGTTGTTCCAGCCCGCCCCCGGGTCCTGCTAGTAAAATCTGCGCTACCTCCAAATTGTCGCTTTGATTAAGATAAAAATCGACCGAGCGGCGGATTTCATCAATTAGCTCTCCTAGAATTCTCACGATGGCTGCCATGCCCGGATTAGTAACTGTTGCACCGTTTCTCCCCCCCGCATCAACGCTCACGTAGGGAATGGTTATTCCCTCTAGCAGTTTTGTCTCCCTAGATGTGGGTAAGTTCATTGCTCGTGACATAGCATTCTGAAGTTGATACGTCCCGATGGGAACTGTGCGAGAAAAATGAGGCACCCCGTCTACGACAATTGAGATCTCTGTGCTGTCAAACTCAATATCTATCAGGACTGCCGCTTCTTGCGGGGCAAATTGCCGCAGTTGCTCACGAATCGTCCGCAGCAGGGCAAAGCTGTTAATCTCTAAGACATCGACTTGTAACTTAGCCTGTCTAAAAGTATCTATATAAGTATTAGTGATTTCCTTGGGCGTGGCAACCAGCAGCACCTGTACCTTCTCAATGCCATCCTCATCAACAAAGTACCCTAGCTTCTGATAATCCACATCAGCTTCTTCCCTTGGATAGGGTAAATACAGCCCCGCTTCATGGTATAGTACCATTTCACGTAACTCCTGATCATTCAACTCGGCTGGCACGGGAATCAGACGGACCAGAGATTCTCGCCCGGGTACACTAGTAGCAACTCGAGAAGCCTTAATTTTGCTTTCTTGCAGCGCTGACTGAATTAATTCTGCCAATGCTGGGGGGTCGGAGATCTGACCATCTTGAAAGATGCCTTGCGGAACCGGGAGCGAGGATAGAGCCACCAGTTTTAATCCTTGGCGATGCTTGCTAAGCTGAGCCACATTGATTCGTTCTGGGGTCAGTTCGATCCCGACTCCGCTCGTGCGTTTTGCTAACAGACCCTTGAAGCGGTTAAGCACAGTTTTGCCAGTTCGCGTTTCAACAGAGGAGGACTTTAGATGACGTCAGAACAGTAAGTCATAAATAAGTCAGTTTTTATGATAATGACTTTCGCTTACAATTGCCATGCCGTTGAATAAGAAGACAACACCTAAGAAATATCAATAATACATGTAAAATGAGCAGAATTAAAACCTGGAAACATCTGGGAATTTTTGCCGTGTTGGGGTTACTGCTGAGCTGGGTTGTTAGTTGCAGCACTAGTAACGTTAGTACGGGAACACAGCAGTCGAGTTCAGCAGGCATTGGTATTGAGTTCTGGACAATGCAACTAAAGCCGGAATTCACAGATTATTTTAAAAACCTGATTGCTACTTTCGAAACAGAAAATCCTGGTATTAAAGTGAACTGGGTAGATGTACCCTGGTCAACAATGCGAACCAAAATCTTAACAGCTGTTTCAGCGAAAACGGCACCGGATGTCGTTAACCTGAACCCTGATTTTGCCTCCCAGTTAGCAGGACGGAATGCATGGCTCAATCTGGATGCTAAGGTACCAGTTGATGTGCGCGCTTCATATTTACCCAATATTTGGAAGGCCAGCACGCTCAATGGCAAGAGTTTTGGCATTCCTTGGTATCTCACTACACAATTGACTATTTACAACACGAATTTGTTGAAACAAGCGGGTATCACTAAGCCGCCTGCGACTTATGCAGAATTGGCTACTCTGGCTCGGCAAATTAAGGATAAAACAGGCAAATACGCCTTTTTCTTAACCCTAGTGCCGGAAGATTCAGCTGAGGTATTGGAATCTTTTGTCCAAATGGGGGTAACTCTAGTGAACCCTGAAAAGCAAGCAGGTTTTAACACCCCTACGGGGAAAGCGGCGTTTCAGTATTGGGTAGACCTCTACAAAAATGGACTCTTGCCACGCGAAATATTGACACAAGGACACCGCCATGCTGTAGAACTTTACCAAGCTGGGGAAACAGCAATGCTATCCTCTGGCGCGGAATTCCTCAATACTATTGCGAAAAATGCACCTGCGATCGCTCAAGTTTCTGCCACTGCACCCCAGCTAACGGGAGAGACAGGCAAGAAGAATGTTGCCGTGATGGACTTAGTGATTCCAGCGAATAGCGCTCAACCAGATGCCGCCCTCAAGTTTGCCATGTTTGTTACCAACAACCAAAATCAGCTAGCCTTTGCCAAAGCCGCCAACGTTCTCCCGTCAACCGTCCAAGCACTCTCCGACAGCTACTTTAAAACCCTAACAGCCGATGCATCGCCGACAGAGAAAGCTCGCATAGTCAGTGCCACCCAGTTGAAGCAAGCAGAGGTGTTAATCCCCGCCATGAAAGATATCAATTTACTACAAAAAGCCATTTACGAGAATCTTCAAGCGGCAATGCTAGGTGAAAAGACAGTAGAGCAGGCAGTTACCGACGCCGCCCAACAGTGGAACCAGAGATAGCTGCAAAGAACCACAAAGACACTAAAAAACTTCCCCCCTCTGCGCTCTCTGCGTCTTGGCGGTTCGTAAAAAATCACCTACTAAATAAAGAGAACCACACAGAACAATTAAATCCTCTGGATATGCAACAGCGACCTCTAGTGCTGTAAAAAGATGGGAATAAGTGCGGCAATAACCTAACTCTGGGCAGATTTTGTCAGCTAACGTTGCCAACTCAGCAGGATCAGATGAACTGTGGTCGGGTACTGGTACTAAATACAACCGATTACCTGGTCGAAGCAAGGCTCTAAAAATATCGGCATGATCTTTAGTGGAAAGCATTCCCATTACCCATGTTACCGATTCTACCTCTAGAGTATCGACATACTGACGTAGGGCGATCGCTGCCGCTGGGTTATGAGCGCCGTCAATTAATAACTGGTGGTTTTGCCAGGTTGTCCACTCAAGACGCCCATGCCAGCTAGTTTTTGCCATGCCAGTGGCGATCGCATCTGAGGAAATATCCCAACCCAGCTGTTGGAGGATTTGCACGGCAGTAATCGCTAACGCCGAATTAGTCAACTGAATCTCCCCCTCCAACGGCAACGGGTACTCAACACCCTTGTATGACGCCCACCTCTGTGTTCTCTGCGCCTCTGTTGTTCGTAAATCCAACAACGCTGGTTCAGGCCAAAAATCTGGACAGCCGAGCAAACTAATCCGCTCTCGCACTACAACTTCAGCGGCTGGTGGCAATGGTCCCACAACAGCTGGACACCCAGGTTTGAGGATACCAGCTTTTTCTCTAGCAATATCTGCCAAAGTTGGACCCAGCTGCTGCCAGTGTTCTCGACTGATCGAGGTAATTATACTCACCAAAGGGCGATCGCAAACGTTAGTCGCATCTAAGCGCCCTCCCAATCCCACTTCCACCACTGCTATATCCACCCTACTTTGAGCAAAATACAACCAAGCCGCTGCCGTGATGACTTCAAACTGAGTAGGTGTCTCTTGTTCCGAGCTGATGGCATTTTGGACTTGCAGCAACAGTTGTTGCAGCTGTTCAGGTGAAATCGGTACTGAGTTGAGGCAAATGCGTTCAGTCCAGTCAACTAAATGGGGGGAGGTATAGCGTCCTACCTGATAGCCAGCCTGAGTCAACACTGAAGATAGGTAGGCACAAACCGAGCCTTTACCGTTTGTCCCGGCTACATGAATTACAGGTATCCCCAAGTGCGGATTGCCCAAATTAGCTAACAGCTGCTGAATCCGCTCTAGACCGAGATGGACGCCAAAGCGTTGAAAGGGTTTTAGGATAGAGTCAACCACATTACAAAATTTAATGGTTTGAATTAAAAGTGGCAGATTAATTATTGTTTATCACTAAAAGTGATAGGGGACATATCCAATTCGCAATTCGCAATTCACAATTAACTCCTAGTGGACAGCCAACCCGCTTTTGACATATCTATGTCATACCCTTTTGGGTAGATGAATTGCGCTCCTAGGGTAAGTCAAAGTTAATTAGCAATCCTAGTGGAGGTTAAAACTATGTCCGATAAAGTCAATTCACCCATCAGCGACCTTGAGTACGATTTACTCACAGTGTTACATAACCTGGGGGAAGCGCTTAAAGCCTATGAAACTTACATCCAAGACGCGCAGGCAATCGATTCTCAGCCCTGTGTCGAACTGTTCAAAAAGTTGCACCAGGCTGACACCCAGCATGCACAGGAGGTTCGCCACCACCTGCAGGAAGTGATGCAGAAGGGCAAAATGTAGATCGGCGGTTGGTAGGCCGCAATACAGTTTGCTATTTAGTTTGAAATAAAAATTTATCCTCCCAATGCCCCTTGACTAAGAATTCTTTCTTATCTTCCCGTGTTCTTACGGTCGGCTCAAAGGGCGTTGGGGGGCTCCTAATATTTTAGACTTAACAGCCAGAGTTAGGTTGGATTTTTCCTTGAATGAACTAGCTTTATGAGGTTTTTTCTATCTCTGTAGGGAGAGTCAAGAAGTTAGTAAGTTTCTAGCTTCAGGTTGATACTAGCTTTATTAAAACCTAGTAGCTTTTTAGAGACGGGTGTTTGCTTCGCGCAACTAGTAGATTCTTCAGGCATTTAGCTGTTCGCAAAGACTTACAAATTTAACCTAGAAAAGGAAGTTTCAATATGAAACGTTTTGATTTGTCCAAAGCGGTTGGGGCTGGTGCCATCACCTTGAGTCTGGCAATGCTGTCCTTAGCTCTACCCGTTTCTGCCCAAGGTGCTGGTGGTGGTGCCGGTGGTGGTGCCGGTGGTGCCGGTGGCGGTGCGGCTGGTGGTGCCGGTGGTGCCGGTAGTGGCACAGGTACTGGTAGTTCGGCTGCCGGTACTAGCAGTGCTCCTGGTGGTTCGACTTCCGGGACGGGTACAGGTATTGGCGGTTCGACTTCCGGGACAGGCACAGGAGTTGGCGGCTCGACTTCCGGGACGGGTACAGGTATTGGCGGTTCGACTTCCGGGACAGGCACAGGAGTTGGCGGCTCGACTTCCGGGACAGGCACAGGAGTTGGCGACTCGACTTCCGGGACAGGCACAGGAGTTGGCGGCTCGACTTCCGGGACAGGCACAGCGCCCGGTAGTTCGACTAATGGCAGTGGTGGAAGTTCGACTTCCGGTAGTGGCACAGGTGCTGCGGGTTCTACTTCTGGGACGGACACCACGGGTGGTGGAAGTTCGACTTCCGGTAGTGGCACAGGTGCTGCGGGTTCTACTTCCAGTAGTGGCAATGCTCCCAGTAGCTCGACTTCTGGTACCACATCGTCGTCCCAAGAAGCTACATCTACAACCAGGGATGAGCACCATGGCAGTTGGGGTTGGCTAGGCTTGCTCGGTCTAATCGGTTTAGCTAATCGGTTCCGCAACTCTGGAGAACCTGTGCGCGAGAGCTAAGCTGGTGTGGTAGGTGGCTCTAGTAGTTATTGATGGTACAGAATTCAGGAGTCAGAATGGGAAGGTCGCCACGCCAGCTTGGGGACTCGGGTTTCCCACTAAGGATAAGGGGGTTCTACAAGGGACGCGAGCAGTAGCATAAAATTCCTTCTGGATTGTGACTCCTGAACGCCAGTTTCCTACGGAGGGAAACCCTCCTTCAGAACTGGCTCCTCCTGACTCCTTCTTGTCAATAAGCGTCCTGCAACTCATAGAAGTCAGGTGAGACGTAATCCTTCCGCAAAGGCCAGCCCACCCAATCTTCCGGCATCAAAATTCGCTTCAGATTCGGGTGTCCTTCATAGACAATGCCTAACATATCAAAGGACTCCCGTTCTTGCCAGTCTGCTGTCTTCCAGATCCAGTACACCGAAGGTACTCTAGGATCTTCCCGTGGCAGGAAAACCTTTAAGCGTATTTCCTCAGGCAGATCCGCATTATCACTTAATTTGATTAGGTGATAGACGCTAACCAAGTCCTGTCCTGGCCCCGAATCATAACCACATTGAAACTGGAGATAGTTAAACCCGTAGGCATAGAGCGCCGTTGAAATGGGCAGCAGGTAGTCGCGCTCGACCTTAAGGATTTCGACTCCGCGGCGATCAGCCGCCAACGACTCATGCTCAAAGCCATTTTCGGTTAACCAGCGCGAAACATTACCGGCTTCTACTAGCTGGGTTGCTTCCTTTGGAGCATCTGGCTCAGGCGCTACTGGTTTCGATTCTTCAGCCACGGCGAATCTCCTCTTTCTCTGCTGACTGGAGTGCAGCTGGTACTTGCATTTCCACCGCTTCGGTCAATTCCTTAGGTGCTGTTTGGCGAGTCGATGACTGCAAATACTTTCCGGTCAAGATCGGCTCCACAACCTTCATGTTGTGAGTGGTGCTGTAGTAGCGATGCATTTGCTTAATCTGATCCCGCTCCTGCATCGACTCATTCGAGATCTTCTTGCGTAGCTTGATAATGGCGTCCATGATCGCTTCTGGGCGGGGTGGACAACCAGGTAAGTAGACGTCTACTGGAATCAGCTTATCTACCCCTCGCACTGCCGTTGGGGAGTCAACGCTGAACATGCCGCCAGTAATCGTGCAAGCTCCCATGGCGATGACGTACTTTGGGTCCGGCATCTGCTCATAAATACGCACTAGCGCCGGTGCCATCTTCATTGTGATCGTCCCAGCCGTAATTATTAAGTCGGCTTGTCTGGGGCTAGAACGGGGAATGAGACCGTATCGGTCAAAGTCAAATCGGGAGCCAATTAGAGCTGCAAACTCAATAAAACAGCAGGCAGTCCCAAACAGCAGTGGCCACAGGCTGGAAAGCCGGGACCAGTTGTAAAGATCATCAACCGTTGTCAGAATAACGTTCTCAGAAAGGTCGTGCGTGACTGAGGGTCGCTGAATCGGGTTAATGATTCGCTCTTTTTGCTGAACCAGAGCAGTGTCTTGGGTCGTGTTAGGATTCATGACCATTCTAGGGCTCCTTTGCGCCATGCATAGACAAGGGCAATGACAAGAATTGCAATAAAAATCAGGGCTTCAACAAAGGCCAACAATCCAAGGGTGTGAAAGGCAACAGCCCAGGGATACAAGAACACAGTCTCCACATCAAAGATGACGAAGACTAGAGCAAACATGTAGTAGCGGATGTTGAACTGAATCCAGGCTCCCCCGATGGGTTCCATGCCAGATTCGTAGGTGGTGCGACGCTCCGCGCTGCGACCACTAGGCCGAAGGAGCTTGGAGGCCGAGAGAGCAAGGGCAGGCACCAAGCTGCACACTAGTAGGAAGCCTAAAAGGTACTCGTAGCCGCTAAGGACAAACACAATCGATAGTTACCGCTCTTGGTGTAAATAATTTTGTTACTTACTTTTACATTATATGAGGGGCTAGAGGCTAGTCCCTAGTCCCTAGCGCCTATTTTTGGTCAAACACTTGTGTCATAATTTTTAACAGATATTTAAGATTCGCGCGATCAATTTTCTACTCTGATTAAGCCATGAGCGAACCAGCTGTTGAGACCCAAGCGCTAGACCGCTATGAATGCCTTGCCTGTGGCTATGCCTATGAACCTGATAAGGGAGACAGCAAGCATCAGATTCCCCCAGGAACGCCCTTTACAGAACTACCGTCAAGTTGGCGCTGTCCGGTTTGTGGTGTCAAAACTTCTCAGTTCCAGAACATTGGCCCTTTGGGTAAGTCATCTGGCTTTCAAGAAAATCTTACCTATGGTCTCGGTGTTAACAAACTAACGCCAGCGCAGAAGAATCTCCTGATTTTTGGTGGCCTAGCCCTCGGCTTTTTGTTGTTTATGAGTCTTTACGGTATACAATAGAACCCCCTGAGCGGTTAAACACGTAGGGGTTATGTTTTCCCAATTCCAGATACTAATGCATTCACATTTCAGACTTTGGCAACGAGTTGTCGTCCTGTTAACAGTTGTCTTACTATGTATCGGTTGTAGTAATGTACCGTCCGTCAGCTACAACCCTTGGCAAATTATGTCTGTACCAACAGACGCTAACCTAAATGACATTGGCTTTACTGATGACTTCCAGCACGGCTGGTTAGTCGGCAGCAAATCAACGCTTTTGGAAACAACAGACGGAGGTCAAACCTGGCAACCCAAAAGCCTGGATCTGGGAGATCAGAAGTACCTTTTTTCTTCTGTAAGTTTTGCAGATTCTGAAGGGTGGATTGCGGGAGAGCCTTCTATCCTGCTGCACACCAACGATGGGGGTAACTCATGGTCAACCGTTCCTCTGAGTGACAAGCTACCAGGTAACCCCGACACAATTGTGGCAGTGGGACCGCAGTCGGCGGAGATGACTACCGATATAGGAGCAATTTACCGGACGTCAGACGGGGGCAAGACCTGGAAGGCGCTGGTGCAAGAAGCAGTCGGTGTGCTTCGCAACATTGAGCGTTCCCCAGATGGCAAATATGTGGCAGTTTCAGCCAAGGGCAACTTTTACTCGACTTGGTCACCGGGGCAGACTGCTTGGGAACCCCATAACCGCAATAGTTCTAGACGCGTCCAAAATATGGGTTTTGGTCAAGATGGACGGCTTTGGATGCTGGCGCGGGGCGGTCAGGTTCAGTTCAATAACCCTGATAAACCTGACGAATGGGAAGATGCTCAGTATCCTGAGTTGTCCACTAGTTGGGGCTTACTCGATCTGGCGTACCGAACGCCTAATGAGATTTGGGTAAGTGGCGGTAGCGGTAATTTGCTGTGCAGTTTGGATGGTGGCAAGACCTGGCAAAAAGACCGTGAGGTTGAAGAAGTTCCCTCTAACCTCTACAAGATTGTTTTTTTCACACCTGAGAAGGGATTTATCATTGGTCAACGCGGCGCTTTGCTTAAATATCAAGCGCCGGTTGAAGCGGCGTGAAAGCTAGAGCCAGCTCACATTGTAACTTAATGTTACAAATATTGATGTTTATGAGTGCAAAGATGGCTGGCTTGTGAATGTTTCTAAGGTTTCGTAGGATAATGATTTTATTAGCACTGGTTGTTAAAGGAGGAATCTAAATGGCGGGTACTACCGGAGAACGTCCGTTCTCGGATATTATTACCAGCGTTCGTTACTGGGTGATTCACAGCATCACCATCCCAGCATTATTTATTGCAGGCTGGCTATTTGTTAGCACTGGTCTAGCCTATGATACGTTTGGGACGCCTCGACCTAATGAGTATTACACGCCAACACGGCAGGAATTGCCGATCGTGAAAGACCGCTACGAAGGAAAACAAGAAATTCAGAAATATATAGGTAAGTAGTTGGAAATCATGACAAGCAATAGTAAAATCAACCAACCGGTTCAATATCCAATTTTTACAGTGAGATGGCTTGCGGTTCACGGCTTAGCTGTGCCAACAGTGTTCTTTTTGGGCGCGATCGCTTCCATGCAGTTTATTCAACGCTAGGAGAAACCAATGCCAACAAGATCGCCCAATCCGAATCAGCAACCAGTTGAATTAAACCGGACTTCACTTTTCCTAGGACTGCTACTCGTTTTTGTCCTGGGTATACTGTTCTCCAGTTATTTCTTTAACTAACACAGAACGGTTGCTGTTAATTTCGATTGATATCATCTCCCCACTCGTTGGGGAACTTAGTTGAATGGAAACGAACGGAGGATAAAAGAGCTGTGTCTGGAAGTGGAAGAATCCCCATTTGGATCGTCGCCGTGGTTGCAGGGCTGGGTGTAATTGTCGTTGTCGGAACTTTCTTTTATGGTTCCTACACCCATATGGGCTCCTCTTTGTAATGGTAGGTCTAGCTTTGGCTAGTAACCTTCTACCAGAAGTCTAAAGTTTCACAGGGAAGTATCAAAATTCCGTAAAAAACCGCCTGTCTGAGCGAGACAGGCGGTTTTTTACTATTAATGGGCGAACGTAATAGGGGCGCTTAGGTCAGAGGCATAAAGTTCCCCTGACCCTTCAATTAGCTCCCTGTCGGGGCATCTTCGCGTTCAATGTACAGAAAAAACGACGCCATAGCCACAGCTGGAAAAACCAGGCAAGTCAGGACAACCAGGAACGCGGGTAAATATGAAGCTGCAAACATAGTCTAGTTTCCTATGGGAATCAAAAGATGAACAAAAACGAGTTTACTGCAAATTGTTCAGCCCTATGCGGATGCTTTAGAATCGTTAATCTGGTGGCGGAGTTCATCTGTCATTGCCAGCAGGTCAGCTATCGCGATCGCCTGTTGTTCCGAAGATGCCATCCACTTGAGCTTGACAGTTCGGTTTTCTGCCTCCTCATCTCCCACAATCAAACAAGCAACGGCACCACTACGGTCTGCCCGTGTAAATTGTTTTTTAAAGGCACTGCCACTCAGGTCTAATTCAACACTAAACCCAGCCTGACGCAGCATTTGAGCCAGCTTAAGTGCTTGGGCTTCAGCCGCGTAGCCCCTTGAAATCAGGTAAAAATCCAGCACTGGCTTCGGGGGAGGTTGCAGGTGTTGCAGCAGCAAAATCAGGCGTTCCAGACCAATCGCCCAGCCCACAGCTGGTGTATCCGGCCCCCCCAACTGAGCTACTAGCCCATCGTAGCGACCGCCACCACAGACCGTTGCCTGCGCTCCGAGATCATCGGACTGAATTTCAAAAGCCGTGTGGGTGTAGTAATCCAAACCCCTCACCAGTCGGGGGTTCAGCTGGTAGTCAATTCCCAAATCACTTAACAGCTGCTGCACTTGCTCGAAGTACCGTTGAGAGTCTGAGTCGAGATAATCAAGGATGCTGGGAGCATTTTGGGCAATACTTATTGTCCGTTCATCCTTACTATCTAAAATCCGTAAAGGATTGCGGCTCAAACGCTCCTGCGAGTCTGGGTCTAAATCATCTTTACGAGGCGTCAAATATTCTACAAGTGCTTGCCGGTAACGCTGCCGGTCTTTTAGATTCCCCACGGAATTGAGGTATAGTTGGAGATGATTCAGACCTAGCGTTTGCAGGAGTTGAGTGGCGATCGCAATCACTTCAACATCCGCCCGGGGATCATAGCTCCCCAACACCTCCGCCCCTAACTGGTGAAATTGCCGCTGCCGGCCTGCCTGTGGACGTTCGTAGCGGAACATCGCACCAGTGTACCACAGGCGCTGAACTCCGCCTTGGGAAAGACCGTGTTCAATCAACGCTCGCACCACCCCAGCTGTTCCTTCAGGTCGCAGGGTAATAGAGCGATCGCCCCGATCCTGGAAGGTATACATTTCCTTACCCACCACATCCGTCGCTTCGCCAATGCCCCGCTCAAACAGCGCCGTCGCCTCAAAAATAGGGGTACGAATTTCTTGATAAGCCGCTCTAGTCAGAATCAAACGCGCGGCTGCTTCCACCCGTTGCCAATATCCCACTTCTGCGGGCAAAATATCCCGCGTGCCACGTAAACCTTGAATTGCACCCATTACTTATTGACTCTCAGGCACCGTAACGATTCTGATAGTACGCCAAAATTTGATCCACTCGCTCCCGACTCTGGGAGCCAGATGTTTGGGCGTACTGAAGCCACAAGCCCCCGACCTGGCTTTGGTTGTAATCAAACTGCTGAGATGGCGCTGGATACAGACCTATTTCCACCCCTTCCACCTGGCGCAAATGGGCTGCTATCTCCCTATAGACCGCTAAAGGCAGACCAGGAAATTGAATTTCATACTTCAACCGGTTGTCTTGCGTTGTCTGCATCTTCATCGATCATCCGAAGAACTAGCGTTACCTGACTGCGGGTTACCTGTGGTAGCACCTGTGGGTTTACCTGTTTGTGTGGACTTGACAGGTGCTTCCCCTACCACTTTGTTAACTTCCATACCGTATTGCTCCAGAACCACAACTGGCTCAGGGCCTTGATTCATTTCAATCCGTTTGACCAGCACTCTGCCGTTCGACAGCCGCTGTCCTTCTCGAACGTAACGACTCGTCGCCTCATTCGGTACTTTGACTATTGCCTGTGTTTCGTTACCGACTTGAACCACACCCGTTACAGCAACTCCTCTTGCCAAATCTGGTTGTGGTGCTGGTGGTAAAAACGGTGCTGAGGCAGAACCAGCAACAACTGGAGGCAACAGATTGCCCCGACCAGGTCTAAACTGACTGCCAGCATTGCCTATATTGCGTTTCACCCTGACTAATGGGATCTGGGTGGGCGGCTTGGGAACAACTTTTTGGGTGGTAGGGGTGGTGGTAGTCACGGTCGCAACCAACTGCCCGGGGAGCAGGGCAAATGGGTCAGGACGACCTTTTGCCACCTGTTTTATCCGTTCTTGGGCATTGGTCGGTTGAATTAAGCCAAGAGCCGAGCCAATTTTACCACCTGGTGGCTGAGTTGCCATTACCGGCTTGGACAACGGTTTAACCCCAGGCTGTTTTTTAACCACTTGTGGGGCAGACGGGGTGGGAACATTACTAACTTTACTGCCAAAACCACATCCAGCCATCGTCAAGGCCAGCATGCCCACAAAAGTAATCGTTGAAAGTCGGCGCATTGCGCGTCCCCCAAAAGCTATACCCAGAAATCTACCTTCCGGGATACATTATATAGCTTTAGATTGAGCTACCTAGAGCCCAAGTTGGGGTAGGCATGTTAATCGTCAGCTCCAACCATTAACTGCTTCAACAAGTGCAGCCCCTTTTTCACCCGACGAGCAACCGTCACCACACTAATGCCTAGGCGTTCTGCCGCTTCTTTTTGGGTCAAGTCATATAAAAACACAAATTCTAAAACTTCGTGGGTGCGCTTTTCTAACTGAACCAAAGCTTCTTGCAGGCGAATCTCGTCTTCTTGTGCCAGCTCAAAGCTGCGATACCGGGTATCAGGAACAATTTCTCCCAGGGAAGTGGTGCCCTCTGCTGCATCCTGCACTGGCATGTCCAAGCTTAAGGGGGCGCGATTAGCCCACGCTAGTTTAATTTCCTGCCATTCGGCTGGGGAAATTAATAGCGCTGCTGCTAGTTCAGAATCGGTCGGTTGACGGTTGTACTTCTTTTGCAAATCCCGCGAAATTCCCACTGCCTTTTCGTGTAGCGCCAGCCAGCGCCGGGGAATTCGCACCGTGACACCTTTATCCCGGAGGTAGTGTTGAATTTCACCGCGGATGTAGGGAATGGCAAACGAACTGAAGGCATTTCCCTTAGACAGGTCAAACCGTTCAATCGCCCGAATCAAGCCCATACAGCCTACTTGAACCAGGTCGTCATAGCTTTCAGTGCATTGATTGCTCCAGTAGTGCGCTTCTTTTCTTACCAGTCCGAAATTGAGTTTGACCAGCTGGTTGCGGATCGTCGCCGAGCGAGATTGTTGATAATCTTGCAGCAGAGTCGCGCTCTGACGCTTCAGTTCGTTATTGACTGAGGTATACAATAGCACCATGGTTATTGGTCAAACAAGTAATGGTAGCGTTACTACTGCGTTTGAAAACTGCTCGTTCTCGCATGCTGGCATAACCAGGAAGGCATAAAACCTATTTCAAGCAAACGTTTAACGCTGTCAACCATCAAGCGTATTAACTTTCTACAACTACCACTACCGAAATTCCACTGAAATTTGTTCTGACTTTGGGCTCGTTCTACTGAGAAATACGTAGGTTACAATGAACACGGACATTAAGGATGCGCATTTATTCACCCCCCGAGAGATGAGCTTATTGCCAAAAAAAAGGGGCGAGATGCCCCTGTTAGCTGTTAGCTAATAGTGATTACCCCGGTAAAAGCCTCGCCCATTGTGGGTGGCTGCATCTTAGGCTAATCGAAGATCGCTTTCATGCCTGTGACGGTTGAACCCGAGCGTAAAACAAGCCACGAATCTTGACTTCCTTGGGTTCAGCGTTACCCAAATCGGTATCAGATGGCTGATCGCTCTGGAAGGTGCCAGCAATTTCACCCGTGGAGTTATCCACCTTGGCAATTTGGAGAGAAATCCGACCCTTCAGGCTTTCGGCCTGCTTAACATTGGCACGGGAGAGTTGTTCCTTATCCGATTGAGCGGGAAGAGCCACCGCATTGTCATAACCACTAACCACACCACGCCCCTTTGGATCGAGGAAGGCAGCTCCTCGGTAGGAGGGAACTTTGAATTCGCCTTCAAAGTCCGTAGAGGTATTAAGACTGGTCAAGCCCGCTTGGCTTTGAGCAACCAAATCTTTTATGGTGAACAGGAAAGGCACTCGCTCACCACCAGGCATCTGAACAGTAATCGCTTGGAAATCAAGGCCATCTGTTTCAACGAAGGTTAGGCTACCATCCCCGTTTACTTTCAGTTTGCCTTGTACTTGCTCAATGCTGGAGGTATACCGCGTCAACAATTTGCCAGCAATAAATTCTGGTTTCTGGCGTTTGTTGGTAGGTTCTTCTTTAACAAAGAAAGTAGTTGGCTCCAAGCACAGATCTTTGATCGAATAGGACTGACTGGCATCAATCGGAATCGAACCGCGAGACGTTTCTGCCAGTTGCGGACATTTGTTAGCTAGGCCAGTGCCTCTAATCTCGTCATATGTGAGCAAATCCTTACTACCAGATGTCGGACCCTCACTACAAGCAGTTATTACTCCCAGGCACAAAGCCAAGAGTGCAACAATTAAAGCGCGATACCTCATGGTCAACCTCAATGTCTAAATCCAATATCAACTACTAAATTATTATTGGTTGTATAATTCTTCAACCAAAAGCCCAATACAGCATTTTACACCGATTGGTGGCCTTTTCCTTTGCCTCGCGCCAGGATTGTTGAAATCTCCGCTAAATTTGAGTTGACCAAATTTAGCAGAAAAGGTGGCATGAAAAGCAGTACTGGATTTGAGGCAGGAAAATTGCAGTCCGATCTGCAAGCCATTGCCACTGCTGTCTGTGCTTTGGCAGAGGGTTGTCAGGGAGATAGTCTGGCTCTTTTGGCTTTGCTGCGGCGGTTAGAGGAGCTGCATCGAGAGATCCGGGAGGGGATTTTTCTATCGTCTTTACCAGATAACCGCCAGGGACTCTACGCGCTGGTAAAAGATATTGAGGCCAAGGGCGGCTGGCCTTACATTGAGCGGATGAAGCTGCAATCCTTGTTAGCAAATTTGCCAACAGAGGCGGCTTCAGAGGAGTTAGGGGTCAGCGAACCTGGGTAGGGGAAACCTAGTGCCTCAAGGCAGGGGATTGAATGTTGAACTGTTGACTAGTCTTTGTGTAAAGTAAATCAGTAAGCAAATCACTTCATATTCCGGGTTAGGATGACCAGGATCGAACGCTCAGACTTGCCCCAGCAACTTCAAACGTCGCCTCTTCACAACCGTGTTCAAATGTTCCAGGCTGTTTGGCGAACACTAGTCGCCGGTAGTCTCTTGGGCGGTTTGGTCTGGGGGGCGACCCAACCAAGTTGGGTGCTACGCGAATCAAACCAAGTTGTGATTTTAGGCACTCATATTCTCTCGGCTCAGGCGATTCGGTCGATATTACCGCTGTCCTATCCCCAGTCTTTGCTGCAAATCGAACCAAAAGCGATCGCGCGCTCTCTGAAGGCGCAGCCTGCCATTGCAAAAGCAAACGTCACCCGTCAACTCTTTCCTGCCAGAATCACCGTCCAAATTCAGGAACGAGTACCTGTAGCGTTAGCTCAAACCTTGCTACCAAAAGGTAATTCCACCCCAACTCCAAAAGCATCTAGCTTGGGGTTGGTGGATGAAAATGGCGTGTGGGTGTCGATGCAGAGTTACACTTCCCTGTCTAGCACCCTGCAATTGCCCAGCCTCAAAGTCATTGGCATCCCAGAGCAGTATCGCCCCTACTGGACTCAACTTTATCAAGCGGTGAGTCATAGCCCGATTAAAGTTGCTGAGATTGACTGCCAAGAGCCAGCTAATTTAATTATGAAAACTGAGCTAGGAATTGTGCATTTTGGTCCCTACAGTTCGCGGTTGGCTGATCAACTCAAAGTACTCGCTCAAATGCGGCAACTATCCGGACGGTTGAATGTGAGTCAAATTGCCTATATTAATCTCAAAAATCCCGAACATCCTTCAGTACAAACCAATCAGACCAGTAACACGGTAAAATCTGATACGCCATAGGTGATGAGGGGATGTCATATTAATTAAAGTTAACCGACTAAAATTCTCCACTAAATCTATTAAAGAAAGAAATTCAATATTCCTCTAGAGTTGCCTATAATATTTGGCAAGGAGCGGCAATACGTTGGTCAATCTTGATCATGTTAATTAGGGCCTAAAAGTGATTTAGATAACATCAGTGATGCTAAATCTACCCTTGACTGAACGAAATCAGGCGAAGCGAGAGGGGTTTTCGCGTTATTCTTAGACTGAATACTAAAGTGGTCAACTCTTTTTCTAGCTACTTAAATCAGGTTGCCTTTAAGCTGACAAGCAAAAGGACAGAGTAGTGGCAGGTTAAACCTATAGTTAACTCTTAGCCGCATTTCACCTGAAAAAATGCTTATATAACCTTCCGGATTGCAATCATGGTTAATAGTAAACTTGGGCTTGGTTCTCAAAGCTCCGAATCTCCAGCTCAGCCAGGGGTATCAGTGACAATCAACTCCTCGAATCCTTTTAGTGCCTCTAGGCTAAACTTCGGTCAAAATCACGACACCAGAGGACATCAGATCGAAAACGACTGGATGAATGATATTGTGCCCGGTCGGGTGGCTAACATCAAAGTGATTGGTGTCGGCGGCGGTGGCGGTAATGCCGTAAACCGCATGATCGCTAGTGATGTGGCTGGGGTTGAGTTTTGGTCAATCAACACCGATGCCCAAGCTTTGACCCATGCGGCAGCCCCCAGACGATTACAAATTGGACAGAAGCTGACGCGGGGTTTGGGAGCAGGCGGCAATCCTGCCATCGGTCAAAAGGCAGCTGAAGAATCGCGCGATGAGATTGCCACGGCTTTAGACAATGCCGATCTGGTTTTTATCACCGCTGGCATGGGAGGTGGCACCGGTACGGGTGCAGCACCGATTGTGGCGGAAGTAGCGAAAGAAATGGGCGCTCTCACCGTCGGCGTGGTGACGCGTCCATTTATCTTCGAGGGAAGACGTCGCACCGGCCAAGCTGAACAAGGAATTGAGGCACTGCAAAGCCGGGTAGATACGCTAATTGTGATCCCGAACGATAAGCTGCTGGCGGTAATTTCTGACCAAACGCCGGTACAAGAGGCTTTTCGGTTTGCCGATGACATTTTGCGTCAAGGGGTACAAGGAATCTCAGATATCATCACGATCCCAGGTCTGGTTAATGTTGACTTTGCCGATGTCCGAGCCGTTATGGCAGATGCTGGGTCGGCTTTGATGGGGATTGGAATTGGCTCTGGCAAATCACGAGCCAGAGAAGCTGCTAATGCCGCTATTTCCTCCCCTTTATTGGAATCATCCATTGAAGGAGCTAGAGGCGTTGTCTTTAATATTACCGGTGGCAGTGATATTACCCTGCACGAGGTAAATGCAGCGGCGGAAACAATTTATGAAGTGGTTGATCCCAACGCCAATATTATTTTTGGTGCAGTGATTGATGAAAGAATCCAGGGAGAAATCAGAATTACTGTGATCGCCACGGGATTTACCGGCGAAACCAAAGCCGCCCCACCGCCCCTCACGCAGGTAGTGCCTAAAACGCAATCGACAACACCCGAAAAAGAAACCTCCCGACGAGTTGTTGAACCCAAAGAAAAACCCGGATTGGACATTCCTGAGTTTCTCCAACAGCGGCGTCCACGCTCCTAGCAAGTCGTCTCAGATAGAATATCTATTGTTTCACCTGGGGCAAGAGTCCACTAACCCGGATGTCTCCCAATGCGGTTTAAATCCACCGGCGGGGTGGTGTGGTAAGCAGTAAATAGCATTGGCTGACCGTAAAATACTAGGGGATCAACTAGCCAGAGAGCAATGAGAATCGTCTGCCCCGCAATTTGTATTCTCCAGCTGTTCAGGTCGATTCGGGTGAGTTTCATCTTTTCGCCTGTGCCACCCATTGAATCACCTGTTCACCCAAGCGGGTACCCTCCAGCCGGTCTATTTCCCGAATGCCGGTGGGACTCGTAACGTTGATTTCAGTCAGATAGCCACCGATAACGTCAATACCAACAAAAAATAAGCCATCCTTTCGTAGCGTTTGGGCTAACTGGGTGCAAATTATATGCTCTTGCTGGGTAATTTCGGTTTTAGCTACTGTGCCGCCAGCTGCCATGTTGTTGCGAAATTCACTGCCCGTAGAAATTCGATTCAGGGCACCAATCGGTTCTCCATTCAGCAGGATAATCCGCTTGTCTCCCTCCTTGGCAGCGCTTAGGTAGGTTTGAACCATCACCGGCACTCTGCCTTGGAGTGTACTAAGTTCAACTATAGAGTTGAAGTTACGATCATCCGGTGACATAAACAAAATTCCTTCCCCAGCCTTATTTCCCAGCGGCTTTAGAATCGCTGCTCCTTTTGACTCAACAAATTGCCGGATGAACTGCTTGTCGGCGCTGACAATGGTTTCTGGAATCACCTGGGTAAATTGGAGAGCATACATTTTTTCGTTTGCCGCCCTCACACCTTGGGGATTATTGATCACCAAGGTTTTATCTTGATTGATGTAATCCAAAATATAGGTGGCGTAGAGGTAAGGAACCGTTACTGGCGGATCTGTCCGCATGAACACGGCGTCCATAGTTTCCAGAGGCTCAAACGAGCGATCGCTCAACTTATACCAAGGATCGGACGCCACCCAGCGCCCTTCTACCAGCTGCACTGGTTTGAGCTGTAGTCGCTCGATAACAGCCCAAGCCTTGCTATCCACCACACTTAACAAGTTTGCCTGAGTCACCCAAACTTCATTGCCCAGAGCTTGCGCCGCTTCCATGAGTGCCACGCTGGTATCGTGACCCGGATCGAGCTGATAGATGGGATCAATAATAAAACCAAGTTTCACGGCACTATCTCTTGCGCTTTGAACTGCAACCTTTTTTTTATTAAAGCGCTAAATCTCACTTAATTTGCGACGGCGTTGGCAGGAGCGCGATCTGGCAACAGCTGCGATATCTGCCTCCGGCAGATCGCAATACCGAGCAAGAAGTAGTCCCAGCTGTTTTGGCAGCTGGACTGCAACGCGTTAGCGGTCTATACTGCTTTGGTGGATGCTAGGAGTTGCTCTAGCTTGCCTTGTGCGTCTAGGGCGTAGATATCATCGCAACCACCAATGTGTTGGTCGTTAATGAATATCTGAGGCACAGAGCGTCGTCCATGCGCTCGTCGGGACATCTTCGCCCGCTCAGCCTCGTCCCCATCAATGCTGTATTCGATAAACTCAACGCCCTTCCTTTTCAGCAATTCCTTAGCACGGATGCAATACGGGCAGGTTCTCCAAGTGTAGATTTCAACTTTGGGAGCCATTATATCCTCAACTTTGAGTACTTATTCTTAATTTTAGAGTGCCGCCGTTGGAGCTGGTTGCTTAATCCCGAGCCAGAGAGCAAAAAAACCTTTGAGCCAGTCCTCAACTGCCGGTTCATAGAGAGCGTGCTTCTGCATCTGCTCATCGCGGGACTGGGCGCCAGGACATGTTAGATGCTCGGCTCCTAGGGTCGTCCACCTATCTATCATGTCTGTCGTCATCTCTGGATGGAACTGTAGTCCGTAGGCAGCCTCGCCGTAACGAAATGCCTGGTTGACAAAAGCCTCGCCTGATGCTAATAAAACTGCACCATCCGGGAGTTCAAAGCCCTCACGGTTCCAGTGATAGAAATTCAACGCCCTGCCGAAATAATCTCGACCATCTAGGGTTGGTACTACTGGAAGATAGCCAATGTCCGCCTTATTTTCCGGGTGTGGTGCGACTGTCGCGCCAAGCACGCGAGCCAATAATTGAGCGCCAAGGCAAATTCCGAGGAACGGCTTGTGAGAATCGAGAGCCGTCGGAATCCAGTCAAGTTCCGTACGAATAAATGGCATTTCGCTATCATTGGCGCTCATCGGACCGCCGAAGATCACTACGGCTTCGTGATTTTCCATCGTCGTGGGTAGTTCTTCCTGCTGGCTTGGGCAGCGGATATCGAGTGCATAGCCTTGATCGCTCAGCATTTGCCCAACGCGCCCGGGATTGGAGGTTTGTTGATGGACAATAAGAAGTATCTTTTTCACTACCGTAGTCTTAAGTAAAAAGCATCACATAGCATCTTTATGGTTCTTCGGCGTCTTGATACAACTCCTGAAGCGCTTGCTGTTGACCGCGACGGGAAAGCTGACGATATTTTTTAGTTTCCAGCTTGGGTTCGTACTGATTCTGACCTTTGCCTTTCGTTTTCATCTTCAGGCTGGATTCTGGAGCGGCTTGTTGGTTCAGATGCTCTTGGCGTGCGATCGCCTCTTCCAGAAAGACCAAGTAATGTTCGTAACGTTCCCACTCCCCCCGAACTACACAGTTCGGCTCGTCTCGATGCAAACAATCACTGAACTGACACCTACCAAGAGCTAACCGCTGCCGTGCCTCTGGAAAATAATACACCAAGTCTGGGGGGGTACAGTCGAGATCCGGCTGATTGAAGCCAGGGGTATCTGCCAATAGTCCACCAGATGGTAGCTCAAATAGTTCCACATGGCGGGTAGTGTGGCGGCCTCGACTAAGTTTACCAGAGACTTCCCCCACCCGTAGATTGACGCCTGGAATCAGCTGGTTGATCAGACTGGACTTGCCGACACCCGAAGGACCAGCAAAGACCGTAATTTTCTGCTTCAACTGAAAGCTCAGTTCCGCCAAACCAATGCCAGTGTTGACGCTGATAAATATCGGTTGATAGCCCCAGGATGAGTAGCGTTCGCGTTTTTGTTGCAATTCTGCATCTGCGACTAAATCACTTTTATTTAGGCACAGGCAAACATCCAAGTTAGTTGACTCGGCCTTAACCAGAAATTTACTTAGCTGGTAGGCTTCCAAGGGCGGGTCTGCCAAGGCAAACACGAGCAGGATTTGGTCAGCATTGGCGATTGGGGGGCGGCTTAGTTCAGTTCGGCGGGGTAGGACTTGCGCGATCGCTCCTCTTCCACCAGCCCAGTCTGGTTCTTCAATTTCCACGTGATCGCCTACCATCACCTGTTGCCCAATTTTTTTCAGGCGTGAGCGGCGAGTGCATAGGAGAGTGGCTGAGGGGGTGAAACCAGGGTCTAACTGCACCCGGTAGTAATTTGCTTGCACCGCCACCACTCTACCCACTAAGGGCATTAGACCCAACAGCTGAACGTCAGAGGCAGGTGCCATCCTCATGTAGGAGCAGCGGGACGCCGCACGAGGAGTACAAAATACCCAGAACACTCTTCTATTTGCTCAACCTTGTAACCTGCCATTGTCAGGCTATCAGGAACCTGCTCGATTGGCTCTCCTGGATCTAGCCAAACTTCTAGTATAGCTCCCGGTGCCATTTGTGACAACCGGAGTTTAGTCCGGACAAAATTAATTGGGCAAGGGGTGCCGCGCAGATCCATCTGGGCATTATGACTTGAGAGGGAGACTTCTTTGCTCATCGTTGGAACAGATTTCCCAAGAATCCTTCTAGACCACCTTTACCAGTGCGGTCCCCCTTAATTTTAGCCAACTTCTCCAGCAGTTCTCGTTCTTCAGGGGTAATTCGGTTGGGAATATCAATTAAAACTGTGAGCAGGTGATCGCCCCGGCTTACCGGGTTCCCCAGTCGTGGTACACCCCGATTTTCCAGTGTCATCACGGTATTGGGCTGCGTTCCGGCTGGAATCACTTGTTCTGCCGGTCCATCTACCGTGTTTACTTCCAAGCGACAACCTAAAATCGCCTGTAGGTAGCTGATTTTGATTTCCGACAAGACGTTAATGCCTTCCCGCCGGAATTCGGCGTCCTCGTTGATGAATAAGTACACGTACAAATCCCCAGGAGGGCCATTCCGTTCACCTGCATCCCCTTCTGAAGAAATCCGCAAGCGTGTGCCGTTATCCACACCAGCTGGAATGGTGATTTTGAGCTTCTTCGTCACTTGATGTGCGCCTTTACCATCGCAAGTATCGCACTTTTCCTCAATCATCTGTCCTGTACCATTACAGGTAGGACAAACGGATACTTGGGTGAAACTGCCAAAGGGCGTTCGGGTGACACGACGCACTTGACCCGAGCCAGTACAGGTCGAACAGGTGCGGGGTCGAGTCCCTGGCTTTGCACCTGAGCCGCTACACACAACACATGTTTCTAGATGGCTAATGCGAATTTCCTTTTCCCCGCCAAAAACCGCTTCCCGAAAGTCTAATTTCAGGTCTAGCCGCAGGTCATCACCTCGAACGGGACCGCTGCGCCGCCTTTGCGTTTGACCAGACATGCCACCAGCAAAGCCACTGAAGAAGCTCTCAAAGATATCGGCAAAGCCGCCCATGTCCCCCACGTCGCCGAAGCCCGCCCCAGCCCCAGCTGCCACACCAGCTTCACCAAAGCGGTTGTAGCGTTCGCGCAGCTCTGGCTCTGATAGAACCTCGTAGGCTCGGTTAATCTCCTTAAATCGCTCCTCGGCACCGGTTTCTTTGTTCACGTCAGGGTGATACTTCCGGGCTAAGCGGCGGTAAGCGCGCTTGATTTCTTCTTTATCAGCTTCACGAGAGACACCCAGAGTTTCGTAGTAATCGCGGGCCATAAAGCGCTGCTTGTTTAAGTAGTTTTCCCATCACTAATCTAGACAAAGAACCGCGACCGCAGCAAGGCTGACAGCAGCCTATAGAAGAAAACATTAATCAGTGGCCTCGTTACCAGCCGTTACAGTCTGGTCTTGGTCAATATCAGAATTGAGTTCTGACTCTGGCTCTGATTTTGGCACATTGCCACCATCTGCTGCAAATTCGCGCCTGTCTTTGTTAGCTTGCTTGTACACATCGGAACCAATTGAAAACAACATTTGTTGAAAGTTATCCAACTGTTGCTTTACCGCTTTTACACTGATTGCAGGGTCAGCGATCGCCGCTTGTAGCGAAGCCATTTTCTCATTTGCCTGGGCCTTGAGGTCGTCGTTGATCAAGTCCTCATTATCGTTCAAGGCCGATTCGTAACTGTAGAACAGAGTATCCGCTTGGTTTCTCAGTTCAACTATTTTCATTCGTCTTTTGTCTGACTCCGCATACATTTCGGCCTCTTGCCGCATGCGTTCTACTTCACGCTCACTCAAGCCCCCGGTATTCGTAATCCGAATACTCTGCTCTCGGCCGGTGCCTTTATCTTGGGCCGATACCTTGAGTATACCGTTGACGTCGATTTCAAAAGCCACTTCAATTTGAGGTGCACCACGGGGGGCTGGTGGAATCCCACTTAGCAGAAATTTCCCTAAACTCTTGTTATCCCTAGCCATCGCCCTTTCGCCCTGTAGAACCTGGATTTCCACCGAGCTTTGCCCATCGGTTGCCGTGGAAAATACTTGGGACTTATTTGTCGGAATCGTTGTATTGCGAGCAATGATTTTAGTGAACACTTCTCCTAATGTCTCAATTCCCAGCGACAGCGGCGTCACATCCAACAGCAAGACATCCTCGATCTTACCACCCAGCACCCCGCCTTGAATCGCGGCTCCCAGCGCCACTGCTTCGTCTGGATTCACAGAGCGCTCGGCCTTCCTGCCGCTAAAAAACTGCTGCACCGCATTTTGGACAGCGGGAATTCGGGTTGAACCTCCTACCAAAATAATCCGGTCAATGTCCGGTGGTTTCAGGTCGCAGTCTTTCAGCGCCTGGATCATTGGTTGGATGGTACTTTCAACCAAGTGACTCACCATCTCTTCAAATTTAGCGCGGGTGAGTTCCATCTCCAGATGCTTTGGTCCTGTTTCATCAGCCGTGATAAACGGCAAATTTATCACGGTGGTACCCATGCTGGAGAGTTCTATCTTGGCTTTTTCGGCTGCTTCGCGCAGGCGCTGCAGAGCCATTTTATCTGGGGAAAGGTCGATTTTCTCTTGTGACTGGAAGCGCGAAATCATCCAGTCTACAATACAGTTGTCAAAGTCGTCTCCACCGAGGAGGTTGTTCCCAGAAGTCGCCTTAACTTCAAACACTCGCTCTCCAAGCTGTAGAATCGAGACATCGTAAGTCCCTCCTCCCAGGTCAAACACCAGAATTTGCTGCTCAGTATCGAGCTTATCCAACCCGTAGGCTAGGGCAGCGGCGGTGGGTTCGTTGATGATCCGCAGCACTTCTAGTCCCGCTATCGTGCCAGCATCTTTAGTTGCCTGCCGTTGCGCATCTGTGAAGTATGCTGGCACTGTGATCACTGCCTGCTTGACGGTTTCACCCAAAAAGTTTTCTGCGTCCTGCTTAAGTTTTTGCAGGATCATGGCGGATATTTCTTGAGGGGTGTAGTTACGTCCACGAATTTGGATATCAACGGTATCGTCTCGACCTTTAACACACTTGTAGGGTACGCGAGCAAGTTCTGCTTCAGTATCATCCCAGCGACGGCCAATAAATCGCTTGATACTGTAAACTGTATTTTCGGCATTGGTGACGGCCTGCCGCTTTGCCAGTTGACCTACCAGGTGATCGCCACCCTTGCCAAATCCCACAATACTCGGAGTTGTTCGCCCACCTTCTGAGTTGGCGAGCACAATCGGTTTACCACCCTCTAAAATTGCAACACAACTATTTGTCGTGCCTAAGTCGATGCCAATGACTTTTTCCATGGTTAGCGATCTTTGTGTAGCATTTGTAAAAGGTAGTCAGTCGCTCGGATGATTTTTCCAACTTATGCGATTATTGCGAACCATACAGCACCGACTCGGCTGGGGTAATCGGTGCTGCGCCCTTTGAAAATCGCTGCTTAAGCGTCTGTCGGACTTGGAGTATTTTCCTCTGAGTCTACCCCGGACTCTGGGGCGGCAGCAACTTTGACCATTGCGTGACGTAGGACGCGTTCCCCCAGGAAATATCCTCGTACTAACTCTTCTAATATCGTCCCTTCGGGATGTTCATCGGTGGGCTGGCGGATTAAGGCTTCGTGCAAATTGGGGTCAAACTCCTTGCCCTCAGGTCGCATTGGCGAGACGTCTAGGCGCTTAAGGCTATCGACCAACTGCTTGTAAACGCTTTGGTAACTTTTGTGAATACTTAGCTCAGCCTCGGTTTGCGGTTTGAGCTGCGATCGCGCCCGCTCAAAATTATCAAGCACCGGCAGTAATTCAGTAATGGTGGCGATCTTCACCTGCTGCTCTAAGTCTTCTTTTTCTTTTTGAGTGCGCTTGCGGAAATTTTCAAAATCCGCTCCCATCCGCATGTATTGATTACTGCGCTCTTCCAAAGCAGCTTTGAGGGACTCTACCTGAGTAGCCAATTCTGATAATGCTGCTTGGTAGTCAGCCTCTGGCGCCACTGCCGGTGTCGAGGCATTTTCGTTGACGGACGATGACTCATTAGATTGGGTTGCCACTTGAGCGTTTGCCTCGGAATTATCGTTCAAGTTAATTTGATCTGCTGTTGTGTCGTTCGCCATTGGGCGCTTTACCTCTGAACTGTCACTCTGTCGTTGTGCTGAGTTATCTATCTGCTTTTCCTCGTCAATCATTATGCACCAATCCCAGATGCTCTCTTACTCCGTTTCCAAGCTTACCTATTTAACCCTGCTTCTTCTAGGATGCCCTAAACGTTCAGGTTTGCGGTTGTAGCCAGGAAATTTCTGGCTCTAATTTTGTCGTATATAGCAATTCTGCCCCAGAGTTTTGGGAATACTGTGTATGGAGATTTCCACTATATGAGCGCCTTTATGACTTACTCCTCCTCCCTACAGCGACGCGCCCTGATCGTCAAGAACGACTTTTCTCCCTTCGGCAACAAGTTGATCGAGTCTGGGTATGTCAACAATGAGCAACTGAGGCAGGCTCTAAGCGAAAGCCGCAAATCCGGGAGCCCTCTGCCGCAGGTTCTAGGAGAGCTGACTGGGCGACAACTACCACCCGATTTGATTCGTCAGTACAAGAAACAGCAGCTGTTTGAACTCAAAATTCTCTACGGTGTTGAATTCATCGATCCTGCGATTAGCCGAATTGCCACCTCTGTGATGGCAAAGCTGATCGATAGCCTCATCCCCATTGATATTTGTCGTCGCCATCGCTTGCTGCCAGTATCACAGAACGACACTCAGCCCGACTCGGTCTTAGTGGCGATGGTTGAGCCGGATAATCTGGCGGCTCATGATGAATTAAACCGGATTCTGCGTCCCCAAGGTCTGGGATTGCAACGTCTGGTGATGACGCTGGAAGACTACCAGCAGATGCTCTCCAAATACCTAGATCAACAGATTGAAAATCAAAAGCAACTCGATCTCCAGAAGGCTGTAGATGTCAAGTCGGATCTAGAGGATATAGAAAATCTAGCCTCAGAAGGCGCACCCGATGAGATAGATGCTGACCTGGATGATGCCATGAAGGGCGAAGGGGACGCCCCTGTGATCAACCTTGTCAATAAAATTCTCGTCAAAGCCCTGCAAGAGGGAGTTTCTGATATTCACGTGGAGCCACAAGAAGAAAGCTTACGCATTCGGTTTCGCAAAGATGGGGTGCTGCGTCAGGCTTTCGAGCCGCTGCCGAAGAAGATCATCCCAGCTGTCACAGCCCGCTTCAAGATTGTCTCCAGCCTGGACATTGCAGAACGGCGTTTACCCCAAGACGGACGCATCCGCCGGTTGTTTCAAGGTCGCAAAATTGACTTCCGCGTCAGTACCTTGCCCAGTCGCTACGGGGAAAAGGTGGTGCTGCGAATCTTGGATAACTCGGTAACACAACTCGGATTAGACAAGTTGATTACTGATCCGCAGAGCCTGCATATCGTGCAGGAGATGGTCAGCCGTCCCTTTGGTCTGATCTTGGTGACAGGGCCAACCGGTTCTGGTAAGACGACGACGCTGTATTCCGCCCTGGCAGAAAGGAACAGTCCCGGAATCAATATCAGTACGGTTGAAGATCCGATTGAGTACACCCTACCGGGCTTGACACAGGTGCAAGTGATTCGGGACAAGGGGTTAGATTTTGCCCAGGCACTGCGGTCTTTCTTGCGGCAGGACCCGGATGTGATTCTGGTGGGTGAGACACGGGATCCCGAAACGGCAAAAACGGCGATTGAGGCGGCCTTAACGGGTCACTTGGTGCTGACAACGCTACATACGAATGATGCCGCTGGTGCGATCGCGCGCCTAGACGAAATGGGCGTTGAGCCTTTCATGGTATCCAGTTCCTTGATTGGCGTCTTGGCGCAGCGCCTGATGCGGCGCGTTTGTTCGGTCTGTCGCGTTTCCTATCAGCCCAGCCCTACGGAACTGGCTCGCTACGGGCTTCAAACTTCCCAAGAAGTGGCAATAAGCTTTTACAAAGCCAACTCTCTCGAACCAGAGGAAATTCAGGAAGCCAGAGCCCGAGACCAACTCTGCTCCAAGTGTAATGGCGTTGGCTACAAAGGGCGTTGTGGGGTTTATGAAGTGATGCGAATGAGCGAGCGGCTGCAAGGCTTAATCACCGAAGGGGCACCGACGGAGCGCATCAAGGAAGTTGCTGTCGAAGAGGGTATGAAGACATTGCTGTCTTACAGCCTAGACTTGGTGCGCCAAGGCTACACGACTCTGGAAGAAGTGGAACGCGTGACGTTCACTGATTCTGGCCTTGAGGCAGAGCTGAAAGCAAAACGCAAGACTTCTCTCGAGTGCCGGACTTGTAATGCCCAATTAAAACCAGAGTGGCTAGAGTGTCCTTACTGCATGACCTCGCGGTTTCAAGACTAGTAGCCAGTAGGGAATATTATGAATTGCTGCTTTTTACATTCTGATTCTAACTACTGACTACTGACTACTGACTACTGACTACTAACTACTTTAAAGGAGATAGAAACATGGAATTCATGATTGAAGACCTAATGGAGCAAGTGATTGAAAGAGGTGGTTCAGACTTGCACATATCGGCAGGTCTACCGCCATACATCCGCATCAATGGAAAATTAACCCCCACAGAATACGAACCGCTGACGGCAGAGCAGTGCCAGCGACTGATCTTTAGCATGCTGAACAACAACCAGCGCAAAAACCTGGAGCAGAACTGGGAACTCGATTGCTCCTATGGAGTTAAGGGATTAGCCCGTTTCCGCGTCAATGTCTATAAAGACCGTGGTACTTATGCTGCTTGCTTACGGGCACTGGCTTCCAAAATTCCCAGTATGAGTACCCTGAATTTACCAGACATTGTCCGGGAAATGTCCGAAAAGCCGAGAGGACTGGTGCTGGTGACCGGACCAACCGGTTCTGGCAAGTCAACGACTCTGGCTTCCATGATCAACAATATCAATCTGACGCGCTCCGAGCATATTCTTACGGTTGAAGACCCGATTGAATTTGTCTACGAACCGATAAAGAGCCTAATCCACCAACGTCAAGTTGGGGAAGACACCAAAAGCTTTGCCAATGCCCTCAGAGCCGCCCTCCGGGAAGACCCCGATGTGGTTCTCGTTGGCGAGATGCGTGACCTCGAAACCATTCAGTTGGCAATTTCCGCTGCGGAAACAGGTCACTTGGTGTTTGGCACGTTGCATACCAGTTCAGCATCTCAGACTGTTGACCGGATGGTAGATGTGTTTCCACCCGAGCAGCAACAACAGATCCGTGTTCAACTGTCTAACTCTCTGGTAGCCGTTTTCAGTCAGACTCTCGTGCCTAAGAAAAATCCCAAACCCGGTGAGTATGGTCGGGTTATGGCTCAGGAAATCATGATCATTACTCCGGCGATCGCTAACTTGATTCGGGAAGGAAAAACTTCTCAAATCTACTCGGCGATTCAGACGGGAGGTAAATTGAGTATGCAGACCCTGGAGAAGGTTTTATCAGATTTGTACAAAGCGGGAACCATTTCCTTCGAAGCAGCGATGTCTAAGACTTCTAAGCCGGATGAATTACAGCGTCTGTGTGGTGGTGTTCCCCCGGCTTTCTCGGATGCAAAGCCTATGGTCAAAGCTAGCGGTACTCCTAAATATGTGAACTAGAAGAGGGGGGAGGGGGAGATGGG
>JAABUZ0100001529.1_pt1 | contig 43422 bp, 36 predicted proteins | sample 5562091 | NCBI WGS metagenome assembly JAABUZ01 (sample SAMN12813069, study PRJNA571459) | rock metagenome | isolation source: Antarctica rocks | place: Antarctica: Victoria Land, Linnaeus Terrace sud | collected 2015-12-21
TCGCTGGGGTGGGCCACCGCGAAGTACCGCGTGGCGAGGCCGTAGCGGCGCGCCAGCGCGTTGAGGTTCGGCGCGGCCCGGTTGCCGATGACGTCGGAGAAGCCGTGGTTCTCCTCCACGATCACGAGCACGTGGCCGTAGGGAACGGCTCTCGCTGAGGACCGACCGCCGGCTCCCGCCGACTGCGATTCCGAGCCCGCGAGCAGCGTCGCGGCGGCGAAGCCGAGCACCGCCGCCGCGCGCAGCCGCCGGAGTCCTCGCCCCGTTCGGCGCTGTGGCGGTTGACGGTGAGAGCTGAGCATGCGGATGCGGAGGACGCGCGGCCGCGCCGGAGGCGCCCGTGCGACCAATACGTGTCTCTGGACACAGGCTAGGTGCCGCTCGCGCGGCGGATGTTACGAAGCTGTGTCGCCGTCGCCGTCGCCGTCGCCGTCGCCGTCGCCGTCGCGCCGTCGCCGCCACCGCCCCGCAGCCCGAGGCTCGCGTGGTGGCGTCCTGCGCTTGCGTGGTCGTTGGCTCAGGTTTCAGGGCCAGATTTCGACCACGGCGGCGTGGAGTCCCGCTGCGCAAACGAAGCCTCGCGTCCGGGCGAGATCGACCACACCCCCCGCCGCCAGCTCACCTGCGTACCGTCCGCGAGGCGCACCGAAGTGTGCCCGAGCGCCGGCGAGCCCCAGAGCGTCGCCTGGAGGGGGCGCTCGGTCTCCGGGACGTCGCCGAGCCCCCGGGCCACGTGCGAGGCGGGGTAGGTGACAACGATCGAGCCGTTGCGCACCCATACCGGGATCCGGTGCAGGGGGGTCTTCACCACCACCTCAGACCCGCCTCGAACTCGCTTCCCCGACCACGTCTCGATCCACTCCCCGCGCGGCAGTGCGGCCTCGCGCTCCCGTGCACCGTCGTCGAGCACCGGCGCGACCCACAGCGCGGGGCCGTAGCCGTAGGCGTCGCCGATCGTCCAACCACGGGAATCGCTCGGGTCCACGAGGCACAGCGGGCGGATGATCGGAAGTCCCGTGCGGGCGGCGGTCGCGGCGGCGGCTCGCACGTAGGGCACCAGCTGCTCGTGGAGCAGCACGTACGCGCGGTAGGCGTCGAGCACCCGCGCCCCGTAGCTCCATGGCTCCTGGGGCATCCGCGCGTGCGCCTGCATCAGTGGCGTGAAGCATCCGAACTGAAGCCAGCGCACGAGCAGCTCCGACGGGCAGCGTTCCACGAGCCTGTGCCCAAGGTAGCCGCCGACGTCGTGGGACCAGTTCGACAGGCCGCTGCAGGCCGCCGTCAGGGTCGCCACGACGAGCACCCGCAAGGACCAGAAGTCAGACGCCTGGTCGCCGGCCCAGGTCACGCCCGTGGCGTGCTGTCCCGTCCACCCGCTGCGCCCGAACAACACGCCGCTGGCGGGATGCACGTCGTCGAGGGCGTCCTGCAGGCAGCGCCGGTGCAGCCCGCCCAGCGCCCATGCGGCCTGTGCTCCCGTTCGTCCGTCGGACAGGCACACGTCCTCGGGGATGTAGTAGCCCTCGCCGTCGTCGGCCTTGATCCCCTCGACTCCCAGCTTCAGTACCCGCGCCGCGGACTCCCGCCACCAGTCCCGCGCCGCCTCGCTCGTGAGGTCGATCGGCGAGCCGGTTCCCATCCACCACTGGGTCACGAACGGGTCCCCTGCGCGCGTGCGCACGAAGTGGCCCGCGGTCGCCGCCGGCGCGTAGTTGGGTGCGGGCTCGCGGTGAAGGCGCTCGGACTCCGGCTGAGGTGGGATCTGGCCGTCGCGCGAATCCAGGTTTACCCATGGGGTGACCCACACCACGGTGCGCACCCCCGCCTCACGCATCGTCCTGATCATCCCGGGCGCATCCGGGAACTGGTGGGGATTGAACTCCCAGGTGTTGTATTGAGTCGCCCACGGCGAGTCGATCACGATCGCGTCGAGCGCGATCCCGTGGCGTCTGAATCCGTTGAAGTCATCGAATACGTCGTCCTGGTGCTCGTGGACGTCGCGACTCTTCCAGAACCCGTAGCCCCATTCGGGCAGCACGGCGGGAAAGCCGCTCAGGCGGCAGAGCGCCCGCAGGCAGGCGGCGGGGGTGCCCGCGCACAGCAGCTGGACTCGCAGGGGACCCGCGTGCGCGCGGGTCGAGACGGAGATGCGGTCCCCCGCGAGGTCAAGTCGCGTTCCATTGGCGTCGGTCTGCAGCCATACGCCGTAGCCTCGGCTCGAGAGCAGCCAGGGCACTGGCGCGCAGTCGCCCTGCGGGATCCCTCCCTGCGCGAGCATCTCCGGCGGGCAGTGCGGGCCGGTGTAGCAGCGGTCGGCGCCGAGCTGCACCGTCCGCCCCGCCTGGTCCAGCCGCGTGCTGTGCCTCGCGCCGAGACCGACCAGGTGCTCCTCGCTGCGGCGGTCCCATTCGATCCCGAGTCGCAGCGGCTCGCCCTGCGCCTCCAGCACGAGCTCCACTCGCTCCCCGGTGGGAACGCTCACTCCAAGCCGGGCGCTACGCCCGCCCTGGAGCTTCAGCGCCAGATCCACTCCGTCGGGGGCGGATGCGCCCTCGTGGGTGGCCTTGACGCCGCCGCTGATCAATCCGGTCACCTCGGCTCGCAGTGCGCGCTCGGCGGGACTGTGCTGCTCACGTGCCACCACGCCCTCGGTGAATTGGACGAAGTGATCATGGATCGTGCCGTCGAGAACCCACACTTCGCCGGCGCGAAGCAGCCGGCGCCCAGAGCGCCTGACCGTCAACATGAACGGGCGCAGGCCGAGCTCGACCCGTAGCGGTCCGCGCTCGAGGATCACCTGCTCGACGCCGGCGGAGATCGAGGGCATGGGCGTTGCCATTCCGGCATCGTTCTGGTCTCAGCGGCGTTGAGGCCTCGTTTCACGAAAAGGTCACAGGGCGATACCCCCCTGTTCACAAAATTCGTCCTTTGCAGGGCAATCCTTTAGCCATGCCCGATATGCCAGAGACGTCTCGCGCCGACATGCACGTCCATTCGACCGCATCACAGCTTTCCAAGCTGGGGATCCAGCGCTCGCTCCAGCTGCCCGAGTGCGCCACCGAGCCGGAGGAGGTCTACGAGCTCGCCAAGCGTCGCGGGATGGACTTCGTGACGATCACCGACCACGACACGATCGACGGTGCGCTCACGCTGGCGGATCGTCCGGACACCTTCGTCTCCGAAGAGCTGACCGTTCAGTTCAAGGGCGAGCCTCAGGCGGTGCACGTGCTCTGCTACGGGGTCACGCCCGAGGACCACGACTGGCTGCAGGCCCACAACGACGACGTCGAGGCGTGCGCAGAATACCTGCACTCCCGGGACGTCACCGCCGCGCTCGCGCACCCGTTCTACGCGGTCGCGGCACCGCTCGCCGCGCGCCACCGCCGCCGTCTCGCGCAGCTGTTCCCGATCTGGGAGACGCGCAACGGCTCGCGGGCCAAGGAGCTGAACTTGCCGGCGTTCGTGTACATCGAGACCCACGTTGGAACCGCCATCGGCGGCTCTGATGACCACGCCGGAATCGATATCGGCCGGACGTTTACCCAGACGCCCCACGCCGCCACGCCCCAGGAGCTCCTCGCCCACATCCGGGCCGGACGCGCCGACTCGCATGGCGCGCAGGGGAGCGCCGCGAAGTGGACGCACGCTGCGATGGCGCTCGCGATCAGGTCGCTCGGGGGGAGCGCCGGGGCGGCGCGTCCGGACCCTGTAGCGGTGCTGAAGATCGTCGAGCGGGTGATGTGCGAAGGAGACGCGCGGCACGGCACGAGCGCAGCTGATCTCGGTCCCCAGGACGCCCGGGCGCTGCTGCGCGCGTGGCTGCAGTCGATGGGTTTGCTGGATCTCGACATCGACGAGGGCAAGCTGCTCGAACGCCTTCAGGAGGGTGAGCTGAGCCATCCCGATCTGTATCGTCGCGCCAGGCGTTTCCATGAGCGCAAGCTCGCCGGCGCCGTCGAGGAGATCGTCGCCATGACCGACGGCACTCGCCCGCTCGACCTCCAGAGCGCGGCCCTGTCTCTGTTTGACGCCTGTGTTCCGGCGATCCCGTATGCCGCCGCTACCGCGTTCCTCGGGCGCGAGAAAGCCAAGCTCACCCGAAGCGACGGCGACCGGCCACGGGTCGCCCTGATCGCGGACGGGATCGGCACGATGCACGGCGTGACCCACACACTCGAGGAGATCCGCGATCGCGGGGTGCCCGGATTCGAACTCGACGTGATCGGCACCGACGCCGACGTCGATCGCCGGCTGAGCGCCGTGGCCGAAATCGAGGTCCCGTTCTACCCCGGCCTGCGGATCGGCGTCCCCAGCGTCCCGGCGATCGTGGAGGCACTGGCCGAGGGCCGCTACGACCTCCTGCACCTGTGCTCTCCGGGGCCCGCGGGAATCGGCGCCTTGCTGCTCGCGCGGGTGCTCGAGCTGCCGGTCGTCGGGAGCTACCACACCGAGCTCGCGGCGTACGCCGGGATTCGCTCAGGCCAGGCCCAGCTCGAAGCGCTGGCGAGTTTCGGGCTCGCGGGCTTCTACGGAGCGTGCGATGTCGTGCTCTCGCCCAGCCCGGCGAGCGACGGCAGGCTGGTGCAACTCGGGATCGCACCCGACCGAATCGGCCGCTGGGATCGCGGCGTCGACATCGAGCGCTTCGATCCAACGCTGCGCACGCCCGGGCTGCTGCCCGGTGTGGTCAACGTGCTCTACGCGGGCCGGCTGACCAAGGAGAAGGGCGTCGACCTGCTGGCCGACGCGTTCCTCGCCGCCCGCCGCCGGGACCCGCGGCTGCACCTGGTGCTCGCGGGCGGGGGACCGGAGCAGGAGGGCCTCGCGCAGCGGCTCGGCGATGCCGGGACGTTCCTCGGCTGGTTGGAGGGCGAGTCGCTTGCCCGCACCTACGCGAGCGCCGATATGTTCCTGTTCGCGAGCCAGACCGACACGTTTGGTCAGGTGATACTCGAGGCGCAGGCGAGCGGACTTCCGGTCGTCGCGGTCGGCGAAGGTGGCCCGGCATCGCTGGTGCGCAGCGGAGAGACCGGGTTGCTGACGGGCGCGGACGCCGACTCGCTCGCTGATGAGATCCTGTCGATCGCCGGCTCGGCGCTGCTCGCCGAGCGCCTGCGCCGTGCCGGGCTCGCGGCGGTGCGAGAGCGCACCTGGGACGCCACGCTCGGACGCCTGGCGGTGGGGTATCGTCGGGGGCTCGGAGCCCGATCGCGCAGCGAGGCGCGGAGCGTCGCCTAGCCTGCCGTCGCGCGCGCGGCGGCAGGATCGGCTCGTGACGATCACCAGCGCGGTGATCCCGGTCGGGGGCCTCGGCACCCGGCTGCTGCCGGCGACGCGCTCCCAACCGAAGGAGATGCTCCCGATCGTTGACAAGCCGGTCGTGCAATACGTCGTGGAGGAGCTCGCGGCCGCCGGCGTGCAGCGGATCCTGTTCGTCACCGGCCGCCGCAAGCGTGCGATCGAGGATCACTTCGACGCCGATCCGGAGCTCGAGCGGGCGCTTGGCCGGAACGCGACGCCACGGACCGGGGTTCAGATCCTCTACACGCGCCAGCCGCGGCCGGCCGGCCTGGGCGATGCACTCCGCTACGCGCAGGGCTTCGCCGGGGACGGCGGGGTCGTGGTGGCGCTCGGGGACTCGATCATCTCGCGGTCGGGAGACGCGTTTGCCAGTGCGTGCAACGGTGTGTCCTCGCTAGCTGCGTCGTCGACGGGCGGCTCGTCCGGCATCGTGGGGCGTCTGGTGCAGGCCTATGAGTCCGTCGACGGCGTGAGTGCGACGCTCGCGGTCCGGGAAGTTCCGAGTGACCTGGTCTCGAGCTATGGAATCGCGATGCTCGGCGGGCCGGCCGGGGCCACGGGTGCGTTCGAGGTCCTCGACGTGATCGAGAAGCCCGACCCGGACCAGGTTTCGAGCCGGGTCGCCGTGATGGGGCGCTACGTGCTCGGCCCTTCAGCGTTCGAGGTCCTGGGTGAGACCACTGCGGACGCTTCCGGCGAGGTGCAGCTCGCGGACGCTTTGAGGATCCTCCTGGGTCGCCGTGAGCGGGTGCTCGCGGTGCCGCTCGCCCCTGAGGAACGCCGCCACGACATCGGCACGGTAGAGGGCTACTGCGCGGCGTTCATCGAGCACGCCCTCACCGATCCGCGACTCGGTCCGTCGCTGCGCGCCCGCGCGAGCGTCCTGCTCGATGACGCATGAGCTTCTTCCCGGCCACCAGCTTCGCCACGTTGCCCGCTTGGCAACCAGCTTCACGGCTGGGAGACTGACGTGGCGGGTCCTGAGGTTGGTCTGGGTATCGCCCTGGCCCGGGTCGCGCTCGCGGGCAATCCGTCTGATGGATATCACGGTGCCGTGCTGGCGAGCACCTTCCGCGAGCGGTTCGCGCAGGCCTCTGCGCGTCGCTCACCGCAGCTGGAGGTGACTCCCGCCAGCGATTTGGTGCACGCCACGGTGAGGCGCTTTCTCCGTGAGCTGGCGCCCGGCGCGGCGCCGCCGGCGGTCGAGTGGGAAACCTCGATCCCGCGCGCGGTCGGTCTTGGCGGTTCGAGCGCAATCGTGATCGCCACGCTCCGAGCACTGTGCGAGCTGCACGGGATCGTGCTCGAGGAAGCCGGGCTGGCAAGCCTGGCGCTCGCCGTCGAGCAACAGGAGCTGGATATCGCGGCGGGGCTCCAGGACCGTGTCGCGCAGGCGTTCGGGGGGGTGACGTTCATGAACTTTGCCCGCGGTGCCCACCGCCGCTACGAGCAGCTCGATCCGCGGCTGCTGCCGACGCTGCTGATCGCCTGGCGAGCGGACGCCGCCGGAGACTCCGGCGCTGTGCACCGGTCACTGCAGGCCAGATTCGAGCGCGACGACCACGGCCTGCGGGCGGGCATGGCCGACCTTGCCGACCTCGCGCTGCGGGCGCGCACGGCGCTGTTGAGGGGCGACCGGGATCGGTTCGCGCGCTGCGTCCAGGGAAGCTTCGAGGCGCGGCGCAGGATGATGGCGCTCGATCCACGCCACGTCGAGATGATCTCGATCGCCGGCGGATGCGGCGCCAGCGCCAACTACACCGGTTCGGGAGGCGCGATCGTGGCGGTCTGCCGTGACCCGCCGCATCGCGCCGCGGTGGCGGCTGCGCTTAGAGCGGGCGGTTGCGAGACCGTCTTGCCGACGTGAGCTCTGGCGGGTGCTCGCAGGCGCGAAAGTGTGCCACGAGGAGCGGCGCAACAAACGGCGAATTGTGCCTCGTGAGCACGGATCGGTCGAAGCGTTCTCGGACGGGGTGATCGCGGTCGCGATCAGACTGCTCGTGCGGGACATCAAGGTCCCGGTCCGGCCAGAACCGCCCATCACCTTGGTTGAACTGTTGGATTTCGCGGACTTGTGGTCGGAACCCCGTCCCCCCGCCCGCGACCTGTGCCCTGACACCGGAAGAGCCCGCCTCGGCTACGACCTGGCCCGCATCCTGCTGGACCGCCACACCGGCTCGGACCTGCATCAGCTCCGCCACTCCGCCGCTACCCACCTCGGCGAGAAGAACGTCGAGCTCCAGACGATCATGGCCAAGACCCGTCACCGCAACCCCCGCAGCGCCATGCGCTACATCAAGCCCGGCGCCGAAGCCGTCGCCGACGCCACCGACCTGACCAACCTCGGCCGAGGGCATGGCTGAAAGGTCATCTCTCATCCCGGTTGATCGTCCCATTGCACTGGTGACCGGGGCCAGCCGTCGAATCGGCATCGGCGCAGCTATCGCACGACGGCTGGCTGCGGACGGCTGGGACCTGGCCACGACCCATTGGAGCAACTACGACGCCCGCATGCCGTGGGGCAGCGACCCCACCGAAGTCGTGGAGCTACACCAGGACATTCACGACGCCGGCGCTCGCTCGGTGTCCATCGAAGCTGACCTGACGAGCACCGACGCGCCCAGCGAAGTCTTCGACTTCGTAGAGCACCGACTGGGACCCGTGAGCGCGTTGATCCTCGCTCACTGCGAGTCGGTCGACTCCGACATCATCGACACCACGATCGACGCTTTCGACCGTCACTTCGCCGTCAACGCCCGGGCGACGTGGCTGTTGATCCGGGAACTCGCCCGGCGCAGCCCCGCCGTCACCGGCCGAGGGCGGATCGTCGGCCTGACCAGCGATCACACGGCAGGCAACCTCCCGTACGGAGCCAGCAAGGGCGCACTCGACCGTATCGTCCTCGCCTCTGCCCGAGAGCTGACTCACCTCGGGATCAGCGCCAACGTCGTCAACCCGGGCGCCACCGACACCGGCTGGATAACACCAGAGCTCCAGTCGCAGATCGCCGCGGGCACTCCTCTTGGCCGAGTGGGTTTACCAGCCGACTGCGCCAACCTGGTGTCCTTCCTCTGCTCAGAGGCCGGCGGCTGGATGAACGGTCAACTCATCCACAGCAACGGCGGCCAGCAATAGTCCGTGAGCCTTCCGTCGCTGGACGTTGACCCTCGCTACCGCCAATTTTCGTTCCGATTCGCGAGACCCCGCCCACACCACCGAGCCTGGACCCGCCCCGCCGGGCGCAATAGCCGCGCCCGGCCGCCGAGCCGGAGGCCGGCCATGGTCCCTCAGCGTGACTTTTCGTTCCGACGTTCCCCAAGCCCCGTGCCCGCGGAGTCCCGCGCCCGCTTTGCCCTGCCCCGCTTGCGCAGCTCGCGGGCGAGCGCCACTTCCTCGGCGGCCGGGCCCGCGCCCTTCGGCCCCGGAGTCTCCAGCACGCACGGCAGTCGCTCGAATCGCGGCTCGGACAGGAACACGGCGCAGCCGCGATCGCCGAGCTCGCCGTCGCCCAGGTTCGCGTGGCGGTCGCGATTGCAGCCGAGCGGCCGGGCGGAGTCGTTTAGGTGTAGCGATCGCAGCCTGTCCAATCCGGCGACGCGATCGAGCTCATCGAGCGTCTCGCTCAGGCCCTGTGCCGTCCGGATGTCATATCCCGACGCGAGCAGGTGACAGGAGTCGAGGCAGAGCCCGAGCCGCGGGGTGCCGGCGCTCTTGCCGCCGCCGCCGCTCTTGCCGCCGCTGCCGCTCTGGCCGCCGCCGCCGCTACCGCCGCCCTCACCGCCGCCAGCCGCGTCCAGGAGCGCTGCCAGCTCGTCGAACGAGCGCCCCAGGGTGCCACCGGCGCCGGCCGTGTTCTCCAAGTGCAGCGGGCAGCGCTCTGACTCCGCCAGCGCCTCGCCGATCACGGCTCCGGCGCGGGCGATCGCCTCGCCCACGTCCCCGGTCTTCGCCGAGCCCGGGTGCAGCACCACGCCGCAGCCGTCGATCGCGTCGCCGATGCGCAGCGAGTGGATCAAGGACCGCAGCGACTTCTCGCGGATCTCGGGATCCTCCGAGGCGCAGTTGAGCAAATAAACGGCGTGGATCAAGACCGCGCGAACCGGACTAGCGTCCATCGCCGCCCGGAAGGCGGCAAAGTCCTCTTCGCCGTATGCGGTAGGTCGCCACATCCGCGGCGACTGGTTGAAGATCTGGATCGACTCGCAGCCGCGCTCGGTGCCCCGCTCGATCGCGCGCGCGAGCCCGCCGGCCGGTGACACGTGGGCTCCAATTAGCATGTGTCATAGGTTGCCATGCGCGTTCGCTTCGCTCCATCCCCGACGGGGGCGCTCCACATCGGCGGCGCCCGGACGGCGCTGTACAACTGGCTGCTCGCCCACGGTGGCCCGGACGGCCCGGGTGGCGCGGGTGGCCCGGACGGCCCGCGTGATCGGGCCGGGCAGAAGGGCGTGCTCGTGCTGCGCATCGAGGACACCGACCGCGAGCGTTCGACCCCGGAGAACGTCGAGCAGATCCTCGACGCTTTGCGGTGGCTGAAGCTCGACTGGGACGAGGGGCCGATCTTCCAGTCAGAGCGTGCGCCGCGGCACGCACAGGTGCTGGCGCAGCTGCTGGCCGATGGCCATGCCTATCGCTCCGGCGCCACCGCGCAGGACGTGAAGACCTACAAGGAGGCCCACGGCTCCGAGCGCGGCTACCGGGGGACGCCTGAGCAGGCCGGCGCGGTCCGCTTGCACGTGCCCGACCACGGCGAGACGATCGTCGAGGACGTGATCCGCGGCGTGACGCGCTTTCCCAACGCGAGCATGGACGACCCTGTGATCGCCCGCGCCGATGGCTCGCCGCTTTACAACTTCGCGGTCGCGCTGGACGATCTCGACGCCGCGATCACCCACGTCGTGCGCGGCGAGGACCATCTCTCGAACACGCCCAAGCAGCTCCTCGTGTTCGAGGCGCTCGGCGCCCCGCCGCCCCGCTACGCCCATCTGCCGCTCCTGCACGGACCCGATGGGCGCAAGCTCTCAAAGCGTCACGGCGCGGCGTCGGTGCAGGAGCTGCGCGCGGCGGGCTATCTGCCCGAGGCGGTCGACAACTACATCGCCCTGCTCGGCGCCGGCTTCTCGGCCGAAGAGGAGCACTTCAGCCTGGAGGAGCTCGCGGAGCGCTTCCGTGTGGAGCGGGTCTCCAGAAACCCGGCTGTGTTCGACATCCAGAAGCTGCGACATTTCAACGGACGCCATCTGCGCGGGCTCGGGATCGACGAGCTGACGCGCAGAATGGAGGAGTTCACCGGCCGCAGAGGACTGCGCGGAGCCGTCGAGATCTGCGCCGAGAAGATCCAGACGCTGGCGGACTTCTGGCCTCTGGCTGGGTTCTTCTTCGACGGCCCCGCAGATGACCAGACCGCGTTTGCGAAGACGATCTGCGCAGACGGCGGTGCCGAGAGCTTGCGGGCTGCGCGCGCCGCGCTCGCGCGCGCGCAGCCATTTACGGTGCACGGCGTCGAGGCTGCCCTGCGGGAGGTCGTCGAGACCCGAGGCGCCAAGCCGGGAAAGGTGTTCCAGCCGGTCAGGGTGGCGATCGCCGGGAGCACCGTATCGCCGGGCATCTTCGAGAGCGTCGCGTTGCTGGGCCGCGAGGAGACCCTCGCCCGGATCGACCGCGCGCTCGCACGAGCGGACTCGAGTGCTCAGGAACGCGAACCTGCGTCCTGGTAGAGACACAGCGTGGAGGTGCTCAGCGGTGCGTAGATCGTTACTCGAGCGCATGGACGTTGGGGTGCTCGCCGGCATGGCCTTGCTCGTATTCGCGCTCTGCCCCGCGGTTGCCGGCGCGTCGTCGCGATCGTGGTCTGGGCCGATCCACCTCGATGGCGAGGCCTATCCTCAGTCCCTGAACGGCGCGGCGTGCCCGTCTGTGAACCAGTGCATCGCCGTCGGCTCCGCGGGTGCGGCGACGTTCAACCCGGCCAGGCCGCTCGTCTAGACCCAGACCGTGGGCGTCAAGCACGAGGTGCGGTCAAGGCGCGCACTGACTTTCACCGCCAGATGATCTCGATTACCACCAAGTCTCCGTATGCCCTGAACGCTCTCGTCGAGCTGCACCTGCAGGGGGACACGGGACCTGTCCCGATCGCCGAGCTGGCTCGTCGCCGAAAGATCCCCGTGCAGTTCCTGGAGCAGCTGTTCGCGATCCTGCGCCGCGCGGGCGTGCTGCGCTCCCAGCGGGGGGTCAAGGGCGGCTACAGCCTCGCACGACCGGCAACCGAGATCACCGTGCTCGAACTGGTCGAGTTGCTCGACGGGCCGATCGGGCAGGCCGCGAGTGGCGTGTTCGCCGACGCGGCGCACGCCGCCCGGGCGGTACTGTCGAGCTCGACGATCGCCGACGCCGCCGAGGCGGAGAGGATCGCCAACGGAGCGCCGATGTACCAGATCTGAGCGTTCGAGTCCCACCGTGGGCAGTCGAGAGCTCGGTCCGCTCTGCGCGGGGGTAGTGGGTCAGTCCCACTACCTGCGCGAGCGCGTCAGAGCTCGACACTCGACGCGGTAGCCGAAGCGACTGTCGCGCACGTGTCGTTATCCGCGCTCCACACGACACTCGATCTTCTGAGGACCGCGACTGTCGAGTTATGACGCGCCCGTCGTTGAAGCGCTTTGCGTTCACGCTGTGTCCTCACGGCGTAGCCGGGAGTGTGACTAGCGGCCGGCACTGGGAGCGCCATTCGCGAAATGACCGGCTGCAGGACGGCTGGAGGCTACTGCGATACGAACACGCATATCTCGACCGGGATTGTGCCCTTCTCGTAGCCTTGGCTGTGCAATGGCTCGCGTGCCCACGAACATCGCCGCGTACGTCGGCGCCACGCCGATGGTCCAGCTCGCGCGCATCGCCTCCGAGCTCGATGTCGAGCTGTTCGCCAAGCTCGAGGCGTTCAATCCGGGGGCCAGCGTCAAGGACAGGATCGGTGTCGCGATGATCGCGGCCGCCGAGCGCGAAGGCCGGATCGAGCCTGGCAGGACGACGATCGTCGAGGCGACCAGCGGCAATACGGGGATCGCGCTGGCGTTCGTCTGCGCCGCCAGGGGCTACGAGCTCGTGCTGACGCTGCCCCAGGGAATGAGCCGCGAGCGCGAGGGGCTGCTGCGCCTGTACGGCGCGCGCGTGCAGGTCACCGAGTCGCTCGGGGGGATGACCGAGGCGGTACGGGCGGCGCAGGCGCTCGCCAGCAGCGATGACGTCTTCCTGCCCGACCAGTTCTCAAACCCCGCCAACCCGGAGATCCATCGCACTACCACCGGGCCCGAGATCTGGGATGAGCTCGACGGTGACGTGAGCGTGTTCGTCGCCGGCGTCGGGACTGGCGGCACCGTGACCGGCGTCGGCGAACTGCTCAAGCAGCGCGACCCTCGCTGCCGTGTGGTCGCCGTCGAGCCCCGCGCCTCGGCGGTGCTGTCGGGAGGGCCCCCGGGGCCGCACAGGATCCAGGGAATCGGCGCGGGGTTCGTGCCGCGCGTGCTCAACCGTGAGATCCTCGACGAGGTGATCGTCGTCGAGGATGGGGACGCGATCGACACCGCTCGTGCGCTTGCACGCCGCGAGGGAGTGCTGACCGGCATCTCCGGCGGAGCCGCGGTGTGGGCATCGCTTCAGATCGCCAAGCGACCGGAGTGCAGGGGTGCGCGGATCGCGACGATCCTCCCCGACTCCGGCGAGCGCTACGTGTCGACCCCGTTCTTTTCGCCCTGACGGCGACCCGAGCGCGTGTTTGCTCAGGCGCAATGCCACCGCACCGCGGTCGCTACGCTCTATGTATGCTCGGCCTCGGGCGGATCGCCCGTACGGCGGTGGAGATCAGGCGTGATGTAGGCGCCGCTCACAGCCGTGACCCAGCCGCACGCGGCGTCGGCTCGCTGGAGATCCTCGCCGGCTGGCCGGGGGTCCATGCGCTGCTCGCGCATCGCGTCGCGCATACGCTGCACGGCGCGGGAGTGCCGCTGGCGCCGCGCGCGATCGCAGGACTTGCACGCGCGCTCACCGGGGTCGAGATCCATCCGGCCGCGACGATCGGCGACGGCTTCTTCATCGATCACGGCATGGGCGTCGTGATCGGAGAGACGGCCGAGATCGGCGACGACGTGACGCTGTACCAGGGTGTCACGCTCGGCGGCACGGGATTCGCCGCAGGCAAGCGTCATCCGACCGTGCAGGACAACGTGACGATCGGATCGGGAGCGAAGCTGCTTGGTCCGATCACCATCGGACACGGCTCGAAGATCGGCGCGAACACCGTGGTGATCCACGACGTCCCAGCCAACTCGACGGTGGTCGGCAACCCCGGTCAGCCGGTGCGCGTCGAGGGACGGCGTCCCGAGGGACCTGACGCCGACTGGGTGCATCTCCCGGATCCGATCGCCGACGCGATCAAGGGGCTCGCGCGCCGGATCTCCGCACTGGAACGGGCGGCCGGCGAGACCGGGGAGCAAGGAGAAGCCGGGGCACGCCGAGCATCTGAGGTACATGCGCGGACCGACGGTCGGGACTCCCCTCCTAGGCTCGGTCCTGATCCGGCCGGCGGATAGGCACGCCCGCCCCGTTTCGCCGGCGTTCCGGGGCCGGCTCGGGAAACGAAGCATCCGGCGGCTCCGCCTGCGCCTCCGCCAACGCCGCCTTCGGCGTCACAATCTCCACATCTGGCCTCTCGACCGCCACATCCGGCCTCCCGGCCTCCGGCACGTTCCGCCTTCCCCGAACCAGGTAAAGCGGACGGCCCTTGACCTCGTCGTAGATCCGGCCGACGTACTCGCCGATGATCCCGATCGCGATTAGCTGGATGCCCCCCAGCAGCAGCACCGCGATCGTGAGGGAGCTGAAGCCCGGGAGATAGGAGCCCAGGATCCGGAGCACGACGACGATGGGGATCGCGACGAACGCGAGTGTCGAGATCAGGAATCCGAGCAGAGTTGCGAGCTGCAGCGGCCGGTCTGAGAAGGACAAGATCGCGTCGAGCGAGAAGCGCACCATCTTGGGGATCGTGTACTTGGTCACGCCCGCGTAGCGGGCGTCCCGGCGATACGGGACCGCGACTTGGCTGTAGCCGACCCACACGGTCATCCCGCGCAGAAAGCGCCTGCGCTCGCGCATCGATAGCAGCGCGTTGAGAGCGCGACGGTCGAGTAGCCGAAAATCGCCGGAGTTGTGCTGCAGCTCGACCTGCGCGAGCCTGTCGAAGAGGGCATAGAACCAGCGCGCGGTGCTGAGCTTGAAGCGCGATTCGCCTACGCGCTGCTCCCTGACGGCGTAGACCACATCGATCCCAGCCCGCCAGTGGTCGAGCATGCGCGGGATCAACTCGGGTGGATCCTGGAGGTCGGCATCCAGCATCACGACGGCGTCTCCGCGCGCGTGGTCCAGCCCGGCGGTCAGCGCCGTCTGATGACCGAAGTTGCGCGACAGATAGACGATCCGAACTCGAGCGTCGGTTGCGGCCAGCCGGTCGAGCGCCGCGGCGGATCCGTCGCTGGACCCGTCGTCGACGAGCACGAGCTCGAACGACAGGTCCTCGAGTGCCGCGCAGACGCGCGAGTACAGCTCCTCGATCGTGGCCTCCTCGTCGTAGACGGGCGCCACGACACTGAGGAGCGTCAGTGACCGAGCGCCATTTTCGTCAAGCGGAACCGGGGTGCTCATCGCTGCATGGTAGGGCGCCGCGACGCGCTCAGCTCAGCTCAGAGTCCCAGTGAGCTGCCGTGGGGGATGTAGCCGAGCAGCAGGATGCCCTGTACGACGGCCGAGATGACGAGGGCTGCCCGCCACAGCCGGCGATCGGTTGCGAGCGCTGCAAGCGGGATCAGCCAGGCGACGTACCAGGGAAGCAGTGAGCTCGCCGTGACCAGCAAGGCCAGGGTTGCCCAACCGGCTGCGTTGATCCAGTCCATCTCGTTACGCCAGACTCGCCGCAGCAACCAGCAGAAGACCGCCGCGAAGACCACCGCAAGCGCGAGGCTCGCGACATGGCCGGCCGACCCGAGGCCGAAGCGCGTGCCGATGAAGCCCGGAATGCTGTGCCAGTCGCCTTCGCTCTGACTCTTGCGGACGGTCCCGAGCAGGTGCAGCGGACCGGTGCCGAACATCGTGAACCCGAGCACCGCGACTGCGACCCCCCCCAGGCCGGCGCCGACCATGCGCTCACGGCGGCGCTCCCAGGTGCGCCGCCCACCGCCGCCGGCGGCGATCGCGAACGGCACGAGCAGCCCACCGGTCAGCTTCACCCCCGCGGCCAGCACAGCCAGTGCACCGCCGGCTCGCTCGCGACTGCGAAGCATCAGGCAGAGGCCTGCTGTCGACACCGCAAGCATCAGCAGGTCGTTGTGTCCGCCGCCGACTCCATACACGACAATGAGGGGGTTCAGCCCGACAAACGCTGCCGCCGTCACCGGGTTCAGGCCCCGCAGGCGGGCGCCCTTCCATACCAAGGCGACGATCGCCAGACTTGCAAAGGCGGCGATCGCCTTGTAGGCGAGTGCGCTGGCGGCGATCGAGAGCGGCGCGAGCAGGTAGCCGAGCGTCGTAAAGAGCGGCCCGTACGCCGTCGGCATCGTCACCCACTTGGCGCCGATGAACGGATACACCGGGTCAAGCGCGATCGCGTACGGACCGTGGAGATACGGGTTGGCGCCATACAGCGCGCCCATGCGCGCGTAGGCTTGATAGCTGAACATGTCAGTTGAGAGGAGAGGTGGCGCCAGCAGCACCAACGCGTGCAACGCCACGATGCTCACCAGCACCGCGCGTCCAGAGAGCCGGGCGGCAGCCTGGACGGCCACCACGTAGGAGGCGAGCATCAGCGTGAGTACGCCGATCAGCCCGGGGACTCCGAGGTTCAGCCCCGCACTGCCGAACGGACCCGCGAGCCAGCCGGGGACCGGGCGCACGGACTCGGGCAGCAGGTTGGACGTCCCGGGCGCGGATATGGAAATCACAAGCGCACTCAGGAGCAGCCCGGAGAGACCCAGGAGCCCAGCGCGCGCATCCGCAGAGCGCGCGCCGGAGGAAAGCGCTGGTGCGCTGAGCCCGAGCGCCCCGCCCTGCGTGGTTGCGCCTAGCGGTTCGCGGACGCTCATCGACCAAAGGATGCCCGCGCGATGGTCGCCTCAGGTGTGATCGAGATTGCGATTACGTTAGGGCCGCCGTAGCGTCGCCTTGTCGATCAGGCCCTCTCGATAACGTCGCGGCTGTGCGCTGCGCGCGCGAGCGCGGCGGTCGCGCTCCGGCGCAGCCGCGGCACCAGCCAGATCGCTTCAAACGCGATCCGCGCGGACATCTTGCTGGACCCCGCGGTTCGGTCGCGGAACACGATTGGGACCTCACGCACCCTGAACCCGGCCATCAGCGCCCTGTAGGTGACCTCGATCTGAAACACATAGCCTTCGGCGGACACACTCTCCAGGTCGATCGCCTCCAGGACCTCACGTCGGATGCACTTGAAGCCACCGGTGAGATCGCGGACGTTCACCCCGAGGAGCGTGCGTGCGTAGAGGCAGCCGCCCCGGCTGACGAGCCCGCGCAGCGCTCCCCAGTCGCGGACACCCCCGCCGTCCACATACCGTGAACCAAGCACCAAGTCGGCGTCTTGCGCGGCTGCGAGCAGGTCACCCAGGTAGCGCGGATCGTGGGAGAAGTCGGCATCCATCTCGAGCACGAGCTCTGCTCCGCAGTGCAGCGCACGCGCGAAGCCTGCGAGGTAGGCGTGGCCGAGGCCGTCCTTGCTCTTGCGGTGCAGCGCCTCTACACCACCCAGCTCGCTGCAGAGCGAGTCGGCGATTGCTCCGGTCCCGTCGGGAGAATCGTCGTCGACCACGAGGATACGGTGCTCGCCGGTAGCCAGCCGCGCCAGCTCCGCGCTCGTCGCGCGGACGATCCGCTCGATGTTGGCCGCTTCGTTGTAGGTGGGTATCACTACCCAGATTCGCGCTCGCATGGGTTCGAGAGCGTAGTGGGGGATCGGTGATCGCCGGCACCGGAGCGCAGGTCGCTCGAGCACGCCGCGCCTGCCAAGCAGCTTGCGCCGGGAAGGCTGACCGGTGCGGGAGGGCTGAGGGTGCTTATCGGCGCTGGTATGCGACCCGATTCCAGCTCGGCTCGACCGAAAGCGCGATCGGCTCATTGCCGCGGTCGGGCTGGATGTAGACGAATGCGCTGGCGTCCCCGTCGAACGCGACGTCGAGCTCACCTTCCTTGACGCGTTGGTCGAGCCAGGCGCTGCGAAAGATCAACCGTCGAAGCCAATGCACGAGCGAGCGCTCCGAGGGCCCCACGAGCTCCGGCCAGCAGTCGTTGACGTGCTCACCGAGAGCGGATGCGGGATCGCTCACCTCGCCGTTGACCACCAGGTTGATGAGGTCCTCGGCCTCGTCCTCCTGCACGGCGCCCGCCAAGAAGCCGAGCTTGCGGGCAGCTTGCTCGCAGCGTTCGCGGAAATCGCGCTCGCCAAACGTGAAGCGAAGCTCTCCGTACTCGAGCACGAAGTCTTCGCCGGAGCTGTAGTTCCCGCGCCGGTACATGAATGCGTCGCGATCATATTTGGGATTCCTCCCCGGCCGTACGCACTGAATGCGATGTTGCAGCCAGCGAACAGCGGATTCGCGGCGTGGAGCAAACTGAAATCGGACGCTGAGAGGGGGGGGGGGGTGGCTTTCCCCTGCTGCAGGCTCTGTAAGACATGGAGCCCGGACCCCCCACGATTCTAGTCGTCGAAGACCATCAGGCCACCCGAACCTTCCTGGCAGACAACCTCTCAGCCGACGGGTACGAGGCACTCCAAGCCGAGTGTGCGAACGACGCGCAGCGTCTGATGGAAACGGCCTACCCTGACCTGGCGATCATCGACCTCGGCCTTCCAGACCGTGATGGGCTCGAGCTGCTGCGCCAGGTGCGGGATGCCGACCGCGTGGCCGGGAGGCTGAACCCCGATCTCCCTGTGCTCGTCCTATCTGGCCGCTCGGGCGAGCTCGACCGGCTTCGGAGCTTTGAGCGGGGCTGTGACGACTACGTGACCAAGCCCTTCAGCTATCCCGAGCTCCATGCCCGAATCGGAGCGCTATTGCGCCGCAATCGAGGTCGCCCGAAGCTCGGCCGGTTGCGTGTCGGTTCGCTGGAGATCGACCCGCTCGCGCGCCAGGTATGGCTGAGCGGCGAGCACGTGTCCTTGTCGAAGAAGGAGTTCGCGCTGCTGCGCGCGCTGGCGGGAGATCCGACGCGGGTCTTCACGCGTGAAGAGCTGCTGCGCGACGTGTGGGGGTACCGCACGATGGGCAGGACCCGGACGCTCGACTCGCATGCTTCGCGTCTGCGTAAAAAGCTGACCACCGGCGGGGATGGGTTCGTGGTCAACGTCTGGGGCGTGGGGTACAGATTGGTGGATGGGAGCGTGGACTGAATGCCCGGGGGCGTACCTACGCTCGCGCTCGCGCTCACCGGTTGGGCGATAGCCACCGCCGCAGCGCTCGTGGCCTGCAGGGCCCGGCGGGCACTCACGGTGCGGATGGAGCTCGTGGCGCGGGCCTGTCACGAGCTCCGCGGGCCGATCACGGCGGCTCACTTGGGCCTTCAGCTCGGCACGCGAGCGGGAGAGCTCTCTCCCATTCGCCTGCGGGCGATCGAGTCAGAGCTCGGGCGGACTGCGATCGCCCTCCAGGACCTCACCGAAGCTCGTCATGGCCGGCGCTACGTGCGAGGCTGCGAAGAGGTCGATGTTCAAAGCCTGCTTGCCGACTCGGTCGAAGCGTGGCGAGGCGCCGCCGAGGCCAGGGGTGTGCGCCTAGCGCTGTGCCGGTCTGAGCGTCCGGCGCTCGTGCTGGGAGATCGGCTGCGCCTGGCGCAGGCGACCGGCAACCTGATCGCAAACGCGATCGAGCACGGGGACGGAATGGTGGAGGTGTGCGCCTCTGCCCGCCTGGGAAGCGTTCGGGTCGAGGTGACCGATGGCGGCGCCGGACTTCCGGCCCCGGTCGCCGATCTCGCCCGGCGGGCGCATCGCGGTAGTGGCTCTCGGGGCCGGGGGCTGGCGATCGCCGCCGAGATCGCAGAGGACCACGGCGGTCGATTGGCAGCGGCGCCTGCGCGTCGCGGTGCGAGGCTCGTGCTCGACCTGCCAGTCGCATTGCAGGACGCCTCGGGAGCTGAGGGTGATCGGCGGCGCCCAGAAGAGGGCTGAGGTGGTCCCCATGCGCCCAACCGTAGCGAGGCCCGGGCCTACGCCGGCTCAGCCGGCATTGCCTGCGAGATCGAGCGCCAGAGGAGCTCGATCGGGTGGTAGATCGGGAGCGGATTACCCAGGTCGTTGAGGTGGCGGGCGAGCTGGGCTGTGCACCCTGGGTTGCCGGCGACGATCGCCTGCGCGCCGGTGTCGAGCAGGTGCTGTGCCTTGCGGACACCTAGCTCGGCGGCCGCTTGGGGCTGCACGAGGTTGTAGATCCCGGCCGAGCCGCAGCAGACATCAGGCTCGACGGGAACCTCGAGCAGCTCCAGCTCGGGGATCGAGGCCAGCAGCGTGCGGGGCTGCGCGCGCACGCCCTGGGCGTGCGCGAGGTGGCAGGCATCGTGATAGACCACCCGCAGCCGCAGGGGAGCGCGCGGCGCCCTGGGCGCCACGGACGCGAGCAGCTCTGTCACGTCGCTGACTTGCGCGGAGAAGGCCTCCGCCTCCGGCGTGCCGAGTAGCTCGCCGTACTCCTTCATCGCGGCCCCGCACCCGGCAGCGTTGACGACTACGTGGTCGAGCGGCCCGAGCGCCGAGAAGCAGGCGATCGTCGCCCGCGCGCGCGCGATGCCCGCATCCTCCTCCCCGGCGTGGAGCTCCAGCGCGCCACAGCAGTCCGGGGCCTCCGGCGCGAGGACCTCGAATCCCTCAGCCGCGAGCGCGCGTATCGTCGCGCGGTGCACGGCAGGGTAGAACACGCGTTGCACGCACCCGAGCAGCAGCCCGACGCGACCATGGGATTCGCCGATCGGGGCCGTTCGCGCTGCCAGTGGCGCCTTGCGGGCATAGCGGATCGGTGCGCGCGGCGCGATCTCTGCCAGTGTCGCCAGGCGCGGTGGAAGGCGCTCGGTCCCGAGCTTTCGCGTCGCCGCGAGCAGAGGAATGAGCGCACGCAGGCGCTTTGGGTGCGGCAGCGTCTCGAACAGGAGCAGGCGCAATGCACGCTCGGCGCCCGTGCGTGCGTGGTGGCGCTCGACTTGCGGGCGCACGCGCTGGATCAGGCGGTCATAGCGGACCCCTGACGGGCAAGCTGTGACACAGGCCATGCACCCGAGGCAGCGGTCGAAGTGCGTGACCATCTCTTGGGAGAGCGCCTCGCCGTCGCCCGCTCGCCTCTCCGCCCCTTCGCCTTCCAGCGCCTGGTCGATCAGCACGATCCGCCCCCGGGGCGAATCCGCTTCCTGCCCCCACAACACGTACGTCGGACAGGAGTCCAGGCAGAACCCGCAGTGAACGCAGTCCTCGACGATGGACAGCTCGGGCGGTCGATGGGAATCAAAGCCCGGCAAGCTAGAAGCACGTCCTGCGCGAAGATCGGAGCGCCGGCGCCACTAGATCCCGCCCACGAAGACGCCGGGATTGCACGTGGCGCTCGGATCAAAGCGCGCCTTCACGCGCTTGCAGAGCTCCAGCGCCGGTCCCTCGCTGCAACCCCAGGGATCCACGGCCGCGCGCAACTCGGCGGGCGCGTCGACCAGGACCGACTTGGCACCGCGCGGCAGCTCGGCGCGCAGCCGCGGCAGTGCGCCGGGATCAAGCTCTACGAAGCACGATCCGAGCGCGGCGCGGCCGACAAGGGTCCCAGCGCACGCCTGCGCGCAGCCCAGCAGCTCCGCCAGGGAGCTCGGTGGCGCTGCGATTGCCAGCAGCGCCCTGTCCCGTGAGCGCTGGCCGGCGCGCTGACGGGCCCACAGCTCGGCGTCCTCGGTGCTGACGTCGACTTGCTCCAGGCCTTCACGGCGCATCAGCGCCGCCACGCGCTGGCAACGGCGGCTTGCCTCCACGCCACCGCAGCGCGCGAGGATCCCGCCGCGGCCGGCGCGCCAGGCGATATCGAGGGCCTCCAGCTCCAGCGGCGCCATCGCCAGCGCGCGGGCTGCGGACGCGAGCACGCTGGGCTCGCTGCTCGCGCCCAGCGCGGTCGCGCTAGCGGCGGGCACAGGGTGCAGGCGGACACTCACCGAGAGGATCACGCCGAGCGTTCCAAACGAGCCCGCGAACAGCTTGCCGAGGTCGTAGCCGGCGACGTTCTTGATCACCTTGCCCCCCGAGCGCGCGACCGTACCGTCGCTGAGCGCGACGGTCATCCCGACGATGAGCTCACGCGGTGCGCCGTAGCGGTGGCGCAGGGGCCCCGAGTCCCCCGTGGCGATCATGCCCCCGATCGTCGCGCCGTCCCCGCCACCGATGCCGAGCGGGGGGTCGAGCGCGAGCATCTGGCCTTCGGCGGCGAACGCCTTCTGCGCACGCGCGACCGCCACTCCTGCCTGCAGGACCGCCGTCAGGTCGCCCACGTTGTGCTCGGTGATCCGGCTCAGCGCCGTGGTGCGCAGATCGACGTCGGGCGATGACGCTGCGGGCGCGCCCCATTCGAGCTTTGTGCCCCCGCCGCGGATTCGCACCGAGTGGTGCTCGGCGCTGGCGCGGGCAAGCGCCTCCGCCACGGCTGAGAAGCTGTTCGGCTCCAGCTCGACGGGATCGCGCACGACGCTCAAAATCGCGCCGCCACGCCTTCGCGCTCGAGCGGATGCTCGCGGTAGGGTCCGGGCACCTCGCCGCACAGCCGGGGTGTCGGCATCACCTTGCCGGGGTTGGCCAGGCCGGCGGGGTCGAACGCGCACCGCAGGCGCTGAAAGGACTCGAGGTCGGGCTCTGAGAACATCGAGGGCATGTAGGCCTTCTTGTCGACGCCCACGCCGTGCTCGCCGGTGATCGAGCCGCCGGCATCCACACACGCCTTGACGATCAGGCCGGCGAGCTCCTCGGCGCGCTCTGCTTCGTTTTCGCGTGCTGCGTCGTAGCACACCAGCGGGTGCAGGTTGCCGTCACCGGCGTGAAACACGTTCGCTACCTGCAGCCCATACTCTGCCGATAACGTGTCGATCTGGCGCAGCACCTCGGACAGGCGGGTGCGCGGAATGACCCCGTCCTGCACGTAATAGGCGGGAGCGATACGGCCCATCGCCGCGAACGCGGCCTTGCGGGTCTTCCAGATCAGCTCGCGCTCGTCCGCGTCGAGGGCGACGCGGACATCCTTGGCACCGGATGCCGTGCACAGCTCCATGACGTGCTCGAAGCGCGCCGTGCACTCCTCTCGCGGGCCGTCGAGCTCGACGATCAGGGCGGCTCCCGCGTCGAGCCGGTAGCCGGCGCCGGTGGCCTGCTCGGCCGCCTGGATCGAGAGCCGGTCCATCATCTCGATCGCGCCGGGCACGATCCCCGCGCTGACGATCGCCGAGACCGCCTCGCCGGCATCGCCGGTGTGCTCGAAGAACGCCACCAGCGTCCGGACGTGCTCGGGCACGGGGATGACCCGCAGCGAGATCCGGGTGGCCACGCCGAGCGTGCCCTCCGAGCCGACGAACGCGCCCAGCAGGTCATAGCCTGGCGCGTCGCGCTCGAGCTCGACCACGGACCCGTCGCTGAGCACCACCTCCAGCCCGGTCACGTAGTTGGTGGTGAAGCCGTACTTGAAGCAGTGCGCGCCGCCGGAGTTCTCGGCGACGTTGCCGCCGATCGAGCAGACGATGCCGCTGGACGGATCGGGAGGATAGAAGTGGGTGGGGGACACAGCCCTGGAAACGGCCAGGTTCGTGACGCCGGGCTCGACGACCACGCGCGCGTCATCGAGCTCCACGGACAGGATGCGGCGCAGCCGCGTAAGCACGATCAGTATGCCTTGCGCGACCGGCAGCGCGCCCCCCGACAGCCCGGTCCCGGCGCCGCGTGCGACCCACGGCACGCCGGCCTCGAAGCAGGCCCGCACGACGCGGCGAACCTCGTCGGCGCTGCCGGGAAGCACCGCCGCGACCGGGGTCTGGCGGTAGTGGACGAGCCCGTCCGAGCGGTAGGTGGCCAGGGCGTGCGGATGGGTCAGCACCTGCTCTGAACCGCAGATCGCCTCCAGGAGGGCGATCAGCTCCACGCCATCATTTGCCATCGGCGCCTGATGCTAGTGGACGGAGACCTGCACGTGGCGGCTGTAGATCGTCTGGCTCGGGGGGGTGAGGAGGACGTCCCCCTTGGGGTAGGTGTACGCCAGTCGCACCGTGCCGCCGGAGGGGAACTTCACGCGCACGTCGAAGTAACCGTCGGGGTTGGTGATCGGCACCGTCTCCAGGGTGCTGAACGCCCTGCCCGACCGGGGCTGAAACTGGATCTGGACACTCTGAGCCCCGTCACCGTGGTCGGTCAGCGCGAAGTGGGCCGGCCGCGCGGCACCCCAGACCTCGAGTCGATCACCGGACCGCGACGTGGTCAAGGGAAGGTAGAGCGGCAAGACCCACGCGGCGTAGGACGGCTTCGGCTTGCCTTTGTAGGTCAGCAGCCCACTCGCAAAACCGCCGTAGTCATTGCTCTTGAGCGCCGGAAGGGAGTCGTAGAGCAGGTACTGGTCGAATGACCGCACGCGCGGATTGCGCCAGCTCAGGTACTCGGCCCAGTTGAGGTAGTACGGGGCGATTCTCGCCGAGAGCCATGGCAGGCGCTTGGTCGGATGCTTAGGGGGGCTGGTGAGGTATCCGAACTCGGTGTCGTAGATCGGGAAGCGCTTGCCCGAGTGGTAGACCCCCTGGAGGCGATCGAGCGCCCGCCCGGTCTGCCCGAGCTCGGCAAGCGTGGAGTAGTCGGGGTCGGGATGAGCCTCCCTGTTGGGCGGGTACCAGCGCATGTACGGATGGTCGGAGAATCCACTGGCTTTGAACAGCCCCGGATTCTCGGCGCGGAATCGCCTGGAGCCAGCGGCGGTGGTCGGGCAGCCTCGAATCGCCGCCGCCTTCCCGCGAAGCTCGCGGTAGGAGTGGTCCACGCAGTAGAGCGCGCGCAGGAAGACCAGCGGCTTCATGCCCGAGAAGACCCCCCAGTAGTCCACCCCGCGGTCGGCGACCTCGCCGAACAGGATCATGTCGCGGCCGTGACCGGTCGCGTGCAGCGCGCTCCATGCGGCACCGACGAGGCCGCGATACATCCGCGGGGAGTTCTCGATCGTGAGATGTCCGGGGACCCCCTGCGGCGCGAGACTCGGACCGTAGTCAGGCTCGTTCCAGATCGTCCAGGAGCTGACGCGCGGGAGCGGCGCGGAGGATCGAGCCGGCTTGTAGCTGCCGCCGTAGCGCTTTCCGACCGCGCGCACGAACGACCGGTATTCCCTTGGCGAGGGCTCCCACTCGGGATACGCCTTGTCGCGCGGAGCACCGGGACCTGTCGCCCACAGCGGGGCGCCGCCCACCAGGCTGAAGAGCACCTTGATCCCGTCCTGCTGGGCGTCCTTGGCGATCGCGTCGTATGGCGCCCAATTACGGGCGGGATATGCCGCGGGGTTGGTCGCGTTGAACCGTCGTGGGCGCCGGTGGGAGCCGCTGGCCGGAGCGATTGAGCTCCAGAACAGGGAAACACGCACCGTGTCGACACCCATCCGGCGCAAGCGCGCGAGCGTTCCGACGGGGTTCCCGAGTATCTGGGGGTCGTCCTGGAGGATCGCTTGCTGGCTTGTGGATGCGGCCGCCTGATTGGCGAAGCAGGCCGGTAGCGCCGCGAGGGCGAGCACGAGCACGAGTGCACGCGTCACGCACAGCATCGTCCGGGCTGGAAGCTCTCGAGCGGGTCCCATCACAAGGGGAACAGCTTGGGCCGCCCAAAGTTTCGGCTGGCCGCCGAGGAATTCGGCGGCCGCCTCCAACGTGCGGGAGACATCCGCCTGTCCCGGCGGTGTAAAGCTAGCGAATCATTACGCTCACGGTCCGGCTGAGCACCGCCGGCCCGTGGGGGTAGGACCAGGTGAGCCTGAGCGCGCCGCTGCTCGCGAAGCGCTGGAGAACGTCGAAGTAACCATAGGGATCTCTGAGCGTCAGCGTCCTGACCGTTCGGAAGGGACCGCGCGAGTCGGGCTCGAACTGGATCTTCACCTGCTGGTTGCGGCCAGTTTCCCGTTTGGCGAAACGGGCCGGCCGCACGCATCCCCAGACTTCGAGCGGCTGGCCGGCGCGTGTCGAGGTCGCCGGGAGGTAGAGCGCGAGGCGGTAGGCGTAGAACGTGGGCTTTGGTGCGCCATCGGCGAACAGCAGCCCGGTCGGGAATGAGGTCCCCGCAGAATCGATCAGCTCATACTGATCGTATGAGCGCACCAGCGGGTCACGCCAGCTTACGTACTGCGCCCAGTTGAGGTAGTAGGCGGCCTGCGCTCCGGGAGTCGCCCCGATCTCGGGCGGGTCGGTTCGGTAGCCGTACTCCGTCGAGTAGATCGGAAGGTGCGTGGCCGAGCCGTAGGCCCGCTGCAGCGTGTCGAGTACGCGCTCGAGACGGGGAAGCACGGGCAGGTCGGTGTAATCGGGCTCCCCGGGCGTGCCGACATTCGGCGCCATCTCCTGGGGATAGGGATGGTCGGAGAAACCGCTGGCGTGAAAGAGCGCCGGATGGACCGCCGCGAAGGCGGCTGTGCCGGCGGCGCTCGCCGGGCACCCGCGCGCCGCCGCCGCCGCTCCGCGCAAACTGTGGTACGAGGAGTCCACGCAGTAGAGCGCGCGCAGGAAGCGCAGCGGGACCATGCCGCTGAAGTTCCCAGGATAGAGATTAGAGGGAACCGTGATCCCGCGCGGGGCAAGCTCGCCGATCAGGATCGTGTCCCCGCCGTGACCGGTGGCGTGCAGCGCTGTCCACGCGGCGTCCACAAGGCCGCGGTACAGCCTCGGAGCGACCTCGACCGTGGAGTCGTCGGTCGCCTGTGGGGCCAGATCGATGCCGTAGTTGGGCTCGTTCCAGATCGCCCAGAAATCGACGCGCGGGAGCCGTGAGGAGAATCGGGACGCCTTGTAGCTCCCGCTGTAGCGAGTGGCGACCGCCTTTACAAAGTCACCGAATTCCCGTGCAGACGGCTTCCAGTAAGTATGTGCGCTTGGCTGCGGCGCGCCGCGGCCCTCCGCCCAGCGCGGCGGGGGTGCGCTGAGCGTGAGGTCAAGCCCGATGCCCCGCGCCGCGGCATCGCGCACGATCGTGTCATAAATCGCCCAGTTGCGCGCGGGATATGCGGCGGGATCGGTGGCGTCGAATCGTGCTGGGAGCCTAGAGGACCTCGGGTCAGGCGCGATCGCGTTCCACGGCAGGACAACGCGCACGCGGTCCACGCCAAGCTTCTTCAGGGTGTCCAGCGTCCCGGAAGGATCGACTTCCAATTGCGGGACGGCCTGAAAGATCGACTGCAGGCTGTGCCTCCGACTGGGGGGCAGGTGCAGATGCGCCGAGACGCGCTGGGAACCGCACCCGGTGACGAGCAGCACGCTGAGAAGCGCCACAAGAGCCGGACCGACCCGCAGCGCGGGCAAGGGGATTGAGCGGCGCACGCGCGCAGGATAACCGCCCACGGCATGCGCCTCGGCCGGGCCTGCCGGTCCGCCCCTCAGCCGGCATGGAAGCTGCCATGCCGGAATCTCCGAGCTCGAGACCGGCAGCTTGCGCTCGTCATCGGCCGAACGGACACGCTGACCTCGAGCTCCATCAGCTCGTGCACGACCTGCAGCCGACACCGACGCTCAACGCGAGCAGCCCTTCCCGAGCGGCGCCTACCAGCTCACCGAGCGCTTCCTGAATCTCCCGTAGAAGTCACTGGCACTGGGGAGGGTTCCCAGTTCGTTTGGGCGCCGTTCCGGGGCCCCGTGGCTCACAGCGCCGCAGCCGCTCACGGAGTTGCACTGGTGACGGTGACCGGCGCGTCTCGGCTGAGGATGGTCTGCCCGGATGGGTAGCGCCAGGCGAGCCGCACCGTGCCGCTGGCCGGGAACTTCACCCGCACATCGAAGTAGCCTCGGGGCGAGGTGATCGGGACCGTCGCGATCGTCGTGAACGGCCCTGCCGAGCCCCGCTCAAATTCGATCCGGACGCTCTGGCGGCCCGCCACCGTCGGCGCCGGCCGTAAGCAGCCCCAGACCTCCAGCGGGTGGCCGGGAGCCGCAGTGCTCCCGGGAAGGTAGAGCGGCATTCGATATGCGCCGTAGGTGGCCTTCTGCCCGCCGGTGTCCGTGAGCAGACCGGTGGCGAACCCGCCCGCGGTCGGGGCCGGGTCATACAGGAGGTACTGCATGGTCGTGGCCAGGCGCGGATTGCGCCAGGTGAGATACTCGGCCCAGTTGATGTAGTCGGCTGCCTGCGCTGGCGAGAGGAAATGACGGCCGTAGTGCAGCGTGTCGTTGGGAGGGTCGGTGATGTAGCCGAACTCCGTGTTGTAGATCTGCAGGCGCGTGCGCGAGCCATAGGCCTGCTGCAGGCGATCCAGCGTAGTGGCGAGCCGCGGGAGCTGGGCGAGCTCCGCGTAGTCGCGATCCTCGGAGTCAACCCGATCCGGCGGCAGGTCGAACGGGTAGGGATGGATGCCGAAGCCGCTGGCGCTGAACAGCGCCGGATGGTCAGAGCGGAATCGCTGCGAACCGGAGGCGCTCGTCGGACAGCCGAGCGCCGCCGCAGTGGTGCCGCTCAGGGCCCGGTAATCGGATCCCAGGCAGTACAGCGTGCGCAGGAACTGCAACGGCTTGGTGGTGGAGAAGTAGCCCGGCAGTCCCTGCGGAAAGCGATGGCTTGCCGGGCCCTTGAAGCCACGCGGCGAGAGGCTGCCAATGACGATCGTGTCGTCACCGTGGCCGGTCGATCCCAACGCCTCCCAACCGGCGTCGAGCAGGCTGCGGTAGAGCTTAGGAGAGGTGGAGACGGTGGAGCCCGACGTCGCCTGGGGAGCCAGGTCCCCGCCGAAGTTCGGCTCGTTCCAGATCTCCCAGAAGCTCACCCGTGGCAGCGGCGCGCACGACGGGCAGGGGCGATAGCGGCCGCTGTAGCGCTTGGCGACAGCATGCACGAATTGGCCGTATTCGGCCGCCGAGGGCTCCCAGTACAACCGGCTCGGTCCGGGCGGGGCGCCGGCGCCCGTCGCCCACAGCGGCGCGCCGCCCGCGAGCAGGAAGTCGACGGGGATGTGTTCGCGGTGGGCGTCGGTGACAATCGCGTCGAAGGGGCCCCACGCTGTCCCGTAGGCGGCTGGGTCAGCCGCGTCGAAGCCAGGGGGACGCGTCGCCGAACTGGGGTCGGGAGCAACGAGCTGCCACTGCATCTGCATGCGCACCACGCCAACCCCGAGGCTGCGCAGCGTCGCCAGTGTTCCGGCGGGGTCGATGAGCATGCGCGCGGGCTCTTGGAACATGGCCACAGGCCCAGTCAACCTGGCCACAGGCCCAGCCAACCAATGCGCCGGCGACGGGCTGCTGGCGTCGCCGCAGCCGGAGAGCCCGATGGCCACGATAACTGCGGCGACGGCGAGCAGAAGCGCGAACCGTGCTCTGAGCATCGACTGCCGGGTGCTGCCGTCGGGCACGAGCGCCGCCGCGTGGGCTAGCGAATCGTGACGCCGACGTTGCGGCTGTAGATCGTCTGACCGGACGGATAGCGCCAGGCGAGCCGCGCGGTCCCGCTCGCCGGGAACCGGATCCGTACATCGAAGTAGCCGCGTGGCGAGCTGATGGCGACCGTCTTGATCGGATTGAACGCGCCGCGGGAGCCGCGCCGGAACTCGACCTGGACGCGCTGGCGCCCCGGCGCGGTGTGCGCCGGCCGTACGCAGCCCCACACCTCGAGTGTGCGGTTGCGCGTGGTGGAGGTGGAGGGCAGGAACAGCGGCATCCGGTAAGCGTAGTAATCGGCCTTCGGGCGGCGGTTGTAGAAGACAAGCCCGGCGGCAAAGCCGCCGTAGCCGAAGGTGCCTTGCCCGACGGTCGGGTTCGCGTCATAGAGCAGGTATTGCATCGAGGTGGCGATGCGCGGGTTCTTCCACGACAGGTACTCGCTCCAGTTGATGTAGTGCGCGGCGGTGTTGGGCGAGACGAAGTGATGGCTCTTGTTGGGCGGGTTGGTCTCGTACCCGTACTCCGTGTTGTAGATCAGCAGGCGCCTGCCCGACCCATAGGTCTTCTGAAGACGATCGAGTGCCGTCTCGAGCCGGGGGATCTCGTTGAACTCGACGTAATCGGGATCCTTGGAGTCGGCCTTGTTGGGGGATAGGTTGAACGGATATGGGTGGATGCCGAAGCCGTCGGCGTTGAACAATGCCGGATTCTGGGTGCGGAACCGCCGCGAGGCGCTGGCCGTGGTCGGGCAGCCGACCTTCGACGCGGCGCTGCCGCGCAGCTCACGGTAGTTGGAGCCGACGCAGTAGAGGGTCCGGACGAACTGCAAGGGCTTCGTCGTCGACAGATCACTGGGCAGCCCCTGTGGGAAGCGTGAGCTGGGCTTGGCATTGAAGCCGCGTGGCGACAGGCTGCCCACGACGACGGTGTCGTGACCGTGCCCGGTGCGCTGGAGCGCGCTCCAGCCGGCGTGCAGCAGTGATCGGTAGAGGGCCGGCGAAGTCGACACAGTGGACCTGTGGGTCGCCTGCGGGGCGAGCGAGGGACCCCAGTTGGGCTCGTTCCAGAGCTCCCACATGTTGACCGTCGGAAGCGGTGACGCGGCTCCGGCAGGCACGTAATGACCGCTGTAGCGGGTGGACAGGGCCTGGACGAGGCTGCCGTACTCCTTCGCCGACGGCCTCCACTGGTAGTAAGGACCACCCGCGGGCTGACCGGAACCGGTCGCCCACAGCGGGGCGCCCCCTCCCACCAGCAGGAGCACCTGGATGCCATCGGCACGAGCGTCCCGGATGATCGCGTCGTACGGGCTCCAGGCGGCGGCCGGGTAGGCGGCCGGATCGGCGGCGTGGAAGCCGGCGGGCCGCTTGAAAGAGGTCGGATCGGGAGCGAGCTCGTTCCAGTGCAGGTAGAAGCGGATCGTGCCGACGCCGAGGCTGTGCAAGGTGGCCATGGTGGCGCTGGGATCGTTCATCAGCCCCTGATCCTCCTCGAACAGAGCGATCTGGCTACGCGAGGCATTGGCCATCGCCGGCGCCAGCATCAGCCCTGAGCAGAGGATCAGAAAGAGGGCCGAAGCGACTGCGGCCAGCGTGGATCGATGGATCTGGTTCAAGAAACTCATCCTCTCTGAACAACGTGTGTGGGCGAGAGTTGCGGAGCCGGTCGAGCGCTCGCAGGACGGACGCAAGCGCTCCGAGGGCACTCTAGCGAATCACGATCGAAGCTTTGCGGCTGTGGATCTGCTGGGCGGGCGGTCGTTGGCGGCGCCTACGACCACCCCTGCTCGAGCCGGCTGATGGGATCAGCCGGATCGGCGCCGAGGACCTGCGCGAGCGCCTGCACCAGACGGCGCTGAGGATCGAACGCCGCGCCGCCCCCCATCACGCCGATCCGCCACACGCGGCCCGCGAGCGGACCGACGCCGCCGGAGATCTCGATCCCATGCTCCAGGAGTAGGGATCGCCGCGCGGCGGCCTCGTCTACGCCGTCGGGCACGATCACCGCGAGCAACGAGCTCAGTGCCTCTTGCGCCGGGGCGAGCCGCTCCAGTCCGAGGGCCGCGAGCGCGCGTCGCAGCGCCTCGTGCGCGCGACGGTGACGCTCCCAGCGCGCATCGAGTCCCTCCTCCAGCACGATCCGCAGCGACTCCCGTAAGGCGTAGACCATGTTGATCGGCGCGGTGTGGTGGTAGGCCCGCGGCAGGGCCCCGGCGGCGTCCTCGCGCCAGTAGGTGAGGATCGCTCGCAGGTCGAAGTACCACGACCGGCAGGCCCCCGTCCTCGCATTCAGGCGCTCGAGCGCGCGGGGCCCAACTGTGAAGGGTGCCAATCCGGGCGGGCAGTTGAGACATTTCTGGGTGCCGCTGAAGGCGACGTCGATCCCCATTCTGTCGATCTCGATCCGGTGCCCAGCCAGCGAGGTCACGCAGTCTACGAGCAGCAGCGCGTCGTGCTCGCGGCATGCCTCGGCGAGCCCGTCGAGCGGCTGGCAGACGCCTGTCGACGTCTCGCCGTGGACGACGAACAGCGCGGCGGCGCCGTCATCTAGCGCGGCCGTCAGGCGCTCTGGCTCGATCGCCCTGCCCCATGGCGCCTCCACGCGCGCCACCACGGCCCCATTGCGCGTCAGCTCGTCGGCCATCCGCTCTCCGAATAGGCCGTTGACGCCGCACACGACGCGCTCCCCAGGCACGACGAAGTTGACGACCATCGTCTCCATCCCCGCGCTGCCAGTCCCCGAGACGGCGAGCGTCACGCGGTTGCCGGTCACCATCACCCGGCGCAAGCGTTCTATCGTGTCATCCATCAGCGCGCCAAAAGCCGGATCGAGATGCCCGATCGTCGGTTGCGCGAGCGCCGCGAGCACGGATTCGGGCACGGGACTGGGGCCCGCCCCGAGCAGCAGTCGATCAGGGGGCGCGAGTTCGTCGGTCACGTGTAGCTCCTGGTGGCGCGGGGGCAGGGCGCGTATGCGGCGCAGGGCAAGCGGTGCGGCGTGGGGAGCACGGCGCGGCGCGCACGTTAATAGATCGTGGCGGTCGCCCGCGGCACGAGCTCCTCCAGCGTGGCGGTCGCCCGCGGCACGAGCTCCTCCAGCGTGGCGGTCGCCCACAGCGCCCTGATTCGGCAGACTGATCAGTCGCGATGCCTGCCACCACCGCCGAGATGCCTCCGCTGATCCGGCGCCTCGGAGCCGGGGTGCGAGACGTGATGGAGCTCCGAGCGCTGCCGGCGCCCGTTGCCCGCTTCCAGTGGCGAGCGCGACGCCTCGCGCGGCACCTGGACGATCGCTTCAGCCTCGCGTCGGCGACGCGCCCGGCCGACCTCGCGGTGCTGCTAGAGCTTGCCGATGGGCGCCGGCGGGTCGCCGAGCTCGGAACCGCCACAGCCTGGACCGCGATCAGCCTCGCGCTGGCCGATCCGCTCCGCCTCCTGACCACGTACGACCCGGTCACGCAGCCCCTGCGGGAGCGCTACCTGGCGCTCGCCCAGCCGCGCGCGCGCAGGCAGATCGAGCTCGTCGGGGGGCCCGGATTGGCCGGACCACGAGATCGCGATCCGATCGAGCTCCTCTACATCGACAGCTCGCACGAGCGCGAGCAGACGATCGCAGAGCTGCATGCATGGCGCCCGGCCCTGGCGCCGGGCGCGCTCGTGATCTTCGACGACTACGTCCACCCCGCCTTCCCCGGCGTGCGGGAGGCGATAGCGGAGCTCGGGCTCGAGGGTGAGTTGCGCGGCACGCTGTTCGTGCACAGGCCGTCCGCGTCGTAAGGGCGCCCGTCAGCCCCGGGAGCCTCCCGGAGCCGAGCTTCAGCCTCCCGGGACGACCTGAACAGGTAGAGCCGCCTTCGACTCAACAGCCGCATCGGCGCTCAGGCCGGTCCCGCACCGCGCAGCGTGTGCTTGGCGCGCAGGAGCTGGCGTTCGACCGTGCGCGTCGTGCAGCCGGTGTACTGGGCCATCTCGACGTAGCTCAGGCCGAGGCCGTGTAGCCACAGCAGCCGCTGCTGGCGCTCGGGCAGGGTGCGAATCCCGTCGAGCTGCTGTCTGTGCTCGAGCAGCACGTCGGGACCCGGCGAGCACGCGGGCACCGTGGACTCGCCCGCATGCTCGACAACGGCGTCGAGCGAGAGCTCGCGGTCCTCGCGGCGAATCAGCTTGAAAGCCTCATGGACGGCGGTCTTGGCCAACCAGGACAGTGCCTTCTCAGCCTCCACGCGGTCGCCGTGGTAGACGAGACGGGTCCACGCAAACTGGCATGCGTCTTCGATCACCGGGTCTGACGCCCGAACGTCCAGGCGCACGATCTGCTCCAGGCGCCGCGCCAGCGCCGTGTAGAGCTCGCCGACGTCCGTGGTGCGAACCCCGCGCTCGCCAGCCCCGGTGCTGCGAACCCCGCGCTCGCCAGCGTCCGGGCCGCGGACGCTGCGCGCGGCGACGCTGGACCGCACCTCTCGGCGCTCAGCTCGGGCATGATGAGGATGATCCAGAATAGTCATATTGAAGCTAAGTGAGACTAATTTGCTACGAATTAGACTAGCAGATCTAATCTGAGCTTGCTATGGTCAAAAAGCATTCAATTTGGCTCACTTCATCTCAGGAGGTATCGATGCATATAAGCGCGGCAGTGAGCGCCCACCCCAATCTCACCGGCTTGCCCGGAAGCAACATCCTGCAGCAGCTCGTCAATGGCGCCGAAGCGTGGGCTCTGGCGATCGCGCTGCTTGGCGCATTCATCGGTGCGGCGATGTGGGCGGTGGCGTCGCACACCCATAGCCATCAATACGCCGCGCGCGGACGTATGGCGGCACTGATCTCAGGAGCCTCCGCCTTGATCGTGGGCTCGGCGCCGGGGATCGTGAACTTCTTCCAGCACCTCGGGACGACCGCCAAGTGAGCACCATCCAACGTACTGGAGAACACGCCAAGTGGCCACCATCCAACGCACCCGAGAGCACCGCAAAGCGATGAGCACCCGTCGCACACGATCCATCCTGCTCGTGCTCGCAACGACCACGGCGATGGTGGCGCTCGCGGCTCATCCGGCGCCCGCGTCGGCCTTCAACCCGTTGAAGCCGGTCTGCGGCCTCCTCGGCGGCATTCCGGGAAAAATCTGCACCGTCGTGTCGAAGCCCGGCAGGGTGGTGCATGCCGGCAAGAAGCTTGTAACCGGGCACCCCGGCGCCGCGCTCAAGGCACTCGCCGGCGGCACCAGCTCCGGCGCCTCCACCGCCCTCGGTCTCGCCGCGATCGTGACCTGGGTCGTCGGCGGCGCCAAGTTCGCCTTGCAGGAGACGGCAAGCGTACTCGGCGAGACGACCAGCCCTCAGCTAGGGACTACCTGGTTCTCGTCGGCCTACTGGCGAATCGCCGAGATCGCCGCCCTGCTGACGCTGCCATTCCTGTTCGCCGCTGCGATCCAGGCGATGCTGCGCTCAGACCTGCACTTGCTCCTGCGCGCCGCGCTTGGCTATCTGCCCCTCTCGCTCCTGGCGGTGAGCGTGGCAGCACCGCTGACGATGCTCCTGCTGGCGGCCTCAGACCAGCTCTCCGCGCTCGTCTCCTCGGCTGCCGGGCACGCGGGCTCCCACTTCCTCGGGCATGCCGGCCTGGCCGCCGGCATCCTCAGCCTCGTCGACCGCTCGCCCTTCATCGCCTTCCTGGTGGGTCTGTTCACCGCGGCCGGGACGATCGTGCTGTGGCTGGAGCTCGCCATGCGCGAAGCCGCCGTGTACGTGGTAGTGCTGATGCTCCCGCTCGCGTTCGCAGCGCTCGTTTGGCCTGCACGGCGTGTCTGGGCTGTGCGCGCGGTCGAGTTGCTGGTGGCGCTGATCCTTTCGAAGTTCGCGATCGTAGCCGTGCTGACACTCGGCGGGGCAGCCCTGGATCAGGGGGGCGGCAAGGGCGTCGCCGGCATGGTGGCGGGCTTCGTCCTGGTGCTGATGGGCGCTTTCGCACCTTGGGCGCTGTTGCGCCTGCTGCCGCTCTCAGAGCTCGCGAGCGGAGCCGCGGGATCGCTGCGAGGCGAGGCTCGGGCGGCTCTGACACCGGCGTGGGAGACAACGAAGGGGAGGGGCAGCGCCGCGACCGGCTTGGCCGAGTCCATCGCAGCCAGGATGCGACCCCAGGCTGCCGAGACCGAGGCTTCGGATCCCGCCGGCGAAGGGGCTCCGAGTGCCGCATCCTCGGCCGCGCGGCGGCTCACCGCAGCCGGCGCGCCCTCGGCCGCCGGCTCGCGGGGCGCGGGCGGCGCGAGCACCGATCGGAACGCCGGCCCCGAAGCGGACGCGGGCAGGGTCGATGCACGCATACCTGATCGGGATCAGACTGGGAGCACCGATCCGATGCCCGAGGCTGTGACCCCCGGCACCGCCGCCGCGGGCGCCAGTGCACCCGGCAGCGACAGCGCGGGCGCTAACGGCGCCGCCGCGGGCTCCGACGCCGCCGCCTGGACACCCGCCAGCGTCGCCGCGGGCGCTGGATCCCGCGCCGGGGATGGTGACCCCGCCGGCGCAGCGGTCGATGCCCAGCCCGCCACTGGGGGCGGCGCGCGCGAGCGCCTCCCGGGCCTGGGACCGATGTGGCAGGCGGAGAACGGGTCCTGGCGGACGTTGACGCTCGGTCCCGAAGGCAGGCCGCGAAAGCAACTCTGGCCTGCGGAGGATGGCGAGGACTCCGCTCAGAGCGCGCGCGCCACCGGAGACGACCACGATCCGCTGCCGCGCGAGCAAGACCCCGAGCAGGGCCGGCTATGAGCGCTCCGCGCCTCACCTACCGCTTTGGCCCCCTCGAGCGCCGGGGCATCCTCGGCCCGGTGCGGGCGGGTCAAGCGGTGACGCTCGTCGCCGGCGCGCTGCTCGCGATCGCGACGCTCGACCAGGCTCCGAGCGCCACGGGAGCACTCGTCGCGGTGCTGGCGTTCGGCACCGGCGTCGCGCTGGCGATCGCGCCGCTACACGGCCGTACAGCGCAGGAATGGGCGCCGATCGTCGCGTCGTTTGCGCTGCGCCACATGCGAGGCGCCGGCCGCTTTCGCTCCACCGCGCCCGCGACGGGAATGGTTGCTTGGGGGCACGGTCGCCAGGCAGCCGTCGAGATCGCGCCCGTGGCACCCGTCGCTCCCGCGGCGCTGCGCGGAGTACGGATCATCGAGGTCGCGTACCGGGACCGTGCGATCGGCGCCCTGTCCGAGCGCTCGGGGCGGAGGCTGACAGCGGTGCTGGCGTGTCGCGTGGTCGCCTTCTCGCTCCTGGACGCCGAAGCCCAGGAGCGCCGGCTGGCGCGCTGGGGCCAGGTGCTGTCTGGCGCGGCGAACACACCGGTCAGGCGGATCCAGTGGATCGAGCGCACAGCACCCGCACAGGGCGACGAGCTGGCCCGCTGGGTCCATGCCGAACGTGATCCCGCCGTGCCGCTGCGGGGCACGGCGATGATCGAGTCCTACCTGGAGCTGATCGGGACGACCTCCAAGGTCACGCAGGAGCACGAGATCCTGGTCGCGCTCCAGGTCGACGCCGCAGGAGTGCGCCAGCGGGGCCCCGATGCGGTACTGCAGGCGTTGACCGAGCAGACAGAGCGGGTCGCGCAGGGTCTCGAGGCCGCTGAGGTGAAGGTTCTCGGGGCGCTCAGCTCAGGCCAGATCGCGCGGGTGCTGCGGACCGCGTTCGATCCCTACGCCCGCGCCGAGCTCGCCGCGCTGGAGAGCGCCGATCCCAGCCGTGAGGGCCTGGCGGAGGCAAACGCCTGGCCGCTCGGGGCCAACGAGGCATGGGAGCACTACCGCAGCGACGGGGCGGCCCATACGACGTACTGGATCGGCGGATGGCCGCGGATCGACGTCTCGCCGATGTTCATGGACGCGCTGCTGGGCCGCTCGAGCGTCGTGCGGACCGTGGCTGTCACCTTCGAGCCGATCCCTCCGGAGCGCTCCACCCGGGAAGTGGAGGCGGCGATCACGAGCGATCGGGCCGACCGCGACCTGCGCCACCGCTTCGGGCAGTCGGAGACTGCACGCCAGCGTCAGGCACAGGAGGCGACGATGGACCGGGAGAGCGAGCTCGCGGCCGGACACAGCGAGGTTCGGCTGGCTGGCTTCGTAACCGTGTCGGGTAGGGATCACGACGACCTGCGCCGGGCCAGCTCCGAGGTGCTGGAGCACTCCGCACGCGCACGGCTGGAGCTTCACCGCATGTACGGCCAGCAGGCCGACGCCTTCACCTTCACCTTGCCACTGTGCCGAGGGCTCAGTTGAGCCCGACCGCGTCCTCGAGGTCGCGATGAGCCTCCGCGCCGCGCAGCGCCCCGGCCACAGGTGCACGACTCGGCACGCCCAGGCCATCTACCCGTTCATGACCGCGGGAGGCCTGGGCGGCCGCGGCGTGTTCATCGGGCGGGACTCCAGCGGTGGAGCTTTCTGTTATGACCCGTGGGTCCTGTACGGCGATGGTGCGCTCGACGACCCGAACGCGATCGTACTCGGCAAGCTCGGGCAGGGAAAGAGCTCGCTTGTCAAGACGCTGCTGTGGCGAATGCTCCTGTTCGGCCGCCGAGCGTTCGTGCTCGACATCAAGCGCGAGTATGGCTCGCTCTGCGAGGCGGTTGGCGTGAAGCCGATCTCGCTGCAGCCAGGCGGCGGCGTCCGGCTCAATCCGCTCGCGTCGCGGCCCGAGGAGCACGCACAGCTAGAGCTGCTACGCGCGGTCACGGCGACCGCGATCGGGGGCCCGGTGACGCAGATCGAGGCGGCCGCTCTGCGCGAGGCGCTCCACGCGGTCCGCGCGAGCGGGATCGACGAGCCGACTCTGCCAGACATCGCCAAGGTGCTCTTCTCCCCGCTCACCGAGATGGCAGAGCGGCTGCGAACCACGCCTGAGCGCCTGGTCACCGACGCACGGCGCGCCGCACTCGCGCTCCAGGACCTCTGCGAGGGGCCGCTGCGCGGGATGTTCGACGGACCGACCACCCCCGGACTGGATCTCGACGCCAAGCTGCTCGTGCTCGACCTCCACGCGGTCCGGGACTCGCCCGCTGTTGGCATCCTGATGGCTTGCGCGACCGCTTGGATGAGTGCCCTGCTGGCCCGCATGGCCGAGCGCCCGGGGCGCGAGCGGCTCATCAACGTCGCCGACGAATCGTGGAAGATCGTCCAGCATCCAGGGCTCGGCGAATGGTTTCAGTCGAACTTCAAGCTCGCCCGCCAGTTCGGCGTGATGAACCTCGTGGTGCTCCACAAGCTCGCCGACCTCCAGGCCGTGGGCGATGCGGGCTCCCGCGCGGCTCGGATCGCGGAAGGGCTGGTTGCGGACGCCTCGACACGGATCATCTACCACCAGGACGAGAGTCAGGTACCGCTCACGCGGGCGCTGCTCGGTCTCTCCGAGAGCGAAGCCGAGCTGCTCTCGCTGCTCGGAGCTGGACAGGCGCTCTGGCGCGTGGGTTCGCGCTCGTTCGTCGTCCAGCACTACCGCTCGCGCCTGGAGGCGGAGCTGACCGACACCGATACCGGGATGCAGGTCACCAGTAGCGGGCGGGCCCGCGGATGAGCGAGAACCGCACCCGCGGCGGACCGGTCCTCGGATGAGCGAGAACCGCGCCAGCGGTGCCTCGGACACCGCGGTCCTGGTCGCGGTCGGGACGGCGATCGCCCTCGGGGCCGTGCTGTGGCTGTGGGGCGGGATCGCGGGGGTGGCGTTCGGGAACGGCTGGGCCGGCCCGCGGGCCGGCCAATTGCCGGGTGTGCTGATCGCACTGCCGGGTCATTTATCAAATCCCGCCGGGGCGTGGCCCGCAAGCGAGCGCTCGAGGCTGCCCGGACCGGCCGGGTTCTACGCCGCGCTCCTGGTCCCCGGAGGCGCGGCGCTGATGCTGGGCGTGCTCGCGGCGCGCAGGAGCGGCGCCGGTCTGCGGCGGTTTGCACGCGGCGGCGCCAAGTGGGCCTCCGCGGCCGATCTGAAGGTGCTGAGAGAGCGCGCCGGACACGCCCGCGCCGGGCGCAGCGGTGCCGGGCATGCCCGCGCCGGGCGCTTGGTGCTGGGTCGCCACAACCGGCACCTGCTGCGTGCCGAGCATCGTCACGCGCTGGTCGCGTTCGGGCCGCCCCAGTCCGGGAAGTCCGCGGGGCTCGCTGTCCCGGCGCTGCTCGAATGGGATGGCCCCGCCGTAGCCTCCTCGATCAAGACCGACCTGCTGAGCGCTACGCTGGCGCGAAGGCGCGCGCTCGGCCGCGCGTTCATCTTCGACCCGTTCGAGCTCGCGGGCACGCCTTCGCACACCTGGTCCCCCCTCCACGGCGCGTGCACCTGGGACGGCGCGCTCGAGGTCGCGTGGCGGATGGCGGCGGCGGGCGAGCTCGACCAGCGCGGCGTCGAGGGCGGGGACTTCTGGGCGGTCGCCGCCGAGCAGCGGCTAGCGCCCCTGCTGTACGCGGCGGCGGGGAGCGGCGCGCAGATCGACACCGTCGTGCGCTGGACCTACGGACAGGGCTCGCGCGAGCTCCACGACGCGCTCGCGCGGCGGACCGAGATGGCGGGGGACGAAGCCGAGCTCGCCGGCGCGCACGCAGCCTATGACGCCGTACGGGCATTCGAGACGCAGGCTGACCGCACGCGATCCTCGATCGAGGGGACCGCGCAGGCGCTCCTGCGGGCCTACCGTTTCGCGCGGGTGGCCCACTCCGCGCGTTCGTGCGAGATCACAGCCGACCGGCTGCTCGACGAGACGGCGACCCTGTACCTGATCGGCGACGCAAAGGCGTCGAAGCTGCTGCGCCCGATCTTTCTCGCGCTGCTCGGTGAGGTCGTGGACCGTGCGTACGAGCGTGCCACCCTCGCCGGCGGCCAGCTCGCGCTGCCGCTGCTGCTGTGCCTGGACGAGGCCGGCAACGTCGCGCCGCTCCCCAACCTCGCGGAGATCGCATCGACGGCACCCAGCCACAACATTCAGCTCGTCTCGATCTTCCACGACCTCGCTCAGGCGCGCACGCGCTACGGACAGCAGGCCGAGACGCTGGTCAACAGCCACCGCGCGCGCATGCTGCTCCCGGGCGTCGCCGACCTCGAGACGCTGCGCTACTTCTCCGGCCTCGCGGGCGAGGAAGAGGCCAAGGACCTCACCCGCACCACTGGTGCCGGCGGGACGAGTCGCTCCAGCGCCCGGCGCCGGCGCCCGCTGGTGGCCCCGGAGGCGCTGCGCCAGCTCCCGGACGGCCACGCGCTGCTGCTCTACGGGCGCATCCCGCCGGCCGAAGTGCGTCTGCGAATGTGGTTTGCGGATCGGCGGCTGCAAAGGCTGGCGAGGGCATGAGCTTCAACGAGCCCGGCGACGGGCACTGGGAGGAGCCGGGCGGGGACTGGGAGGAGCCGGAGGGGCGTCGCTGGCCGCTTGATTGGCGTGGCCTCTATCCGCGCGAGCGCTGGCTGTGGTTCGAGCAGCTCTGGAGCGAGGCCTGCATGCTCACTCAGCGCTACCGGATCTCGATCCGGTCGGGCTGGTGGGAGGATCAGGTCCAGGTGGAGGCGCTGGCCGCGCTCGCGGCGTGGGTGGCGCGCTATGACTCGGGGGAGTGGGACGATCCGCCCGGCAAGCTGTCCCTGCTCTACGACCTGGAGCGAGTCGCCGCGCTGCTCAGGGACGGCAACGAGCCGTTCTACCCCGATCGCGACCGGGTCGCGTTCGCGCGGCACCTGATCGACATCGGCTGTCAGCCGCCGCCGGGGCGATGAGCGCGAATCGCAGTCGAGCCCGATGTAGGCGGGAAGCTGGAGATCGGTCAGCTAGTGAGCTCAGGTCTGGGTGGAGACGGGGCGAGGGGAAGGTCGAGCACGATCTTGGTTCCGCCTCCGGGGTTGTCGTGGCCGTGGACGGCGCCTTCGTGATCGGCGACGATGGCGAGGCCGAGGCCGGCTCCGCCGGTGGCGCGGGAGCGGGCCGGATCCCCGCGGTAAAATCGTTCGAAGACCTTCTGTCGCTCCGCGCTTGGGATACCAGGTCCCTGGTCGGCGACGCTCAGCTCGACGCGCGTGTTGGTCTTGGTCACGCGGAGCGCGATCTCGGTGTGCTCGGGGGTGTATTTCTGGGCATTTTCCAAGGGTTGATGAGAGGTGTCAACCGTCTCGGTGCCGTTCTCGGTCCGCAAGCTCAGCTTGGAACCGTTGATCGCGGTGATCGTCCCGCCGTTTCCTTTGTGACCGCCGTGACCGCCGCGGCCGCCAGGACTTCCTGGTCCGCCGCGTCCGCCCTTGGGGCCACCGGGCCCGACCTGGGGGCCGTAGAGGCCCAAGGGAGAGGGAGCGGCGGAGCTTGGTGGGCCAATATGGGTCAGGTGATTTGGTTTTGGTATTCATGGCCGGCAACTTACGAAGTGCAGGTGAGAGCACCCCGGCGATCGGATGAGAGCCTTCTGAGAGAACCGCAGACTGGGCCGCGTCGCGCTCGACGCGCGCGTGCGCGATCATGCACCTGACCAACCGCCCACTACCGCACACCCAGCACGTACATCCGACAAGGAGCCGAGATGGCCCTCACCCGGCAGCAGGCGCGTGAAGCGCGCAACCGTCCAGTCCCAGCCCCGACCTCCCATTCCGATCCGGGCATCGAGATGCCCATCGACCGGCTGGCGCAGAACGGGCTGGGCAGTGACGCGGCCTACGAGCTGATCTCGAGCGAGCTGCTGCTCGACGGGGCGGCGCGGCTCAACCTCGCGACCTTCGTGACGACCTGGATGCCTTCGACTGCCGCACGGCTGATGTCAGAGACCGCCGAGAAGAACATGATCGACAAGGACGAGTACCCGCAGACCGCCGAGATAGAGTCACGCTGCGTCAACATCCTCGCCGAGCTATGGAGCTCACCCGAGCACGACCACGCCACCGGCTGCTCGACCACCGGGTCCAGCGAGGCGGCGATGCTCGCCGGCCTCGCGCTGAAGTGGCGCTGGCGCGAGCGGATGCGAGTCGCCGGCAAGCCCACCGACCGCCCGAATATCGTGATGGGCGTCAACGTCCAGGTCTGCTGGGACAAGTTCTGCCGCTACTGGGACGTGGAGCCGCGACTGGTGCCAATGGAGGGCGAGCGCTACCACCTGAGCGCGCAGGAGGCGCTCGCCCGCTGCGACGAGAACACGATCGGGGTGGTGGCGATCCTCGGGTCGACCTTCGACGGCAGCTACGAGCCCGTGAAGGAGATCGCAAACGCGCTGGACCAGCTCGAGCGTGCCAGCGGCCTGAATGTCCCGATCCACGTCGACGCTGCCTCCGGGGGCTTCATCGCGCCGTTCATCCAACCGGAGCTCGAATGGGACTTCCGGATCGAGCGAGTGCAGTCGATCAACGCCTCGGGACACAAGTACGGCCTCGTCTTTCCAGGCGTCGGCTGGGCGGTCTGGCGCGAGAAGGAGGCGCTGCCCTCAGATCTGATCTTCGAGGTCAACTACCTCGGCGGCAACATGCCGACCTTCGCGCTGAACTTCTCGAGGCCGGGCAGCGAGGTGATCGCGCAGTACTACATGTTCACGACGCTCGGGCGGGAGGGCTACCGCAGGGTGCAGCAGGCGGCGCAGGACGTCGCCATGCACCTGTCGGGCGGGATCGCGCAGCTCGGCCCCTACCGCTTGCTCTCCGATGGCAGCGAGCTGCCCGTGTTCGCGTTCTCGTTGTCACCTGAGGTGAAGAACTACACGGTGTTCGACGTCTCCGACCGCCTGCGCCAGCGCGGCTGGCTCGTGCCTGCGTACACGTTCCCTGCCAACCGGACCGATCTGAGCGTGCTGCGGCTGGTGATCCGCGCCGGGATGAACCACGAGATGGCCGACCTGCTGCTCGGGCACCTGCGCGAGGTGACAGCGTTCCTGCAGTCGCTCGACGCGCCGCTCCCGAGCGAGGACATCCAGAAGCGAAAAGCCTTCGCTCACTGAGTGGAAGAGAGCCCCAGCCTCTGCGCAGCGTGGCAGTGCTCTGTGCTCGCAACTGCTCCCCCGCGTGGGCGCCCCGGCGAGGAGACCTCCCCTGAGCATTGGCTGTGGAGCCGGCGATCCTCGGGGTGAGCTCGACAGGACTCTCACGGCCACCGAGCGTCAGAGCTCGACAGTCGCGCTCTTCTGAGAGGCGACTGTCGCGTGGAGCGCGGATAACGACACGCACACGACAGTCGCCTCAGCGCTGTCCTCGACTGTCGAGTTATGGCGCGCGCAGGGTCCCCTGAGAAAAGCAACGCTCGGGTCGCGACGCGCTCGGGTTCTCCCCCCTATTTTCACCGGACCCGGGCAGCCGGCGAAGCCGGCGCGGGAAACTGAACGGAAAGCGCCCCGAGATCGCGTCACGAGCGAGGTATGCCGCGCCGCGTCAGCTAAGGGCTCAAGAATAAATTAGTGAGCTGTGGCAGGATGTTGGGTGGTGGTGGCGTATCGCGAGGGCATGATCGATGAATCGAAGATTGCTGAGCGTTATCTTGGGTTGGGGCCGGAGTTGAACGAGCGTCAGCGGCG
>JAABUZ0100001530.1_pt1 | contig 43400 bp, 46 predicted proteins | sample 5562091 | NCBI WGS metagenome assembly JAABUZ01 (sample SAMN12813069, study PRJNA571459) | rock metagenome | isolation source: Antarctica rocks | place: Antarctica: Victoria Land, Linnaeus Terrace sud | collected 2015-12-21
AAAGACGAGGTCCGTTTCGTAAATAAGGTGTTCAATACCTTCGCCGTCGCCGCCTGATGGAAAAGAGCAGAGAGCTAAACTGCGACTAGACAAGCTAATGCAACAGAGCCAATTTCGTCCCGGACCCATTGTCGGCAAGATGATGAACCCTTATATGCGCAGTCGGCAGAGACTGGAAGAGGTTACCTACCCGACCGAATCTTTGAAGCCGGTTCTCGAACGAACGCTGGGAGTTCCGCTATTTCAGGAGCAACTGCTGCGCATGGCCATGATTGCCGCGAGCTTTCCGGGGCTGAGGCCGAAGAGCTGCGCAAGGCAGTCGGCATGCGCCGTACCAAGCAACGAACGGAGCAGCTCGTTATCAAACTGCGCGACGGTATGACGGAAAATGCTATCGAGGCCGAGACGCAGGACATGATCGTGCAAAGCATTCAGTCGTTCGCGCTGGACGGTATGACGGAGTCGCACGCGGCCAGCTTGCGCTGCTCGCGTATGCTTCGGCCTTCTTCAAGGTGAAGTATCTTGCGGCCTTCACCTATGCCATGCTCAACCAGTCGATGGGCTTCTATATGCCAGCCGTCTTGGTGAAGGACGCACAGCGGCACCACCTTCGCGTCCGAGCTATCAACGTGCAGTGTTCGGAGACGCAACGCACGATCGAAGCTCAAGTGGATGGCTCCCTGGCGGTTCGACTTGGCATGCGCTACGTGAAAGGTTTGCGGACCCAGACTGCAGACGCGATCACGCGCGAGCGCAAGCGGGTTGGACCGTTTCTCTCTGCAGAAGATCTGGCTCTTCGCGTGTCTCAGCTGAACCGCAAGGAGCTGCGTGAGTTGGCGCATGTGGGCGCGCTGAACTGGATTGACGGGGGGGTCGAACATCGACGGGACGCACTCTGGCAGGTAGAGCAGATTGGCCGTTCTGCGGGTACCTTGCTGAACGCAGCTGCGCATCCCGCTGCAGAGACGCCTTTGCTGCGGATGTCCACCGAGGATCGCTTGGTGGCGGACTATGCCGGCACCGGCCTCACCGTCGATCATCATCCGCTCTTTTACCGGCGCCGAGTTGCCCCGGCAAGGCATTCTCGCTGCAACCGACCTTGCGTTCGTGGCCAATGGAGCGCACATTGCTACAGCCGGCTGCGTGATTGCGCAGCAGCGTCCGGGAACGGCCATGGGGTGTATTTTTCTTTCGATGGAGGACGAAACCGGCACTGCCAACATCATAGTTCATCCCGAGTTATACGACTCCGACCGCGTGACCGTGACTCGATCGCAGTTTCTGCGGGTGACGGGTAGGCTGCAGAATCCGGATGGTGTTCTGCATGTTTGCGCCACGGCTATCGAGCCGTTACAGATGCAGCCGATGGCTTCGCTCACATGATTTCCACTAACCATGTCGCTTCAACCTTCCGCGCGGAGGTCGCACACGCGCGCACCTTTGGGGGAGTGCTGCCGCCCTACTTGCGCCGGTATGGTGCAGACATGGCAAACGCCTTGATCTTTCCGCCAGCCACTTTTGTAGAGCACGCCACACGACTTCGTACCCGCAAGCTTGAACAGGTTGCCGTCCAGGTTGAACAGGAGTTGCGGATTCGGCTGGTCCCGCTTGAAGAGCTCCCCAAATCAGCAAAGAGGGATCTCTCCACGGTTCTCAAGCACTTTCGCGGCAGACTGCGCTGAGCTTCGGTCCGGACTGGATTTCGGTTGCGAGCTCAGGCGTAGTATGACGCAGTGATGATCACACGAACCCTTGTTCTCGTTTTCCTGCTCGGTCTTCCGGGCGTCGCTCTCACACAAACCTTATCGGCTGCGGTGAGTTCGAGCGAGCAGAAGCTGCCAGTCGGCCTGCTTTCCCCTTTCCTTACCGAAAAGCTTCTGCCACCCTCGGTTCTCTATAAGGGTCAGCAGGCTCCGGTGCAGGGGCGCAACTCCGGAGCAATTCGGTATGCGGACGGCACTTTGGTAATTGCCTCGCTGGTCGACAGCTCCGGGTACTCAACCGGTATTCGAGAGAAGTATCAGTTCTTTTTGTATACGGAACGAAGCCTGAGCTTCGGCGAAAAGATTCTCGCTCCTGGATTCTATGGCGCCGGTTTTCTGGCAAACAACACACTTGTGATTACGGATGTGTCCGGTCGTGATCTGATTACCACACCAACTACAACGGATGCCGGATTCAAGCGACCACGGCCATTACAAATTCTTGCCTCGCCGGATGGCAGCGAGTTTCGATTATATCTTGGCCGCTCTTTTGTGGCGCTGCCTGCAGCCAAGTAGCGCGGTTTAGCGCTGGACGACGGCGTTACACCGCTTCAGCAGCTGTGAGCGAGGCGCCCTTTCGCTCACGTCCTCGTGCGGTTAGACCAGCAACGACGACGGCTACCAGGATCACGGTTCGCGAGAGCACGGGGCTTAGCCGGCCGCCAAACAAGCCAGCCGCCAGGGTTGCCTGTACCACCCCATTTTTGGAGGAGAGCAGATTCCCGAGCTGGTAGGCAAATCCAGGGAAGGTCGCTCGTACCGGCCCGGGTGAGAGCTCGTTCAAATGTGCGGGGATGACGCCCCAGGCGCCCTGCACCATGAACTGCATCAAAAATCCGCCGATGGCCAGCAGTGGGATCGAGCTCGATCCCGCCCACAATGGAACCATCGGGATCGCGAGCAAAGAGGCGACCACGATTGTGCGCCGGCGGCCCCAACGCTCTGAAAGCGTCCCGCAAACGATGCCTCCGGCGAGCGCGCCAAAGTTACCGATAACTGTGAGCAGGCCCACCATGGCTGGCTTCATGCCGTAGTCATGTTCGAGCAAGGTTGGATAGAGATCCTGGGTACCGTGACTGAAGGACGTAAAAGCCGTCATCAGGAGCGCCAAAAACAGCAGCGATGGGAGATACCGCCAGAGTGGAGATCGGCGAGATGTTGTGGGAGCGAGTGGCAATGGAGGCTGATTGGCGGCCTTGTGTTTAGCTTTTCGGGAGGCTAGCCAGGCCGGTGACTCTTCAACCTTGAACCGCAGATAGAAGGCTAGCAGAGCGGGAAGCGCACCCAGCATGAACAGCACACGCCACGGTGTCCACAGACCAATGCCGTGCAGATGGGGAAAAAGAAGGCCATAGAGCGCCGCGGCCAAGAGATTGCCGACGACATAGCCCTCCTGCAGGAGACCAGAGAAAAAGCCGCGGCGATCGGCGGGGAGGACTTCGAGCGCCAGCGCCGCGCCGACACCCCACTCTCCACCCATGGCGATGCCAAACAGAGCCCGGCAAAGCAGAAACAGCGGCAGACTCGGGGCAAAGGCACTGAGGAGCTCAAAGACTGAGAACGAGACGACGTTGATCATCAAGGTCGGTCGGCGGCCATATCGCTCTGCCATGAGACCGAACAGCAGAGCTCCGACCGGGCGCATAGCCAGCGTCCAGAAGATCGCCTCGGCCACCATGGGGAGCGTTGCGTGGAACTCTGCCGCAACCGAGCGCAGGCAAAGGGTGAGAAGGAAGAAGTCGAAGGCGTCGAGAGACCAGCCCAGAAAGCAGGCGGCGAAGGTGCTTCGTTGCATAGGGGTGAGCGGCACCCGAGGCAGTTTCTGTATAGCTTTGTCCACCCCACCCTTTCAGCTGCGATCGTTCCGGTTCAGCTACGGTCGTCCCAGGCACGTTCTCAACGGAGACGGCCTGCGCCGAAGCGCAGACTGCTACGTACAAGGCAACGTTCGAGCTAAGCCTTTGCTCCGGCGGCTTGAAGTCCATTCATACTGCCGGCGGTCACACCATCCTGTGCCTCGTTGTAGTTTTTGAGCAACTCATGGTGAAGACAGTAGAGCGCCAGTTCGAGTCGGTCGGAGACGCCTAGCTTGTCGTACACCTTGCGCAGGTAGTTCTTGATGACCTGCTCGGTGGTTCCGATCTGGTAAGCAATTTCCTTATTGCGCATGCCGCGGGTAATGCAGCTAATGATAGCGAGCTCCTTCTTCGAGAGCTTCGGCTGCACCTTGGGGTTGGTGAGTGCGGTGGCCTGGGCGCGATAGGCTTCGATCACCCAACTAATGGACTGGTTGTCGATCCAGGTCTCGCCATCGGCGATCTTGCGAACGCATTTGACGAGCAGGTCTGGCGAAATGGAGCGGGGCACCACCCCGCGAACGCCGCGTCGGTAGAGTTCCACAGTGTTAGCCTCGTCATTCTCGGTAATCTGGACGATGAGCTTGGCGTTGGGTGCCTGCCGGACCAGTTCCGGAATCGCATCTACCATGCCGGCGATGAGCTGGCCTTCGAGCAGAACAACGTCCGTGGGATACCGTGCGAGGGCTGCATAGAGGTTCTCAAGCGTTTCGACCTGCGCTATCACGCGCACATCATCTTCGACGGCGAAGATCTTTTTCATGCCCACGCGGTAAATTGCCTGAGAATCAGCAAGAATAATCCGGATCCCACCACCTGACCCGCCGTCCTGCTCCCGTTCCCCGCCCTGTGTAAACCCGTTAATAGGTGTTGGATTCATCCGTCTAAGCCTTCAGGTAGTACTCGTCGATAACTGCAGCGGCTTGTTCCCGATCCCCTTGCTTTTCATGCCGGACAACGCGTCCGCGGCAATGGATCTCTACGTCGTTGGTCGAACCCATAATCTCGGACGGCATGTCGATGGTGAATTCAATCACACGATCGACGTGTGGCAGACGATCTCCCACGAAAAGCAGACCGTTCGCGGAGATATCCTTTGTCGTGGCTTCGAACTCATCTTTGTCGGCGCGTAAATGGATGGCCAGCTTCACCGGAAAGCGTACCGACGCGCGCAAAGGATTTTCCCCTGATGCTTTCTTCCACTGGGTCAACTCTCTTCTCCGCGGTTCTGATTGTGATATGTCCATAGATGCCTTCCACAGGCTCAGCCGAGTGTAGCTCAGTTTGGCCAAGCAACATTTATTTTTTCGATGCATCTAAGTACCGTCGTGCTACAGGAATACGGCAGATCCACCGACCCAAGCCTTATTGCGATTATGGTCCACCCCCATCATCAACCCACGGCCAAGACGGACCATACTGATGACGGGCTGCATGAATCGTCCTGTTGGCCACACGAACATCAGGCGGACCTCGGCTTGAGTCGGCCCAAAGGGGTGTTGAAATGACGGGATGGAAGGCGACGCGCTCCTGCAGCAGGTATAGCTGGCGTTTCGCTTTCGGGATCGCCTGCAGCTCGACCAGGGTTGGTGCAAACTGGATTCCCTTGCCGGCGAACGAGAAGAGTGGCTTGAGAAGCATCTCTGGCAGATCGAGCGGAAATGTGGAAGGGTCATCCAGCCAGATATCCAGGAAAACTGCTCGCGGGACGGCAGGATGCCGGAGAAAGGGCAGGGAGAACTTGCGCGCGCGGAAGTACCAGTTGGGGTGTCCTGCCCACTCCACGTCGAGCTCCGATCGCGGGTCGAACCCTGGCTGCACGCCTTCCCGTTCCATCTCATCGGCGATGGCTCGATTGAGGATACGGCGAATGGGCGTCCATTGGCCGTCGCGCAGGTATTCGAGATGCCGGCCGGTCTGCCGCACTTTGGCGATGTCGACGGTGCGCACGCCGAGACGATCGTTGTAGACCTGGAAGTCGGCACGGGTCTTCTGCAGCTCCGGCGTAGCCTCGAGCAGGACCACCTCGGACGGATCGTGACCGGCGACGATAACGTCATCCAGCAGCTTCCAGTAGCTCTCGCGGTCGTGCCCCTTGAGATGCCATTGAGCCCTTATGCTTCGTTGTGCGCGGCTCCCAGAACATCCTGGAAGCCGAAGACCGACGGAAACGCCTGCATCTCTACAAGGCGAATCCGATCTGGCCATCCGGTTCGCGTACAAAACCGAAGTCTACGGTCATGAAGTGAGGCGGCTGCACGCCATCGGGCTCCGGGATGCGGAAGCGTTCCGGAATGACGTCGGTGCTGGCTTCTAGATATCCCGGTCTGTCGAGCAGTTGGCGGGTTAACTCCGTGCCGATCGCCGTCATCCCTGCAAGCAGGTTTTCTGGGAGGAAGACCGGCGTCTCCGCGATGCGAAAGCCGACTGGCGTTCGGATGGCAACGTCGACTGATCGCAGAGCCGCGCATACGCCTTGTCTGTGTAACGGGCGTTGAACTCTCGCCGAAGATCTTCGATCACGCGATCACCCTGCCTCTCACTACACAATCGCCTGCTCCGTCAGCCTTCGATCAGAAACTTCCGTTCCGCATGATGAGCTCTTCGCCTGCTGCATCGCCCAGCCAGATGTTGAAGCCGAGGCCAACGACATCGATGTGGGTCGACGACTTCCAGGGAGCTCCGGTGTGCGCGCCGTAAGGGTCGCCAAAGGCGATATGCACACCTGGAAATTTTTCGTCCTGCAGGATGTTACCGATCACCTGCTTGACGCCGATATTGGTGCCGATAGCGAATTCGCCCACGCGATCCGAGTTGGCGTCGGTGTGGGTGTAGGCCCAGAACTCGCGCTCGAGCACCTTATTACTTGACTTGGCGCGCGTGATGCGGTTGCCTTCGATGTAGATAGTCAGCGGCGTTTCGCGCAGGATACCGAAGCGCGCGCAGAGGAAGTCTCCTACAACCCCATCGACGACAAAGACACCATTGACCTCGGCCGGTGCGGTGAAGCACTCGCCACCTGGCAGATTTCCCCATTTTCGCGGCTGATGATGCCGGAAGTTTTGAACCAGCGGAAGTCCGGCGAGAGCTCCACATGGAGGTCGGTTTCCGGCTGCTGTGGTGGCTCGCACATAGGTCGCCTTACGGACTCGATCGAGCACAGCCTGACTGAGCCGATCGATCTCGGCGAAGTCCGCACACATGCCTCCGACCATGATCTCAGGCGTGATGTTGACCATATGCGCGTGCCGCATCTTGCGCCTGTTGACGACATCGGTCATCTGCATGCGGCTGCGCAGTTCGTTGGGCTGAACGGTGACTGCAAAGATGCTCACATCCGAGCTTCCATGTCGTCGAGCACAACGAAGGGCATCTCGAGGCACGGCCGCGAGGCAATCTCTTCGAGAACGAAGGCATTCCAGCGGCAGCCCACGTGGTCAAGCGCTACGGCCAGCGACGCCGCAATCTCCCGGCAACTCCGGTCGGCGATCAAGGTTACCTTTTCCTCGGGCTGCACCCGCAGGCACGTCACAACGGCATTTTCCGCACCGCGATCAAACGCCTTCGGGTACGGCAGATCTCTCAGGTCCGTCTTTTGCCTCACTGTTGCTTCGCTCATTGCTTCAGTCAATCCCTTTACATCTCCCTTATAGCTGCCGCTCAGATGCTGTCCGATGCGGAGGTAATGCAGTCGCCGTTATAAGCCTACCCGCGTCTCCCGTGCCATAGTCGCCCACATCCCGCAGACTTCCTGTTTCGCGGAAGACCTTCAACTGGGGGTCCGCTCCTGAGCCTTGTTCGAGCATCTGGCGGACATAGCCAATCTCCTGTTCGCTGCCGAGAGCTCGCATCTCGTCTCCGACAAAGTTCAGGTACTCGTCGATGAGCAATCGCAGCGGCACTTCTTCCTGCTTGCCGAAGTCGATCAGCTTGCCATCGAGCCCATACCGAACGGCGCGGAACTTGTTTTCCATCAGCAAGGCCCGTGAGTACTGCCGGTAGTCTACGTTGAGCGAGTGCAGCCGCCACAAGGTGGCCGCAGTTGCCTGGATCAAGGCCGCGATCGCGATCGACTCCTCCGCGCGCAAGGGGAATGTCGCAGATGCGCACCTCGATGGTGTTAAAGAACGGATGTGGCCGGATGTCCCACCAAATCTTCTTGGCGTTGTCAATGCAACCGGTTTTGATCAGCAGAGAGACGTAGCTCTCGAACTCCGAGTAGCTCGCAAAGGCATCCGGCAGATTGGTGCGGGGAAAGTTCTCGAAGACCTTGGCGCGATAACTTTTGTAGCCCGTCTCCATTCCTTGCCAGAAGGGTGAGTCCGTCGAGAGCGCGAGAATGTGGGGAAGGAAATAGCGCAACGAGTTCATGATGCGGATGGCGGCTTCCTTGTCTTCGATACCGACATGCACATGCAGGCCGAAGATCAAATTCGAGCGAGCCACCAGCTGCAGATCTTCGACGACCTGCGCATAGCGGGGATCGGGATGGATCTCCTGCGCGCGCCAGTCCGCGAAAGGATGTGTCGCGCCGGCGACCAGCATTAAACCATGTTCCTCGGCCAACCGCACCATGTTGCGACGAAGGTCATAGAGATCCTCCGCTGCCTCCTGAATGTTGTGACAGATGCGTGTGCCGACCTCGATCACGGATTGGTGCATCCCGGCCTTAACGCGTTCCTCAAGCCGCAGCTTTCCCTGTGCGAGCATCTCCGTCTGGATGTGCGAGCGCAGGTCGCGGGTCTCGGGATCGACCGTCTGGTATTCCTCTTCAATTCCAAGCGTGAAGCTGGGCGCATCGCATTCCCTGGTCGGCTGAGTGCACCGCTTTCTGCTGACTTCGATTGCCTGGTTACTGTTTGATCATTTCGGCTGTGCGGCCTTGCTGCGTATTTCGGTGAGAAAGATTTTTTCGCTGGCGGCGCCGTTGCGGATGCCTCCATCTTTTTCGCTGGGGTACGGCTCTTTGCGGCGGAAATTCCCTGTCCGGTGGGCGAGGTCGCCGCCGCGGCCTGCAGCTGCTTCGTAATTCCCGGCTCGCCGTTGAGCAGGCTCAGGCAGCGGATCTGATCGCTTGTGCCGGAAACTGTTCGCGCCTTTTCGATAGCCAAGCTGGCTACAGCATCCACGATCCAGTGGAAGTTGTCCTGCCCTACCGAGTAGAAGTCCGCGTCCGGCGCCGGATTCATGAAGTCGATCGCGTACGGCACACCAGCTTCGACAGCAAACTCGACCGTGTTGAGGTCGTAGCCCAGAGCGGATCGCCCTCCGCAGCGAAGGTCAACAGCTCCATATCGCGGCCGAGCGCGCCTGAAATCACCGGTGGAACTCCCTTTTGCAAGCCCGTCTCCTCTGCTAGTGTGGTGCCATCGTAGCGCATGGGGGCGCTGAGCCTGGAATCGCAAGATCACACCAATTTGGCCGCGTCTAAGTCCGGACGGACCCTTCCCGGTGCTGAGGTCGTCTGCCATCCTCGATCCTTCTCCGGTGCTCAGCCCGCAGTTTGCCAGCAATTCCCGATATCAGCTTCGAACGCTTCGAGGCGCCACCATCCCGGCGGATCGCACGATTTCGATCTATCTTCCGGTCGCGTACCGTGACGAGCCCGATCGCCGGTTCCCGGTCTTCTACCTGCATGATGGCTAGAACCTCTTTGACGGCACGACCTCCTACCTAGGTAGGGCTGAGGGCGCACATCACCTGTGCGACACGGATTTGCTTTTCAGCATCTTGATCGAGCAAGGATGGGAGACGGGATGTACGCTGGTGTACCAACGCATTCTCGGTGGCTTGCACAACGAAGACGCCTGGGCCGACCGATTCGGCGACGTACTCTGCTTTCTTTTTCCTGCCAGACGTCCCTCCCTGCTGATGGGAGAGCCGGCTCCCGACGAACCTTGGTGATCTCTGGTAACTGGTTCCGATCATCCCGGAGTGTGGCAAGCGTTGCATCTTGATCCGCTTTCCGCGATACTTAGGTGTTGCGTGGCCGCGCGGATTTGTTTCCGAAGGCACGCCTCTCCGGGCATCTTCCTCGCCCTCACCCTGGTTTGAAAGGCAATTACCTGTGTTGATGATTCGTTTGGCGCGCGTTGGCGCCCGCAAGCAGCCCCATTATCGTGTTGTTGTGATTGAGAAAGACCGGGCCCGCAACGGCCGATCGCTCGAAGTGGTGGGCACTTACAATCCGCGAACCAGTCCCGCGACCGTTGATCTAAAGCGCGAGCGCATTGAGTATTGGACCAGCAAGGGCGCGCAACTTTCCGAGCGGGTCGGCAAGCTCCTATCAGCCGCTGCTCCGGTGGAAGTGCCGGCCGCATCCTAGGGTAACTCTGACAGCGAGTTTAAGAGTGGTTTCGCGGTTCCCAAAGATCCGTCACTTGCGCTGGAATGTCGCCTTGTTTTGGAAGTGAGCACGTAAACTCATTTGTATGCGGTACCCCTTCCAGGGTGCCGCTCATGAGATCCCACGATCTATCTCGGACCCTCATGTCGCGGTTTCGTTCGCACAAGGCTTCTGCCCCAAGATCCCACACCAGATAGGATCCAGCAGGAGCATAGAACAGACCGCGTCATTCCCAGGAGGTTGAGAGAATGACCGAAGCTACGGTTTCCTCGAATGAGCCCGTCGAGCAATCCACTGACATGCACACTCTCGTTCAGGCGATTGCTCGATCGCTCGTGGATGCACCTGATCTCGTCACCGTGGAGACCATCCCCGAAGGAGACACGACGATCCTACGATTGCGCGTCGGTTCCGGTGATATCGGAAAAGTGATTGGCCGGCAAGGCCGAACGGCCCGATCTTTCCGAACCATCCTGGGTGCTGCGAGTATGAAGCTTAAGCGGCGCTACTCGCTCGATATCGTCGACGTTGGCTAGGTTCCAGCCTCAGTCTTCTGTCGCTCTGAACCGATGATGGCGCTACCCCGGTTTCGCTGAGGTCAGGCAGGAGCGGAAGTAATCAAGAGACCTTTCGAGACCTTCCCGCAAACGGATTTTTGGCTCCCATCCCAGAAGCGTCTTCGCTCGAGTGATATCTGGCCGACGTCGTAGCGGATCATCCTGCGGGAGCGGCTTGAACGTAATTGGATCCGTGCTGCCGGTAACTGCGCGGACCTCCTCGGCACACTCCAGAATCGTCCATTCCTCAGGGTTACCGATGTTCACCGGAAGCACTTCATCGGACTTCGACAGGCGGACGATCCCGTCGATCAGATCTGACACATAGCAGAAGCTTCGGGTCTGCGATCCGTCGCCGTAGATGGAGAGGGGCTCACCTCGAAGCGCCTGCATCATCAGATTGGAGATGACCCGGCCATCGTTGGCCTGCAGACGTGGACCGTAGGTGTTGAAGATGCGTACCAGATGGGTTCTGACGCCGTGATAGCGGTGGTAGGCCATGGTGGCCGCTTCGCTGAAACGTTTTGCTTCGTCATAGACCGAACGCGGTCCGATCGGGTTCACGTTGCCCCAGTATGTCTCGACCTGCGGGTGGACCTCGGGGTCGCCGTAGCACTCAGAGGTCGATGCATGGAGATAGCCGGCGTTGTACCTCTTCGCGATCTCGAGGGTGTTGATGGTCCCGGCCGACCCAACAAGCAGCGTTTCGATGCCAAGTCGGGCATAGTCCACCGGGCTGGCCGGGCTGGCCAGGTTGAACACGTAATCGACATGACCCAGATCAAACGGATCGCAGATATTCTTTTCAACCAAGCTGAAGCGCGGCTCGCTGTTGAGGTGGCTGACGTTCGCGGCGCTGCCGGTGGACAGGTCATCCACACCGAGGACGGTGTTTCCTTCAGCCAGCAACACGTCAGACAGGTGAGATCCCAAGAAACCCGCAGCTCCCGTTACAAGTATGGTTTGCGCCAAAATCATTCTCCTGTGGCCGATCTCCCAGGGTCTCGCCTGGTCAACAGCCACTTGTTGCAGAAAGCGGACACGGCCCGTTTCTGACCTCAAAAGCTCAGTCAGGCAGCGAGGGAACGGCCGCAGCCGTCCCAGACGCCGCTTTTTATCGTTGTGGCAGCGTTGTTTCCGCGGATTCGCGAGTGGGGTGTGCCGTCGGCCGGCCAACGCTCATATAAGTGAAGCCGAGCGATCCCATGGTGGCCGGATCGTATAGATTCCGCCCATCCACCACGATCGGGTAGCGCAGGGTCTGATGGATGCGTGCTAGATCGAGCGTGACAAATTCTGCCCAGTCGGTGAGGACGAGCAGAGCGTCGGCGTCCCTGGCCGCCTCGTACGCGTCGTCTGTATATCGCAGCTGTTTGCCTTGTGGCAGCACCTCAGCCGATCGTTCCTTTGCCGCCGGGTCGTAGGCTGCAATCGAGCAACCTTCCGCCAGCAGCATACGGATCATCTCAATTGCCGGGCTCTCGCGAATGTCATCCGTCTCACCTTTGAACGCAAGCCCGAGCACACCAAGCTTTTTACCGCGCAAGGTCCAAAGCGCTGATCGAACCTTCGCCAGAAAGCGGCGCTTCTGCGCGATGTTGATGTTCTCCACCTCGCTCAGCAGGTTGAAGTTGATGCCGAACTGGTCCGCCACCGAGCGGAAGGCGGCCACGTCTTTGGGAAAGCAGGAGCCGCCATACCCGATTCCGGGGCGGAGGAACTTGGGTCCGATCCGGCTGTCAAGACCAATCCCCTTTGCCACCTGCTCAACGTTTGCGTCCGTTGCCTCGCACAGGTTCGAGACGGCGTTGATGAAGGAGATCTTCAGCGCCAGAAACGCGTTCGACGCATGCTTGATAATCTCCGCGCTTTTGATCGAGGTGTTCAGGAGCACAGGCGGTGAGCCAGCGCTGCAGCAGCCGCCGATGGCGCCGGCTTGTTTGTAGTAGCTTCCATCGGTCAGCGGCTTGTAGATCGCGCCCAGCACCTCTACGGCTTCCGGCGTATCCGCACCCACTACGATACGGTCGGGATGCAGGAAGTCTTCAACGGCCGTGCCTTCGCGCAGGAACTCCGGGTTCGACACAACGTCAAAAAGCCGTTGCTGGACGCCGTTCCGTTCGATAGCTCGGCGAATCCATTCATTGGTGTAGACCGGCACGGTGCTCTTTTCAACGATGACCTTATAGCTATCGATTGAGCGCGCAATCTCGCAGGCGACGGCCTCCACATAGGAGAGGTCGGCATCACCCGTCTCGCTTTGCGGAGTTCCCACAGCGATGAAGATGGCCTGGGCTTCTCGTGTTGCTTCGGCCAGGTCTGTCGTAAACCGCACCTGCTTATTGCGGTACCGGTTCAAAAGTTCCGGAAGGTGATTTTCATGAATCAGAGTATCGCCGCCTTGCAATGCAGCGACCTTGCGCTCATCGTTATCGACACAGATCACGGTATGCCCGATCTCCGCGAAACAGACAGCCGCGACGAGCCCAACATACCCTGACCCCACAACAGCAATAGAAATAGATTCACTCATGGGTTTTGCGATACTCCTCTTTTTGCTTAAGAATACCCGACGATGGTGGGAGGGCAGTGCCCAAAAGTGACATGCCTTTGGGGTAACGGGTCACGAGCGAAACGCACCACAGCTCTTGCACTCAGGTAAACTGTGTGGAATGGACCCGCAGAGAGTGCCGAGCCCGCCCGGGATGGGTTCCGTTGAGAGTGTGCCCGTCACTGGCTCCGGCGGCGAAACTACTCTTGCGGAGGCGCTCCTCACCCTCCGCAAACGAAAATGGGTTTTGATCGTTGCCGGGATCCTGGGCCTTGCCTACGGCGTCTACAAAGTTTTGTCGGAGCCTCGGGTGTATGAGGCTTACGGTCGCATTGAGGTGCGGGCCGGCTCTTCGAACGAGTTCCGCGTGAGTGGCACGAGCGGTTTCGATACGGGATCGAACAAAATGCTGACCGAAGTCGCTATTCTTCAGAGCGACTCCCTGATGCGGAGTATCGCCAGACAGATGAAGCTGCAAGACAATCCCGACTTCCTTGGGGTCAAGGGACCGGTTCCGCACACATCGCTCGACGATCCAGCTGTTCGCGATGCGGTTGTGGGACAGCTGCAAGGTACTCTCTCCTTTCAACTGGTGCCGAAGACGGACATTATCCGCATTGGGTACACCGCCAGCAACCCCAAGCTCGCCACCGACATCGTGAATACGGTGATCTCGAGCTACATCCACCGTAGCTACGAAACGCGGTTCGAGTCGACGCAGCGTGTCTCGCAATGGTTGCAGGGTCAACTTGACGATCTCAAGCAGCAGGTGGAGACCTCGCAAGAGCAGCTGATTCCGTTGCAACGCAAGCTCGGGATTCTCGGATTTGACCCGAACCATAACCAGATCTCGAGCGAAGTGGAAGATCTTTCGCGGGCCGCCGGTCAGGCGCGGCTTGCACGCATTGTTGCTGAATCCCGCTACCGGATTATCTCCGGGATGGATCCGGATACGATCACCGGGACCATCGACAATACACCCGGAACGGTTCCAGGAGAGCTGAACGCGCTGCGCGGGCAGATTGCCACATCTCGCGCGAGTTACGCACAGCTCACATCAACGCTTGGTCCAAACCATCCCCAGGCGAAGGCGCTTCGGGCGCAGATGGATCAACTCGAACGTGAGATTGCCTCCGAGCAGAACCGTCTGCTGATCCAGGCCAAAGAAACCTACATCGCAGCGAAGGCAAACGAGCAGCAAACCAACGCAACGCTTGAGGAACAAAAGTCGGAAGCGTACAAGCTGGGCGACGCGCTGATTGACTATCAGCTGCGACAGCGAGAGTTTGAGACCAATCGAACACTCTACGAAGGCCTGAACCAGCGTCTTCGAACAGCCGGTATTCAGGCCGGTCTTGAGTCCCTCGAGATTGACATAGTGGACCAGGCGCAGCTGCCGTCGACTCCTGTAATCCAAAATCAGACCAGCACGATTATGTCGACGCTGATCTTCAGTTTACTGGGCGGGATTGTAGTTGCCTTCCTTCTGGAGAGCCTGGATACCGGCCTCCGCGGCGTTGCGGAGATCGAACAGATCACCGAACTTCCATCGCTCGCGGTGATTCCACGGGCGCGGCGATCGCCGGCCGAGGAGGCTGCGCAACTTACCACGGCGCAGCGGAATGTTGCCGTCCTTTCAAAGCCGAAGTCGCAGTTCGCGGAGGCGTTTCGCTCCCTTCGCACATCGCTCATGCTGTCCACGGCTGGCCATCCGCCTCGGATTATGCTGTTCACCAGCGCCACGCCGTCCGAAGGGAAGACTACGGCCGCCACAAACCTGGCAGCAGTGCTCGCGCAAGGCGACTCCCGTGTGTTGCTGATCGACGCCGATCTTCGCCGGCCGAATGTCCACCATCGTTTCGGTCTGAACGGTCGACTTGGCCTGACTACCTTGCTTACAGGCGCAACGACGCTCGAGCAGACCATCCAGCACGTCCCCGAGATCCCGAATTTAGACGTCATTGCGAGCGGTCCGGTTCCACCGCTCCCCACGGAGATGCTTGCCTCCGAGTCCATGCGATCGCTGCTCAAACGGGTTGCCGGCCTTTACACCCACGTCATCATCGATTCGCCGCCGATCCTTTCCGTTACTGATGGTGTCATTCTGTCGCGGGAGGCTGACGCGGTAGTCCTGGTCGTTCGTCACGGCAAGTCGAATAAACACGTGGTGCGCCGCGCCCGCGATCTTCTGCTGCGCTCTGGTGCGTCGATCACCGGCATTGTCCTCAATGCCATCGACGTCTCCTCGCCGGAGTACTACGGGTATTACGGCTATTCGAAGTACAACTATGCGGCGGCCGACTCGGGAACTTGGGAGCCTCGCCAACGGGCAGCGGAGCGCGACGACGCGACAACGGAGGACAACGAAACGCGATGATGCCTCGATATTCAGCCCCCTGGTCTTCCGCCGTGTGCACCAGCCTTCCGCCTGCATGGCTGGTGTGTGCTTTGTTGACCATGGGTGCTCTGCTCGGGCCATTGCGTGCTGCGGCGCAGTTCTCTGGACCTACACCAACCGCCTCCCCGGCAGCAAACGTTCCGGTGAAGTTGACCACCGACCCTGCCGTTCTGTATCCGGGCCAGCGCGAGATTGAGCTCGGTCCCGGAGATCAGATCAGCGTGCATCTGTACGAGTCGATTGATTACAGCAACGCTCCTCTGCGGCTTAGTCTGGATGGCTCAGTTCAGCTGCCGCTTATTGGAATCGTGCGTCTCGCCGGGCTCAGCATTCATCAGGCGGAAGCCCTCGTCGGCCGCCGCCTAATTGAGGCGGGTATGTACCGTGATCCACAGGTCAGCATTCAACTGCTCGAATCGCCGAACCAGATCATTACGGTGACCGGAGAGGTGCACGCGGTCGTTCCGTCGCTTGGCGGCAACAAGCGCCTTCTCGACGTGCTTGCGGTTGCCGGCGGCCTTCCAGCCAACGCCAGTCACTTAATCACAATCAACCGCCCGGGTCTGGCCGACCCGATCACCGTTGATCTCGGCCCCGACCCGCTCCATAGCGCGCAAGCGAACATTCCCGTCTATGCTCGCGATACCGTGATTGTGTCCCGTGTGGGTGTTGTTTATGTTCTGGGCGCCTTCCGCAACCAGGGCGCGATTCCCCTGGTACAGAACTCCCCGCTAACGCTCATGCAGGTTGCGGCGCTCGGTAATGGCTATGGTTGGGAGGGTGAACTTGATGACGTTCAGCTTGTCCGAACGGTCGGGCTTCGCCGATCCATCGTCCATGTCAATCTCAAGAAGGTCCTGAAAGGCCGGGAGCCCGATCCTGTGTTGCAGACCGACGACATCGTCTATCTGCCGTCCAGCTCCGTTCGAGCTGCCATCAAGGTCGGTGGCATCAATACTCTGTTCGGTATTCTTTCAACTATCATCTTCTCCGTTCGATAGCAGCAGGCGGTTGCTGTTTATTCCCGCTGCTAGCCAGCACCTGCACGCGATGCGCCTGGGAGCCCTGACGTGACATCCTCGAGAAATCTCCGGCTCGGCTATCTCGTGAGTCATCCGATTCAGTATCAGGCCCCCCTGCTCCGCCGCATCAGCACAGAACCCGATATAGATCTGCATGTCTTTTTCGGCTCCGATCTCTCGGTTCGCAGCTACAAAGACGAAGGCTTCGGTGCCAACGTGGAATGGGATGTTCCACTGCTTGAGGGTTACAGTTCGGAGTTCCTTCCCAGCGTTCGAGACAAACGTCGGATCTCGGTTGCCTCCCCGGTCAACCGGGGCATCTATGACCGCCTCCACGGCAGGGGTGGTGCACCGGCAATTGATGTTCTCTGGGTGCACGGGTATGCCACGGTCAATGCGATGCATGGCATGATCGCTGCTCGTGCTCTGGGCATTCCCGTTCTTCTGCGAGCCGAATCCTGGCTAAAGGATCGTGAGCGTTCCGGCGTTAAGCTGGTCGCGAAGCAGGCTTTCTTTCGTGGCCTTCGCCAAATGGTGGACGCCGTGCTCCCTATCGGCAGTCTCAACTCCGCGTATTGGAGTTACTATCTTGGCGACGAGATGCCGCAGTTCCTGATGCCATACGCCGTAGATAATGACTACTTCCAGGCTCGCAGCCGCACCGCCGTCGCCAGTCGCGAGGCACTTGCCCGCGAGCTTGAGTTGCAGCTCGGCCGGCCCGTCATTCTCTTTGCCTCCAAACTCCAGACCCGCAAGCGATGCGACGATCTTCTGGAGGCAACGCGTCGGTTGGCAACGCAGCTGTCGCCGGACCGGCAGCCGTATCTGTTGATTGTTGGTGACGGCGAAGAGCGCAGCAATCTCGAGCGCAAGGTCGCCGAAGCAGGTACGACCAACATCCGTTTCTGCGGCTTTCGCAACCAGTCAGAGCTTCCTCGCTTCTTTGATCTATGCGATGTCTTCGTGCTTCCCTCGCGCCACGAGCCATGGGGGCTGATTGTGAATGAAGTGATGAACGCCGGTCGGGCTGTGATTGTCTCGGATGACGTTGGAAGTCAGCCAGACCTAATCACTGATGGAATTGAAGGGTGTGTCTTTCCCGTAGGCGATGTCGATGCACTCACCGCTGCGCTCCTCCGTGTTCTCGCCGAGCCCGGTACCGCCGCTGCGATGGGCGCCCGCGCCCGCGAGCGGATCTCCCGCTGGGGCTTTGAAGAGGATATGCTTGGCCTGCGAGCTGCACTTGAGCACGTCGGTCGGCGTCTCCGCGCATGACCATTTGCGCCGCAACAGAGACAGCGCTTCGCGGGTCCGCTGGTACCATGCACAAATCCACGTCTCCCACCATGCGCCTTCTTCACATCATCGGAACCATCAGCCCTGAAGCTGGCGGGCCTACGGAGTCCGTTCGCTCCCTGCTGAACTTTGGCCCACCTGACTACCGCGGTGAGGTCGTGACGCTCGACCCACCCGATGCTCCCTTCCTCAAAGAACTTAACTTCACTGTTCATCCTCTTGGTCCCGGGAAGGGTGTCTACGCGTACTCCGCGAAGCTCCGCCCATGGCTTCTGGCGAACGCTCACCGCTTTGACGGCGTGGTCGTCAACGGGCTGTGGCAGTATGTCGGCTTCGCGGCATGGAGAACTTTTGCCGGCAAGAAGCCATACGTCGTTTTTACGCACGGCATGCTGGATCCATACTTCAAGAATCAGTTCCCGCTGAAGCACCTGAAAAAGTGGCTTTACTGGGTGTCTGCCGAGTACTGGATTCTACGAGGGGCCTATCGGGTTCTATTCACGACCGATGCCGAAGAGCGGCTTGCACGACAGAGCTTCTGGCTTCATCGGTGGAAGGGATTCGTAGTTCCGTATGGGGCGTCAAGCTCTATGGCCGATCCTGCGGACGAGCTCGAGGCCTTCTACACGCATTGTCCGGAGCTTCGCGGGCGGCGCTTTCTTCTTTTCCTCGGTCGTATTCATCGTAAAAAAGGTTGCGATCTGCTTGTCGATGCCTTCGCGAAGATTGCCGAGCTTGACCCGACCCTGGAGCTTGTCATGGCTGGTCCGGATCAGCAGCGCTGGTCCGCAGAACTCAAAGCTCGGGCCGAGTCACTTGGCATCGCCGACCGGGTTCATTGGCCGGGCATGCTGAAGGGCCTCGTGAAATGGGGTGCCTTCCGCGCGTCCGAGGCCTTTGTTCTTCCCTCGCACCAGGAAAACTTCGGCATCGCCGTAGCCGAAGCCATGAGCTGCCACCGGCCAGTCTTGCTTGCCGATAAGGTTAACATCGCCGAGGAGATCGCCGACGATGGCGGAGGTCTGATGGAGACGGACACCCTTGACGGCACAATTCGCCTTCTTGAGCGCTGGATTCGCCTCACTGCGGAAGAGAAGCGGCTCATGGGCGAGCGTGCGTTCCAGACGTTTGCACGACGGTACGACATGCGCCATAACGCCACTCGCATCATCCGCCTCTTCGATGAGGCGCCGGGCATGCAGCACCGAGCGGGGTCGAAGCCGTGAGCACGCCTGTCGACCCGCGGCGGCCACACTATAACGCTGCTGACAGCATTGACGCGACGTCTGCAGGTGACCCGTACAAGCGGCCAGCTTTCTCGGCATCAGACCGCACTCGCCGGCTTGGGTGGAATCTCTGCTGGCTGGTGTTGTTTCGACCTTCCCCGCGGCCGTTTCACGCTTGGCGCAGTGCCCTGCTGCGTCTCTTTGGCGCCCGTCTCGGACCGGAGTGCCACATCTACCCTGGAGCCAGGATCTGGGCGCCATGGAATCTGCATGCTGCTGATTCTGTCGCAATCGCGGATGGCGCCGAGATCTACAATCCTGCTCCGATGCACTTTGGCTCGCACGCCATCATCTCCCAGGGCGCCTTCCTGTGCGGAGCCACGCACGACTACAACCGTGCGGACTTCCCGTTGCTGGCGTACTCCATGGAAGTTGGCCCGTACGCATGGGTGTGTGCTCGCGCCATTGTTTCGCCCGGTGTCAACGTGGGAGAGGGTGCCGTACTTGGCTTGGGCGCGATTGCCACTCGATCGCTCGAGCCTTGGGGTGTGTATGCCGGCGTACCGGCTCGCCGCATCAAACTTCGGGATCGGCCGGCAGCTACCTTCGGCGCATAGAAAAACCCTCGGCCTCGAGGGTTTTGTGTTTGTACGCTCTACTACGATCGGAGCTTTGCGAGCAGGTCTGTGGGGTGTACTGGCTTTGCGAGGATCTCGAACTCATGACCCTGGATGCGTGCCTTTTCGAGCAGATCGGCGGTTGCGGCCTGCCCGGAAAACAGGAGAATCTTGCAGCTAGGGATCTTGTTGCGCGTAATGATCGCTGCTTCAATTCCAGTCATCCCCGTCATGATGACGTCGCTGATCAGCATATTTGGTTGAAAGGTATCAAGCGCCTCAACGGCCTTCTCTCCGCTGAACACGGCACGAGCTTCAAATCCGGCTTGGTTCAAGATAATCGCCAGTGTATTTGCGATCACCTGCTCATCGTCCGCAACCAGCACGCGAGGCTTGGAGTGATTCGTTGTTGACTCTGACATACGTTTCAATGTCCCCAGGTTGTTCTACTGCGAATGGGCCGAGTGCGATCTCTTCGGCTCGTTGAAAAGCTGCAAACAAGCTAATGATACGCTGAGCGCAGGCCTTCGAAGACACGTGCCCGACGAAAAACTCCCGGGCCGTTTCGACCGCCCGGTACAGCCGAAAACGCCTATGCAGCCATCCATCATCCGTGCCGAACGTGTGGAGAAGTACTACGCGCAACCGAGCGAAAATCGCATTCAGGTCATCTCCCCTACGGACCTGTCGATTCCCGCCGGTGAGATTATCGCGCTGCTCGGGCCTTCCGGCTCCGGAAAATCCACGCTACTCCGCATGCTTACTGGCCTGTCCAAACCCTCGGCCGGCGAGGTCTTCTGGCATGACAAGCCCATCGCCTCCGCGCAGATCAACGTTTCTATCGTTTTCCAGAGCTTCGCCCTGTTCCCCTGGCTCACGGTTCTTGAGAACGTCGAGGCGCCGCTCCAGGCTCGCGGGATGGAAGCCGCCGAGCGCCGTCGCCGGTCTCTCCACATTCTTGATACCGTCGGTCTCGATGGCTTCCAAGCTGCTTATCCCAAAGAACTTTCCGGGGGCATGCGGCAACGTGTCGGTTTCGCTCGCGCCCTCGTCGTCGAGCCGGAGGTCCTCTTCATGGATGAACCCTTCTCCGCGCTTGACGTCCTCACGGCCGAAAACCTTCGTTCGGAACTTCTGGAGCTCTGGCAAAAAAAGACTATCCCGACGCAGGCCATCTTTCTCGTAACCCATAACATCGAGGAAGCCGTCCTGCTCGCCGATCGCATTATCGTGCTCGGCCGTAATCCCGGCCATGTCCGCACTGACTTCAAGGTGTCGCTTGCGCATCCGCGAGATCGGAAGGCAAACGCCTTTACCCAGCTGGTGGACTATATCTACAAGGTGCTGACCCAGCCGGATGCCCAGCCACCTGCGCTGCCGCAGACCGCGACTGGCAAGCGCGTCCGTGACCAGCGCCTGATGCATTACCAGATGTTGCCCCATGCCCGACCTGGCGGCATCGCCGGTCTGCTGGAACTTCTGCTTGACCACAACGGCAAAGATGATATTTACAAGCTGGCCGACGACCTTGCGTTCGAGGTCGACGACCTTTTGCCCATCGTAGATGCCGCCCAGCTTCTCGGCTTCCTTACCGTCACCGAGGGCGACGCGAGCATCACCGCTACGGGCGCGGAATTTGCCAACTCCGAGATCCTTCGTCAAAAAGAACTTTTCCGCAACGCCGCCGTCGAGCATGTCCTTTTGCTGCGCCAAATCGTCCGCGCCATTGAGGCAAAGAGCGATCGCACCGTCTCTGAGGAGTTCTTTCATGACATGCTCGACGAGCAATTCTCGGAAGAAGAAACGCTCCGCCAGCTCGAAACCGCGATCAATTGGGGGCGCTATGCTGAACTTTTCGACTTCGACGCCTCCCGCCGACGCTTTTTCCAGTCCGAGGACTTTCAGCCCGAAATCGAGAGTTCAGCGGAGATCGATGCTTGATTGACCTTCGCAACAGCTTTGGCTCCATGCGCCCCGGCGAAACCCTCGCCCGCTCGCAAGCCCTCAGGCGTACCTGGCCCGTAGTCCTCGATCTCCTTGTAGCCATTATCGGCTTGGCCTTCTTCTATGGCGTTGTCCGCATCGGCCACTATTGGTTCGGTCATCCCACACCTGCAATTGAGATCTCCCTCAGCCCCCGAGCTCTCCCGTTGTACGCCTTTTACTCCGTCGTGCGCATCGGCTTGGCATACTTTCTCTCGCTCGCGTTTGCTATCGCGTATGGCTACACGGCCGCCTACAGCAAGCGCTTTGAAGCTCTCATGTTGGCCGTGCTTGATATTCTACAGTCCATCCCCGTCCTCAGCTTTCTTCCCGGCGTTATGCTCGCCATGGTTGCTCTTTTTCCCACTCGCCAGATCGGCGTCGAACTCGGCGCCATTCTGCTGATCTTCACCGGTGCCGTGTGGAACATGGCTTTCTCCTTCTACTCCTCGCTCCGCAGCATTCCAAAAGAACTCCGCGAGGCAACCGAGATTTATAGCTTCTCCCGCTTACAACGACTTCTCCAGCTTGAGCTTCCCTATGCCGCCATTGGCCTCATCTGGAACTCCATCATGTCGGTGGCCGGCGCCTGGTTCTTCCTTATGGCCTGCGAGATGTTTGTTCTCGGCCCCCGTGATTTCCGCCTTCCCGGCCTCGGCTCTTACCTCCAAACCGCGGCCTCGGTCGGCGATGGCCACGCCATCACCTGGGGCCTTACCACCATGGTCGCCATTATCGTCCTCACCGACCAGCTGGTCTGGCGTCCCGTCATCGCTTGGAGCGACCGCTTCAAGTTCGAGCAGGTCGAAGGCATAGCCCGCGTTCGCTCCCCTCTCCTCCACCTCGTTCAGAACTCCCGCGTCCTCCAGCACCTCAGCGGAGCCACTACCTCCCGGTTGGAAGAACGTCACTATCGCGCTGTCGCTCGCCGGCGTCAGAACCGCATCGCTCTCGCCGGAAAAGGAGAGGTTCCGGCTCGCCATCCCGCCTCGTTCATCTTCCGCATCTGCCTTGGTGTGCTGCTGCTGATCGGCGTCCTTACCCTAGCCGCCCACGCCTTCGGTCTGCTTCGCACCATCCGGCTGTACCAGGTGCTCAATATCCTTAAGGGAGCTGCTGCTACCTTCCTGCGCGTGAATATCGCACTTTTGCTCGCTTCGCTTTGGACAATACCCGTCGGTGTTGCCATCGGTTTCCAGCCCAAGCTCGCCCGCATCGCCCAGCCGCTGGCACAGATCGCCGCCTCCGTTCCCGCCACCGCGCTCTTCCCTGTTCTCCTTCTTGCCCTGATTCGCTTCGGCGGCGGCATGGGTATCGGCTCAATCGCGTTAATGCTCCTTGGAACGCAGTGGTACATCCTCTTCAATGTGATCGCGGGTGCCATGGCTATTCCGTCCGACCTTAAGGAGGTTGCCACCCTCTTCCACTTCACTCGATGGCAACGCTGGCGGACAGTCATCCTGCCGGGCATCTTTCCCTTTCTGGTTACAGGTCTGGTTACCGCTTCCGGTGGCGCATGGAACGCTTCCATTGTGGCCGAATACTTTCCACTCAAAAACCAGATTCTCCAAACCACTGGTTTAGGCAACCAGATCTCGGTTGCAACCGCTGCCGGTGAGTTCCAGATCTTACTTTTGGCCACTATGGTCATGGCGCTAATGGTTGTCACGATTAACCGTCTAGTCTGGCGACCTCTTTTTCGCCTCGCTGAAACTCGCTATCGCCTTTAGCGTCTGATCTAGATCCGCTGTCCACCCTTCCGTCCAGCGAAGGCGAACACCACTGCCAGCAAAGGCGGCGCAATCAGCACGCCCCATGGTGGAATCAGAATGCCGAGCACGATCGGCCCTCCCAGCGCCGCCCACCATGGCACCAGCGTCGATCGATGCAGCAGGTAAGGGCCGATGATCAGCCCTTCCAGCGCTACGATGATCGCGTACAGGCCGAGTACATATCCCAATCGGTACCAATCCTCGCTTGTCTGGACCGTTACCGCTACACTCAGCACCGGTCCGATCAGCGCGATCATTCCGCCAAAGCTTGGGATGAACTGGCACAGCGCTCCCAGCAACGCCCAAAGCAGAGCAAGCGGAACGTGGAGCAACTCCAAACCCACAAACCACAAACAGCCCACAATCAATGCATCGAGCGTGGTAGCCCGCCACCAGCCCAGCAGCGCCCCTCCCGCCGTGTTCAGTGCCGATGGCCGAACCACCCCGGCATTCTCCGGCGCCGGATCCTCCTCGCGCCGTGCTACCTGCCCCGGATCATTCATCAGTTCCCCTCGTTCAAACTTTTTGCTTTTCTGCCGATAGAGAGGTAAGCAAGGCTAATCAGTTTCTGAACTACCCATAACACGCGCCCGCTCCCTCGCGAAAAGGATGTCTCCCCATGAAGTTCAAATCACGTTGCATCCTGGTCGCAGCCTGTATTGGCCTCTGTTCCGCCGCCTTCGCAGACACGATCGAAATCACCTCAACCGCCTCACCTACCATCGCACTCAATCCCTCGAGCGATACTCTCAGCTTTCTGCTGGTGATGTCACCATCACCGGACCAGGCCACTTCGCCCTCCAAACCGGAAACTTCTATATTGGCAACTCTGACATCCCGGACCAAATGATCTCCTTTTCGTTCAACGAAACCTTGACTGTGAATGGGATTACCAAGACCGTAACCATCTTCGGACAGGACAACGTTACACAGACTGCTGACGTCCTCACTTTTTTTGCCGGCACCCCGGTTAACTTTGGGAACTACTACACCGTTACCCTGGACAGCTCCTCATATTATGGCAATGCGGCCCCTTTGAACATGCCGGTTACGCTTTCGGCCGAGGTCACTGTCACACCCGAACCCACTCCCCTGGCATTGCTCGGCACTGGCCTCTGCGGCGGAGTTTTCTACGCGGCCATGGCGCGTCGTCGATCTCATCACGATCCGGAAGGCTCTCGAGCAACAATGGAATACGTCTAGCGACTGACGGCAAGCTCCATCCCGCCGCAAAGGGTGAATCGCAAAGAGGGTAAACTCATGATGCCACCCTTTGCGGCCACTCTCTGCATCGCAGCCCATGCGCTCTGCTACGCTTTGGGTATGAAGTTTGGCGTCCTTGTCTTTCCCGGATCCAATTGTGATCACGATACGCACAACGTGCTCGCCACTGAACTCGCCGCACCGGTTACGTACCTGTGGCATGCCTCACACGACCTTGAAGGCTGCGATGCCATTCTTATTCCCGGCGGCTTTGCCTACGGCGACTACCTTCGCACCGGTGCTATTGCCCGCTTCGCTCCGATCATGCAGTCGGTCGCGAAGTTCGCCGCTACCGGCGGTCTCGTTATGGGCATTTGCAACGGCTTTCAGATACTCTGCGAGTCCGGCCTCCTTCCCGGTGCCCTTATGCGCAACCGCGATCAACGCTACGTCTGCAAACAGGTCTATCTCCGAACCGAGACCGGTGCGTCGCCCTTTACCCAGGCCATTCCGCGCGGAACCGTGCTCCAGATGCCCATTGGGCACATGGAAGGCAACTACTTCTGCGACGAGGCGGCACTTCGCGAGCTACGGGAAAATGATCGCGTCGCTTTCCGTTACGCCACAGCAAGTGGTGACATCACCCCCGCAGCCAACCCCAATGGATCCGTCGGAGATATTGCTGGCATCCTCTCGGCTGGCCGAAACGTGCTTGGCTTGATGCCCCACCCGGATCGCTCGAGCGATTCACTCCTTGGCTCCGCTGATGGCCTGCGCCTGTTTCAATCCTTGGCCCAATCTCTAACCACGGCGTAACCGCGAGGTAAACGGCTCATAGCTCGTATGCACGCCCGTGCTGAGATGAGGAGTCGCCAATTGCTTCACGGACGTCTAATACGATGAGGTTGTTCAATGTCGCTCCGTCCACGATTACAGATTCCAGTACTCCTCTTTGCTGCCAGCATGTTGTTCCACACTTCGGCCACCGCGCAGAGCTCCACCTACACTGCTTTGGTTGTGGATTCGAAGCAGTCGGCCATGGTCACTCCTGCAAACGTCACCCTTGACCTTGGTGGCCACGTCACGCCGGTTCAGACGATCGAGCCACTCGCCCCCGAAAACACTGAGATTGCTCTTCTTCTCGATGATGGTCTGCGGACCTCGATTGGAAGGCAGTTCTCTGATATCGAGCACTTCCTTACCAGCCTGAAACCGGGCGTGCAAGTGATGATTGGCTACATGCAAAACGGCCGAGTTGTTACTGCCCAGCCATTCACTACAAATCACGCGGATGCTGCACAGAAGCTGCGGCTTCCCTTTGGCAGTCCCGGGCTGAGTGCAAGTCCATACATCTGCCTCTCGGACTTTGCCAAGAGTTGGCCACGAGAGTCGGCTGAGTATGGTCGGCCAGTGACACCTCAGACCCACAAGACGCGAATCGTCCTGATGATCACGAACGGGGTTGATCCATATAACGGCAGCGTTTCGCCGTTGAATCAGAACAGCCCTTACGTTGATAACGCCACAACGGATGCGCAGCGGGCTGGATTTTCGGTGTACTCGATCTACTCCTCGGACGCGGGTATCCGTGGTGGAGCGGCCGCCTTCAGTGGGCAAAGTTATCTGAATCAGATCGCTGAAGGAACAGGTGGTCTTGCCCTGAATCAACTACGCGGGCCACTTCCCTCGTTAGCCCCCTTCCTAGACCAGTTTCTGAACGCGATCAATCACACGTATGTAGCTAGTTTCGATGCGCCGGCAAAAAAAGACCTCGTCTCTATGAAATTCAAGACAAAAGAGCACGGCGTCAAACTGCGTGCCGCGACAGAGATTCAGCTCTCCGGCGGAGAGCCACAGTAGGTTCCCCACGCAGAAGTTAACGACAAAGACCCCGGATTGGTCCAGGGTCTTTGTTATTGCACTTTGATCAACTTCGGTCTTAGTACATGCCATCCATACCGCCGCCACCGCCGTGCTGATGACCGCCGCCCGCTTCCTTCTTCTCCGGAATCTCGGAGATCATGGCTTCGGTAGTCAGCATCAAGCCAGCGATCGAAGCTGCGTTCTGCAGCGCCGTGCGCGTGACCTTGGTCGGATCAATGACACCGGCAGCAACCAGGTCCTCGTAGGCGCCCGTTCCGGCGTTGTAGCCGTAGTTGGACTCCTTCGACTCGTGGATCTTGCCGATGACGACCGCACCCTCTTCGCCAGCGTTTGACACGATCATGCGAAGTGGCTCTTCGATCGCGCGGCGGATGATATTGGCGCCGATCTTCTCGTCACCCTCAAGCGTTTTCACCAACGCGTCGACCGCGGAAGCGCAGCGGACCAGAGCCACACCACCACCCGGGACGATACCTTCCTCGACAGCCGCACGGGTTGCATGCATCGCATCCTCGACACGAGCCTTCTTTTCCTTCATTTCGGTCTCGGTTGCCGCGCCGACTTTGATCACCGCAACACCGCCCACCAGCTTGGCCAGGCGCTCTTGCAGCTTCTCGCGATCGTAGTCCGAGGTGGTCTTGTCGACCTGCGCGCGAATCTCCTTCACGCGGCCCTCGATCTTGGCATCCTCACCACCACCATCGACGATAGTCGTGTTGTCCTTATCAATTGTGACCCGCTTAGCAGTGCCGAGATCCTCGATCTTGACGCCCTCAAGCTTGATGCCAAGGTCTTCCGTGATCGCCTTACCGCCCGTCAGGGTAGCAATATCCTCGAGCATCGCTTTGCGACGATCACCGAAGCCAGGTGCCTTGACGGCCGCAACGTTCAGCGTGCCACGCAGCTTGTTCACAACCAGAGTTGCCAGCGCTTCACCGTCGACGTCTTCTGCGATGATGACGAGCGGCTTCGCTGTGCGGGCGATCTGCTCAAGCAGCGGCAGCAGGTCTTTCATCGAACTGATCTTCTTTTCGTAGATCAGAATGTAGGGGTTCTCAAGCGCCGCTTCCATGCGCTCGGCGTCAGTCACGAAATAGGGAGAGAGATAGCCGCGATCGAACTGCATGCCCTCAACTACATCCAGCTGAGTCTCCATCGTGCGCGACTCTTCTACCGTAATCACACCGTCTTTGCCAACTTTGTTCATCGCTTCGGCGATGATGGTGCCGATCTGCGAATCCGAGTTGGCCGAGATGGTGCCGACCTGCGCGATCATGTCGCCCGAGACAGGCTTCGAGAGCTTCGAGAGCTCGCCGCCCTGCACCATGCCATGCTCATCGCGCTTGCCAATGATGGCTTCAACGGCTTTGTCGATACCGCGCTTCAGCGCCATTGGGTTCGCGCCGGCTGCAACCGTCTTCACCCCTTCGCGATAGATTGCCTGCGCGAGGACAGTGGCGGTCGTGGTACCGTCGCCGGCAACATCCGAGGTCTTCGAGGCCACTTCGCGCACCATCTGCGCGCCCATGTTTTCGAGCGCATTCGCAAGCTCAATCTCTTTGGCGACAGTCACGCCGTCCTTGGTGATTGTCGGCGAACCAAACTTCTTTTCGATAACAACGTTGCGACCCTTCGGTCCGAGCGTCACCTTGACCGCGTCGGCGAGGATGTTCACGCCGCGCAGGATCGCCTGCCGCGAATCTTCTCCATGCAGAATCTGCTTTGCCATCTTGTTGCTCCTGTTAGTTCATCGACCGAAGCCGATTGCTATTTGTTCCGGCACCCATGTGCCGTTGTCTTTCAACCTCTGCAGCGGAGCCGCGTCAGCGGCGCAACGCTTACTTCTTGAGAATGCCGAGAACTTCTTCTTCGCGCATAATCAGGAACTCATCGCCATCCAGCTTGATCTCCGTGCCGGAGTACTTGCCAAACAGGATGCTGTCGCCAGCCTTGACGTCGAGCGGGAACACCTTGCCCTCATCATTCGACTTGCCTTTGCCGACCGAGATTACCTCGCCCTGCTGTGGCTTTTCCTTCGCCGAGTCCGGGATAATAATGCCACCACGCTGCGTCTCGCCCTCTTCAACACGGCGGACAAGGATACGATCGTGCAGGGGAGTAAATGAAGTTGTTGCCATTGCTACATCTCCTTCACAAGGTTCTGGCGAAGGCAGGGAGTGCCGTCGCGGTTGAAAGGTAGCGCCCGGCTTCGGGAGCCCTCAATAGAGCTGGGAAACACTGCTGGCGTGAACCTGCCTGTACAGCGGGATGCGGTGCGTTAGCACTCCGTCATCACGAATGCTAACATAGGCTACGAAGTCTGCCGCTGTCAACCGAGACGCGTGAAATGTAAGTGAATCGCACGCAGACTTCTCTTACACATCCAATCGCACAAGCGATGTCTCCTCTGCCTTCATTACCAAACTTAAAAGCGCTGGCGTCGCGCGTAAAATACCATCATGTTTCTACGAAAGGGTCCATCTCGCTTGGCCGTCGCTGGTCTCCTGCTTACGTCAGCTCTGCACATCGCAGCACAGGACGATATGTCGCGCCGGCATGGACGCAAGTACAAAGCTCCGCCGCCGACCTCACACATCGAGGTATACGTCACTAAAAAAGCGACCGGAAAGCCCGTTGCGAACGCCGCTGTCATCTTCAGGGCGCTCCGAGAAGGTAAGGACGATGGGAATCTCGAGGTAAAAACAGACCCGGACGGGAAAGCCACGATAGACGTCATCACATCGGGAAGCCAGGTTCAGGTGCAGGTGATCGCGAATGGCTTGGCAACCTACGCCGACTCTTTTCAGATTGACGAACCTAACCGTGAGATCCATGTCGCTCTTTTGAAGCCGCAGGAACAGGTCTCCGCCTACGAGGACAACAGCGGCAAGGAATCAGGACGGAAAGCAGGCGTTCAGGAGCCAAAACCTGTTGCCAAGCCGGTTACTCCTTCCACTCCTTCTCTGAAGCAGGGCCCCAAAGGTTCCTCCGCGGACACTCCGCCGGTTTCGCCTGCGACCGCCCCGAAACCATGACGCTCGGATTGAGAGAACTTTCAGGGAAGACGGCTTTAGTTACAGGGGCAGCAAAACGTATTGGACGAGAGATTGCTTTATCTCTTGCAAGGCGTGGTGCGGATGTTTGCATCACCTATCGAGAGTCCCAAAGTGAGGCTGAGACGACTGTCCATGACCTTAAAGATCTTGGTGTTCGGGCGGCCGCTTTCCCCTGCGATCTCACCCTCGCCGAACAGATCCAGCCAATGATGAGCGAGGTAGTTGACTTTCTTGGACGCCTTGATCTCCTGGTAAATAATGCTGGGTCCTTTGCTTCCGCCTCCATGGAGACAATCTCCGTGCTGGAGTGGGACCGAATGTTCGCGATCAACACACGCGCCCCGTTTCTTGTTGCGCAGGCAGCACTTACTGCGCTCCGATCGGCGAAGGGACGGATCATAAATATCGGCTCCCTTGGTGGTCTGCACCCATGGGAGACGCACGCGCACTACTGTACGTCAAAGGCGGCGCTTCACATGCTGTCACAAACCATGGCAAAGGCATGGGCACCGGATGTGAGTGTCAACTGCGTTGCTCCGGGGATGATCGTGCAGGGAGAAGTGGGCGTCCGCTACGAACACTTTGCGCAGAAGACCCCTATGGAGCGAAATGGGAAAGCGTCCGAAGTTGCTGATGCTGTTGCCTTTTTCGCTACAGCGCCGAGCTTTATCACCGGTCAGCTGCTGGTTGTAGATGGGGGCTTGGGGCTATAGGTCAGCGGCGGACTAGGCGTTGCCACCAGCTTTTGCCTGACTCTTCGTTTTCTTCAGATGCTCGTAGTTCCAGATCCTCTGCAAGAGGTTTTCCCTCGAAGGCACACATTGGATTTGACTTGAATAGCTTGTCGGCATAGGGCGCGCTGTACCGTTTAGCAATTAGGTCGTAGGTCTCGCGCATCTTCGGCGGTCGCGACGAAGTATTGTGCGCATCTGTGGCGATGAAGTGAACTTGCTTCTTTTCTAGGAGATCGAAGGACATGCGCTGTGCCTTTTTGCCCATATGGCCAAGCACAGAGTTGGCCGTGACCTGAACTAGAACGCCTAAGCGAATCCAATCGAGTAACTTAGCTCTATTCTCCTGAAGTGTTGGATTGCGTTCTGGATGAGTCAGAACCGGGGTCATACCTGCAAGTCGAAGCTCATAATAGATCTCGTCGAAGCTGCTAAATGCTCCATAATCAGGTAGTTCCGTCATAAGGTAACCACGGCCTGCGATGGAGAAGTGGGCGGGGTCGGCGAAAGCCTCCTGGATGTTCTCGTAGGTGAGGTGAAAGTCGGCTCCGCGGGCGAGTTGAAGGAGGATACCAGCATCTGCGAGACGTGCTCGGAGGCTGGTGATGAGATCCTCAACTCTAAATGGGTCATAAGGATAGCGGTGGTTCGCGTGAGGCGTGCAAACGATGTGGGTGATACCGTCGGCTACCGCCATGCGAGCCATCGCGATCGACGTCTCCATGTCGGGAGAACCGTCGTCAAGGCCCGGAAGCAGGTGATTATGAATGTCGATCATGGTTTTTTAGAGCGCATTTCGTACAGGTAAGACGCAGTTTCGAGGAGGTCTGACGTTCTTTGGCGGGGGTTCCATTGCGGAATCTCCCATGTGCGATACGTCAGCATGATCGTACCTTTTGTGGACGATGGCGTGGGTCTTTTGTAGGCGCCGCTCTGGGATGGTGAAGACCTCAGGCGAGGGCGACTCCAGAGAGGCTATGGCAGGCATGAAGCAGCTTGTCCTGAACTGCGACCTCTTCTGATGCCGGGAGGGGAGGGGTCTGGCGCAGATGGTAGAAGTAACTGCCTGAAACGAGGGCGGCTGGATCGTCGCTGACGGCGAGCCACACCTGCGTACGACGGCCGGCATCGAGATCGTCGGTAGCTCGGGACCGCCCATCCTGGTTCTGACCCAGCCTGGTGTGAGGGCGTTGGAGAAGGTCTCTGGCCAGAGCCGGGCAACGACGAACGCCAGAAGAACGTCGTGCAGCTTTGTGTCCGAATAGGCCCGCTGGCCGTTCCAGGGACGCTTTGCCCAGGTCAGATCGTCGAGGCTTGGGTCACCGTTCTCGTGAAGACGAGAGCTCAGATAAACGAGGCGCTTTGGGCGGTCAATTAAAGCTGTGAGCAGGTACGGGGCGAGCGTATTGACGGCGAAGACCTGCGAGAGCCCGTCCACGGTCTCGACTCGTCACGGCTCACGATAGCGAACACTAAGCGACTGTGACAGCATGGGTAAGATTGTAGGAAGCGATGCGATGAAGAAAGCCCTGCCAACAGGTTTGCCGGATGATTACGCTCTCCTTCTAAATTCTCTCAAGGAGCGGATTCAGTCGGCTCGCCTGCGTTCCGCGCTCACGGTCAACCAGGAGCTGGTCGAGCTTTACTGGAGCATTGGACGGGAGATCCTCCTTAGACAAGGAATTGAGGGTTGGGGAACCCGGGTAATCGACCGGCTCGCTGCCGATCAAGATTCCGATGACTGCAGAGCACTGGCGTCCGCTCGGCCCAGACAGCATGGGACCTAAAGCCGACCTCGAGTTCCTCAAGAAGGAAGGTTTCTCGCAAGGGTTGCTCATAGTCAAAGCCGGCACCAGTGAGCTTACCGGCTTGACCTTCCGGACCGGGACCATTGAGTACGACTTCAAACCACTTGCCGCCGATATGCCCGGCATTCAGTTTCGCGATAGCGGCCCCGAAGGCAAGCAGGACGGCGAAGAGGTCTACTTCCGAATGTTCGGCGAGTGCCGTGCGTCAAACGATTGCGTCCAGTACGCCCCCGAAATCCATGGCTTCATGCTTTGGAACATCTATCCGCAGTACCAGAACCAGGCCTTCGTGCTCGACGGTTGGAACCACGTCCGGCTTGTCGTCTCTGCGAACCGCCTCAACGTCTACGTCAACTACCAGCCCATGCCGGCGCTTGGTATCGGCCATCTTGAGAGCGGCTCCGGCCAAGGATCCATCAAGTTCCGTGGTCCAGCCGTGTTCGCCAATCTTGTCATTACTCCAGGTAAGGTGGATGGCCTTTCCGCGCAATCCTTGCCCGATTCCACGGCGAGCGATCCCGGCATGGTCCAGCATTGGCAACTCTCATCCCTTGCTCCTCTTCCCAACCCCAGAACCCCTGTGTACTCCGAGATGCCCACCGACCCCGGCGCGTGGACAAAGGAAAATGCCGACCGCGGCGGCCTTCTTAATCTCAACCGTCAGTACGTCGTCTCCGAGGATCCTCCCGCTATCGGCTGGCTTCGCTTCAACGTCCAGGCAGCGCAGACCGGAACGAGACACGTCTCGCTTGGCTGGCTTGGCGAGGTCTGGGTCTTCGTCAATGGGCATCTCGTTACCGAGGGTAAAAACTTCTACGATCCCGAAAGCGAACGCCGCGACCCCGACGGCCGGCTCTCGCTCGACAACGGCTCCTTCGACATCCCGCTGCAGAAGGGAAACAACGAAATCGCCATCGCTCTGTACGCTTCCGTCCACGATGACTTCCGCCCCCGCACCAGGTTCGGCTGGGGCCTGATGATGCGCTTCGCCGACCCGCACGGACTCAGCTTTCCGAAATAAGAGGCCATTGTCGCCGAGAGCCCCGCATCAATCTATAGAAAACTAGACGAAGGCTGTTGTGCTTAAATACAGCCGGAACCATGTTCCATATAGTAAATGGACCATGGTTCCGCTTCAACTGCCAGCCCATGAGTAAAAGAGTTACAGAACGAACGGACGAGCAGGAGCCTGAAGACAGCAAGCCTCGCCCCATGCGTGCCGATGCGCAGCGCAAGATGAGTTCCCTGCTCCAGTCGGCTGTGGAGGTATTTCGAAGATCAGGAGTGGACGCTCCGGTCCGTGAGATTGCGGAAAGGGCGGGCGTCAGCCTTGGCATGGTTTACCGTCATTTCCCGCAGCGCTCGGATCTCATCGTGGCCGTTTTTCAGACGGAGGTGGATGCCTGCGCGGATGCGGCCTCTGTCATCGCGAGGGGAGTACGAGCCGGGTGAAGCATTGGCTCGCTGGATGCAACGCTACGTGGAGTTCATTGCTACGAAGCGAGGGCTTGCAGGGGCGCTGCACTCAGGCGACCCGGCCTACACCGCTCTACCGGTTTACTTCAACAAACGCCTGCAGCCGGCACTTAGAACTTTGCTGGATGCGGCCGTTGCAGCGAGAGCAGTGCGTCTAGGTATTGAAGCCGACGACCTGCTACGAACCGTCGCTACCCTATGCCGGGGACCTCACGACGAAGAGCCCGCATACGCGCGAAGAATGGTCGAACTGCTGGTGAATGGCCTGCGTTACGGAGCGAGCACAGGAAGCGACACGCCTTAGACCTTACGTAGACGATCTATGAGTCCTGCAGAGTCGGCTATGGAGGGGTAACGCGATTTAGGGAAGCTCCGACCCCAGTTCAATTCGTCTTTGACCGCGTTGCGAAGTCGCTGGCCGCAAGCTGGAGCTGCGGGATGAACATCGGTCGCCTCGGTGGACGACGCGGTGGAGGGGGCTGCCCGGGCCCGAGCCAAGTGAAGCACGCTAGACTGAGCCGTGTTCTCCTGGTCACGACCTTGGGCGCGGAGCTTGGAGGCCCTAGTTGAAGACTGCGGGCGCAGCACCGTTCCCCTCGCTGGACAACACGCTGGGAGGAGTTGCCGCGTGCCAAGCGCCGGAACGACAGTCAATGGCGTGCCGAGCCAGCTAACTTTCCTGGTCCCGAAGGATGACAGTTCCCGTGGTGAGCGCTTATTGGCAGGATGGGGAGCTCTCTTCCGGGCTCTCCATCCGCTTGTCAGTACCACGAGATACGCATCTGTCTACCGAGCGCTGTTGCGCTGGCCGACACAGAGACGTTCCGTAAAACTCGGGTTCTCGGTAAGTCCGGGCTCCGGGACGACTAGTCTAGTGTTTGGCATCGCTCGCACTGCCGACAGGAGATTGACACCAGAGCCTTCCGGCTGGCTCATTCTTTTGAGAAGTGGAGCTGTTCCGTGAAGCTGGACTGATACGCCCCAGATGAAATCGTCTTAGGTCTTAGGCCGCCAAGAGGAAATCCTATTCAGTGCACATGCGTGGCTAGAAGCTGCGTGTTGCTGACGCCGCCGCGGATGAAATTGCTACTGAGTAGTACTTCAAAGCTTCGCAGAGACCCATCTGAGCTTGTAGCGGCATCGATAACCGGTTTCCAGAGACTTTCATTCGTCAAAAAGTTTAATGCGCTGTAGGTTGTCCCCATAGAGCTGCCCTGTATGAGCAACACGTGCCCGTGCCCCTGCGAGTTGTGAACAAAGGCGATCAGTGTCATAGCCTTGCTTCCGGGAGCGCCTCTGCGATATTCGTACCTGGCGGATTCGCCTGCTTTAGGCGCGCGATTCGTCACACTATAAACATCCGTTCGGAAATTCCATCCCACCTTGAAGTCCATTTGCGGCTGGTAGAGGGTCACCCATGGGTTAAATGTCTCAGGCCCAATCAGGATGAGGTTGTTTTCATGTGTATCCGCGATGGCTAAATCGCGCGCATATCGGATCTCCACCCACTTGTCAGCCTGAGGCATGCCGAACCGGTCGGGAACCCGTACGAGTTCTGCGACCAAGCGGAGATCCGCCATGGGCGTGACCGAGCGAACGCTGAGCGGAACGTCTGTTGCAGAGGGCGGCTGGCTGACTGTGACTTCTCGCTGATATGTCTGGTTGGCATACTGGTCGAGCGAGACAGCCCGTTGTTCCCAAGCGATGTAGGCGTCCAGACTAGCGTCCCCTGGAACAATGAGAGTCCGGCGACCTTCCGTAAAGAGCGCCCGCCAAAGTGCTGTCGGACCGACTGTAGTCTGGTCCGCAGTTCTTGCGTGCGCGAGATACATGACGGTCAGTCCAGTACCGAACAAAAGGACCGAAACGCAGGCGAGCCAGACTTTGGCCGCCAGAGGCCAGCTTTGTCGCAAGGCTGCTGCAGAGTTCGAGATCGACACATCTAGGAACGAGGCGTTGACAGAAGCGACCGCGGTGCTTTCCTGTAACCCGGGCGAGCAATCTTCCACCGTGTTCTCTGCAACCTGGTGGAAGGACGCGACATAGCCACCCTTCGGCATGGTGATGAGAACCGGATCGTGCTTGCCCTCCTCGCGGTAGTAGGACTCTAACCGCGTGCGTACATGGCGAGCAGTTCCACGCACAATCGTATCTTCGCTGGAGTTGAAACCAGGAGAGCGTTGAAAGACGTGGATGCCAATCTGCTGTTCCGTGAGTTCGTCCAAGCGGCCCGCGAGCGAGTTCTCACAGACGTACGTGAGAAAAGAGCACAGGCGGGGAGCCTTGTTAAAGGCGTCGCTAGCAAGGATTCTTCCCATCTCTTGCCGACAAAGAGTTGGTTCGATCTCGCGTCTTTCTAATAAGTTCCTGTTACTCATGACTCGGTTTTTCCATTATCTCTCTCATGGTTCGCAACAGCCACCTGCGTGCGACGGAGGATGCGACCGTCGGAGCTGGGCGCGCGGTTAAACACAAAGCACTACGTGCCAGGCGCACAAACGACGCTAGCATGACGCTCTTAACTCCAGCATTTCGAACAAGACACCGTGTTGTCACCGTGTATTCACCTCATTTCCCGTGACATTCCTTAGCGACGCTGCCTAGATTCGGTTGCGAGTGAAGGCCGGCGTTTCCTTCAGATCCTTTCGCTGGCCGGTAATCCCCGTCCAGAGCAAAGAACCAAACCAGCTTTATGGCGATGCTCCACCTAGGAGCTTCCTCAAATCTCACGTGAGGCCTTGTGAATCGACGTACGTTTCTTAGCCTGTCCTCGGCCGCTGTTGCCGCAACCAAAGCGCGACCTGCCATGGCGCTTGCCGGCAGCCCCGCCAGGCCGAACTTCCTCTTCATCATTGCGGATGACTGGATGTACCGGACGATCGCGGCGATCAACAATCCTGAGGTGTACACGCCGAACATCGACCGGCTGGTCGGATCCGGCTGCCACTTTACCCATTGCTTCCATCAGGGAAGCTGGACTGGTGCCGTGTGCGTGGCCAGCCGAACCATGCTCAACACCGGACTGACAGCCTTTCATGCCAATCGCTTCGATATGGCCAATACGGCGAGCGACAAGCCGGCCTGGGGACAGACGTTGCGGGAGGCGGGCTATGACACCTTCATAACTGGCAAATGGCACCTGGACGCAACGACGCTGCAGCGGTCGTTCTCCGAGCAGGGACCGGTCGCGCCGGGCTTTCTCCCCTCCACGCCAGCCGAATACAACCGCCCTGCTCCGGGAAACAGCTGGGACCCGGCAGACCGGTCGCTCCTCGGCCATTGGCAGCCCAAAGGTCTGTGGGTCGGCCGCAAAGACAATACGATCCAGCACTCGAGCGAGATGTACGCCGATGCCGCCATCGATCACCTGACCCACACAGTTCCAGGCCGGCAGACGCCCTTCTTCATGTACGTCGCCTTCAACGCTCCGCACGACCCACGGCAGGCACCCCAAGAGTACCTGGACCGCTACCCGGTCGAGAAGATCGTCCTTCCCCCGAACTATGTTCCGCAGCATCCGTTCGATCAGGGCGCGTCCCGGGACCGCGACGAGCTGCTCGCGCCGTTCCCTCGGACGGAGCACGATGTGCAGGTGCACCGCCGGGAGTACTACGCCATCATCTCGCACATGGACGCGCAGATCGGGCGCATTCTGGCCGCGTTGAAGGCGTCCGGCAAAGCCAATAACACCTATGTGATCCTGACCGCCGACCACGGGCTAGCCTGCGGCGAGCATGGTTTGATGGGCAAGCAGAACGCATATGAGTGCTCCATGCGCATGCCGCTGATCATGGCAGGCCCTGGAATTCGTCCGGGGAGCCGCGTGGACGAAATGGTCTACCAGCACTGCATGTATGCGACGACCTGCGAGCTGGCGGGCGTCCCCGTGCCGCCGCATGTAGAGTTCCCGTCGCTCGCGCCCATGCTGCGGACACAGCAACCGAAGCCGCTCTACGACGCGATGTTCGGCTGGCTGAACACCGTCCAGCGATCGATCCGAACGCGGCAACACAAGCTGATCTTTTATCCGCAGATTAGGCGCTTTCAGGTCTTCGATCTGGACAAGGACCCGTGGGAGATGCACGATCTGGTCGCTGATCCGGCCTATACCCAGGTCAAAGCCGATCTGATCGCACGGCTGAAACAGATGCAACGCGAACTCGGCGATCCGATGGACATCGACAACCCGAAGAAGAAGGCTGTTGCCTTGAACTGACTGCAACGTCCGAGCGAGGGACCCAAGGCAGAGTCTGCGGCGGCCCCTCATAGCGGCGAACGACTTGCTTACGAAGTATCGAACACTCTGGAGGCGGCACCAGCCGTAAACACATGACATATACACGATCTCCTATTTCTTCCCGAATCCTGCTCCTTCTTCTGCTGGCGATGCCGGCCACTGTGTGGGGGCAAGCTGCGACCGGCGAGTTGAGCATTACAGTAACGGATCCTTCCGGCGCCGTCATCAAGGATGCCGAGGTGACAATCACCGGGACAGACACTGGAGCCACCGTCCGCGTGATGAAGAGCAACGACCGCGGCATCGCGGAGGTGCCGCTCCTGCAGCCGGGCCGTTACAACACGCACGTTGTGGCGCCGGGCTTCAAGACGATCGACCGCACCGGAGTCACTGTCTCGGTGGGCGATGTGGTCTCGCTTGCCATCCCGCTGACGCTGGGTGAGTCGGCTGATACCGTTACGGTGAGCGGCGAGGCTCCTTTGATTGACGACAAATCAGAGACCATCTCTCAGGTGATCAGTGGCAAGCAGGTCACGGACCTTCCGCTGAACGGGCGTAACTACCTGACGGCGGCGAACTACGTACCTGGGGTAATCCCGACCTCCGCCGGGCGGGACAACTCCTTTTCGGCGTACGGGAACACGGGACTCCAGAACGCGTTTTTGCTGGACGGCTCGCGGAACGTGAACTACCTGCGCGGTCTGGATAACAGGCAGCGAGACATGGTCCGGCCGCCACTTGATGCTTTGCGGGAGTTCACCGTGCAGACCAGCAACTTTTCCGCTGAATACGGCGCGGCTGCCGGCGGCGTGGTCAACGCCATCACCAAGAGCGGATCGAATGCCATCCACGGCTCGGCGTACGACTTCTTTCGCAACGATCGACTGGATGCAATCAACTACTTCGCCGCGAGCAGGCCGTTGCTGGTGCGCAATCAGTACGGCGGCTCGCTCGGTGGCCCTATCAAGAAGGACAAAGCTTGGTTCTTCGCGGCATATGAGGGGATTCATCAACGCGATGAGATACCCGGGACGGCCACCGTTCCAACCGCGCTGGAACGTACGGGAGACTTCTCGAAGACGAGGAACGCAGCAGGCGCTGTCATTCCGGTTTACGATCCCGGAACCACCACGGGAGCCGGCAGCGCGGCGACGCGCACACAGTTTGCCGGTAACAGGATTCCTGCCGGGAGCCTGAATGCGATTGGGCTCGCGCTAGCGCAGTTCTACCCACTGCCGAACGCTCCCTCTCTTGGTCCAAACATTTATAAGCGCAACGCGCCAGAACGCATTGATGCTAAGAACGGTATCGCGCGCGGCGATGTGCAGATCTCGACAAGAGATTCGGCGTTCGCCCGTTATGCACATCAGATCACTCAGACCTCGAATGAGGCGACCCTGCCCGCGCCAGCCGCGAACCCAGGTATCTCCACCGGTATCTCCAAAGGTATCGGCGTCGGCTACACACGTATTTTTACGCAGTCTCTGGTCAACGAGTTCCGCTTTTCCTGGACCACGGTCAGCATCAACTTAGGCGGTACGCAGGCGCGCAACGAAATTATCCCCGGGTCGCTCGATCCGGCCGTCAATACGGGTATCCCGGGCTTCAACGTCTCCAACCTGAGCGGCGTCGGAGGTACGGGCCCGTGCTGCACCAGCGCCCCGCTGGCGAAGAGCTCCGGCGTCTTTGACTACGCCGATAACCTGTCGTGGTCTCGCGGCAAACACCAGCTCAAGTTCGGCACTGACATTATCCAGATTCGCCCACGCACCTTTGCCACATTGAATGGGCGCGCCGCTTTTACCTTTGACGGCGTATTCACGCAGAACCCAAAGGCGCGCGGGGCTTCCGGCAGTCCGCTTGCCGACCTCCTCTTGGGCGATGCCGACACGCTTACCAGTGGCACTGTGGCTCAAAACGAAGAGCGCAGCATCGGGCTCGGCTTTTATGCCACCGACCAATGGCAGTTTTCTCAGAATTTGAGCTTTAACTACGGGCTGCGTTACGAGTTGGCGACGCCATCCATTGAAACGCAGAACCGCCAGGGAAACTTCATCCTCGATCCAGGCCCGCTCTATGGCCAGCTCATTCTCGCCGGCAACCCAGCTCTGCCGCGTGGCCTGCTGTACACCGACACGAATAACATTGCGCCACGGTTTGGCATTGCGTACCGGGTCCCGAACGTGCGGGATCTCACCATCCGGTCCTCCTATGGCATCTTCTACGCGCAGGACGAGGGTACGGGCGTATCAAACCGGCTGACCAGCAACCCGCCGTTCTTCGGCTACGGTTCCACAACGCTTTCAAGCAATCAGCTGAACCCGGCGACCGGCTTCGTGCTTTCGCCCACGGCAACGGTTGCACGGCCTAACCCCATCCCGGCCTCCAGCTACACTCTCCTGCCTCGTGCAACAGCGGCATTGGTGAGCTGGCCCACTCACTTCAAGATCCCTTATGTCCAGCAGTGGAGCCTGAGTGTGCAGAAACAGCTGCCCTTGGGAGTGCTGGCGGAGGTGAATTATGTCGGGAACCACGGCTCGCAGGTGCTTGGCGTAGGCCAGGGCAACCAGCCTACGGTGCTCAACAACACCCCGGTCAATTCGCGTCGGCCGCTCGCTGCGTATACCATCGCGCCCCTTAAGACAGTGGGCAATTGGAACTCAAGCCTTTACGAGGGTCTTTCGGCAAAGTTCGAAAAGCGCTACGACAAGGGGTACTCCTTCCTTAACTCCTTCACGTACGGGCACGCGTTCGATCTCCAGAACCCGGCGCTGGACCTGTGCGACAGCTGCGGCGCGGGCGACACCATACAGGACAACTACAACCGAGCGGTGAACTACGCATCCGCCGACAATGACGTGCGGTTCCGGTACGTGCTGACCGGCATTGTAGAGTCGCCGTTTGGCAGAGGGCGGGCCTTCCTGGGCGACCAACGGGTGGCCTCGGCTATCCTTGGTGGCTGGGCAGTCTCGCCCGTGTATCAATTCCAGACGGGGCTGCCGTTTACGCCGAGCATGAGCTTTGACGCGGCAAACGCCGGTACGGTGACACGGCCGACTCAGGTCTGCAACGGTAACGTGGGCGGCGCGGGAACGAAGCAGCAATGGTTCAACACGGCCTGCTATGTGAGTACCGCCTCATACACTTTCGGCAACACAGGGCGGAACACGCTCCGCGCACCCGGCCGCAACCAGCTCGACCTAAGTCTGCAGCGCAACTTCGCAATTCGGCAGTGGCGAGAGACCAATCTGAACATGCGTTTAGAGGGTTTCAACATCTTCAATCACCCGCAATTCAACGGCCCGGGCAGCACGTTGGGTAACCCGCTGTACGGGGTCATTTCATCAGCAGGTGCGCCGAGGCAGGTCCAGATCGCCGCGCGATTGACCTTCTAAGAGCCATGAACGAACCTAAAGACTCCTGTCCTGGCTCGGTGACAGGAGTCTTTAGATTTGGAGAGGTGCATGGCCCTTATCGTGAATGGCGAATTCGTAGAAGACGATCGCTTTATCAGGGTCTTCCGCCAACTCGGCGGCTTCGAGATCGATCCAGCGGTCAAAGGTGGGCAGCGTGAAGCAGCGCGGCTCCGACAGGTGGCGGAGCGGCGTGTCGTAAGTCAGGTGCTGCTCTGCCAGATGGCCCTCAAGGCAGGCTTTGATGTCTCTGCCGAGGAGGTCAATGAACGACGAACTCAGCAGTGGGGTACATCGAGCGCATCCGTGTGTGGTATCGCAGTCCAACGGGAGCTTGCCAACGAAGTGCTGGTGGGAAAATTCTGCCAGTGGCTCTGCCGACATGAGCCTCGCCCATCCCGCGTAGAGGTCGAGCACTATTACACACAGCATCGCACTGAATATTTGCTTCCTGAGCGCGTGAAGGCCGCGCATATCGTCTGCAACATCGAGTGGCCGGCAGACGAGGATGGAGCTCGCGCTCGAATCGAGCAGGCCGAGCATGAGCTGGTGCAAGGTGCGGTCTTTGCCAAAGTCGCAGTTCGGTACTCGGACTGTGGGGGCAAGGCCATCCTTGGCTGGGTGGCGCGTGGAGCAATGGTGCCAGAATTTGAGGAAGTCGTCTTTGCCCTGCCGGAGGGCAGCCGGTCGGGCATCTTCCGTACAATTTTTGGCTTTCATATCGCCACGGTGCTCGAGCGGAAGGCGGCGGGAATTCAGCCGCTGGAAGAGCTTCGCCCGATGCTGGCCCGACGCATACTCGAAGAGCGCAGGCACTGCGTTGTAGAAGGGACTACAGAGCAGGCGATTCGGGCTGCCTCGATTGAAGTTGCTCCGGCTGAAAAGGTGATCGCATGAAGCCGATATCGCCTGCCGCCTGCTGTGTTCCAAGCCAGCAACGAGCGCACCGGTTGCTGGCCTCGACCGAGCATGCCACGCAGCGAAAACACGTCACGGCCGGCTCCGCAGAGGGCATGATCCATCTGCCTGGAGGCGAGTTCCTGATGGGCACCGACTATCCGAATGGATTTCCGGCTGACGGCGAAGGTCCCGTGCGCCGCATATTTCTCGATGCCTTTCTGATGGATCGCACCCCTGTAACCAACGAAGCTTTCGCGCGCTTCATAGACTCGACGGGATACCGGACGGAGGCCGAGCGCTTTGGGTGGTCCTTCGTCTTTGAGAGAGACTTGCCGGAATGCCTGCGGGCGAGCGAAGCCGTACCCGGTGTGGAGTGGTGGAAGCGGATTGACGGCGCGTGTTGGAAGCATCCCGAATGCCCGGACAGCAGCTTGAGCGGCCGTTCGGATCACCCCGTCGTGCAGGTGTCCTGGAACGATGCCGCGGCCTATGCTGCTTGGGCGGGGAAGCGGCTTCCCACCGAGGCGGAGTGGGAGTACGCGGCGCGTGGCGGGTTAGAGCAGAAGCTGTATTCCTGGGGGGACGAGTTAATGCCAGGCGGCGAGCATCGCTGCAACATCTGGCAGGGCAGTTTCCCCCTCCAAAACACCGCAGAAGACGGGTTCGCAGGTCTTTGTCCCGTGCATGCCTTTCCGGCAAACGGCTTCGGTTTCTTTTCGATGACAGGCAACACGTGGGAGTGGTGTGCGGACTGGTTCGACGCGGAGTACCACGTTGACGCCACACGCATGAACCCAGTGGGACCACCAGCCGGAACAACACGTGTGCTGAAGGGCGGCTCGTACCTGTGCCATCAGTCCTACTGCAACCGGTATCGTGTTGCGGCTCGAAGTTCCAACACACCCGATAGCGGCACCTCCAACATGGGCTTCCGCTGCGTTCTAGATTTACTAGGGTGTATCGACATATTGTCTGAGCCATCGTGAGCAGCAGGCGATGGCGACTGTGGCATGGAAGTTTGCTTGAGTCCAGCAGGTCCAAACGAGAACGAAGGAGCATCTCTATCCAACCCTGGTGATGCTCAGGGATATATCGAGTTCAACGCCTATGCACACGTCTTCACCTCGATCGTCGATCGAACGGGAATGCTATCACCGCAACCTACAATCAACAGACTGCAGGCTACAGCGTCGTCGATACGGCTCTGGTGCAAATAGCGGGGTGTAGCGAATCAAGGCATTGAGAGTGGATCTGATGACGCGGCCAGCACCGCATTCAGATTGCTGGCGTAGCTTGAGTCTTGAG
>JAABUZ0100001531.1_pt1 | contig 43392 bp, 43 predicted proteins | sample 5562091 | NCBI WGS metagenome assembly JAABUZ01 (sample SAMN12813069, study PRJNA571459) | rock metagenome | isolation source: Antarctica rocks | place: Antarctica: Victoria Land, Linnaeus Terrace sud | collected 2015-12-21
AAGTCAGGTGTTCAACCGGGCACTGTCGTGCGTGCCCGCTTCACGAAGCCCGAGGCTCGCTTCGGGAGAGTTGACGCCCTTCGTTGCTGCGATAGGAGCTTGCGTGCCGCGAGTTGTCCAGACACGGCGTTCACTCCGGCGCCCGGCCAGGTTCCGGCCCCTGCTAGGTAGAGACCCTCTATAGGCGTGGAGTACCTGGCAGCGGACAGAGTTGGCCGGAGGCCGAAGAATTGGTCGAGGTGGTGACTACCCGCAACAGAGTCGCCGCCTACCAGGTTCGCGTTCGCTGCCTCGAGGTCGAGGGGCGACATCGAGGCGGTCGCCACGACCAATTCTGGTAATCCGGGCGCGTACTGACACAGCTTGTTCAGAACCCTCTGTTCGAAGGGGTCCCGCGCATGCGCCCAAGACCTACCCGCGAGGGACCGCCCGTCGACAACTCCTGCGTCGTCCGCGATAGAGCCGGGAACCATACGAGCTTGCACCCACACGACGTGATGATGGGGCTGCAGAACCCGGCTCGGGTCGACGACGCTGGTTTGCCCGACGACAAGGAGGGGTTCGTCCGGGAGACAGCCGCTGAGGGCCTGTTGGTAGGTGCGTGCCATGTCATCCACGTAAGGACCAAGGTGGACATACGCCGACGTCGCCAACCGTGGGTCGGTCCACGGGATCGGCCCGTTGAGCGCGAGATGCACCATGAAGGTGCCAGGACCGAAGCGGTAACGCTCTGCACCCTCTCGGAGGCCCTGAGGTACAGCATGAGTCGCGAGCAAGTCACGCACCAGCACGGGCAGTACGACGGTTGAGATCACCCCTCTTCGTGTCTGCAACGTTTCGCCGCCCGCCAAAGCGACCGCGCGGACCCGCCCTGCTTCGACCTGTACCCGAGTGGCGGCCTCACCTGTAACGACCCGCCCACCGCACCCTTCGAGCACAGATTGCAAAGCTTCGGGCAATCGCGAGGCACCACCCTCGACGACACTCATTCCGTTGCGCATGTCGAGGAACATTTCAAGCAGCGGGAAGATGGCGCCTGCCGTGACGTCCGGCGCATAGTCCAAATGCATTCCCCAGGCGGCCACCAACGAGCGCGCCTCTGGGCTGTCGAAATAGCGCTCACCCAGAGCTCGAGTCGAGGAGAGCAGAATCTGCGCCAACTCGCCTAAGCCGGTCGACTTCCGGGACCGCCAAGCCGCACGACCTGCGTGAAGCGCCGAACGGGAGGGCAGCGGACTGCCGTACAGCGGCAAGTAGGCCGCTGCGACGTCATCGAACACTCGAGCAAGTCGAGTCCACCCCGCAGCATCAGCGGCGTTGTGCTCCGCCCACATCGCCTGGGTCAGGGACTCGTCGCTGTCGACTCGCAGGCTGGTTCCGTCAGGGAAGGCGGAGGCGTAGGGCTGGCGCGAGGTCGCAAAGCGCAGGCCATGAGCAGCTAATGCATCCATGTGATCCGCATAGAACGGTGAGCCCAGGAAGAGGTTCATGTTCATGGCGTAAAGGTCGTGCTCGTAACCGGGCGCGGTAATCTGGCCGCTCTTCACGGCTCCACCGACGCTGTCCCCCGCCTCGACGACCACAACCTCGAGACCAGCTTCGGCGAGCACAATTGCGGCGACGAGTCCCTGGTGCCCGGCTCCGATGACGACGACGTCGCACTCACTCACGCTGGCCGTCCGTGGTCGTGGCCCGTACTCGACCGGGCCGACGCAAGGTAGGACCGCGTGGAATCCCCCCACCACGCTGGCTCACGAACGGCCAGCTCACTTCTTGCCCACGAGTGATGCCTTCTGGGCGCAGGAGGAGAACCATCACCAGAACCGCGCCAAGCACGATCTGATGCGCTCCCGAGGGAACAGTGACCACGAACCCCCCGATCGCCAACCCAGTAGAGGCCTCCTGCAGAAGAAAGTCGATTAAGGAGAAGAGCAACGTTCCAACGACGGCACCCCAGACGCTGAGCAGCCCGCCGAGCACCAGCATCGAGACGGTGAGGAACGTCAACTGCACCGACACCTGCGACGGGTCGACGGACCCGTGGACCTGCGCTGTGAGACCGCCGCCGAGCCCACAGAGGAGGCCCGACACCACCAGGGCGATGATCCGGTGCCGGGTGACGTCGATCCCCGATGCCGGTGCTGCAACGAGGCTCTCGCGAGAGGCACGTAGTAGGCGGGCGGACTTGCTTCGCTGGTACAGCCAGCTGACCACAACGGCCGTAAGCGCGATCAGCAGCAGCGTCTGCGTGTCAAGTGAGCTGCCACTGAAGAAAAAACCCTGTTGCGAACTGGCGGGTCCAATCTTGTTCCAGTTTGCCAGCAGCACGTCGATGACAGATAGGAAGGCGAAGGTCGCAATCCCGGCCTGAAGTCCGTTCAAACGCATCAGAACCGGCGCAACCAGGGCAGCGAGGACGCCGCCGACGAGCACGGCCAACACCAGCGCCAACCAAAAACCGGTATGTGCCTCCCGCAAGAAGGGAAACATGCTGGCAATTGAGTTCTTCTTGACGACAGGGTCCTCCGACAAGAGCCCGAGAGTCCAAGCCCCAGCGGCGACGAACCCCACATGGCCGAAGGACAGGACTCCGGATGTACCGACGAAGGACTGCAATCCAACGACGATCACGAGGTTCGCGAGGGCGTACTGGACCTCCTGCTGCACAGAGGCCCCAGCCGAGTTGAAAACCAACACGATGAGGTAGACGAGCAACAGGGGGGCGCCCAATGACCATAACCTTGCGAGCCGTTGTCGCGTGAGGCTCGGCCTGGACGCCGAACGTGTGCGAAGTGGCACGTCCTTCGTTGTCACGTACGTTCGACCGCCCCTCCGGCCGCAAGCAGACCGGACGGTCGTACTACCAACATGACGATGACCAACAGAAAGACGAACACCTCTGCCAAACTTGTTAGATTGAGGGGCAGATAACTTCGCAGCTCAGAGAAGACAAAACCGACGATGAAGCCACCGACCAGGGCGCCGTTGAGCCGATCGATGCCCCCGATGACCGCCCCGATCAGCGCAAGTATCGTGACCGGCGCTCCAAACGTGTTGATCACCTGCACGCCCTGAACCGTTTGAACGAATGCGACGGGAGCAGCAAGCAGCCCGCTGAGCGCGAATGTCAGCATGATGACGCGATTGGCGCGTACCCCGAGCAGGCGTGCCATGCGGAAGTCAGCAGAGGCTGCTTGCACCTGCAGTCCGACCTGGGTTCTGGTGAGGAAGAGCTGTAACGCAACGAGCAGCACCGCCGCGAGCACGATCGTCACGAGGGAGAGGAGCTTGAGCTGGAGTCCGAGCACGGAGACAGATCGCGCTAGCCCGGTGGCCACGGGCGCACTCCGCGCGCTGCTGCCGAACAAGTCCTGGAACACGGATTGCAAAAGGAAGCTGAGCCCGAAGCTTGCGATCAGAAGGGTCGCCGGACTTGCTGAACGCAAGTGCCGAAAGACGCTCACCTCCATGAGCAATGCCAGCGCCACGGGCACCACCAGGCAAAGCGCAATAGCCACGACAGGGCCAAGATGCCACGAGAGCACCAGCGCGTAGGCGGACGAGGTGATGAGCTCGCCGTGGGCAAAGTTCGCCAAGCGCATCACCCCGAACACCAGTCCAATGCCTAACGCCGCGAGGCCGTAGACGGCACCTGACGAGATGGCGTCCACCAGGGACTGGATGAACTGACTCATGACCCGAAGTAGGCCTTCGTCAGCAGAACCTCATCGTCGGCATCCTGTGGCGTCAGCTCCATAGTGATCCTGCCGTCGTGCAGCACGTAGGTGCGATCAGCGAAAGCAATGGTGAACTCCGCTCGTTGCTCGACAACCAGGATGGAGGTCCCCTGCTGCTTCACCGCGTCCAGCGCGTCGAAGACGGTGTCCACCGCCGTAGGTGACAAGCCCAAGGAAGGCTCATCAAGCATGAGCAGCTCAGGCCGGGACAGTAGAGCCCTTCCGATAGCGAGCAGTTGCTGTTGGCCGCCCGACAGCAGTCCAGCCGTGCGAGAATTGAACTCCGCAAGAATGGGAAACAGCTCGAGGACGTCCGACATGTCCTTGTCCGCTCCAGCCTGGCTCCTGCGACCGACAAGACCGAGTTTCAGGTTGTCCCGGACAGACAGATGTCCGAAGATGTGGCGCCCCTCGGGGACCAGGGCTAGTCCTCGGCGGACTATTGACTCCGGCGAGCGCCGCAGGACGGAGATTCCGCTGTAGCTCGCGGTCCCTGCGCTGGCGCTCACAACGCCCATCAGAGTAAGCAGTGTGCTGGATTTCCCGGCCCCGTTCGGGCCGATCATGCCCACGACCTCGCCGCGGTCCACGCGAAAGGACACGCCTTTGAGGGCTGGCACACCGGCATATCGGACCTCGAGGTCGCGAACCTCGAGAAGGAGATCAGGCGTGCTGGGCACGCCCGCTCCTCCCCAGGTACGCCTCCGCCAGGGCCTCGCTGGATCGCACCTCAGTCGGCGTCCCTTCCAGGTAGCTCCGCCCCTGCACCACGACGTGGATGCGCTCACACACACTCATGATGAGCCGGATGTTGTGGTCGATGAGCAGTACACCAATGCCGCGCTCGTCACGGATGCGCTGTACGGACTCGCCAAACTCGCCGATCTCTCCGTCATTCAAACCGGCGGCGGGCTCGTCGAGCAGCAGATAGCGTGGATCGGTCGCCAGCGCGCGCGCAACCCCCAGCCGCCGTTCTACCCCGTGCGGCAGCGTCCGCGCCGGCTCGTGCTCGCGCTTCGCTACCCCAAACGCGGCCATCAGCTCTGTGGCCGTCGCCCGAGCGGCACGACCTGACTGACCGGTGCCGAGGGCTGCCAACTCGACGTTCTCGCGAACAGTGAGGCCGGAGTAGAGGTGGCCGTGCTGAAAGGTGCGCGCTACACCGGCACGACAGCGCTGAACAGCCGAATGCGAGGTGACGTCAATGCCATCTACCAGCACGGACCCGGAGTCGGGTCTGTCGTAACCACTGATGATATTGACGAGCGTGGACTTGCCGGCCCCGTTCGGCCCGATAAGCCCGAGGATCTCACGAGGCCGGACCTCCAGGTCAACGCCCTGCAGCGCGTGCACCCCGCTGTAAGCACGCCGGATCTCGTGCGCCCGCAAAGCTGACGCGGGCGCACGATGCCGGTCTTCCTGCTCCGTCACGAGGCGTTGTCAACCTGCTTGGCAGCCTGTTGTGAAACGAACACCAGTTTTCCGTTGACAACCTTCAGCACCCGCATCGGTCGCTTGACGTTGATGTGCAAGTCCTTGGAGAAGCTGGTTGGTCCTGCAAGTGTCGGGATGTCCTGGAAGGATTCGAACGCCGCCGTCAGCTTGGCCCCATCCCAGCTTTTAGCTTGGTCGTAGCCAGCTTTGATGGCCTCCAGGGTTGCAGGACCCGTGACGAAGCCACCGGTGGCAGGGGCCTCGCCCGCAGCAGTGAGCTTCTTCAGCATGTCATTGACCGCAGGATTCGGGTCATCACCGTTCTTGGCGGCATACGTGACGATGTAGTAATCGCTCAGACCCGGAATCTGACTGGTCCAGAAATCGCCGTCCATGCCGAACCCAGATACCACCGGAGCTTTCACACCACCGGCCCGCAGCTGCTTGGCTACGGTCGCGCCCCCTGGGTTGTACCCGCAGTTGGCTACAACGTCCGGCTTGGCGCCGGAAGCAATCTTGGAGACGGTCTCCGTTACGGAGTCTCCCTGCTTGTAGTCATAGTTCTGGACAACTGAGCCACCCAGTTCTTTGAATCGCTTCGCGAAGATCGTACATTCGTTCTGCGTGTACTTCAGTGTCGTGTCTGTCAGCAGGACAGCCTTCTTCCAACCCTTCGACGCGGAAAACTCGGCCATGATAGAGGCTTCACCCGGAGTGCCGTCGCCCATCGAGAAGCCCAGCGGCAACCCACCAGCGGGCCCGTAGATCGGGTCTCCGACGCACGGTGCGATGTTCAGCAGACCCTTGGACTGCGCGACCTGAGCGGCGGGGAGCGAAGTGTCGTAATCGCAGGAGACCACGACCACCTTCGCGCCGTCTGCGATGACCTTGGTGGCAGCTGGGCCATAAGCGCTACCGGTGGAGTTGGTGTCTACGATGTCAAGCTTGACCTGCTGGCCGCCGATCCCCCCCGAGGCGTTGAGTGTGTCGGCCTCGATCTTCATGGCATTCAACGCCGGCGAGTCGATGGGACCCATGAAGCCTGACTTCGGGGTCGTTGCCGCGACGACTCCGATGGTGACCGAGCCACCAGCAGCAGCGGAGCCCCCGCTCGAAGCTGAGCTGCTGCTACTACTGCCACTGCTCTTGCTGCTACTGCTGCCGCTGCTCACGCAAGCCGTCAGGGTGAGGCTCGCACCCAGGCTGATCAGCAGGGCACCACGTCGCCGAGAGTTCATTGCACCACCAAACTGTCAGAGCTGGTCGTCGGGACCGCTCAGGTCTGAGCTGCCGGGTCCAGCGCTCCTGGGCAGTGTGACATCTGATCAGAGTTGAGGCTAGGCCGTTGCGTCACTAGTTCTTCAGCATTGGTTACGTTTACGTATCGCACGCGTGCCGCCACCGCGATCGCCGCCCCGTCGGCTACCCGAACGGGCCGGTTGTGGGCTTACGTCTCGGGACCGACGCTCAGGCACTATCCGCCCTCAGGCTTTCAACTACCAGGTCCATCGATGACCGCAAGTGCTCGATCAGCTTGCGTTCAGCGAGCGCGCCCTGTCGAGCGACCATGGCCTCGAGGATCTCAGCGTGCTCAACGGCACGGCGCTCGGAGAACTCCGGGTGGCGGAACGACTCAAGCCGATAGCGCTCGGAGTTACGCCAAGGAGGAAGAATGCTGCTGAGGAGCCAGCCGTTGTCACAGGCCTCATAGAGAGAGAAGTGGAATCTCTCATGCGCATCACGGGCAAGCTTGTGCTCGCCGCTCTGAAGGAAGCGAGCACGGTCATCGAGAGCGATTCGGGCGGCTTGTTCGGCCTCGACGGTGAACCGGTGCGACGAGGCCCGAACAGCGGAGCCTTCAAGGACGAACCTGGTCTCGTAGGTATCGCGGAGATCCTTCAGCGACACCGGACGGACGCGGGCACCCTTGTGGGGCTCCAGATCGACCAGCTCCATGGCAGCTAGGCGCCGGATTGCCTCCCGGATCGGCATCACGCTGAGCTGCAATTGGTCGGCCAACTCTTGCAGTCGAAGATGAGCTCCCGGAGCGATGCTACCGTCGCAGATCGCTTCAAACAGGACGTTAGTCGCTGCCTCGGCAGCTGTCGCATGTTTGACGGGGCTGAGCACCGGTGCCTCCCTTCCTCTTGTCGCCTACCTGGCCTCCGCAGATAGCTAGACCAGCGGAATCGTCTCGACCACGTTCCGTAGGGCGCCCAGCTGGGCCACCCGCGTCGTCAACTGGTCTCCGGGCTTGAGAAAGACTGGAGGGTTCCGAGCGTTGCCGATGCCACTCGGCGTCCCGGTGAGGATCACGTCGCCGGCGCGCAACGTCATCCCCCTGCTGAGCTCAGAGATGATTCGCTGCAGCGAGAACGCCATAGTCGCGGTCGACGCCCTCTGCATCACCTCGCCGTTCAACTCGCACTCGATCAGCAGGTCGGCGGGGTCATCCACGGCGTCAGCCGTTGTGAGCCACGGCCCGATCGGCATCGTGCAGTCAATGCTCTTGCCCTTGAGCCACTGTCCGCCGTGCGCGCGCTGCAGGTCCCGCTGGGAGACATCATTCGCGACGAAGTAGCCGAACACGTGCTGGAGGGCCTGCTCCGGCGCGATCGACCGGCCCTCGGTACCGATGACGAGGGCGAGCTCCGCCTCGTAATCCCACTTCGAAGATAGGTCGCCATCAAAGGCGATCGGGTCAGTCGGTCCGATGACCGTGTCCGGGCCTTTCGTGAAGAAGGTGGGGTGCTCGGGCATGCTTGCGGGATCCTGGCCCTCACGTTTGCCCTGAGACTCGTAGAAATGATCGAGATAGTTCCAACCCGTGCAGAGGATGTCGCGGTTGAACCGGCGAAGTGGCGGCCCGAGCACAACCTCGTCCAGTGGCCGCTGCACTGCGGCGTCCGCGGCGGCCTGTATCGCTTCGAGCGCCGCGAAACCACCCCGGACCACGTCGTCCACGGTTCCCTGAGCCGGGTCAAGAACCGCTACCGACTGCTGGTCAGAGGCGACCACGCCGATGGCCCAGCCCCCGTGGGACCAAGCGGAAGCTAGTCTCACTAGGGTCTCAGTCCTCCACGACGGCGATCGCGTTGATCTCGATCAGGTAGTCCGGACTGACGAAGCCAGACACCTCGACCATCGTGGATGCAGGCGCGCCCGACTTGAAATACTCTCGCCGCACTGCATGGATGGCCTCGAAGTGCGCCATGTCCCTGATGTAGACGTCGACGCGCGCAATGTCGTCCAGCGTGCCCCCGGCGGCCTCAACTGCAGCTTGGAGATTCTGGCAGACCTGGTGGGTCTGCGCAGTGATGTCTCCGACACCCGTCACCCCACCGTCAGCATTTCGAGCGGTCATGCCGGAGATGAAGACGAAACGCCCTCGGGCGGCAACGGAGGTCGCCTGCGCGAAGTGTCCGTTGGGCTGGGCAAGTGACGGTGACACTATCTGATCTTTGGGCATTCGATGTCTGCTTTCTTGGACAATGGAAACGGCCGTCAGCGGGCATCGTCGGCGGATGAGTACCAGTCCGGCTGGGTCGGGTAGTGCGGGCCGTCATAGACCTCGAGGAGAACGGACTCCTCCTCAGCCCTGGTAGGACCATGCATGCTCCCCTTGGGGTTCCAGTAGAAAGAACCTTGGGTCAGGGTGATCCCGGTCGGAACATACGTGTAGCGCCCACTCAGACAGAACATGAACTGGTTGGAGGCGTGCGAGTGCCGCGTGGGAATTCCAGAGCCTTCGGTGAATCTGACCAACGAGATCGATGCGCCGGTGTCTTCGTTGCGCCACAGTGCCTTGTGGCTCAAGCCTTCGAGGGTTTTCTCGACCCAGTCCAGGTCACCGGACTGCACGAGGATCTCACGAAAGCGGTAAGCCGCTTCGCCGTCTGCATCCACTGTGGCCTGCTCGCGTGAGCGGTCGGCCGCCTCGCCGCCGTGCCGCGCCGGCTCGGAGAGGTTGTCATCCCACTCCTGCTGGCTGACACTTGTGGGCCGAGTGGGCGGTGGCGCCAGCGTCAAGTGCGGTTGGTCACTGCTCTGAGTAGTAGCGCCGTTCACCAAATCTCCAATCGAGGGTGCTCTTCCAGGAGGAACGGACGGTCGAAGGGCTTGGTGGTCATGCTGAGACTCCACGCTGAAGAGAGTCGCCACGAAGGGGATGTAGCGGTCCGGCTCGCAGAGGGCGCACGCCGCAGCCGAACCCACAGCTTTCGCGGCTCGCTTCCCCCTCCGGCGGCCACACCGTCGCTGGCGAGGAACCGCCGATTCGACCGGTAACAGGGGGGCACGACTACTCCTTTGCGTAGCTGCGGTCGCGCGTCAACGTCGAACCCGTCATGGTGGCTGCGTCCGACAACAGGAAGAGCAGGGGCCCCACGACGTCCTCCGGCGTCCCGATACCGGTCGTCCTCTCCCAGTGCTCGCGCTCCCCGCCGGTGGGGTTCGCCGCCCGGAACTGGGGGGTGTCGATGACGCCGGGAAAGACGGTGTTGACGCGCACTCGATACTGCGCCACCTCTGCGGCGAGCGACTTCCCAAACGGGATCAGCGCCCCCTTGCTGGCGGCGTAAGCCGCCGCCTGGCCCCTGCCCATTGTGGCGAGGCCCGATGCAAACATCAGGATGCTGCCCGAACGCGCGGCGATCATTGACGGCAACACTGCCTGACAACACCACACGACGCCGTCAAGGTTGACTGCCAGTGCCTGGCGCCAGACCGCCTCCGGTGTGTCGACGACGTCCAATCGTGGCTGTACAGCGGCAGCCGCTATCAGGGCGTCGATGCGCCCGTGCCGAGCCATCACGGCTTCGACCGCGCTGAAGACTGCGGCACGGTCCGCGACGTCGACGCCCAGGTGCTCGATCCCGGGCCGCGCTTGCGCCGGGGGCGCCACGTCGAAGACCACCGAAGTGCCGCCGGCGCGAGCGAAGCCCCGGGCCGCGGCATCGCCGATGCCGCTGGCGCCGCCGGTAACCACGAGCACCTCTCCGGTGGCGTCGAAGGTGGCTCTCACTGCAGTCCTCCGCGGGATGGTGCCGCGTTGGCCCGGCTCACGGCAGCGCCGTGCCGCGAGCGACGGAGCCGGCGTCCAACCGGCAACTGCGGCCGGCGCGGGGCAAGAAGTGCTTGCGCAACCATGTGCCCCGACCCCCCACCAAGTCCCGGTCCGGGGTGCGTCGACGCTCCGATGTGCCACAACCCGGCTACACCCGTCCGGTGACGCCCGGTGCGTGGCCCAGGACGCCACATCAGGTTCTGGTCAAGCTCTGCGGAGCCGCTGTACGGGTCGCCGTGCACGGCGTTGCGGTTGGCGGACTCCAAGTCCAGCGGGCTGAGCGCGGTGACGGCCAGCACACTCGCTCTCGCTCCAGGTGCGTGCTCTTCCAGGAGCCCAAGAACTCGGTCGATGTAGGCCCGCACCAGCGCTGGCGTCCATCCGCCGGTCACATCGAGCTCACCAGCGCTGTCACCCCGCGGCCGGTAAGGCAACTCCTGCAACTGCAACCACAGGCTCGCCCGCCCGGCGGGAACCCGCGACGGATCCAGAACGTACTGCTGCCCGACGACGACGGTGGGTCGGCGAGGCAGGAGCCCCGCCTCGGCCTCCGCGCAGGCAAGGGCAGTACTTGCCGACCCGTCGCTCACGTGCACCAGTGGCACCTGACCCAGCAAAGTCTCATTCCAGGTCAGTGGCTTCGACAGCGCAACGTGCACCTGCATTGCCGCCCGCCCGTACCGGTAACGAGCGGCCTCGAGCCTGACGGCCTCCGGGCTCGCCGCCGGCGGCAGGAGATCACCGTAGAGGGCACCGGGGGTAACTGACATGAGGATCGCCCTTGTTGCCCGCAAGCAAGCGCTGCCCGTTTCAACGGCAACCGCACGAGCCCCCGATGTCACGATTCGCTCCACCGTCGCTCCGGTGCGGATGTCGACGCCACGTTCACGCAACACTTCTTCAAATGCCTGAACGAACCGGCCGGCACCTCCCTTGACAACAGGCAGGCCGGCGGCGTGGAACGTGCCAGCGAACACTGGCAACATCAGTCCGCCCGAGGCGTTGTCGGGGGCGAGCCCCGCGTGCAGCAACCAGGGGATCCAGAGGTGGTCGACCTCCGGGCCGTCGAACTCACGGCGTGTGAAAGCTCGGCCGCTGGTGGCAACGTCGCGCGCCCACCTCTCCGCGCCGGCACGGCCGCCGCGCCGCGCGATGTTGGTCAACGGCCGCAGGGGTGAAGGGCCCCGCAACTCACTGCCGAGCAGCTGGCCGATCGATTGCATGTCGCCGCCGAGCCGATCCAGCATCGAGAGGTAGCGGTCCGCGTCACCCTTGACGCTGAACCCGGCTGCGGTCTTGGCCGGATCGCGGTAGGCAATGGTGGTCCGTCCATCGGCCGCGACGCTTGCCGTGACGAAGTCGTCGGTGTTGCAGTACGCAAGCCCATGCTTCGCCAAATCGTCCCCGAGCGCGGCGTAGGCCCCGCCGGTGACGAACAACGGGTGCCATGAGGAGAAGGTGTCGTGGATGTAGCCGGGCGCCGTCGACTCATCGGAGGCGATGAATCCCCCCAGCTGGTCGTTGGCTTCGGCCAGGCAGACGCTCCAGCCAGCACCAGCGAGTTCGGCCGCAGCAACCAGTCCATTAATGCCCGAGCCGACTACGACGGCGTCGTACACCGACGTGGTCACCACAGGCCCTTCGGCAGCTCGGCGCCGACCTGGGCTGCGCTCCGCCGCAGTCCGTCGAGCACGCTGGCGTCGACGACGACGCCGTGCTGGACGGCTGCTGCAGCTTTCTCGGCCTCCCGCTGGCCTGGCAACAGAAGTCGGGTGACCCCAGGGGCCGGTTTTGCACTTGTCACCTGTGCGGCGAGGGACTCGAGCGCAAGGGTGAACTGGCTGTCGCTGCTGAAGGCAGCGATGCTGAGCGCGAGGAAGAAGTGTGCGCAGTCGTTCGGGACGGCAACATCCGCATACATCCCCTGCACCCCGTCGCCGAACGCGCCACCGCTAAGCACACCAGTGAGGACATCGACCATAAATGCCAATCCGTAGCCCTTCGGACCGCCGATGGGCAACAGCATGCCGGCAAGCGCTGCGCTGGGGTCGCTCGTTGGCGAGCCCTGCTCGTCGGTCGCCCAGGTGAGGGGAATCTCCCTCCCCTCGGCTTTGGCTAGCCGGATCTTGCCCAGCGCAGCCTCCGACAGGGCCATGTCGAGCACTATGGGCGGCCCTGCGCTGCGCGGTACTCCTATCGCAACCGGGTTGTTGCCCACCACCCGTTCCCCGCCCCCTGTGGGCGGCATCAGCGGCCGGGTGTTGGACGCCGCAATTCCGAGGCATCCCGCGAAGGCCGCTTGCTGGACGTACCGGTAGGCGCCGCCAAAATGAAACGCGTGGCGTACTGACACGACACCGACGCCATGGAGCTTCGCCTTGTCCACTGCTAGGCCCATAGCTTGGTCGGAAGTCAGCAGGCCCAGTGCGTGCTTGGCGTCCAGCACGGCGATGGGACCGGCGTCAAGCACGACGTCGGCCTGCTCGGCAGTGGTTACCGAACCGGCACGCAACCTGTCGACGTACATCGGAATGAGCATGAGTCCGTGCGAGGGGATGCCGCGCATGTCGGCGTCGACCAATGCTCGCGCGACTGTTTCCGCCGGCTTCCGGTTGAGTCCAGCACCGACGAACACCGCCGCGGCGGCTTGGACGAGGAGGTCGACGTCGAACGTCGACTCATTCATGCCGCACGCCGCGTAAACAGGCAACATTGCTTCGTCCGATGCGGTCGCGCTGTTGCGGCGGCAGGTGTGCAACCGCCGACCATGGGTTGTCCAGGCCCATCGGGAACGGCCAGTCGCTTCCGAGCACCACCTTGTCCACACCGATGACCGCCAGTGCGAGATCGACGACCCTGGGGTCATGTGCCAACGCGTCGACCCAGAACCGGCGGACTGCAACAGACGGCTCCAGTGTGAGCGGGCCGACGCCCGGCCGCTCGGTATCCATGCCACGCTGCCAACGGCCGGCGAGCATCGGAACTGCGCCGCCGCAATGCACCAGCACGAGACGGAGGTTGGGGTGGGTGCCAAGCACGTCGCCGAACACGAGCTCGGCGGCAGCCACGGTCGTCTCCACCGGATTGCCCACGAGGTTGGACAGGTAGTGCCGGTCGAGCCGGGCATCCGACGAACTGCCTGGATGCAAGAGAACGGGTCGGCCAACCGCCTCGAGCCGGTCCCAGACCGGCGTCAGGCGGACGTCGTCCAGTGGGGGAGATCCGCCCCCGGCGGAGATGTTCCAGCCGACTATGCGCTCGTCGTCGATCAGCCGATCCAGCTCGGCAAGCGCGACCCGCGGGTGCTCGAACGGCAGGTAGGCCAGGGCCTCGAGCCTCTCAACTCCGGCAATGCGAGCCAGCAGACCGTCGTTGGCCCGCTCGACCCATGTGCGGGCGCCGTCTTCCTGAAGCCCTTGGCGGAAGAAGGGTGGCGGTAACGACACCCATGCGCTGTCGATCTCTGCCGCGGTGAGCCAGTCCGCTAGCCGGGGTGCCTCGTACAGCGCGGGGACGCCGATCTGCTCTCCGTCAACGACGTAGCGCCCGCTCGACTCCTCGACCCCAGCCAGTGCGCCGGCTGAGTCGCCCAACAGAGGAGCCAGGTGCGTGTGTACATCCACGCTTCGATCGGGACTCACAGGTGTACATCCGCCACCGCCGAGCCGGCGACCTGCGCTGCCTCGGCGAGCACGGAGCCAATGGCCCGCGTGGCGAGGTCGCGGGCAACGCGTTGGCCGACGCTCGCCGCATTGCCGCGCACGACAAGATCCGCCTGCCAGTTCACTGTGGCAGCGCCGTCAGCGGTGGACGTGAAGCTCATCCGCAGATCGACATCCACGAGCTGGGTCCCCCGCCGCCCCACCACCCGAAGCCGTGCCCCGGTCTCGTTCTCCTCCACCGTGGTGATCGTGGTTGCCAGAGGTATTTGACCGAGCGCGATGACAGGTGTGAAGACAGCGTGGACGACGCCCTCGGCGCCACTGCGGACGTCGCGCAACGTCGACACACGCTCCAACATGTCCGGCTTCGAGCCGAGTGCACGAAGGTCCGCGACCGGAGTAGCCGTGGTGAACTCACCGGAGACGTTCACCGAAGCACCCGTACCTTGTCGGCTCCCGCCCCGGCGAGCGCGTGGAAGACAGCCTCCGACGAGGCGTGGCTGTTGAGGATGGCACCGGTGGTTCCGATGGCGTCCTGAACCGCGGCGGAGACGGCGTGCAAGGGGGCGCCACCGCCTTCGCCCATGCCCTTGGCGCCGGTAGGAGTGAAGGGCGACGGGCTCACCATGCTGTCGTAGAGCAGCGTCGGCATGTCCAAGGCCGTGGCCACGTGGTAGTCGTAGAAGTTCGCCGCACGCAGCTGCGCGTTCTCGTCGTAGTCGAAGTGCTCGAACAGCGCGGCCGACAGGCCGTGAACCGTGGCGCCGTTGACCTGGCCTTGGACGATCATCGGGTTGATGGGCACGCCGCAGTCGTCCACCGCCCCATACCGCAGCACCTCGATTGCGCCTGTCTCCTCATCGATCTCGAGGACCACAGCGTGAATCTGCGTGGCGTACGTGAGGGTCAGGTTGCCCATCTTCTTGTCGACGTCGGGCAGCTCGAAGGGCGCGCGATAGATCGCGCGGCCAACCAGGCCCACCTCGTCGGCTACCTCGGGCGGCAGGCTGCCCGGAGCGAAGTGGACGATCCCGCCGATGTCGGTGAACGGCAGCATCAGCTCGTCATGACCTTCCACTTTGGCGAAGCCGCCTTCAAGGAAGATTTGCGAGCGCTCCACCCCGAGGACTGTGGCCGCCACCCGGGTGATGTCCACAATCAGCTTCTTCGTGGCATTGATGATGGCGCCTATGCCGGTCACCGCGAATTGGGACGCGTACGACCCCGAGAAGCCGGTCTGGGCACTGAGAGACGAGTCACCGCCGCGATGGACCAGGATGTCCTCCGGCCGCAGCCCCAGCAGGTCGGCGACCACTTGTGCGGTCGTGGTCTCGTGTCCCTGGCCGAACGTGACGCCGCCGGTGGTGGCAAAGATGGAGCCGTCAACACCCATCCGCACCAGGCCGCCCTCGGTGTTGCCGCCGAATGGCAAGAAGGGGTTCATGAGCCGCGCCTGGCCGAAGTTGTTGGTGCCGGAGTCCAGCGTTGAGCCGATGCCGATGCCAATACGCTTGCCCGTCCCGACCGCCTCCGCTTTGAGGCGCTGGGCACCCTCGTAGTCGATGAGGTCAAGCGCCTTACGCAGACTGGCGGGCAGGTCGCCGGAGTCGTACACGCAGCCGTTCACGGTCGTGTACGGGTACTGCTCGGGCTGAATGTAGTTCTGCAGCCGGAATTGCACGGGGTCGAAGCCGAGCTGGTGGGCGGCGAGGTCCATCATCCGCTCGACGAGCCACAGGTGCTGCATGCGGGAGTATCCGCGCACGGGATGCACCGGGCCTTTGTTGGTGTAGACGCTGGTGAAGTCGACCTGGAGGTGCTTGAGCTGGTAGCAGGCATTGGCGACCTGTGCCCAGATGACGGAACCCAGGGGCTCATAGCGGGAGTAGGCGCCGACGTCGTCCGTGCACTCATAGCTCAGGCCGAGCACTGTTCCGTCGTCCTCGACGGCCAGCTTGACGTTGCGGAAGGTGCGCTCGTTGCTGTGACCCCCCATCCAGTGGTGCTCGGTGCGGGTTTCGGTCCAGCGCACCGGACGCCGCAGCTTGCGTGCCATCAGCGCGACAGCTGTCGCCGGCACGTACATGCCGATCTTGACCCCGAAGGACCCGCCGAAGTCCTTGCTCCGGATGCGCAACCGGGAGGCCGGGTGCCGCAAGGCGCCACACATCATGAGTGTGGTGAACTGCGGCATGGCGCAGCCGCCGACGAGGTCGAAGACGTCGGTGCCTGAGTCGTAGTCGACGGTCACGACTGTGCACTCGAGCGGTGTCGCCGAGAACCGGTGGCACACCAGTTCGTCGACCTCCACCACGTGGTGTGCGTGCTCGAGCACGAATTCCATGTCGCCAAAGCTCCACGTGTCGTGGTGCAAGACGTTGCTGCCGATGTCGTCGTGAACCAGCGGGGCACCCGGACGCAAAGCGGCGGCGGCGGTGACGACGACGTCAAGGGGTTCGTAGTCAACAACGACGGCCGCTGCCGCATCGCGAGCGGCCTCACGGGAGGTAGCAGCAACGGCGACTACCGGCTCGCCAACGAAGCGCACCTTGCCGCCGCTGGCCAGGCAACGATCTACCTCGGCATCCGCGGGGGGCGCCTGCAGCTCCCCGAACTTGTCGGTGAGCAGGTCGACCTCGTCGGGCGTCAGCGCCCCGAGGAAGCCGGGAACCTCGAGAGCACCGGAGACGTCGATTGCCGTGATGCGCGCATGCCCGTACGGGGAGCGCACGAAGAACAGGTGGGCCAGCCGGCTCATCGGAGTGTCGTCGCCGAACTCCCCTTGTGCCCGAAGCAACCGCTCGTCCTCCGTGCGGTTGATCGACTGTCCGGCCCAGGAAGGAGCACTGATGCGACCCGGCGTTTCGGTGGTCGTTGTCATTGCGCGCCTGCCTCGATGTCGCTGCCGTGGGAGTCGGGCGATTTGCCGTGCGGAAGTGGTACATCCTGACCCGCGGCTGCTCGGACGGCGTTGACGATCCCCTGGTAGCCGGTGCACCGGCACAGGTTGCCCTTAATGGCTCGCCGGACGGAGTGCTCGGTTATCTCCTCGCCTGACTCGAGCAGGTCGGTGGCCGTCATCAACATGCCGGAGGTGCAGTAGCCGCACTGCAGGGCGTGGTAATCGCGGAACCGCGCCTGAAGGGTCGTCAGCGGACCATCTGCATCCGCAAGGCCGCCGGCAGTTTCGACGGTCGTGCCGTCGGCCTGAGCAGCCAACACCATGCACGATTTCACCAGCATGCCGTCCCACCGGATCGTGCAGGCGCCGCAGTTGCCAGTGTCGCAGCCGATCTTGGGGCCACGCTTGTCAAGCTCGTCTCGTAACCAGTGCACGAGCAGAGTGCGCGACGACACCGCCGACTTCTCGACGACGCCGTCCACCTCCACGGAGATCGCGTGGATGTCGGGGCTGTCATCGGATGCGGTGCCGGTCATGCAGCAGCCTCCTCGGTGCGGAAATGCCCAACGACGACGTCGGTGACTGCCCGCTTGACCTGCACCCGCGCGAGAGCCAGTCGGTAGGCCGCCGACGCGTGGGAGTCCCCGTGCATCTCCAACGGCTCAGTGTCAAAGGCAGCTAGCGCGGACTGAACCGTGGCGGAGCCAAGAGCGGAACCAGTCAAGGCCGCCTCCACCGCTAGTAGCCGTCTCGGCGAGTCAGTGACAGCCCCGAGGTAGGCGCGGGCACCGACCACGTCGTCACCATCGGTGTCGACGCGGATGACAGCACGGGCGAGGGCCCATGAGTCAGCGCCGATCAGGTGGTGCCGGTAGGACACGTCGACCGTGGTGGGGTGGGCGGGCACGTTGACAGCTGTCAGCAGGGCCGGCCCGTGCGCAACTGTCAGGAGCGTGCCGAGGAAGAAATCGTCGGCCGCAATGCTCTGGGGCTCGTGGCCGTGCTGACGGATCTCGAACGAGGCGTCCAGGGCGGCCAGCAGGGGTGGAAAGTTGTTGGTGGGATCATTCAGACAGCAATTTCCGCCGATCGTGCCGCGGTTGCGAACCTGGCGGTCGACGAGTGTGCTTGCAACGTCAGCAAGGACCGGGAGCTTCTCGCGCACCAATGGATGCCGTGCCAGCTCGGAGTAGGTCACCGCCGCCCCAATACGCAAGGCGCCTTCCTGCTCCTCCACTGTCCGCAGCTCAGCAAGGCGGTGCACGTCGACGAGGATCGGCGGGGCAACCAGATCAAGCTTGAGAGCGTTGATCAGGCTTTGGCCGCCCGCGAGCACGGCCGCCCCGTCGTGTTCGGCGAGCAGCGCGAGCGCGGCTTCCAGAGACGTCGGCGCCAGGTAGCGGAAGGGCGGAGGGATCATGCGGTTCCTTCCGGTGCGCTCCTGCAGCGCGGAGCGGGTAGGCAAAGCCTGAGGCCTGTTTGATCACATGTCAACGGCAGCGAGTGAACTCGCCTAGGGTCCTGAAGCACCGGCTGGGGTCTCGGGCGTCTTCAGTTCGACCAAGCGGCTGAGGTACGGGGTCGAACCCTGGTTCGTGAGCATGTGCACCTCGCCCGGGTCTCGGTAGACGACGCCCCCTACTGGCTCGTGTACCTCGCGTGATCCGCCCCCCAGCAGGTCGATTCTGTTGTCTGCGGCCTGCAGCGCCAGCACGAGGTACGGGCGCGTGTGGTTGTGCCACGTCTGACTCTCACCCGGAGCCAGCGCGACCTCCCAAACCCGGACGTGCTCGTTCTCGAACACGACGCGCTGGCCGACATCACCGAGGACCGGCGTGCGTTCCTCCAACCTTTCCGACTCGGGCTTAGCTGCCACCGGCTCGCCTGGTGGTGTCGTCACTGTGTTCCTCCTGTCAGTAGTGCCTCGGGTGTCTCGGCGCCATCAGGTGACCCCGTCGCGGGATCCCCGCGGCCGATGAGGCGGAGATAAGTAAGGACAGCGGCATTCTGCTCGGCATGAGGCTCGTACGGCAGCAGAGCTGCGACGTGCGCGTCGGGGCGCAACAGCACAATTGAGTCGAGACTATGGCCGAAGCGGGCTCGCACTCGTTCACCCGGGTCAAACAGGGCCCTTTCTCGCAGGCCCGAGTCGTGCGGGGCGTCCCAGCGGCTCACCACCATGTGCCGCAACCCCGGCACGTCGTCGGCCGGCAGCCGCGGCCGGTGCCGGGCGTCGGTGAAGTACAGCGCGACGAAGCTGTCGGCCGCCAGGTCGTGAAGGTGCACGGTGGTCCCATCAGATCCGTACAGCGGGAGGTCGGGCGCACGGTCTCCGGCACGCACAGGAGTCGGAACCGCCCCGGTCGCGACCATGGACCAATCTCCCGAGCCATCCACGTCAAGACTGACGCCGAGCAGGGCCCTCGTGAAGGCGTTACCCCACCCTCCCTCCGACATTGCGGCGACCGGACCCGCTTCGCGGCCCATATTGGCTCGTGCGGCCTCTGCCATCTGGCCGGAGCCCCGGGTCGCTATCGGAGCCTGCTCCTGCTCGTACGCGTCCAACAGGGACTCCTCGGCCCAGCCGCGCAGGACCCAGGCGAGGCGCCACGGCAGGTTTGAGGCGTCGAGCACGCCCGTATTGAGGCCGAGCGCCCACATGGGGGTGATGAGGTGGGCAGAATCTCCCAACAGGAAGGTGCGCCCAACCCGCCACCTGCTGGCGACCCGGTGGTGTACCGAGTAGATGTTGCTGCCAATCACCTCCATGTCGTGCACGTCGCCGATGAAGTGCTGAGCCTTGTTCGCAAGTTCCTCGCGCGTCGGGGCGGGGGCTCCTGCTGCGAGTGGAAAGAGGAAGCGCCAACAATGCGGTTGACGAACGAGAATCATCCATTCTTGCGGATCCCCGAAATAGGCGAGATACGGATAGTCCCGAGGATTCTCCACGTCGAGGTCTACCCGAAGGTCAACGAGCATGTAGCGCTCGGGCAGGGTCTTCCCCTCGACGCCGATGCCGAGGCTCTCGCGAACAAAGGAACGACCGCCGTCACAGGCGAGGAGGTACTGCGCCTCGATCTCCTGAGTGCCTCCGGCGGTCTCCACCTGCAGCCGGACGCGGTCATCCTCCTCAGCGAGCCCTACCAACCTGTGGCTCATGCGCAATGCCCCTGGCGCCTCGCGCTCGAGAACCAGCCGTAGCACCGGCTCAAGCTCGTGCTGAGGGATGTTGATGACGAACGGGAAGCGGGTGTCGTCCACAAGCTCGCCGGTGCGGACGCTCAGCGTGGAGAGGTTGGTTGCTCGGTCCAACTCGCCGATCTCATCGATCCGCAACGACGCGGACAGCACCTCTGGCAGCGCACCGTAACGGTGCAACACCTCTAACGTACGGGTCAGGACAGTCCCCGCCTTGGTGTCCAACGAGAGCCGGTCGTCCTCCTCAAGGACCACGACCGGCACGCCATAGCGCACAAGCCCTAGTGCTGTCACCAGCCCTACCGGACCACCTCCTGCAATGACAACCGGCAGGCGCTTAGTCGTGTCCTTGGTAGCAACAGTCACACGGCACTCCTAGCAGCAGATAGATGTGAACATCACTGATTCATGCCCGCCGTCGCACCACGCGGACGACCATTGCGACGACTGAGCCTGGCCCCGCTGAGCAGTTCAGCGCGGCAGCCGGACCCCCCGTTCCTCCAGCCTGGGGAGCACCTCCTGGGCGAAATACTCGAGCTCGCCAGCGTAATCGACAAAGGCTAGCGTCATCCCGCCGAATCCGGCTCGGGCGAAGGCCTCGATCCCGTCAGCTACCTCGTCCGGGTTTCCGATCAGGGGGCAGCTGCCGTGACCCGCGGCGAAACGGTGCCGGTAGGTTTCGAGCATCTCCGGAGTGAACGACTGAGCGTGCAAACCTTGCAACCTCATCAGGTTGCCGACAGCGCTCCAGTCCGCGTTCTCGTCGGCGTAATAGTGCAGATACTCCTCGGCCTCCTTGCGATGTGGCCGACACACCACGTGGCCGAGGGTGAACACGCCCATGTGCCGGTTGTACTCAGTTCGGGCCTGCGCCACGACCTGATCGACTACCGCCGCCCCGTCCTCCGGTCCGCCGACAACAGTGAAGGCGAAATCCGCGTTGCGGGCGGCGAACTCACGGCCTTGAGTGGATGAGCCGGCGTTAAGAACGGGGAGCAAGCCATCGAACGGCTTCGGGAGCCCCTCCACGTGCTGCAGCTCAAAGAACCTGCCCTGGTGGTCGAAGCTGCCCGGCGTGGTCCAAATTTTGCGGACCACATCCCACCATTCCTGCGCTAACGCATATCGGGCATCGTGATCCTGCGGAAGGTCCACGCCGAACGTGTCGTATTCGGGCTTGTTCCAACCCGCTACGACGTTCACGCCGGCTCGACCTTGGCCGATCTGGTCCACGGTTGCCAGCTGCTTGGCGATAACAATGGGGTGATTGAATGCTGTATGCACGGTGGCGAAAACGACGAGACGGCGGGTCTGCGCCAGTAGGCCTGCCGCCCACGTGATGGGGTCAAGAACTCCCTCGTGGAAGTTTGTCTCGCCGCCGTAACCAATCCATCGCGCGATGGGCAACAGGAAGTCGATTCCCACATCGTCACATAGCTTTGCCAGCCGAAGGTTGTCCTCCCAACTGCCAGACCAGCGTTCGGGAACCTTGGTTACTGCCAGACCGGACGAGCAGTTCGGCGAGAACAGCCCGAGCTTGAAGTCAGCGCCGTCAGTAATGCTCCTGGTCACAATTGCTCCTTGATGTTCGGCGGTCTGGTCACCATCGCTCTGGCTGGCGGCGTGTCCGCCCGGCAGTGGAAGCGGGCCGCCGTTTGCGTCAGCCGGCTGTCATCAAACGCAACGTGAACCTGTCCAGGCGACACGCCGGCCTGCGCGGGGGCTGCGGCGGCCACTCACCGCTAGGTCCACGGGTACACGGACCGGGAGCTGGGCGGGCAGTGAAGAATCCCCTGTAACGGAGTGCAGCGGGTGAGTCACGGGCAGCCTATTCCAGCCGGACGGCCATGGTGGGCGAGGGGCGCTAGCGTGCTCATCGTCGGGCGTCGTCTGATCAAATGTCAAGCCTTGGCACCTGCGTACAACGGAACGACCTTGCCCTCGCCGTCTGCGTGTCGAGGCGCTCGCCGCGGGTGTCGCGGCACCCAACAGCGAGTCGACCGAGCTGCCGAGCGGTCCCGGAGGCTGACAGCTTTGTGCGCAGGGCGCCGGCCGCACGCTTGGCGCAGCTTGGTCGCCCCACCTCTGGCAGGTGCCGTCCCGAAGCGTTCGAGCGGCTGGCCGGGGGTTCCTAACTGATCGGCAAGTCCCACCGGGCCGGCATGACGCGGCCACTCACCGCACCCAGGCTGATGCGCGTGCCGGAGGCACCAGGCGCGGTCGCCGAGATGCTGACCTCGTCGCCGTCAGTGAGGAAGGTGCGCGTGGTGCCATCCGACAGCTCGATCGGGGTCTGGCCGCCCCACGATAGCTCCAGGAGCGAACCCCTTTCGCCCGGCTCTGGGCCGCTGACGGTGCCGGAGGCGTAGAGGTCCCCCGTGCGCAACGACGCCCCGTTCACCGTGAGGTGGGCGAGCATCTGAGCCCCGGTCCAGTACATGGTGCGAAACGGCGGCCGGGAGACGACGGTGCCGTTGAGCGACACCTCGAGCACGAGGTCCAACCCCCAGGGGGCTTCGTCGCGCAGATAGGGCAGCAGTTCGGGCTGGCGCGGCGGCGGCTCGACCCGAGCGGCGTTAAGGGCAGCCAGCGGGACGACCCACGGCGAGACGGACGTGGCGAACGACTTTCCGAGAAACGGACCCAGCGGCACGTACTCCCACGCCTGGATATCGCGTGCCGACCAGTCGTTGACGAGACAGACGCCGAAGACGTGGTCGGCAAAACTCTCGACGGCGACGCTCTCACCCAGCGCGGACGGCACCCCGACGACGTAACCGACCTCGGCTTCGATGTCGAGCCGCTGTGCCGGCCCGAACACTGGGCCGCTTTCGAGCGGCTTGCGCTGCCCGCCAGGGCGAACGATCGCGGTCCCGGAGACGACCACGGTTCCCGCGCGTCCGTGGTAGCCGATCGGAAGGTGTTTCCAGTTTGGCGTCAGCGGGTCCGAGCCCGGGCGGAAGAGCTTTCCGACATTGGTCGCATGGTGCTCGGAGGCGTAGAAGTCGACGTAGTCAGCTACCTCGAACGGCAGGTGCAGGGTCACTGCGTCGAGCGCGTGCAGGTGGGGCCGCACGTCCGGTGCGGCAGCGCCGTCACCGCGCAGCCTTGACTGCAACCATCGACGGACTCGCGCCCAGGCCTGCGGCCCCGCACCGAGCAGGGCGTTCAGTGTCGGTGCGGCCAGCACCTCAGCATCGGGTAGGCCGTCGGCTTCGGCCATGGCTGCGGCGTCCAGCACGTGATCGTTGATCGCCACGCCTACTCGCGGGCGTCCTCCGGCTGCCAGCGTGAAGACGCCGTAGGGCAGGTTGTCGGCCCCAAACCCGGTCTCGGCGCCGCTCATCGGGCGAGCAATCGAAGCCGAATGAGCTCGCCCAGCGGTTCGGCGATGCTGCACGAGCCGTACGACGTGAACAGTCTCCTGGCGCTGCTCACGGCAGCGGTGTCCAGAGCACGTGCCTGAGCCACGAGCACGTGCTCGTTGCGCTCGGCGAGGACCGCGGTCACCCCCGCCATCGTTGCCCCGCTCGCGGCCGTCGCCGCGGCCATCAGAACGTTGAGGAACCCATGGTGCTCGAAGCCAGTCTCCGGGTCGCGATGGCGCATCGCAGAGTGCAGCCCGGCGGTGCACTTCAGCCGCAGGCGGCGCTCCGCGCAGGCAACGAGAAAGGCGGCGACGGTCTGCTCGTCGGGAAAGGCCTCGGCGACCGTTCCGCCGGTCCGCAGCTTCACCGAGTACGGGGTCTCCTGCAGGGCGGCGAGCGCTGCGGGCCAGCTGGAGTCCTGCCAGGGAACCTCGACGGACGCCCGCATCCCGTCGGTGTTGACCCGGCGCAGAGCGGCCACCACGTCACGCACCCGTTCCTCCGGTCCCGCCGCCGCCTCGATGGCCACGAGTCGAAGCGGGCCGGCGCTACCTGCGGCCACGACCGCGACGCTCACCTCAGCAGCCGACCGGCATACCGCCGCAAGCGGGAGCCGACCGGCGAGCTCGCCCGACTCGTGCGCAGCTACCGCGGCTGCTGCCACCTCGCTGTATCGGCTGACGGGCGACAGAAACGGCCCCACTAGCGGCGCGTACCAGGCGCGCGTGTGGCGGCCATGTTCTGGCACGGCCTCCGTCACCGGAGCATTGCCCGGCGGAAAGAGAGCCGCGTCATCGATGAGTCCCGCAAACAGTGGCGGGACGGCCTGCCGCGAGTCAGCAGCCGGCGCAGATGTGCTGGCGGCAGCTGGCGGTGTCATGACGCCGCCGGCCCGCGACCACTCCAGGACCAGGGGTAGGAGGGGTCCTCGCACGCCACAGCACCCTCGCCAAGCTCGAGCGGGCGGAAGGTGTCGACCATGACCGCGAGCTCGTCAAAAAATTCCAATCCAAGGGCCCGCTCGACCGCACCCGGCTGGGGGCCGTGCGTGTGACCGGCAGGGTGCAACGAGATCGAGCCCTGCCCGATGCCGGACCCCTTGCGGGCCTCGTAGTTGCCGCCGCAATAGAACATCACCTCGTCGCTGTCGACGTTGGCGTGGTAATAGGGAATCGGGATCGACAGCGGGTGGTAGTCGACCTTGCGGGGCACGAATGTGCAGACGACGAAGCCACTGGACTCGAAGACCTGATGCACCGTCGGCGGCTGGTGGATGCGTCCGGTGATGGGTTCGAAGTCGCTGACGTTGAAGGTGTACGGGTACAGGCAGCCATCCCAGCCGACGACGTCGAACGGGTGCTCCGGCGTGGTGAAGATGCTGCCGACGATCTCGCTACGCCCGCCCCGGTGCTTCACGTAGACGTCGGTGTCACCGGCCTCGCCGAGCAGCGGCTCCGCGGGGCCCCGCAGGTCGCGCTCGCAGTAGGGCGAGGACTCCAGGAACTGGCCGAAGCGCGACAGGTAGCGCTTGGGCGGGACGATGTGGCTGCCCGATTCGATGATGTAGCACTGTAGCGGAGCCTCGCCGGCAGGAATCCAGCGGTGAACCGTCGCTCTCGGCAGCACGACGAAGTCCCCTTGCCGCGCCTCGAGCGCGCCGAACGTCGTCTCGACCGTGGCCGAGCCGCTCTCGACGTAGACACACTCGTCACCGACCGCGTTGCGGTACAGCGGGGAGGTCTCGCCCGCTACGACGTAGGACAGTCGCACGTCCTGGTTGCCTAGGACGAGACGGCGGCCCGTGACGACGTCTGCCGCCTTGTGCTCCTCGCCGGGGAACAGGTCGTGCAGCCTGAGGTGGCGCGGCAGCAGCGGCGAGTTGAGGCTCGTGCCTAGCTCCGGCAGCTGCCAGGGCCGGCTGTCGACGATCGCCGAGGGCAGCCGCCGGTGGTAGAGCAGCGACGAGTCGGACGAGAAGCCCTCCTCCCCGACCAATTCTTCGGCGTACAGCGAGCCGTCGGGTTGGCGGAACTGCGTATGCCGCTTGGGCGGGATCTCACCGACCTGCCGGTAGTAGGCCATCGCGGTCTCCTCCTTGTAACGGGGTTGCCAGTGGGGTAGCCGGAGCCGACAGGGCAAGCATGCGGCGCAGCGCATGGGCGACCTCGTCAACTGCGACGATGGCCGCCACGTGGGCGTCGGGCCGCAGCAGCCAGACCTCCGGGTCACGCACGTCCAGCGTTGCGCAGATCACGCCCTCGCAGTCGATCTCGGGCACCGACAGCACCAGCACGGGCGCGGGCGTCACCTCTGAGACGACCGAGCGGATGGTCGCTGGATCGACACCCCCCCCGCACAGGGCGAGAACGCCCTGGCGGGCCACGATGCCCAACCGCGTCGGCGTGCTGTCGCCCGGGAGCAGCAGCGGCAGGTCGGGCACGAGGACGCCTGCACCCGGTGGTGGCGTCTGACCCCTCGGCGGCCGGCTCGCCTGTCGCCGCGTCGGGTCGGGGGTCGTCAGGGGCGAGTCGACGTACCAGTACGGCTCCGCGAAGCGACCCGAGTTGATGCCGGCTCGTGCAGACGGCTCGTCCACCGCGGCCTCGAGAGTCGATCGCCGGAGTTTCCACTCCGCCTCCGACTGCGGCACGAGGAAGCGCATCGTCGCGCCGGTGACCTCGAGGTTCTCGTCCGCGGCGGCCCCCCGCTCGGAGTCATAGCTGTCGAGCAGGGCCTCCGGCGCCCAGCCGCGCAACACGAACGCCAGCTTCCAGGCGGCGTTCTCGACATCAGGCACTCCGGAGTTCAGGCCTCTCGCGCCGAATGGGGCGACGAGGTGGGCGCAATCGCCGGCGAGCAGGACCCGGCCGGCGCGGAACCTGTCGGCGCGCCGGGAGTGGAACCGGTAGACCGACTGCCACACCACCTCGTACGGGCGCTCGCCGATGACCGCCCGGATACGGGCGTCGAGCGCACCCGAGGCCTGCTCCGCGGCAAGGTCGAACTCGGGTGGAACCTGCCAGTCGATGCGGTACGTCGAGTCCGGGCAGGGGTGGATGAGCACCTGGCGGCCGGGGTTCCATACGGGGTCGAAGTAGAAGCGGCGTTCGCGTTCCCAGCCCGGCAGGGTGGCCCGGATGTCGCAGATGAGGAACTGGTCGGCGAAGGTGACGCCGTCGAAGCTCACCCCCAGGGCCCGCCGGACCGTGTCACCCCGCGCCCCTCCGCAGGCCACTGCATAGGAGCCGCGCAGCACCTCGGTTCGGCCGCCGACCTCGCCAGTGAGCGTGACGCCCTCAGCGTCCTGGTCGATGGCGTCGACCCGCACGCCCCAGCGGACGTCCACGAGCGGTTGGGCCGCGAGCGCGGTATCCAAAAGTTCTTCGGTACGGCTCTGGCTGATGTTGACGAAGGGGGGGAAGGGCGAGCGACCCCGGTCGACGAACTCGTAAGAGAAGAGCTCCGTCGCCTGGTAGAACGTGCGTGCGGTCGTCCACGTCACCCCTTCGGCGGCCACCTGCGCGCCGACGCCGACCGAGTCCCAGATGTCGAGCACGTCCCGTTGCTGGCAGATGGCCTTCGACCCCACCGCGTCTCGCGCCGGCCGCTGGTCGACGACCGTGACGGGTATGCCCCAGCGGGCGAGCAGCAGCGCGGCGCTCTGGCCGACCGGCCCCGCACCCAGCACGAGCACCCGAGGCAGCGACCCGGCCGAGCCCGCGGTAGGGCCGGCACTCACGCTTGCAATGCCTCCCACACCTCGCGGTCGCGGCTCGCGGTCCAGATGCGGGGCCAGTCGACGCCCTCGAACTCGTCCCAGAGCCGCGACACATTGAAGGGCAGGCAGTGCTCGAAGATCGGCCAGGAACCGTACTGCGGGGCGAGGGCCGCATGCGTGGCCTCGAACGCCTCCTTCAGGCTCCCGCCCCGCACGTGGACAGCGCCGACCTCGCGCCGCATCACGAGCAGGAAGTCGCGGGTCTGCTCCACAGCCGCGTCGACGGCGTCGCGGCCCCTGGCGACCGCGCCGCGCCCCCCGATGACCGCCTCGGCGCCGAGCGCCTTCACCTTGTCGAGCGTCCCGGAGGACCAGTCGGTGTGGAACGCGTCGCCGGTGTAAAGCGCGGCTTGAGCCTCCACCAGGTCACCGGCGAACAGCAGGCGCTCCCGGGGAAGCCACGCGACGATGTCGCCGGCCGTGTGGCCCCGACCGCAGTGCTGGAGCACCAGGTCACCGCGGTTGCCGCCCAGGTCGATGGTGAGCCTGTCGGTGAACGTCATGGTCGGCCAGGTCAGCCCGGGAATCGACTCCGGTTCGACGAACAGCCGAGGCATCCGGCCGAACTCGCTGTCCCAGTCCTCCTTCCCGCGCTCGGCGATCAGGTGCCGGGTCTGCTCGTGGGCGATGATCACCTCCGCGTCGAACGCGGACGCCCCGAGCACCCGTACCGCGTGGTAGTGCGAGAGCACCAGGTAGCGCACCGGCTTGTCGGTGTGTTCCCGGAGCTGGTGCAACCAGGAGCGGGCCGCGACCGGGGTGGCGCGAGCCTCGAAAGCGACGACGAAGTCCTCGCCCTCGATGGCACCCACGTTCGGGTCGCCCTCGGCGGTGAGCGCGTACACCCCGTCTGCCAGCACCTCCAGCGTCTCGGCCTTGTCCTGAAGATCTGCCGAAGAGGCGAACGGCTTGCTCATGGGTTGCTCCTGACGCTGCAGAACGGTGCCGAGTCCAGGTCTAGGACACTAGCTCCGCAACACGTCGATGGCGAGATGAGTTCATGGTGTTCTCTTGTCTGTCGTCATCAGGACTGCATAGGATTCCGCCATGTCGCGGGAGCAGCCATGAGCGAGGCGCAGGTTTGCGACCAGGTTGCGCGAGCGCTGGCGGATGCCGAAGCGACCAATCGCGGCATCCCGCCCCTACGCTCGACGTGGCCGAACCTGGACACCGACGACGCCTACGAGATCCAGCTCCTCAACGTCAGCCGGCGAGTGGCCGCGGGGGGCGTCGTGGTCGGCCACAAGGTCGGCCTCACCTCGCTGGCGATGCAGCAGATGCTCGGCGTCGACTCCCCCGACTACGGTCACCTTTTCGCCGACATGGCGGTGGCCAACTGCGGCTTGATCCCGGCCGAGCGGTTCGTGGCCCCACGCGCCGAACCCGAAGTGGCGTTCGTGCTGAAGAGCCGGCTGTCCGGTCCGGGGCTGGGCGTCGAGGACGTGCTCGCCGCGACCGACTACGTCGTGCCGGCCCTGGAGCTCATCGACAGCCGCATCGCCGGCTGGCAGATCGGGCTCGTCGACACGATCGCCGACAACGCCAGCTCTGCCGGCTTCGTTCTCGGCGAACCCCGCACCCCTGCCGACACGCCTGGCCTGTCCGACCTCCTGGGCGATGCCGCGGTCGCGCTCGTTGTCGACGGCGAGAGCGTCGAGAAGGGGTCGACCCAAGCGGTGTTGGGGCATCCGGCGCTGGCCGTGGCATGGCTGGCCGAGACGCTGTCGGGCTATGGGGTAGCGCTGGAGCGGGGCCACATCGTGCTCCCCGGCTCCTGCACGCGGGCGGTCGACGCACATGCGGGGGCGGTGGTCCGCGCGGAGTTCGGCGGACTCGGCGAAGTCGAGGTGTCGTTCACGTGAGCCAGTCCAGCACCTCCCGCGTCCCGGTCGCCATCGTCGGGTCGGGCAACATCGGCACCGACCTGATGCGCAAGCTTCAGCGCAGCGAGGTCATCGAACCGCGGTGGATGGTGGGGATCGACCCGGCAAGTGACGGACTGGCCACGGCCCGCGCGGCCGGGCTCGAGACCACGGCCGAGGGAGTCGACTGGCTGCTGCAGCGCGCGGAACGACCCGCCCTGGTCTTCGAGGCCACGTCCGCTGCCGTGCATGCGGCCAACGCGCCGCGGTACGCAGCGGCCGGCATCCCCGCCATCGACCTCACCCCGGCCGCGCTCGGGCCTTATGTCGTGCCACCCGTCAACCTCGGCGAGCACCTCGAGGCGCCCAACGTCAACCTCGTCACGTGCGGCGGCCAGGCCACGATTCCCATGGTGGCCGCTGTCAGTCGGGTTACGGCCGTTCCGTACGCCGAGATCGTCGCGAGCATCGCCTCCCGCTCCGCCGGCCCGGGGACGCGGGCGAACATCGACGAGTTCACCCGGACCACGGCTCGCGGCATCGAGGTGCTCGGTGGGGCGCAGCGCGGCAAGGCGATCATCGTGATCAACCCGGCAGACCCGCCCGTGCTCATGCGCGACACCATCTACTGCGCCCTACCCGAGGGCATCGATACCGTTACCGAAGCCCGGATCACCGAGTCGGTCCAGGCGATGGCCAAGGACGTCTCCGGCTACGTACCGGGTTACCGACTGCTCTCCGAGCCCCAGTTCGACACCGAGTCAGACGGCACGCGCCGGATCGCCATTCTCATCGAGGTCGAGGGGGCCGGCGACTACCTGCCGCCGTACGCAGGCAACCTCGACATCATGACGGCGGCGGCAACGCGGGTCGGCGAGAGTATCGCGAGCGCCCGGGTGGCAAACGTTGAGACGGCATGACGCTGCCCCGCGCATACTCCGGCGACCTCGACGTCCGGGTGACCGACTCGACGCTTCGCGACGGCAGCCACGCCGTGCGCCACCAGTTCACAGAAGCCCAGGTCCGCAGCATCGTGCGCGGCCTGGACCGGGCAGGCGTCCCCGTCATCGAGGTGACCCACGGCGACGGGCTCGGCGGGTCGTCGTTCGTCTACGGGCGCGCGGCCGTCGACGACATCACGCTCATCCGCGCCGCCGTTGACGAGGCGCAGACGGCCGGCATCGCCGCCCTGATGCTGCCGGGCGTGGGAACCTCGGAGGACATCGCGGCGGTCGCAGACGCGGGCGCCGCGGTCATCCGCATCGCCACGCACTGCACCGAAGCCGACATCTCTGTGCAGCACTTCGGCGTCGCCCGTGACCTCGGCCTGGAGACGGTGGGCTTTTTGATGCTGGCTCATCGCATCGGACCCGAGGCGCTGGCCCGCCAGGCTCGGATCATGGTCGATGCCGGGGCCGAGTGCGTCTACGTCACCGACTCGGCCGGGGCGCTCGTCCTCGACGACGTGACCGACCGGGTCGAGGCGCTCTTGGCCGAAGTCGGGGGCGAGGCTCAGATCGGCTTCCACGGCCACCAGAACCTCTCGTTGGCGGTGGCCAACACCACCTACGCCTTCCGGTCGGGAGCGGTGCAGGTCGATGGCTGCACCCGCGGCCTGGGAGCAGGTGCCGGCAACACGCCGACCGAGGCCCTCGCGGCGGTCTGCGACAAGATGGGACTGCGAACCGGCATCGACACCTTCGCGATGATGGACCTGGCCGAGAACGTCGTCCGGCCCGTGATGGACGGGGAGTGCGTGGTCGACCGACTCTCGCTCGCCATGGGCTACGGCGGGGTCTACTCCTCGTTCATGCGCCACGCAGCGCGGGCAGCCCAGCGGTACGGGGTCGATCCCGCCGAGATCCTGCTGCATTGTGGGGAGCGCCACCTCGTCGGCGGCCAGGAGGACCAGATCGTCGACATCGCGCTGGGGCTGGCTGACGCGAAGCGTGCCGCCGCCCTGGCCAGCGCCTGACAGGAGCTCCGATGACTGCTGAGACTGGATCACCGACGGCGGAGTCGGTGGCGGGCACGGTGCCGCCGCGCGTGGCGGGCGGTCCCGCGCGGCCCCGCGGACGCCAGGACTGGTCGTCCTGGCCGTCGTACGACGCAGCCGCCCTGGGCTTCCGCAACTTCTGGTACCCGGTGGCGTGGGCGAGCCAGGTCGCCGGCGCACCGCTCGGCGTCACCGTGTGCGGGGAGCGGGTCGTGCTTGCCCGGGGCAAGGACGGCCGGGTCCGGGGGCTGCACGACCGCTGCCCGCACCGTGGGGTGCCCCTGTCGCTGGGCAAGCAGGAGTTCCCGGGGACGCTGTCCTGTCCGTACCACGGGTGGACCTTCGACCTCGAGGGCGGCCGGCTCTGCGCGGTCATCACCGACGGCCCGGACTCGCCAGTCTGCGGCAAGGTCACCGTCCGCAGTTACCCGGTCGAGGAGCGGCTGGGGCTGGTGTGGGTCTGGATCGGGGACTCCGACCCGTCGCCGATCGACCAGCAGCTGCCCGAGGAGTTGACCGCCGCTGACCCCTTCACGCTCGGCGGACGCATCGACATTCGCGGTGGCAACTGGCGCTTCGCCTGCGAGAACGGGTACGACGAGGGTCACGCGAAGTACTTGCACCGGACATCGCTCTGGCGCACGTTCAAGACCATGCCGACGTGGAACCTCACCCACATCGAGAAGCACGGTCGCTGGATCTACCGGGTGCAGGACGAGGTGCACTGGGAGGCCGACTTCCCGGGGCTCGGCAGGTGGACCAACTATCGCTGGTGGAAGAAAAGGCCGCCGAAGGAGACCTTCAACATCGGCAACACCGGTAAGGCGGGGCGGATCGACCCAGTGATCGCCAAGTACGCCTTCCCCGGGTTTGCCTCGCTGTCGCTGCCGGGAGTGCTGCGCATCGTCTACCCGGCCTTCATCCACTACGAGTTCTACGTCCCGGTAGATGCCGACTCGCACCGCTACGTAGGTGTGATGGTGAACTTCGGGACCGGCTGGCGGGTTGCCGAGTTCGTCGCCAAGTACCTGGGCGGCATTCGTTGGCTGTTTCACGGCCAGTTCTCCGGCCAGGACAAGTGGATGGTCGACGTGACCGACGCTCCCCCCGAGCGCCTGTACCGGCCCGACGTGTCGCTGACGACCTGGCGCAAGCTCTGCGTCGACAGCGGGGCGGTACCGCAGCCCCTCGACGTCGTGGACCAGAAGGCGTGACGCCCGCGCCGATCAGCACAGCCACGACCGCCACGACTGCCGGGCTGGCAGGTGGCGCCGTCGCGTTGCCAACCGGAGCCGCCACGGCTGCTGCCCTGACCCGCGGCACGCCTCCGCCGTCCCGGTACGTCGACACCGGCAAGCACCGCTTCCATGTCCTCGAAGCCGGCACCGGGCCGGCGACGGTGTTCCTGCACGGTGGCGGTCCGGGCTGCACCGGATGGACCGACTTCGGCCCTGTCCTTCCGCTGCTGTCGGGCGAGCGCCGGTGCCTCGTGGTCGACCTGCTGCAGTACGGGCGCAGCGACAAGCCGCACATCACCGGGCCGGTGTGGGACTACCACGCCGGCGCCTTGCTCGCTCTGTTCGACGCCCTCGAGGTCAACGCTCCTGACGTCGTCTGCAACTCCTGGGGCGGCACCGCCGCCCTGCGGCTGGCCTGCCTGCATCCCGAGCGGGTGCGTTCGCTAGTCATCACCGGGTCGATGCCGGTGTTCCACGGGCCGCTCGCGCCGCTGCCGGAGCGGGCCGCGCGCGGCCGCCTCGCCCGCGACGCCTACTACGGCGAGGGTGGCCCGACGCCTCAGAAGATGCGTGACCTGATCGCCCGGCTCGAGTGGTACGACCCCGCTGCCATTCCGGACGAGACCGTCGAGCTGCGCTACGAGCAGAGCCTGGATGCGCAGGAGCGCGCGCTCGGCGAGAGCGGCGTCGGCCGCGGCGACCTGCAGGAGCTCAGCCGCGACCTGGAGTCCCTCGCCGTGCCGGTGCTTTACCTGTGGGGGATGTACGACGCCTTTCTCACGCCGGACTACCCGCTGATGCTCGCCCGGATGTCGCCGCAGGGCTCGTTGCACGTGATGGACCGCGCCTCGCACCACCTGCAGGAGGAGCGGCCCGCCGAGTACGCCGCGGTCGTCGCCGGGTACCTCGCATCGATCGGGAGCTGACATGGCACGTTCACGACGCACCACCGTCGTGGCGCTTCCCGCGGTCGCCGTGGCCGGCCTGGCGGTTCCTCGCCTGGTCCGGATCTGGCTCCGGCGGTCCAACACACGGCTGCTGCGGATCCGGCCCTGATGTCACGTCCAGTGCCGCAGGCGCATCCACCCCTCGCCGAGGCGCAGGAGAAGTGGGTGCAGGCCGCCTGGGAGCAGGTCGACCGCGGGCACCTGCGGGAGCTCGCCGTCGCCGTCACCGACATCGCGAGCCCGACGGGCGAGGAGGCCGAACTCGCCGCCATGCTGGTCGAGCGGCTGGCCGCGACCGGCGCCCGCGCCACGCTGCAACCGTTGGACGCGACCTCCGCCAACGCCGTCGGCCGGCTGCCGGGCACCGGCGACGGCGCCGACCTGCTGCTCTTCGCACCTATCGACACGCTGACGACGGGCAATGACGCCGAGGACATCCCGGCCGTGGCCCGCACGCTGTCGCCCTACCTGCGGGCCAGGGCGATGGTGTCAGGCGACCTCGTCTCGGGTCTGGGCGCCAGCAACCCCAAGGGGCATGCGGCCTGCGTCCTGGCAGCGGTCGAGGCCCTCGCAGCCGCGGCCGTTCCGTTGCGCGGTGACGTGCTCGCCGGCTTCGGGGCCGGGGGCATGCCCACCAACGCCCGGCCGGGGCAGAACCGCCGCAACGTCGGGCACGGCGTCGGGTGCTCCTTCCTGCTCGAGCAGGGTGGCTACGCCGACTTCGCGATCATCGCGAAGCCCGGCTGGACGGTGTCGGTCGAGGAGGTCGGCCTCGCCTGGTTCGAGGTGCGGGTCAACGGCACCCACACGTATGTCGGTAGCCGGCACCGGATCCCCTACCGCAACGCGATCGCTGACGCAGCCGGCGTCGTCGTCGAGCTCGAGCACTTCTTCGCCGAGTACACCGCGCGCCACACAGCAGGCACCTGGGCGCCGCAAGGGATCGTCGCGTCGATCGAGGGCGGCCTCCCGCGGATGGCAGCCGTTACGCCGGCGACAGTCGTGCTTCGGGTCGACCTGCGGCTGGCTCCCGGGATGAGCGTCATGGCAGCCCGCCGCGAGTTCGCCGACGCGATGCGGGCCCTGCCCGGCGTGCTTCCCGGCGTCGACGTCGACTGGGACCTCGTCGTCGCCGTCCCGGGTTCAGCCAGCCCCCGGGACTGCTTCGTCGCCGGCGCGGCCCGCGCTGCGTGGGAGCAGGCCGAGGGGCGCCCCCACGCGGAGATCGACGGGATGAGCGGGGCGACGGACGCCAACATCCTGCGCAACCGCGGCATCCCGACCGTCCGCGTCGGCATGCCGAAGGTGCCGGACCTTGGCTTCTCCGAAGGGATGAACACGGTGGACGTCCGAGAGATGGAGCGGCTGACCCGACTGCTGATCCGGGTGGCAATCGACGTCTGCACCCGGCCGCTCGACGAGGTCCTCGCTGCCGGGGCGCCGGCGTGAGCAGCATCGTCCTCGGCGTAGGAGCGAGCCACTCGACCCTGATGAACACCAACTGGGACGACGTGGTGCACCCGGACCGCGCGGAGCGCTTCCGCAACGCCCTGGGGACCGCTCGAGCCGCCATCACCGAGGCTGCGCCCGACGTCGCCGTGATCGTCGGGTCCAACCACTTCCGCGGCTTCTGGCTGGACCTCATCCCGGCTTTCACCCTCGGGGTCGGCGAGGCTGTCGCCAGCGGCGAGGCCGGGACGCCGGAGGGGCCGCAACCCGTCGACGTGACGTTGGCGCGCTCGGTCTGCGATCAGCTCGTCGACGCGCAGTTCGACGTCGCCTTCTCGGCCCGGCTGCAGATGGACCACGGGCAGACGCACGCGATCCAGTACCTGCTTGCCGGGCTCGACCTGCCGATCGTGCCGCTCGTCGTCAACGTCTTCGCGCCGCCCCTGCCGTCGCTGCCCCGCTGCGAGGCGCTGGGTGCGGCCCTCGCGCAGGCGATCGAGGGCGACGGCGAGTCCAAGCGGGTCGTGGTCATCGCCAGCGGCGGGCTGTCGCACCGTTTGCCGTTCCCGGACTGGAAGGACCCGCACGACGACGACCAGGCCTACCTGGTCGAGGCCTGGATGAACGGCCGCACCTCCTGGAAGGACTACGAGGTGCGGCGCCGTTCCATCGTGCGAGCCGCTCCCCCCGACATCAACGCCGGCTTCGACCGCTCGTTCCTGGCTGACCTCGCGGCCGGCAAGGCAGCGCGGCTCCTGGAGCTGTCAACCGCCCAGCTCGGCGAGGTGGCGGGCAACGGGGCGCAGGAGCTACGCACTTGGTTGATCATGGCGGCGGCCTGCCGGCACGCGCCGGGCCGGACGCTGGCCTACGAGGAACTGCCGGAGTGGCTGACCGGCATGGCAGTGGCACTCGTCGAGCCCCCGGCGAGCTCTCCGCCTGCACAGGCGGACATCCGGACGACAGCAAGGGTTTCCGCGTGAGTATCTGGAACGACCTGACTGGCACCGACTTCTGCCTGACGACGGTGGATGCCGGCGGTGTGCCGACCCGGTCGCTGCAGGCAGGCGCCGGACCGGACGTGGTGTTCCTGCACGGCACCAGCGGCCACCTGGAGGCGTTCAGCCGCAACGTGGTTCCGCACGTCCGCGCGGGTTACCGCGTGCACGCGATCGACATGCTCGGCCACGGGTACACGGGCAAGCCCGACTACCGGTACGAGATCCCGCGCTACGTCGACCACCTGCTCGGCTACCTCGACGCGATGCAGGTGCAGCGCGCGCATCTGGTCGGCGAGTCGCTGGGGGGTTGGGTGGCGGCCTGGCTCGCCAGCGAGCATCCCGAGCGCGTTGCCACGCTGCAGCTGCTGGCCGCCGGAGGCACCAAGGCCAACCCGGCTGTGATGGACCGCATCCGGACCTCGACCCGGCAGGCGGTGGAGACCGACGATGTCAACGTGACCCGCAGGCGCCTGGAACTGCTGATGTTCAACCCCGCGACCGACGTGAGCGACGAGCTCGTGGCCGTCCGGCACGCGATCTACCACACGCAGGAGTTCCGGAAGAACCTCGACAACCTGCTGTGCCTCCAGGACATGGAGATTCGGCAGCGGAACCTGCTGCGCGAGGACCGGATGGCGCGCATCACCGCACCGACGCTCGTCGTATGGGGCCACGACAACCCGTTCGGGGAGGTGCCGGAGGCCAGGCTGATGGCCGAGGCGATCTCGGGCGCGCAACTCGTGCTCTACCCCGAGTGCGGGCACTGGCCGCAGCACGAGCACGCCGCTGAGTACAACGAGCTCAGCGTGGGCTTCCTCGTCGAGCACTCCTGAAGACTCGGGCGGCGTCTGGCGTCAGCCGCCAGCGAGAAAGGCGGTCAGCCGCGCCTGCGCCTCCGCGCTGATCCGCACCCCGTCGGCTTCGACGTGGCGCACCCCTGGGACCGCCAGGAGCAGCGGCTCCACGGTCGCGGTGAGGCAGCCGGGACGGCACGGGCAGCCGGTGCACGCGCCGGTGAAACGGACGCGCGCGGTACTGCCGGAGTCGGCTTGCCCGTCGTGGGACCCGGCTGCCGTGTCGCCGGCGACGGTGCGGAGCTCGACGCCGCCGCCATGGGACCGGAAGGCCAGCGAGGCCCGCCGTACCGCCGACGGAAGGTCGTCGGGAGCCGGCGCGGTCTCCGGCGGCCACACGGCGGTCACCCCGCGACCTGCGCCAACGGGGTGGGCACGTCCGGCGTCGGCGCTATCGCGGCGGCATCGGCCTTGGCCCGCTGCCGCACGGCGTCGAGGTCGACCCCCATCAGCCGGGCGTAGTTCTCCCCGAGGATCTTTCGCTTGTCGTCCAGGGTGATCTGCGGGAAGCCGTAACCCTCGCGCAGGTCGTCCGGGATCTGCAGGTCCATGAAGGCGGCGAGGTAGGGCGCGGGCGGTCCGGCGAGCCCGGCCTCCGAGCCCCAGATCAGCTTGTCGGCGCCGACCTGGGCCAGCAGCGTCCCGAGCTGCATCTGCACGACGCGCGGCTGGATCGGGGTGAAGCACAGGTTGGCGGACAGGCACAGGTGGACGTTGGGGAAACGGGCGGCGATGTTGACCGTCTCGTCGAAGTACGGGATGCCGAGGTGGTGGATGACGAACGTGAGCTCGGGGAAGTCGCGGGCGGCCTGCTGCAGGTCGTTCGGGCGGGTGTCCTCGACGTTGGACAGGCCGAACGGCAGGCCCTTGTGGAACTGCAGCACCCGCACCCCGTGCTCCGCGGCCCGCTCGTAGATCGGGTACGCCAGCTCGGGGTCGTCGCAGCGCCAGGTCTTGCCGATGTGCGCGTTGTAGAACTTCAGCGTCTTCGCGCCCAGTTCGCCGACCTGCCAGTCGAGGTGCTCGAGCGCCGCGGGCAGTCCGCGGTGCGCCGGGTCGACACCGCCGCAGAAGAAGGCGCGGTCGGGGTAGGCCCGGGCGAATTCGGCCTGCAGCTCCACCGGAGCCCACCAGTCGTCGAACCAGTCAAAGATCGGCACGACCTGCGCCATGGCGAGGTCGGTAGGCGAGGAGTCGAAGACCATCCGCCCCATCTGCTCGGCGCTGATCCGGCTGGAGAAGTCGGTCTGGTCGCCGTGCAGCGGGCGCAGCCCTTCGCCCATCATCAACGCGAGCTCGCGGCTCCGCTGGGCACCGGGCACCTGCTCGCGCAGGTTGGCATCGCTCATGTCGTGCAGGTGCACAACAGCGTCGAACACCACGATGTCGTCAATCACTACGCCTCCTGCGGGGTCCACGGCTTGGTCGGTTGCTCATAACGAAGACGTGACGACCGTCACGCTATCGCGCCAGACTGAAGGGCGTCACAGGGTCAGCACCACACGCCCGCGGGCCGACCCGTCAGCGAGCGAGTGCCAGGCGGACTCGACATCGTCGAGCGGGTAGCGAGTCATCGGCAGGACCAGCTCGCCGTTCGACAACCGCATCAGCAGCCCGTCCGCCATCCCGAACGCCTGTGGAGCGCGCCGGATCATGTTGACCGGCAGCAGCTGCACGTCCCGCTGCATGAGGATCGGAAGGTCGATCTCCACAGTGCTACCGGCGGTGTAGCCGACGAGCACGCAGCGGCCGCCCGGGCGGACGGCGGCGAGCCGCGCCGCGAGCCCGGCACCGCCGATGGTGTCGACGAGCAGGTCGACCGACCCATCCGGAGTGAGGTCGCCGACCACCACGCGGGCGCCCGCTGGCACCGTCGCGCTGCGCTCCGGCCGGCTAACGGCGCCGACGACCTCTGCGGCACCCGCTTCGGTTCCCAGCTGCACGACGAGACTTCCTACAGCGCCAGCGGCTCCGGTGACGGCCAGCCGCTCACCGGGACGCAGCCCACCGAGCTCGTGCACGGCCACGGAGGCGGTCGTGGCCGGGGAGAAGAAGCACGCAGCGAGCAGGGGGTCGGCGCCCGGCGGGGCCACGTGCACGGCGTCGTCCGGCACGGCCACCACCTCGGCGCAGGTGCCGTCGCGAGCCACTCCGAGGCCGCCGCCACGCAGCCACACCAGCGCGCCGACCGGATGCACCGAGGAGGCGAGGACGTGGCCGCTGCCTTCGGCCCCGGGCAGGTACGGCAACGGCGGCGAGCTGAGGAACGTCCCGGAAGCCACGCTGCGATCCAGATGAGCGATCGAGGCCGCCGTCATCCGCACGATGGTCAGCCCCGGACCGCCCTCGGGCGCGTCGACGAGGTCGACCGACGGGGCGGCGCCGAACGTGTGGACGCGGACCGCTCTCATCGGCGGCCCACGAAGTCGAGGACCACCTCGGCATACCGCTCGGGGAGCTGGTCAGGCAGCGGCACCATCCCCCCGTCGATCTCGGTGCACTCGGCGGCCGGCATTGCCGCGGCCAGGCGTGCCAGGTTCGGATGCCCGAACGGGTCGGCGGTCGCGCCCACCAGCAGCGTCTGCGCCTCAATCGCGCAGAGCCGGTTCTCCATGTGGTAGGCCCGGACCGCTGCGTGCCCCGCCGCACTGCGCTCGCGACCCGCCGCCAGCGCGTCCTTGACGAAGCGCTCCAGCAGGTCCGGCCGGTCCGCCGGGTAGAAGTTTCGCCGGCCCTGCCACAGGGCCACCAGGTGGCTCCCGTCAGCGGACCCCGCGACGTCGTCGACGCCGTGCCCGGGGCGCCCGCGGAACTCGGCATCGACGCAGGGGGTGCTGCTCAGCACCAGGTGGCTCACCCGGCGCGGCGCGCGGGCGGCCAGCTCGACCGCGATGACCCCACCGGTGTGATGACCCACAACGGCGGCCTGCTCCACACCGAGCGCGTCGAGGAGCCCGAGGGCGACCTGCGCGTAGCCCTCGATGGTGTCAGCCTCGTCCAGCGGGTCGCTGGCGCCGTAGCCGGGGGTGTCCATGGCGACAGCCCGGCGACCGCCTTCGGCGATCAGCGGCAGGACGTCGCGGTACTCGTCCCACGACCGCGGGGTCTGGTGCAGCAGCAGCACGACCAGGCCTGCGCCATCCTCGGCGATGTGAACCTGCCCTCCGGCCACGTGCACGTATGCGCGGGTCGTCACGGCTGGCCCGGCGCGGGTAGCAGCCCCAGCTGGGTGAACGCGCGGGCCATGTCCTCGACGTGCCAGATCTCGGCGATGAGCCCACTCTCGTCGAAGCGGGCGATGTCGATCCCGTTGAACTCCACCCGCCGTCCGGTGGGCGAGATGTCAAACAGACGCCCGGTGTGGGTCGCGGTGAAGGTCCAGAAATCAACCCCGAAGTCGCCGTCTGCGAGGGTCCCCGTCAGCCGTAGCTGCAGATCGGGGAAGGCAGCCGTGAACCCATCCATCACCGCGACCATCCCGGCGAGCCCGGGAGCCTGTCCCGGCATCGGGTTGTGGTCGATGCAGTCCGGCGCGTAGAGCTCGGGCAAGCGGGAGGCGTCGCTGCGGCCCCAGACGTCCTCGATGTTGCTGCGCATCCGCTCGCGGATCTGCTCGGGCGTCACGGCTGGTCGACCCCGGCGAGGGGCCGCGCCTCCTGCCACATCCGGGGACGTAGTCCGAGCGCGGCCACGGTCCGCTGGCGACGGCCCGCGAGCAGTCCGCGGCCCCGGTCTGACATCCGGGACTCGTCCCACACGATGTCGGGCACGAATGCCACGCGCACCTCGGCCACCACGGGCAGGCCGCGCAGCACCTGGCCGGCGGCGTCGGCGAGCAGCCCCAGATAGGTGCAGCCCGGGCCGGTCACGGTCAACGACAGGTCCAGCACGCCCCCCGCGTACGACCAGCCGACGACCAGGCCCATGTCGACGAGGGACAGCGGTACGCCGGCGGTCACGCTGCACGGGTCAACCACCTGCTCGAGTGCGGCAAGCACCTCCGCCTCAGTCGGCGAAGCAGACGTGGCCGGGGTGTGCGGGAGCGCGAGCTCAGCGCGTGGCACCGACGGCCTCCAGGTCAGGGTCAGCGGCGAGCGCTCGCCAGGCGGTGTAGGGCTCCACCAGCCCGCCCGCCTGGGTCCGGGCCAACTCCCAGTCGTCGCCGGCTTGCGCCGCAACCATCCCAGGGAGGTCGATGCCGCTCATCCGCGCGAAGTTGCCGCCGAGCATGAGCGCCCGGTCGGCTGCTGAGATGGGCGCCATGCCGTATCGCTCCAGCAGGTCCTCGGGGAGCTGGAACGCGGCGAACTGCTGCAGGGCGAGCCGGGGATGGGTGAACAGCGCCCCGTCCGAGTACAGGATCTTCTCCGAACCACCCCAGAAGAGCAGCTCGGCCAGGGCCTCGGAGAACAGGCGCGGAGCGGTGCTCAGCAGCATCGTCGTGATCTCGAGGTTGGCGTAAACGTTCGGGAAGCGGGCGAGCGCATACGCCGTCTCGCTGACGAACGCCATGCCGGCGTGCACGATCTCGAAGTTCAGCTGCGGGAAGGCCATCGCGGCGCCCTCGAGGTCGTCGATGCGGTACGGCGCGAGCGGTACCGGACCGTTCGGCAGCGCCTTGTGCACGGCGACCACCCGCAGGCCGAGCTGGATCGCCTTCTCGTACACAGGGAACAGCCCCGCCGGGTCGTCCATCCGGAACGTCCGATACGGCTCGAGCTGGTCGGGATAGAACTTGACGCCGACAGCGTTCGGCAGATCGGCGTGCTGCGCCTCGAGGTCGTCCAGGCAGCGCTGCACGCCCAGGGTGGGGTCGATCCCCAGGTAGGAGACGACCCGCTGGGGCCAACGCGAAGCGAGCTCCACGTTCTTGGCGTGCGAGCACAGCCCGTCGGCGAACAGTGAGTCGAGGCGGAGCGTGTGGTAGACGAGCACGTCGACGTCGCTCTCCAGGAAGTGCGTGCGCGCCAGCAGCTCCGCGGACTGGTCGATGCAGAACAGCTCGTGCGGCACCCGCCATGCCGGAGGGTTGAAGCGGGTGTGCAGGCCGAAGAACCCCTCCCGCACCATCGCACCCATCGGCCCCCGAGCATTGGCTGCCGACAGGTTGTACGCGTGAGCAACGGCATTCACGACGGGGATCCTCCCCGGCGCCGAGCCGTCGCCGGTCACCGTCTCTGCCTCGATGAGAGTGCTCGCGTCGATCACACAGCCTCCTAGCGGGCATCGATGAAGGTGTCCGAACCCCGCGTGGTGAGGACGATGGTGGCCCGCTTCTGCCGCTGCTCGGTCCACGGCACCCACGAGCCAACCGTGCTGGAGTCGATCACACTCGTGTCGATGTTCAGCGTGGCCGGCAGCTTCTTGCCGCATCGAGCCTGGTCGGCCGCCCACGCGAAGCCGTGGCCGAGCGTGAACGGGTGCAGGTCGTATGTGGCCGTGATGCGCCCCTGCTTGACCAGGGCCACCGCATCCGGCTGGGCATTCATCGACACGATCAATGGCCGGAAGTCCCCGCCGGGCACCGACGAGGCCCCGATGGCGCTGGTGTCGTTGAAGGTGAAGATGCCGGCGAGCTTGCTGCCGTAGCGCGCCCGCCAGTCAGTGGTGATGCGCCGCGCCTCGTCGGGGGTGATGGGCGTGTTGGTCTTGGTGTCGACGATCGTGAGCCCGTTCTTCTTCGCCTCGGCGAGGAAGCCCTCGTTGCGCACCCGGACGGCTTCGGCGAAGGTCGGGCCGAGGATCGCGGCGATCGGTCGGGTGCCTACCTTCTGCTTGAGGTAGTCCGCCGCCTGAGCAGCCCCTTCACGTGCCCGGGTCTGCAGGTTGGTCGCGTACGGGCCGCCGATCTTCGTGTCGGTGACGATGACCGGAACGCCCTTGGCCGCCGCACGCTTCACCGCGGGCTGGATCGCGTTCGGGTCAACCGGCGCGATGACGATGGCCTTGGCCCCCTTGGCGAGCAACGTCGCGATGTCGGCGTTTTGCTTGGCGGGGTCGAGGTTGGCGCTCGTCATGAAGGTGGTCAGCCCGGCCCGCTTCGCGTCGGCGGCAAGCACGCTGTAAAAGAGCTGGAAGTTCGGGTCCGGCAGCGGGGACGAGAAACCGATTAGCTCACCCTTGGCCGGGCACGCCGCCACGTCGGCCGGCCCCCCGGCGGACGCCGGGGTGGCGCCACCTGACGCCGACGACCGCGACGGCGGCGCTGACTCCGACGGCGGCGCTGCAGACGCCGAACCGCTCGACGTCGCGCCCGTCGAGCTGCTACCGCCGCATGCCCCCACCAGCAGGGCAAGGGCCACCCCGACCGTTCCAGCCACGCCTGCACGTGGCACGCCGCACCTCGCACTTGTCGACATGTCGGCGCCCCTAGCCAGCCATCGACGGTTCGGTCAGGGCCGGCTCGGCCACCTGCGGTTCGCCCAGCTGAGTGACGGCGCTCAGATGGTCGTAGTAGACGGTCTCGTTGATGAGCCGGTCCCCGTCGAAGCGGAAGAACAGGGCGGCGGGCAGGTCCATCGTCCGGCCGCGAGCGGTGATCCCGCCCCAGTCGGCCTGCTGCCGGCCGCTCATCCTGCCCTCGACGATGACGGCATCGCTGGCGTGGAAGACCCGCAGCGGGCAAAGGGTGAGGTCGGGAAAGGCCGCGACGAGGCCGCCCAGCAGGTCGCGGACCTCGTCGTCCCCGTTGTGGTCGCGCCCGAGCGGCATCACCGAATAGGTGGCACCGTCAGGGAACGTCGCGAGCACGGCGTCGAGGTCGCCTGCCATCTCTGCACGGATGTGCTCGGCAACGACGGCTTCCCGCGCGGCGCGGAGGGTCGCGTCCGGCCCGTCCTCGCCGCCAGATCCGAGGGGTCCGAGGTCGACGGCAGTGGCGCTCATGCCGCCGCTCCATCGC
>JAABUZ0100001532.1_pt1 | contig 43391 bp, 36 predicted proteins | sample 5562091 | NCBI WGS metagenome assembly JAABUZ01 (sample SAMN12813069, study PRJNA571459) | rock metagenome | isolation source: Antarctica rocks | place: Antarctica: Victoria Land, Linnaeus Terrace sud | collected 2015-12-21
TCACCTTCTCCTGAACCGGGCGGCGCTCCGCCCGTTACAGCCCCACCCCATTGCCCCATTCCTCGTCCCTCACCTCCCCCGGTGAATAGTCCGGGCTAGGGAGGAGCAGGCTCTGCCCAGGCTACTGAGGCAGCGCTTCGGGGTCGGTTGGTCCGCCGACCTCGGGCGTGCCGGACGGACCCTCCAGCGGGCCTATCGGGTCGGTGCCTACCGCCCTGGGCGGCTGGTCGCCGATCACGGCGTCTATGGGGGCTGCCGACACCGTGATCGTGCTCACGTCGGGGATCGGCGCTTGCGGATTAGCGAGCACGATGGTGTTGCTCCCGGCAGTGAGCGCAAGGGCGATTCTCAGAGGGCTGGCGGGGAGCGAGGGGTGCGTGGGGGGGAACCGGTAGGCCACCACGGCTGCCCCGTTGACGCTGACGTTTGCCCGGCGTTCCCCGTCAGGGGACGCGTAGTCTATCTCCACCTGGTAGGTGCCGGTCACGGGCGCGACGACGCTGGGAAACAGGATCGACCCGAGGTCGTTGCCCATACTCGTACTCATACTCGGCGCGTTCTGGACGTCTGGACAGGCGGCGCAGCCCTCGGTGGCGGGGCGTACGGTCGGCCTGGTGTCACGGGTGGCGGCCCTGTACTTGGTGCCCAGGTCGTCTGGGACGACGCGCAGCAGCAGCGAGGCGTGCGCCGCCAGGGGGGCGCTGAAACTGGAGCCATACCGGCCAAGGTCCTGCCGCCGCCGCACGGCGCGCACGGTGGCGGGGCGCTCGAAGCCCAGGTCGTCGGCCCACCTCACCCCCACCGTGGCGGTCGTCTTGCCGAGATTGAACAGGCCCACGTTGTAAGAGCCGTCGTCGTTCCTGGCGGACCAGACCTGCTGCTCGGCGTGTGGGGCCGACTGTCCCACGGGGTGAGCGGGGTGGCCCGCCTGGTCGATCGCTATCACCGCCGGGTCCGAGATGAGCCGGTAGTCGTCGGGATCGAGCGCGGTCAGGTCCGAGCCGAGGACGAGCGGCGAGGCGAACAGCGCCCAGGCGTCGCTCATCGTCTCGCGTTCGGCGAGCGTCAGGCCGTCATTGTTGCCGTTGCCCAGCTCCAGGGCATCGAGGTCGTTCCAGCCGCCCGGACCAGCCAGCGGCACATAGGGCGGCACCTCCAGGAAGCGCGACACGATGTTGTCCCAGCGGGTCAGCGGGTAGGCGCCCTTGCGGCAGCACTCGATATCGCCGTCGGTGCGCCAGCTGTTGGAGTACATTCGCCAGACGTCGCCGTTCGCGACGCTGAGCTGGCCGGCGTAGGGGGATGACAGCTCGAAGTAGATGTCGCGCCCAGCTGCGCGTAGCGCGTGCGACCAGGCTTTGACGTCGTCGATAGTGCCGTCGCCCACGGCGTCGATCTTCAGCGCGTCGATGCCCCAGGCAGCCAGCAGGTTGGCCCACGAGTTGATGAAGGCCTGACTCCCGGGCTTGCGATAGTCGATGCGGTACATCGACCCCTCGCCGTAGGCGAAGTTCACCTCATGGGCGGCCGTGTCCGAGACGATGTCGCGCGCGTGGTATGGGGTGCCTTCGATGGGGGTGTTCTGGTTGTAGGCCGCGACTGGCACGCCTGGTGTCATGTACAGGCCGAATTTGAGGCCCAGACTATGGACGTACGCGGCGACCGCTGCCATGCCGTGGGGAAACTTGCTCGGGTCGGTCACCCAGCGACCGTACCCGTCCACGTGCTGGGCGGGGTCCAGGTAGTACCAATCGTCGATCTTGACGTAGCGGTACCCGGCCGCCTGCAGCCCACTGTCGTGCAGAGCTTTTGCCTGAAGCTCGACGTTGGCTTCGTCCACGTGGTCGCGCAGGAAGCTCCAGGAGCTCCAGCCCATGAGCGGCGTGGCAGCTACGCCGCTGGCGTCCGCGTAGGCCCGGGGCGGGGCCGTCGGCCAGCCCAGAAACGCGACGGATAGCAGGGCCGACACGATAGCCAGGCACCTTCGGGCCATAGGATACGAGGGTACCCGTTGGACACGCGCTGTCCGCCGAAACGCCATCCGCGCAGCTACTCACTCGACCGGAGCTCCGCGTGCCACTGGGCCAGCCGGTCCGCCACGATGGCGGCGCGGATGTCCTGCATGAGCCGCACGGCGGTGTGCACGTTGTGCAGCGTCGCCAGCGTGTACCCGAGGAGCTCGTCGCAGGCGAACAGGTGGTGCAGATAACCGCGCGAGAAGCCACGACGGCAGGTGTAGCAGGCGCAGTCCTGGTCGACAGGCGCCGGATCGTCCCGCCAGGCCGGGTCCCGCGCCGACCGCGTGCCGCCGTCCGCGTACACCAGGCCGCGCTGAGCCGCGCGTGTCGGCGCGGGGCACTCGACCAGATCGATCCCGCCCTCGACCCAGCGGACCAGCTCGCCGAGCTCGCCAGAAGCGCGGGCCTGGCGCGGCCAGCGCGGCGGCAGATGGGGAACGACCCGGTCGAGACTGCCGCCGATGTTTCTGTCTCTGTCTCTGTCTCTGTCTCTGTCCCAGCTCGTGTCGACCACCACGCCGTCGAACAGCAGCCGGCCGATGGCCGCGGCGCTTGCCCGCTGGCTGTCCGCGACAGGACCGGCGTGGACGACGCCGTAGAGCGCCTGGCCGGAAGCCTGGGCCCGGCCGGAGCGTTCCGCTAGGCAGCGGCGTGCCCAGGCGTGGGTCTGGGCCATGGCGCGGGCGGCCTCCGACGCGTCGGCGCCCGGGCGGGCGGGCCGATGCAGCGCCGCCATGATGTCGCCACCAAGCGCCTCTTGCGCCGCGACAGCCGACTCGGGCGTGAGCCGCTGGGGTGAGCCGTCGTGGGGCGAGGTGTACGTCGCGCCGTCGTCGTCCACGCGGAGCAGTCGGGCGGTCTGCCCGCGCGGCCGACGGGCCGAGCCGCTGGTCCGAGACGCCTGGTCCGCCAGGTCGCCGCGCCCGGGCCCCGAGGCGCCGAGCGCGAACACCTCGGCCCCGCCGCTGTCGGTCACGATCGGCCCGTCCCAGCCGGTCAGCGCGTGAACGCCGCCCAGCGCCTGGACGACGCCCGATCCCGGCCAGGCCAGCAGCTCGTACGTCCGAGCCAGGAGGACGCCGACGCCGAGCCCGCGCAGGTCGGCTGGTGTGGCGCCGCCGACCGAGCCGCCCGCGCCGACGACGCACAGGAGCGGCGTCTCGACGGCGCCGCTCCTGGTATGGAGGACGCCCGCCCGGGCGCGACTCCCCCGCGCCTGGTGCGTGATCTCCAGCCAGTGGGCGGCCATCCTCGGCTCAGCGGCGAGTGCGTGGCGATCAGTGATCAGTGATCAGTGATCAGTGTTCAGTGTTCAGTGTTCAGTAGTACACCGATCGCGTGCGGTGGTACGGCAGAGGCCACGCGCGCCCCTGGCCCAACGCCCACAGACGCCAATCGACGTCGTAAGCCGGCACCTCCAGACCACGCGCGGCGAGCACGTCGGCGATCAGCTCCACGACCTGCACGCTGCCGGCCCGGATCTCCACCTCGCGTGGGTCGCCGAAAGGCATGAGCTCATAGGCGCGCAGGGCCGCCTCCAGGCGAGCCGAATAGCGGAGCACCCCCAATCCGTGGAGCACCTGCGGCACCTTGTAGTCGGCGAACATCGTCAGACGCCGCAGGTCACCGAACGCGCCAGGTCCGGCCCCCGTGAAGGCCCCGTACAGGTCAGACACCAGCAGCTGCGCCCGTTTGTAGAACGGCACGGGCCGACCCTGGTAGGAGGTGACGTCGCGGAACGAAGGGAAGCGCCCGACGACGCCACGGACCAGGCTCGCCGCGGAACGGCCAGCATCGGTCACCCAGCCAGGGGACGAGCCGCCACAATCGGCCAGGAGGCCGTTGCCGCCGGGTCGGCATCGCTCCACCAGTGGGGCGGCGTGCGCCACCGCGGGAGTGGCAGCAGGTCGGCGGCGATCTGGGCGGCGACAGCCGCCGCGGCTTCCGGGACCACGCTGACGTCGGCCGCGCGCTCGACCACCCACGCGGTCGCCGACCTGACGCCCAGCGGGTCCTGTTCCTCGACGGCTGAAACCGAGACTGAGACCGACCGCCGCTCGCGGTCGCTACCGGGCACGCGACGGCGAACCGAAGACCCAGCGGTTCAGGGGTCCGCTCTCTGAGATGCTCCAGCCGGCGAGGGCGACGACCGACCACGCGGCCAGGCCTTCGGTGTCGACGGGAATCCCGCTGAGGTTGGTCGCGGCCGCGAACGATGCCAGCGTCAGCTGTAGGGCGTACGGCACGTCGCCGATGACCGGGATCGCGGCGTTGACCCAGAAGAGCAGCTGCCAGCCAGCCAGCAACACGCTGATGGCGGCGACGCCGTGCGCCAGCGCCTGTTGGGGGCGCGCGACCCACCCGGTCAGCACGGACCACCACGGCCGCGCCTGCGCGCCGAGCGGGCCAGCCGCCCCCCACGCCAGCGCAGCGAGCTGCTGTTGGAGCGCCAACGGCGGCGCGGCGACCAGAGCCACGCGCAGCACGCCGTCCAGATGGGCCACGCGCGTCGCCAGCGCCGCGCACCGCGCGCAGCCCGACACGTGCTCGGCAGCCGCCCGGTCGCCCCCGTTGGCACCCGAACCGTCGAGAAGCCGCTCCGTCACGTCGTCGCAGCGCATGGCGACTCCTCGTCCCCACTCTGCAGCAGGCTGGCCATACGCTCTTTGCCGCGCCGAATGTGGCTCTTGACGGTATTCAGCGGGAGATCCATGGCAGTCGCAATGTCTTCGTACCGCATGTCGTCGAAGTAATGCAAGGTAAGCGCGAGCCGCTGGGCCGCCGGCAGCTGCGCGAGCGCCGCCCGAACCTCCGCGGCGGACTCCTGGAAGCGCACCTGCTCGTCCGGCTGGGCCCAGCGATCAGCGTCCTCGAGGCGGTCGCCCAGAGTCGTAGAGCCGTCGTCGCCGAGCGCGTCGTCGAGCGACTCGACGGGCCGCCCCCGGCGCCGCATGCCGTCCAGGCAGATGTTGGTGACCAGTCGGTACAGCCAGGTGGTGAACTTCGTCTCACCGCGGTAGGTGCCGATGGAGCGGAGCAGGCGGATGAACGCCTCCTGCGTCATATCGGCGGCGTCGGCGGGCTGGTGCATGAGGCTCATGGCGATGCTGTACACGTAGGTCTGCTGGCTCCCGATCAGCTCGGCAAGCGCCTGCCGATCGCCGGCCTGCGCGCGACGCACGAGCTCTGGGCTCGGCTCGGCCATCTAGCGGGCGGCTCCTGCTATGGGTATGGGACGCACGCGGCGGCCCGGCGGTTGCGCCCTGGAGTACCGGGAGCGCGCGCTCGACTGGTGGTGCAGGTGCAACAACCGGACGGACGCGGGCGTCACATCGGCGAGTAGACCATACGGTAGGCCGCGAGGCGGTAGGCCAACGGGCGGCGGGCGATCCGCCACGCTACGCATGTGCATCCAGAAGTGGAGGACGTATGTACGAACAGCCAGGCATCGGCTCGCCGCACCCACGGCAGCTGGTGCGCAGCTCGCACGATCGCCTGTGGGCGGGCGTCGCCGGTGGACTCGCCGAGTACTTCGACATCGACGCCACCCTGACACGCATTGTCTGGGTCGCGGTGACGATCTTCACAGGCGGTCTGGCGATCCCCGCCTACCTGCTGCTCTGGGTGCTCATCCCGCGCGACGACCGCCTGGACCCGTTCGGCCACCGGTCGCCCTGGAGCAGCTCGGCGGCGCCGCGGCCGGCCGAGTCGGTAGCTGGTAGCGGGGTCACGACCGCTGACGACGAGCTGGGGGCGACCGCCGCCACGCGCAAGGGCGCCGGTGAACCGTCCCTGTTCACGGCACCGCCACCGGGGTGGGAGTCGGAGCAGCCGCGCTTCACCGGGGAGCACCACGCGCGGCGCCAGCGCTCCACCGGTCTGATTCTCGTCGTGCTTGGGTGCCTCTTCCTGGCCGGCAACATGGGCCTCTTCCGCTGGGTAGACTGGCACACCATGTGGCCGCTGATGCTGGTCCTGGTCGGCGTCGCCATGCTGGTCGGGCAGGGACGCCACTGGCGGCGCTGATGGCGGCGTACGGGCCGCCAGTGGGTGCCCGGCGACGGCAGCGCCGGGGACCCAGGGGCGTCATCGGCCCGATCGCCCTGATCCTTCTCGGCGGGAGCCTCGTGCTCCAGAACGCTGGCCTGCTCCCCGGCGACCTCTGGCGGGACGTCGGCCGGTTCTGGCCCCTCTTTCTGGTGCTGGTGGGTGTCGAGATGCTCCTGGGCGGGCGTCTCGGGGCGCTGGGCGTGGCGGTTGTCGCGGTAGCGCTGGTGGGGGTGGCGGCGGCGGTGGCGGTGACTGGCACGATGGGCCAACCGGCCCGGGCGGCCGAGCCCCAGACGCTCCAGCAGGCCCGGGCGGGCGCACGCCAGGCCGCCATCACCGTCCGCTTCGGCGCTGGCCGACTCGACCTGGCTGCTCTCCCTGGGGGCCAGGGCGAGCAGCTGGCCACTCTGACGTACCAGGGGCCTGGTGGGCTCCATCCGGATGCGCGCTACCGGGTGGTCAACGGGGTGGGCCAGCTCGAGTACGGGCTGGCCGGCCAGAACCGATGGCCGGACGCCGTGCTGCCCTGGCTCCGCGGCGACCCGGCAGCGGGCCCAGCCATGGAGATCGCCGTCGCGCCCGGGATACCCGTCTCGCTGAACATCCAGACGGGCGTGGCGGATGCCCACCTGGACCTGCAACAGCTCGACGTCACGAACCTTGACGTCTCCGTCGGCGCCTCGTCGGCGACCATTCGCATGCCATCCGCCGCCGGGTCGACCACGGCCCATGTGTCGGGCGGGGCCACCACGCTGTCCATCGACGTGCCAGCCGGCGTCGCAGCCCAGGTGCGCTACCGCGGGGGCCTGGACAACATAGAGGTCGACGAGGCGCGCTTTCCCGCCGCCGGCGAGCACCTGTACCGCTCGCCGGGCTACGACACGGCCGCCAACCGGGTCGACCTGACCATCGACGCGGGGATGGCCACCGTCCGCGTCAGCTGAGCGCGCGCTCGGCCGCTTCGCGCCGCCGGACGCGGTCCTGCATCTTCTGGACGTAGACGTCCATAGCCCAGGTGCCGCCGCCGCGGAGCACGAAGTACGCCCCAACGGCGGTGAACAGGACCGGCAGTGGCGAGACAGCGACGTTGGCCAGCTCCCAGAGCGACAGCCAGGCCAGAATCAGGCCGGCAACGCGGCTCATGAACCCGGTGAGCAGGAAGATGCCGAGGGCAAACGAGATCCCCGCCATCGGCAGCAGCGCCGCGACGGGAGCCCCACCGCGCAGGTCGGCCGCCCGCTGCGGGTCGGCCAGGGTCCACAGCCCGCTGCCGATCAGCCACAGGGCGATCAGCAAGCGGACGGTCGCGGTCACGCGGCTGCGACCCAGGTCGCGTGGTGTGGCGCCCGCCGGCGCCGGCGCCCGCGGCTGGGCGGCGGACGGCGGGGAGGACTCCTCGTCCGCGGCCACGAAGTGCACGCGGGGCACACGGCTGCGATCGAAGTCCGCCATCCGGTCTGGGCCGAGCTGGACCAGAAGGGCGCGCGCCTCGCCCGCTTCGCGGCACAGGCGGCCGACGTCAACGCCGTGGCACGCGGCCGGGAAGGCCTCCAGGAGGCGAATGCCATGGTCGAGCTTGACGGCGGCGCCGCGGAAGTTGTGGTTGACGAACAGGTGGTGGAACCCGACGCCCACCTGGAGGATGCCCTCGTACAGGTGGCGAACCTCGCCCGGCGTGGCGCGCCAGAGGGTCTCGAGCGTCTCGTGCTGCTCGAAGAATTCGCCGTCGTTGAACTCGTCGATCGCCTTGCGGAGCTCGGGCGGGGCGGGCGCGGCGCAGGGCTCGGCGAGGTCGGCGGCGCGCAGCCGCTCCAGGGCGTTGTCGAGCTTTGGGTGGGCCGCCCGTGGGAACGAGGCGGGGCGGGGGTCGGCGGAACCGCCGGGAGTGGTCATACGCTCGGCCACGATTGATTGTAGTGTGCGCTCCTCCGCTCATCGCGGCCCTGCCTGCCGCGGCCAGCCCGTCGCTATACTCCGCAGAGGACATGGAGGGAGACGGACCAATGAAGTTCCCATCTGTCGCAGCGCTGATCGACGGGGTTCGACCCATCCTGGACCTGAACGGCGGCGTGGTCGTCAAAGACCCGGCCGTGCTCCAGGCCGAGCTCATCGACCGTCTGGTACACACAGCGGTCTTTGGCGACGGCGACGCCCAGGAGGCGGCCCGCTGGCTCATCTGGGAAGCGGGCCACGAGCTCGGCATCTGGAGCGCCAGCATCGACCCGCTGTACCAGGCGCGGGCCCGCGATGAGTACCGCGACCTCACCGTCCCGGCGATCAACGTGCGGGCGATGGCGTACGACATGGCGCGCGCGGTGCTGGCGTCGGCCCACAGCCACACGGTGGGCGCCTTCATCTTCGAGCTGGCCCGCAGCGAGATGGAGTACACGGGGCAGACCTGTGCCGAGTTCGCCACCGTCATGATGGCCGCCGCCATCAAAGAGGGCCACAAAGGGCCGATCTTCATCCAGGGCGACCACTACCAGGCCAACGCCAAGAAGTACGCCGCCGATCCCGAGGGGGTCATCGGTGGGTTGCGCACGCTCATCCGCGACGCCGTCGCGGCCGGCTACGGGAACATCGACATCGACACGTCGACGCTGGTGGACCTGTCCCACAGCACTGTCGAGGAGCAGCAGCGCGCCAACTACGAGCGCTGCGCCGAGCTGGCCGCGCTCATCCGCGACATCCAGCCCGAGGGCGTGACCATCTCGATTGGCGGCGAGATCGGCGAGGTGGGCAAGAAGAACAGCACAGTGGACGAGCTGCGGGCGTTCGTCGCCGGCTTCAACCACGCGTTCGCGCAGCGCGCCGGCGGCGCCGCGCGCGGGCTGTCGAAGATCAGCGTGAACACGGGCTCGACGCACGGTGGCGTGGTCCTGCCGGACGGCACCGTGGCCAAGGTGAGCATCGACTTCGAGACCCTGCGCGAGCTGTCGGCGGCAGCGCGCAGCTACCACAACATGGGCGGAGCGGTGCAGCACGGGGCGAGCACGCTCCCGGCCGAGGCGTTCGGCAAGTTCCCCGAGGTGCAGACGCTCGAGGTCCACCTGGCCACCGAGTTCCAGAACATGCTCTTTGACAGCGGCGCCTTTCCCGACGACCTGAAGGAGGCGATGTACGCCTACTGCCGCGACAAGCTGGGCGATGAGCGCGGCCCGGATGACACCGACGAGCAGTTCATCTACAAGACGCGTAAGAAGGTGTGGGGGCCATTCAAGGAGCGCGTCTGGACCATGCCGGAGGAGACGCGGGCCACCTTGCGCGCCGAGCTCGAGGCGAGGTTCGCGTTCCTGTACGACAAGCTTGGGGTGGTGAATTCACGGTCGCTGGTCGAGCGGACGATTGGCGAGCCGAAGCGCATCCGCAAACCGCAGCCCGAAGCGCTCCGCGCGGTCACGGCGTAACTTACCCGGTGACGCCGACGTCGACCGTGTGGTAGCCGGTGGAGCCGGCCGGGAAGGGGGGCGCTTCCGTGTGCACCTGGACGTGGCCGGCGCCGTCGGTGGCCCGCACTTGCAGCGAGCGGACGCCCTTCGCCACGTCGACCCGGGCCGACCACAGCTGCCACGTGTAGGGTGACAGGCCAGGCTTCACCTGCGCCTCCTGCCAGGTCTGCCCCTGGTCGGCGCTCACTTCGACCTTCTGGATGCCGCGGTCGCCGGCGAATGCCACCCCGCCCACGTCGACCGGACCCGCGGCCAGCGTCAAGCGCGGCCGCGGGACGTCGATCCGTGAGGCGGTCTGGTATGGCGCGCCATCGTCCCAGCCCCGCGCCTGCCAGTAGCCCTTGAAGTTGTCGCTCACCAGGGTGATGCCCCGGAGCCACTTCACGTTCTTCATGCCGTAGATGCCCGGGATCAGCAGGCGAGCCGGAAAGCCGTGCTCCTTGGCCAGAGGCGCCCCGTCCATCTCCCACGCCAGGAAGGCATCCGGGTGCAGCGCGCGGTCGACGGCGACCGAGTCCTTGTAGTCGTCGGCGCCCGTGAAGACAGCCTTGACGACGCCGGCCTGCACCCCGGCCTGCTCCAGCAGCGTGTGCAGCTTCACGCCCTTCCAGCGGGCGTTCCCCCAGAGGTCGCCGCCAACCTCGTTGCTGATGCACATCAGCGTGTAGTACCCCTCGCTGGCCGGGAGGGCGCGCAGCTGGTCGTACGTCAGCTCGATCGGGTGGTCGACCATGCCGTCGATGCGCAGCCGCCAGCCGCCGACGTCGACCGACGGGTCGATAAAGTTCTTCGAGACGGTGTAGAAGTCGCGGACAGGGGTGATCTCGGGCGCGACGCCGGCCACGGCGAAGGGCGCTGGATTCGCGGCGAGGGTTGCCGCGCCTGGCGTCGCGGCGTCCGGGACCGGGACGGCCGCTACCTCTGGGGGCGCGGACCCGCCCGCCCCGCCATTCATGACTGCCCGCCAGACCCCGCCGCCGACGCCGACCGCCACCAGCGCGCCGCCGATGGACCACAGTGCCGAGCGCCGCTCGGCGTCCACGGGCACAACACCGAGGCGGCGCTGCGCCCGGCGTTCAAAAGCCTGGAACAGCTGATAGAGCGCCAGGCCGTACACCGCGAACAGGGCCAGCAGCGAGCCGCCGTGCCAGAGCGGCCCCGCCGAAAGGCGCTGGCCAAACAGTCCAGCCCCGGCAACGGTGTAGATGCCGACCCCGAAGATGAGCCAGACCGACCCCGCGATGCTCGCGGCCCGACCCGCGCTCGGTTTGCCGGCGTACCAGCGCCCCAAAAGGCCGCCTACCAGCACTGTGCCGACCACCATAGCGAGGTACAGCAGCGGCTTGGCCGCGTGCTGCATGGCGTCGAGAACCACTGAGAAGAGGGCGCCCGGCAACAGGAATAGGATGCCGTCAGCCACGATCTCCAGCACCGACGGGACGTCTGTGATGAGGCGGAGCAGGACCACCGCGAGGACGAACGCCAGGGCCGCCGCGACCCCGGCGGCAAAGCCCAGGCGGTGCCGCTGGCCGGCGCTCACCGAGGCGGGTTGGGGCCGTGGCGCGGCTTCGAGTGTCGTCATCGTCGTTCCCCTGTCGGGGCGTCCCTGGGACGCCCCACCTGCTGTGCAGTCTACGCCCCGCGCCGCGTGCCTCGATTACATTCCTTACGGCACCCCAGTTTGTGGTGTTTGTCGTCCACGCGGCGGCCGAGCCAGTATGATGTAGGGGTAACTACGTGTTTGCTCATTCGTCATCTGTCGCGAGTCCACACTGTCGATACCACGAGCGAGTCAGGCGCGGGCTGTCCATGGACACGCCAGGCGCCTTTTGTTTGTCTCGCCGCTCGCCCGGTACGGCCGCGCGCTTGCGCGTCATCCCCGAAGATCTGGGTCCAGGAACAACGAGACTCGGAAGCGTGGGTGTACTGCTGGACCACAGACCCTCAGGAGGACCGTACGCTGGTCATGCATCTCCACGAGCGGGAAGCGGGAGACCCTTCTTCAGCCGCTCTCATCCCCACCACGGCGCCGAGTGAGCGCCCGTCTACCAACGGCTCCGCCCATGGCGCCCACCTCCCCGCGAGTCTGCCGGACGCCGCCATCGCCGGGTTCGCCGATCTAGAGCTCAGCCCCGAAGTGTCGCGGGCCATTCGCGACATGAAGTTCGAGTGCCCTACCGAAATCCAGGCGCGCGTCATCCCCCTCTTGCTGGACGGCCGCGACGTCGTCGGCCAGGCCCAGACGGGCACCGGCAAGACCGTCGCCTTCGGCATCCCCCTCGTCGAGGGGATTGACGAGACGCAGCGCTACCCGCAAGCGCTCGTACTGGCGCCGACGCGCGAGCTGGCCCAGCAGATCGCTGAGGAGCTGGGCAAGCTGACGGCGTACCTGCCTGACACGCGGATCGTCACCCTGTACGGCGGCGCCGGCTACGGCCGACAGTTCGAGGATCTCCAGGCGGGCGCCCAGGTGATCGTCGGCACGCCCGGCCGCGTGCTGGACCATATCGCTCGTGGCAGCCTCAAGCTGGACCGGATCGACTACGTCATCCTCGACGAGGCGGACCGGATGCTCGACATGGGCTTTCTGCCCGACGTCGAGCGGATCCTGCGCCGGACGCCGCGCGATCGCCAGACGGCGCTGTTCTCGGCCACCCTGCCGGTCGTCATCCGGGTGCTGTCGCGGCGCCACATGCACGACCCGGCCAACGTGCAGGTGAAGCCGCAGCAGATCACTGTCGAGGAGGTCGAGCAGTGGTACTACGAGGTCGCCGACCGCGACAAAGCTGAGGCGTTGGTGTCGCTGATCGTGGCGGAGAAGCCGGAGCGGGCGATGATTTTCCGCCAGACGAAGATCGGCGTCGATCGCCTGGTGAGCACGCTCCGCCGCCGCGGGCTGACGGTCGCGGCCATCCACGGCGACATGAGCCAGCGCGACCGTGAAGCCGTCCTGAAGGACTTCCGCGCGGGCGATCTGGCGTACCTGGTGGCCACCGACGTCGCGGCCCGCGGCCTCGACATCCCGGAGGTGTCGCACGTCTTCAACTACGACATTCCGGAGGACGCCGACTCCTACGTGCACCGCATTGGCCGCACCGCCCGGGCCGGCCGCGGCGGCCAGGCGATCACGTTCGTCGGCGAATGGGACGCGAGCAAGCTGCCGCCGATCCAGAAGCTGGTAGGCGGTCTGCTGCAGCGTAAGCTCCTGCCGATGTACCAGGGGTAGCCGCCACCCTCAGGCGGCCGGTGGCGGTAGTCTGGTCGTCTGTGAAAGAGATCGTCATCGACACTGATACCCCGCCCCTGCCTACCAGGCCTCGGGGCCGCCGTAGGCCATGTCCAGCAGGTCGACGACGTGGTATTGACGGAGGGGCAGGCCACGGCGTTGGGCGCCGTAGGCGAGCTGCATGGAGCAGCCCGGGTTGGGGGCAACTACGCCCTGCGCGCCGGTCGCGGCCAGGTTCTCCATCTTCTCGTCGAGCACCTGGCGCGACAGGTCCGGATGGGTCAGGTTGTAGATGCCCGCGCTGCCGCAGCACACGTCCGAGTCCTTCATCTCGACCAGCTCCAGGCCTGGGATGCTCTTGAGCAGGGCGCGCGGCTGTGACCGGATGCCCTGCCCGTGGACCAGATGGCACGGGTCCTGGTAGGTGACCTTGAGCGGCACGGGGCGCGAGGGCGGGATGAGGTCGATGGCGGCGAGGAACTCGGACACGTCCTTGACGCGTGCTGTGAAGTCCCTGGCCCGCTCGGCATAGAGCGGGTCGTCCTCCAGCAGATGCCCGTACTCCTTCAGCGTGGAGCCGCAGCCGGCGGCGTTGATGATGATGGCGTCCAGCTTCAGCGGCCCGAACGCGTCGATGTTGTCCCGCGCCAGCTTCTGGGCCAGCGCCCGCTCGCCGGTGTGCATGTGCAGGGCGCCGCAACAGCCCTGCGCCGGCGGCGCCAGGACATCGCAGCCATTGGCGGCCAGGACGCGGACGGTGGCGGCGTTCGTGTCGCCGAAGAACTGGGGCATGATGCAGCCGGCGATGAAGCCGACGCGGTAGCGCCTGGTCCCGCGTGCCCGGGTCACCGGCGGGGGCGACCAGTGCAGGACGCCGCCCTGCGTCGGCCCGAGCATGGCCTCCATCTCGCGCAGCCGCTCGGGCACGAGCCGCAGCAGCCCAGACGTCCGCACCGCTCGCTGCAGGCCGGTGCGCTGGTAGAGCCGCAGCCCGAGGCCGGCCGCCTCTAGCAGCGGCTTGCGCGTGAAGACGTTCCCCAGGATCGCCCGGGCGATTGTCTTCTCGGACGGCGATACCGGCTCGGCGACCGCCCGCGCCGCCTCGATGATCATCCCGTACTTGACGCCCGACGGGCAGGCGGTCTGGCAGGCGCGACAGTCCAGGCAGGCGTAGATGTGCTGGCGGAAGTCGGGGTCGTCCGGACTGATCTTGCCCTCGTACACCTGGCGCACCTGGTAGATGCGCCCGCGCGGCGAGTCGGCCTCGTGGCCGAGAACGCGGTAGGTGGGGCAGTAGTCGAGGCACAGCCCGCAGTGCACGCACTCCTTCAGAATCTTCTTGTCCAGGATGTCGTGGAGCAGGTTGGCAGACGCGGGCGGAGGGGGAGAAAGTGTGGTGCTCATGTGTCCAGCGGGAGAGTCAGATGGTGCCGACGTAGCGGCCGCGGTTCAAGGTCGCGTGCGGGTCGAGCTGCGTCTTCAGCGCCTGCATCAGGCGCAGGCTGGGCCCGACCTCGCCCCACACGTCGAACCCGTGCTTCACGCGCGCCGGGCACCGCTCCACCACGAACGAGGCGTTGCTGCCGAGGGCGGTCACCTGGCGCCTGGTGTCGGCGAGGGCTGTCCGCAGCGGGACGGCGTCGTCCCCGTCCGCCAGGGCGAACGCGGCGTAGGCGACCCCGTTGCCGGCGTGCGCCCAGACCAGCGGGTCGTAGTCCGCCAGCTGGCGCGACAGCAGGCCGACGAGGTTGGCGGACTCGGCAAGCGGCGCCGCCCCCCTGACCAGCACCTCCCGACCGGGGGCCGGCAGGCCAAGATCGCGCACGCTGTGCCAGACGTCGTCCGAGGCGTCGACAGTGGCGCCGCCATGCTCATGGACCAGGGCAGTGAGGTCGCGCACCTGCCGCTCCACCGTGCGCGGGTAGCCGCCCACGCGCAGGACGACCGACAGACCATCGGGCAAGCCCGCCTGACGGGCCGCGGCCGGCTCGAGCAGCTCGATGGCCAGTGGCGAGAGGGTGGAGTGCAGCACCGCCTGGAGACAGGCGGTCGCGGTGGCGGTGTCGCCGAGCTGGCCGACGACGAGCCCGTACGCCGGCGGGATCGGGGCCAGCTTGAAGCTCAGCTCGACCAGCACGCCGAGCGTCCCCAGGGAGCCGACGTACAGCTTGTCCAGGTCGTACCCGGCGACGTTCTTCACCACGCGGCCGCCAGTACGCGTCAGGTGGCCGTCGGCGTTGGCCACGCGACACCCGAGCACGAGGTCGCGCGCCGTGCCGAAGGCCAGACGCAACGGGCCGCTGGCGTTGGTCGCGACGATGCCGCCGATGGTCGCCTCCGGTGGTGCTGGCGGGTCGAGCGGCAACAGCTGCCCCTGCTCGGCCAGCAGCCGCTGGAGCTCGGCGAAGCGCAGGCCGGCCTCGACGGTGATCGTCAGGTCGGCCGGCTCGTACTCGATCACGCTGGCGAGCGCCGTCGTCTCGACGACGAGGTCCAGCCCGGTCGGCGGGTTGCCCAGGGCGAGCTGCGTGCCGCCGCCCCGAGGGGCGACGACCAGGTTCTCTTCGCCCGCCCGGCGTAAGAGATCGGCCAGCTCGTCGGGGGTGGTGGGCTGGGCGCGAAAGCGGGGCGCCACGTCGTCGATGGCGAGCGCGGCGGCGGCGGCGGGTGCCAGTGGCGCCCAGGGCGCCGCGGTGGACACGGACACGGAGGTCACCATCCGACCGCCATTCCGCGGCGAGCGAACAGCTCGAGGCAGCGTCCCGGCGTGGGGAACAGCTTGCCCGGGTTGCACAGGCCAGCCGGGTCGCACGCCCGCTTGACGCGCGCCATGACGTCCACGTCGTGCTCGCTGAAGATCAGCGGCATGAGGTTGTTCTTCTCCATGCCAATGCCGTGCTCGCCGCTGAGCGAGCCGCCGGCCGCGGCACACACGCGCATGATCTCGGCGCCCGCCTCGACGACCCGCTGCTCAGCCCCGGGCTCGTCCGCGTCCCACAGGATGAGCGGGTGCAGGTTGCCGTCGCCCGCGTGGAACACGTTGGCGATGCGGAAGCCTGACTGGCGCGAGATCTCCTCGACGCGCGCCAGCGTCGCCGGCAGCTTCGTCCGCGGGACCACGCCGTCCACTGTGTAGTAGTCAGGCGTCAGCCGCCCCAGGGCGCCGAATGCCCCCTTGCGGCCCGCCCACAGGCGGGCCCGCTCGGCGTCGTCCCTGGCGAGGCGCACATCCACGGCCCGGTTCTCCCAGCACACCTCCGTGACCAGCTCCGCGCCTACCTCGACCTCCTCGCGCAGCCCGTCGACCTCGATCAGCACGACCGCCGCCGCGTCCTCCGGGTAGCCGGCCTTGGTGACCGACTCCACCGCGCGGATGGTGAAGTTGTCCATCATCTCGATGGCCGCCGGGACGATGCGCCGGGCGATCATCCCGGCCACCGCCTGGCAGGCGTCGTCGTTGCTGCTGAAGATGGCAAGAATCGTCTTGACCGTCTCGGCTATCGGGACGAGCCGGGTCCAGATCCGCGTGACGATGCCGAGCGTGCCCTCCGACCCGGTGAACAGCCCCACCAGATCGTAGCCAGGCCCGTCGGTCGCCATGCCACCAATCTGAACGACGTCGCCCCCGGGCAGGACCACTTCGAGACCGAGCGTGTGGTTCGTCGTCACGCCGTAGCGGAGGGTGTGTGGGCCGCCGGAGTTTTCGCCGACGTTGCCGCCGATGGTGCAGGCCTTCTGGCTGGACGGGTCCGGCACGTAGCCCAGCCCGTACGGCGCCGTCGCCTGCCCCAGGCGTAGGTTGACCACCCCGGGCTGCACCACCGCCCGCAGGTTCGCCACGTCCACTTCGAGGATGCGGTTCATCCGTGCCAGGCTGACCAGCACGCCCCCGTTGACCGGGATGGCGCCGCCCGACAGGCCGGTCCCGGCGCCGCGGGCCGTGTACGGCACCCCCAGCCGATGGCAGATGCGGACAACCGCGCTGACGTCCTCGGTCGACAGTGGGAAGACGACGGCAGCCGGTCGGTGCTTGTCGATCGAGCCGTCGTACTCGTACATCATCAGGTCGTAGTCGCGCCAGAGGATCTGGTCCGGCTGCAGGCGCCGCCGCAGCTCGTCCACCAAGAGTCCGCTCGCCGAGCCGACCGTGTCCCGCGGGGGTGATGCCACCATACAGGGAGTGTATCCGGCCGCGCGGGGCTCGTCAGGCCGTTGTTGCTGGCCCGGGAGCGACCGCGTGCAGGGGTGCGCCCTGCTGGCCGGCCCGGGCGGCGCGCTCGCTCCTGAGGCGAGCCGTCTCGCGCACCAGGTCGGCCACCATCTCGTAGCGGTGGAAGCTCGGCACGAGCAGCACCCCGTCGACCCGGTCGAACACGTCGAGCAAGAAGCGGTGGGCCAGCTCGAAGCCCACCTCGCCTCCGCGCTCGCCGGCCGCCCGCATCCTGGCCAGGTGCTCGTCGGGGATCACCACCCCGGCCAGCTCGTTGTTGCAGAACTCGGCGTGCTTGTAGCTCTGGAGGGGCATGATCTCGACAACCGTCGGGATAGGCGGCTTCGGGACCCGCGAGAAGAAGCGGTCCAGCTGGTCCACGTCGTACAGGACGTTCGTGATGGCGACGTCGGCACCGGCCTCGACCTTCTGGTAGTACCAGTCCAGCTCGAACTCCAGATCCTCGGCCATCGGGTTGACGGCGCACGCGACCAGGAAGTTCGTCGGCCGCCCGATGGAGTTGCCGGCCCAATCCAGACCCTGGTTCAGCTGCTTGATGATCTTGATGAAGCCCGGGGCTTTGACGTCCCAGACGCCGGTGGCCGCAGGGAAGCTGCCCATCTGCGGCGGGTCGCCGGTCAGCGCGATGACGTTGCGGATCCCGAGCGCGTGGGCGCCGAGCAGGTCCGACTGCAGCGCCATGAGGTTGCGGTCCCGCGTGGTGAAATGGATCAGGGTCTCCAGACCGACCTTCTGCTCGCAGAGGGCGGCGAACGCGATGCAGCTCATGCGCACCCGCGCCATCGGGCTGTCGCCAATGTCGACGCAGTCGGCGCCCGCCTGCTTCAGCAGCGCCGCGCCCTGCAGCATCTTGCTCGGGTTCAGACCGCGCGGTGGGTCGACTTCGACGCTGACGATGAACTGGCCAGAGCGGATCTTCTGCGCCAGAGGCGACGGAGCGTCAGGCGGCGCCGGCGCTCGCGCCGCCGCCTCGGCGTCGGCCGCGCTCGCGAGGTGGCGTGGCCGCGGCGACGCCGCGGCCGCGCGACCGTGCGGCCGCGCCAGGGCCGCGCTCATCGCGGCGATGTGGGCGGGCGTGGTGCCGCAGCAGCCGCCCACAATCAGGACTCCGGCGTCGGTGAAGCGTCGGGCGTAGTCCGCGAAGTACGCCGGCGTCGCCACGTACATCTGGCGTCCACCCTGGTTGGACGGGTAGCCCGCGTTCGGCATGGCCACCAGTGGCAGGCTGGTCTGCGCCGCCATTCGCTGGACGGCGTCCAGGGCGCCCTGGGGACCGACCCCGCAATTGACACCGACGGCGTGCACACCCAGGGGCTCGATGGCGCGGACGACGTCCTCGGGTGTCGCGCCGGTCAGGGTGGTGCCATCGTCGGCGATGCTGACCTGGGCGACGATGGGCAGGTCGGCGGAAACGGACCGCGCCGCCAGGACGGCTTCGTGGAGCTCCGCCAAGCTGGAGAAGGTCTCCAGGACGAGCAGGTCCACGCCAGCCTCGAGCAGCGCCTCGATCTGCTCCACGAAGACAGCCCGCGCCTGCTCCGGGGTGATGGTGCCCGCCGGCGCCAGCGGCTGGCCGATGCCGCTGATCGAGCCGCCCAGGAACACGAGCTCGCCGCTGACCTCGCGGGCCTCACGCGCGATGCGCACGCCGCGGAAGTTGATGTCGCGCACGCTGGCGTCAAGGCCGAAGTCGGCCAGGCGCACCCGGTTGGCGGCAAAGGTGTTCGTCTCGATGACGTCCGCCCCGGCCGCGATGTACGCGCGATGGATCTCCTGGACGAGGTCCGGCTGCACAAGGTTCAGCTCGTCGAAGCAGCGCTCGTACGGGACACCGCGGGCATACAGCTGGGTGCCCATGGCGCCGTCGAACAGGATGGGTGCGCCCGTGTCCAGGCGGTCGAGGAAAGGGCTGCGCATAGAGCTGCTGAAGTGTAGTCTTTCGCGCCCGCCCCCTGGCAATGGCGCCCCGCCGTTCGGGCCGTGCTGCAGGACAGGTGCGTTATAGTCCCGGGCAGCAACAGTCCAGGAGGCCGGCCAGCGCACAGACACGGGCCACGCATCGCTGCGCAGCAGACCACACGTTTAACCAAAACCAATAACCGATACCAAGACCACGTCGACCGCGAGGCGCGGTTGCGTTGGTTAGTTGGTTATAAGGTAGTAGCGCCAGGCCCCACATCGCGCGTGACTCGTCACGTGAGCGTGTGGGGTGACGAGGAAGGGGATCTCGAAAAACTCGGCGGGTGACCCTCGGCCGGCACGGTCGTCATGGGCGGGACAAACCGGGCGGGCAACCGCTCGACAAAGCCGACCCAGTGTGTCCGGGACCGCGCGCGCACTCTCAGCGCGCCGCGTCGGTCCGCCAGGCCTTGTTGCCGCGCGAGATGTGGACGTCGACCTGGACGTGATGGCTGGCTCCCAATAGCACGGGAGGTCCACTGTCCAATGTGCGGCATTTTCGGCTACGTGGGCGCGCGCGACGACGCGCCCCAGATGGTTCTGGCCGGTCTGAAGAAGCTCGAATACCGCGGCTACGACTCCTGGGGCATCGCGGCACGGCAGAATGGCGCGGCTCCCGCGACGATCGACATGGAGAAGCACGTGGGGAAGATCGGCCAGGCCGACACCCGGCTCGTCCGGAGCACCGCGGCGCTTGGCCACACCCGTTGGGCCACCCACGGCGGCGTGACAGCGAGAAACGCCCACCCACACCTGGACTGCCACGGGCAGCTGGCCGTCATCCACAACGGCATCATCGAGAACTACGAGCAGCTGGAGCGTGAGCTGCGGGAGCGCGGCCACACGTTCCTGTCCCAGACCGACTCCGAGGTCGTCGCCCACCTGTTGGAGGACGAGCTCGCAGGCGCGGCCGGCGGAGAGGAGGCGCTCGTCCAGGCGCTCATGCGCGTCTTTCGACGCCTGGACGGCCTCAGCGCCATCAGCGTGCTGGACCCCCGCGAGCAGTGCCTCGTCGCGGCCAAGAGCGGCTCGCCCATGGTGCTGGGCCACGGCGCGGACGGCAACTTCCTGGCCAGCGACTCGTCGGCGCTGCTCGAACACACGCGCCGGCTGACGTTCCTCGAGGACGGCCAGGCCGCCCTGATCCGGCCGAACGACGTGGTCGTGTACGACATCGCCAGCGGCGCTCGCCAGGCGGACGTGCGGATCTGGGACATCACCTGGGCCGAGGAGCGGGCCGACCTGGCCGGCTACCCGGACTTCATGGCGAAGGAGATCCACGAGCAGCCGGCCATCATCCGGCGCCTGAGCGCCGAGCGCGCCGGCGAGGCGGCCGCGCTGGCCGAGGCCATCGTCGCGGCGCGCACTGTCCATTTCGTCGGCTGCGGCACGGCCGCCAACGCCGCCAAGACCGGCGAGTACCTGTTCTCGCGCATCGCGAAGCGCCAGGTGAGCGCGACGGCCGGCTCCGAGTTCGGGTACCTGAAGGACTTCCTCGACGGCGGCTCGCTGGTCGTCGGCTTCAGCCAGAGCGGCGAGACCATCGACCTGCTGGATTCGATGAAGTCGGCGCGCGACCACGGCGCCCGGCTGGCAGCGCTGGTCAACGTCGAGGGCTCGAGCCTGTACCGGTTGGTGGATCGGCCTATCCTGCTGGGCGCCGGCCCCGAGCGCTGCGTGCTGGCGACCAAGAGCTTCACCGCCAAGCTCGGGGTGCTGATCATGGCGGCCTTCGCTGCCAGTGGGCGCCTAGCAGAGGGTCAGCGGGTGCTGGAACGGGCCGCCGACGAGATGCAAGCGTTCCTGACCGACCGGCGCGTCGGCCAGATGCGGGCGATTGCCGAGCAGATCGGCGACGCGCAGCACCTGTACGTGATCGGCCGCGGGCCGAGCTACCCGCTGGCGCTCGAGGCGGCGTTGAAGATCAAGGAGGTGAGTTACCTCCACGCCGAGGGGTTCGCGGCTGGCGAGCTGAAGCACGGCGTCATTGCGCTGATCGAGCCCGGGACGCCGTGCCTGGTGCTCGCGCCCAACGACGAGACGTTCCGCACCATCGTCTCCGGGGCCCAGGAGATCAAGGCGCGCGGCGGGTACATCATCGGCGTGTCGCCCAATGGGAGCGACGTCTGGGACGAGCACGTCCGGGTGGCGGACGTTGGCGAGGGGGCGGCCCTGGTCAACGCGGTGCCGCCGCAGCTGCTGGCCTACAACCTGGCCCGCTTACGCGGCCTGGACCCTGACAAGCCGCGCAACCTGGCGAAGAGCGTGACTGTGAAGTAGCCGACCGCGGTCAGCACGTCCTAAGCAGGCGGTGTCAGGTCCTGCTCGTTCCTGATCATCTGAGCTCCACCTGCTCAGGCCGTTGCCTTTGTTCGCGCTGCGCGCTCAGCCGGGGCGCGATCCCGCGCGCCCGCGGCCGGCTCCAGGTGGGGCCGGCCAACGCTGTGGTACACGAACCCGAGCTCCGCCATCTCGGCCGGCTCGTACATGTTCCGGCCGTCCACCAGGATCGGCCGCACCATGGCGTCCCGGATCCGTGCCAGGTCCAGACGGCGGAACTCGCTCCACTCGGTGAGCAGGATGATGGCGTCCGCTCCCGCGGCAACCTCGTACGCGTCGGCGCACAGGTCTACGCCACGCAGCACGGCGCGGGCGGCCTCATTGGCGGCCGGGTCGTACGCGCGGACGCGTGCGCCTTCTGATTGCAGCAGGTGGATGATCTCGACAGCCGGCGCTTCTCGCATGTCGTCGGTGTTCGGCTTGAACGCCAGGCCGAGGATGCCGATCGTCCGCTCCTCGAATTCGCCGCCAAGCTCGGCCCGCACCTTCTGCAGCACCAGCCGCCGCATGTCCTGGTTGATCTCGATCACCGCGCGCAGCAGCTGCGGGTGCGCGCCCGCCATGCTGGCCATGTGGGCCAGCGCCTTCACGTCCTTCGGGAAGCAGGAGCCGCCGTAGCCGACGCCAGCATTCAGGAACTCTGGGCTGATGCGCGTATCGAGACCCATGCCGCGCGCCACCTGCTGCACGTCGGCGCCCAGGCGCTCGCAGATGGAGGCGATCTCGTTGATGAAGCTGATCTTCGTGGCCAGGAAGGCGTTGCTGGCGTACTTGATCATCTCGGCGGTGCGAATGTCCGTCTTGATGATCGTGGGCTCAGGGCGCAGGTCGCGGTACAGCGCGGCCACCCGGTCCAGCGCCTCCAGGTCAGTGCCGCCGAGCACGACGCGGTCGGGGTTGCGGAAATCGCCGACGGCCGACCCCTCGCGCAGGAACTCCGGGTTGCTCACGACACGGAACTGGGCGGCCGAGCTGTTGGCCGACCGTTGCAGCAGCGGCAGCATCCAGTCGCCCGTGCCGATAGGCATGGTGCTCTTGTTGACGACGATCAGCGGCGACTCCTCGCCTGTGTATCGCCCCAGGCTGACCGCGGCCGACCGCACCTGCTCCATGTCGGCCTGGCCCTCGGATCCGGACGGCGTCCCGACGCACACGAAGGCGAACTGCGCCCCGCGCAGCCCGTCCGCGTAGTCGAGGGTGAACCGCAGGCGGCCGGCCTTGAGGTTCTGGGCCACGACCTCCTCGAGACCTGGCTCATAGATAGGGAGCTGCCCCCGGGCGAGGCGCTCGACCTTCGCCGGGTCGATGTCGATGCCGACGACGTCGTTGCCGAGCTCGGCGAAGCACGCGGCGGTGACAAGGCCCACGTAATTGGTGCCGATGACTGCGATCCTGGCCACGCGCGGAGTGTACTCCCCGCCGGCCCCCCGTCCGCCACTAAGGCGCCCGGGGCATAATGGCGCGGATGCACGCCTCTGCCGGTACGATGGCGATCGGACAGAAGTGATGCGGATCGTCGTCGCCGGGGGCACCGGGTTCGTCGGCAGCGCGCTGTGCGCACGGCTCGCGCAGGACGGGCACGGCGTGCAGGTTCTCAGTCGGCATCCCGAAGCCGCCGCCGGTCACCTGCCATCCGGTGTCGAGCCGGTCGGCTGGGACCCGTCGCGGCAAGGCGGGTGGGTCGCGGCTGTCGCCGCCGCTGATGCCGTGGTCAACCTGGCCGGCGAGTCGGTCGCCGAGGGACGCTGGTCCCCCGCCAGGAAGGTCGCGCTGCGGGCGAGCCGCCTCCAGAGCACCGACGCGCTGGTGTCGGCGTTGGCGCAGGGTGGCCGCGGTCGCCCGCGCGTCCTGGTCAACGCGTCGGCCGTCGGCTACTACGGCGATCGTGGGTCGGAGGAGCTTACCGAGGCCAGCTCAGCGGGCCGGGATTTCCTGGCCCGCCTGTGCGTGGATTGGGAGGCGGCGGCGCGGCGGGCCGAGACGGAGGACGTGCGGGTCGTGCTCACGCGCTTCGGCATCGTGCTGGGCAGAAGCGGCGCGCTGCCGCGCCTGGCGCTGCCGTTCCGCTTCTGGGTCGGCGGCCCGCTCGGGGACGGCCGACAGTGGGTCTCGTGGATCCACTACGCCGACGCGGTCGGGATGATCCGCTTTGCGCTTGACCACGACGCGGTGCGCGGTCCGGTCAACGTGGTGGCGCCTCGGCCGGTGCCGGAGCGAGAGCTTGCCGCCGCCGTGGGCAGGGCGCTCGGCCGCCCGTCGTGGCTGCCGGCGCCCGCCCGGGCCCTGCGCCTGGCGCTGGGCGAGATGGCCGACGTATCGTTGCTGGCCGGCCAGCGGGCGCTGCCGGCGGCAGCTCTGCACGCCGGCTACGCCTTCGCGCACGGGGACATCCAGGCCGCGCTGCGGGACGTTCTTTAGAGCGTAAAGCGGGAGCCCCGGAGCTGGCTGTTTTCACCAGCCAGTCCGGGTACACTTGAGCCGTGGTGCAGCTCCGCGCGCTTCGGTCTCACGCCGAGCCCGAGATCGGCGACGTGGCGATCAGCAGCCAGGACCTGCGCGCGCTCGAAGCCATCCAGCAGCGCGTGCTGTGGCTGGCGACTCGCATGGTCCATGAGGCGAACAACGTCCGCCCCAATCCTGACACGTCGAAGGTGGGTGGCCACCAGGCGAGCAGCGCGTCAGTCGTCTCCATTCTGACCGCCCTGTACTTCGCCTGGCTGCGGTATGGCGACCGCGTGGCCGTGAAGCCGCACGCCAGCCCGGCGTTCCACGCCGTCCAGTACCTGCTTGGCAACCTGGACAGGCGCTACCTGCCCAAGCTGCGCGACTTCGACGGCATCCAGGCGTACCCGAGCCGGACCAAGGACCCCGACCCCGTGGACATTCCGACGGGCTCCGTGGGCCTGGGCTCGGCCGCGACGCTGTTCGCCGCTCTGGCTGACCGCTACGCCGAGCTCCACTTCGGCGCGCGGGACGGCGGCTCCGGCGGCCGGCGCCGCTTCGTGGCCCTTCTCGGCGACGCCGAGCTGGACGAGGGCAACGTGTGGGAGGCCGCCACCGACGCCACGATCGCCACGGCCGGGCTCGGCAACGTCTTGTGGATCGTCGATCTGAACCGCCAGAGCCTGGACCGGGTGGTGCCCGGGATTCACGCCGGGCGGCTGGAGGACCTGTTCTCCGCGGCGGGGTGGCGGGTTCTCGAAGTCAAGTACGGCCGCAAGCTCAAGGCCGCCTTCGCCGGTCCGGGTGGTGTGGCGCTGCGCCGCCGCGTCGACGACATGGCGAACGAGGAGTACCAGTCGCTCGTGCGTCTGCCAGGCGCCGCGGCGCGGCGGCAGCTGTTGGACGGCGCGCCGCCATCGGTGCGTAAGGCGCTGGCGGAATCGGTCGCGCAGTACTCGGACGCCGTCCTGCCCGTCCTGCTCGCGGACCTCGGCGGCCACGATCTCGCCGAGCTGATCACCGCCTTCAACACGGCCGACGCGGAAGCCGATCGACCCACTGTCGTCTTCGCCTACACGATGAAGGGCTGGGGACTGCCGATCGCTGGCGATCCGCTGAATCACTCGGCGCTCCTCACCCAGGCGCAGCTGGACGAGCTGGCGCGGGGGATGGGCGTCGACGCGGACGACCAGTGGGCTGGCTTCGCGCCGGATGCTCCCGAGGGTCGGATGTGCCAGGCGGCCGCCCAGCGCCTCTATCCCCACGGGCCGCGACCACCACTGCCGCCGCTCCCCCTCGGCGTCGACGACGTCCCCACCGGTCTGGGGACGCGCGTTCCCGCCGCTATCAGCAGTCAGGAGGCGTTCGGCAACGCGCTGGTGGAGCTGGGTCGCGCCAGCCCGCCGCTGGCGCAGCGGATGGTGACCGCCAGCGCCGACGTGGCCGTGTCCACGAACCTGGGCGGCTGGATCAACCGCCAGGGCGTGTTCTCCGTGCAGGAGGCGCCGACGTCGGCTGACGACGCCCCGCGGCTGCTGCGGTGGCAGCCCGGCCCGCGCGGCCAGCACATCGAGCTCGGCATTGCCGAGATCAACCTGTTCCTGCTGCTCGGCCAGCTGGCTCTCTCCTACGAGCTGAACGGTGAGCTGCTGCTGCCGGTCGGGACCGTCTACGACCCGTTCGTCTGCCGCGGGCTCGACGCCCTCATCTACGGGGCGTACTCGGGCGCAAAGTTCGTCTTTGCCGGCACGCCCTCCGGCATCAGCCTGAGCCCGGAGGGTGGCGCCCACCAGAGCCAGATCACCGTGTCCATCGGTCTCGAGATGCCCGCGCTGCAGCTGTTCGAGCCGAGCTTCGCGCGTGAGACCGAATGGTGCCTCCTCGAAGGACTGCGCCACTGTCTCGACCGGGAGCACGGGGTCAGCACCTATCTCCGTTTGACCACGAAGCACGTGGACCAGTCGCTGCTCGAGCCGGCGCTGGCCCGTCTCGGCGAAGACGAGCTGCGGCGCCAGGTGCTGGCCGGCGGCTACCGGCTGCTCGAGCCGGACGGCCTGGACGATGGTCCCCGCGTGCTGATCGCCACGGCCGGCGCCATGGTGCCCGAGGCGGTGATGGCGGCTCGCGAGCTGCACGCGGAGGGCGTCGCGGCGGTCGTCCTCAACCTGACCGGCGTGAGCCGTCTCTACCGCGGGTGGAAGTCCACCCAGCTCGAGGCCGTGCGCGCCGGCCGAGCCGCGGCCGGCAAGCACCACCTACAGGGTCTGATCCCGGCGGCCGAGCGCTCGGCGCCAATCGTGACGGTGCTCGATGGCGCCAGCCACGCGCTCGCCTTCCTTGGGGCGGTGTTCGGCCAGCGGGTCGTGCCGCTGGGCGTCGACGACTTCGGCCGGTCGGGGACGCGGGCCTCGGTGTACGACTACGTGGGCATCGACGCCGCGCACATCGTCAACGCCGCCCTGGCGGCGCTGGCGCTAGGCGGCAGCGCGTAGCGCCAGCTGCATCCGGGCGACGCCTTCCTGGAGCTGATCCATGGCGAGCGCGTAGGAGAAGCGGATGAACCCGGGTACGCCGAACGCCTCGCCGGGCACGGAGGCCACCAGCGCCTCGTCCAGCAGGTACGCCGACAGCTCGTTCGTCGAGCGCACGACGGCCCCGCGCTCGCCGAGCGGCCGGCCGAGCAGGCCGCGCATATCAGGAAACACGTAGAAGGCGCCGTCGGGCACCGGGCAGACAGCGCCGTCTATGGCCGCCAGGCCCGCCACGATGGCATCGCGCCGCTTCCGGAAAGTAGACACCATCCCCTCCACGTCCTTCTCGACGGCCGGGTCGTTGGCGAGGGCGTGGGTGGCGGCCCGCTGGCTGATGCTGGACGGATGGCTGCTCAGGTGGCTCTGCACGGCGCCGGCAGCGGCCATGAGCGCCGGCGGTCCCACCAGCCACCCGAGGCGCCAGCCAGTCATGGCGTACGCCTTCGAGACGCCGTCGACGATCAGCGTCCGGCCAGCCATGTGCGGCGCGGCGCGCAGCCAGCGCCCAACCGCGACGTAGCCGATACGGGCGTAGATCTCGTCCACCACCACGGCGATGCGCGCGTCCGTCAGGACGTCGGCCAGGGCGGCCAGCTCGCTGTCGGAGTAGACGATGCCGGTCGGGTTCGACGGCGAGCAGAGCGACAGGACCCGCGTGCGTGGCGTCAGGTGTTCGCGCAGGATCTCGGGCGTCAGCTTCCAGGCCGTCGGCGGCGTCTGGACGATGATCGGCTCGGCACCGGCGAGGCGCGCCTGCTCGGCATAGCTGACCCAGTACGGCGCGGGGATAATGACCTCGTCGCCGGTGTCGCAGAGCGCCTGGAACGCGAGGTACAGCGCCTCTTTGGCGCCTGTCGTGCCGAGCACCTGGCCCGGCCCGAAAGGGACGCCACACAGCTCGGCCGTGCGGTCGGCAATGGCCTGCCTGAGGGGCAGCTCGCCGCCGACGGTCGTGTAGTGCGTGGCGTTGTCGGCCATGGCGCGCGCCGCGGCCTGCTTGATCGGCTCCGGCGTCGGGAAATCCGGCTCGCCAACCCCAAACGAGATAACCGGCTTGCCAGCCGCTTTGAGCGCCTTGGCGCGGGCGTCGAGCGCCATCGAGGCCGAGGGGGCGATCTGTAGGGCACGCTTGCCGGGCGGGAAGCCCACGGTTTGGAGTTCGTGTTCGACGGCGGGAGCAGCCATAGGGCCGGATTCTATGGGCTAGGCGACGTCGAGAACGCGAAGCCGCTCGGCACCGCTCGGCGTTTCGGCAATCACCTCGTCGTCCTTCTTGCGGCCGACGAGCGAGCGACCGATGGGCGATTCCTCGGAGATGCGGCCGCGACGGGGGTCGGCCTCGGCGGGCGAGACGAGCAAGTAGGTGGCCTCTTCACCGTCCTCGTGCCGGACCCGGACGTTGGTGCCAAGCCGGGCGATACCGTCGCGGGCTGCCAGCTCCATGGGCTCAGCCACGGCCAGGAGCGCGCGCAGCTCACCGACACGCCCCTCATGCAGAGCCAGCGCATCCATCGCGTCGCGCAGGTCGAGGTTTTCGACGGGGTCGTTACCACCGGCGCGCGCCTCGCCGAGGCGAGCGGAGATGACCGGCAGCTCGGCCTCGAGCCGAGCCAGCTCGTGCTCGAGATCGCGGCGGCCTTCGGGTGTCAGTCGTACAGGTGAGCGTGCCACGGGACGCAGATGCTATCAGCATTGAGGCGTGAGCCGTGGAAAACCGGCGGCGGCCCCGAGCTGTGGCGGCGCGGCCGCCGGCGGCACGTTTCGTGCCAAGGACGGTCGGCTGATGTGGTACGCCGGGTTCCTCAAGAGCTGGACACGCACGACCTCTTTCATCGGCAAGGAAGTGATCGAGGTGGTGCGCCGGCCGGGGGCCTTGCTCAGCCTCATCCTCGGGCCGTTCATCATCATGGGCCTCTTCGGCATCGGCTACAGCGGGCAGTACCGACCGCTGAACGCGATCCTCGTCCTGCCAGCCGGCTCCAGCCTGCCGCGCACGACCGACTTCTACCAGGAGTTCACCGGGCAGGCGGTCACCATCGCCGCCATCACCGAAGATGACAACGCTGCGCGTGAGCAGCTCCAGAAGCAACAGATCGACCTGCTGGTGATCGCCCCCGCCGACGTGGAGCAGCAGTTTCGCGGCGGCCAGCAGTCGACCATCCGGGTCGAGTACAACGAGCTCGACCCGGTGCGCGACAACTACGCCCGGTTCGTCATCTACCGCCAGGTGCAGGAGCTCAACCGGGCTATCATCGAGCGCGCCGTGTCCGAAGGCCAGCAGTACGCCGTCCAGACCACCGGGTCCCAGGAGCTGACCGCTATCCCGCCGGCTACCATCGCCGCGCCGACGCGCTCCGACACGCAGAACCTGGCGCCTATTCAGCCCACGGTGGTCGCCTACTTCGCGCCAGCGGTCCTCGCGCTGGTCCTGCAGCACATGGGGGTCACGCTGACCGCCATGTCCATGGTGCGGGAGCGGCTGTCGGGGGCGATGGATGTCTTCCGCGTGGCCCCGGTGCGCACGCTCGAGATCCTGATCGGCAAGTACCTGGCTTACAGCTTCTTCAACCTGTCGATCGCCGCTCTCGTGTGCTTCCTGATGGTCGGCTTCCTCGGGGTGCCGCTGCGTTCGCTGCCCAGCGACCTCGCGGTCGTGGTAGCGCTGCTGAGCTTCGCCTCGCTGGGCCTCGGGCTGTTGGTGTCGACAATCGTCGACTCGGAGCGTCAGGCTGTGCAGCTGTCGATGCTGGTTCTGCTAGCGTCCGTCTTCTTCAGCGGCTTCGTCCTACCGCTGGACCAGTTCCTCCCGTACATGCGCTACGCGGCGTACGCGCTGCCGGTGACGCATGGCATCCAGCTCATGCAGGACTTCATGCTGCGCGGCTACACGAACTCGTACTGGGAGCTTCTGGCGCTGGCGACCATCGGCGTCGTGCTCTTCCTGGCAACGTCCCTCACGCTCCGCCGCAACATGGTGCCCGCGTAGGGTGGAGCCCCGCGTGAGACGCTCCGATACCTGGTTCCACGACCCCGAGATGTACGGGTTCGTGCGCCGCGCCTTCACCAAGAGCATGGGCTACGACGACCAGGACATGGCGCGGCCGATCATCGGGATCGCTCAGACGTGGAGCGAGCTGAACAACTGCAACAACAATCTGCGCGAGCTGGCGGAGTTCGTCAAGCGCGGCGTCTGGCAGGCCGGCGGTACGCCCGTAGAGTTCCCGACGATCTCCCTGGGCGAGCTGTTCGTCAAGCCAACCACCATGCTGTACCGCAACCTCCTGGCTATCGACACGGAGGAGATGATCCGGGCGCATCCGCTGGACGGGGTGGTGCTCCTGGCGAACTGCGACAAGACCACGCCCGCGCAGCTGATGGGCGCTGCCAGCGCCAACGTCCCGGCGATCCTGCTCACGGGCGGCCCGACCCTGAGTGGGCGCTTCCGCGGCGAGAGCCTGGGCGCCTGCACCGACTGTCGGCGCTTCTGGGCCGAGTACCGCGCTGGGACCGTGGACGACGACGCCATGCGCGAGCTCGAGGACGGTATCTGCCGCTCCGACGGCCACTGCACAGTGATGGGGACGGCCAGCACGATGGCGGCGACCGCCGAGGCGCTCGGCATCGCGCTGCCCGGCTCGGCCGCCATCCCGGCACCTGACAGCCGGCGGCTCCGCATGGCGGAGGCCGTCGGCCGCCAGATCGTGCAGACCGCCGAGCAGGGCATCCGCCCGAGCGACGTGCTGACGGCCAGGGCCTTCGAGAACGCGATCAGGCTGATGATGGCCGTGGGCGGGTCGACCAACGCCGTGATCCACCTCGCGGCCATGGCCGGCCGGCGCGGCATCAGGCTCCCCCTCGACCTGTTCGACCGCATTGCTCGGGAGACGCCGTTCATCGCCAACCTGCGGCCCAGCGGCGCCTTCCACATGGAGCAGCTGTTCGAGGCCGGCGGGGTACCGGCCGTCATGAAGATCCTGGCGGGGGCCGGCCTGCTCCACCTGGACGAGCCTACCGTGACCGGCAGGACGATCGGCCAGCAGCTCGACCGGGTGCCCCCGCTCGGTCGCGACGCCATTGCCGGCTCTGGCTGGTATGGGTCGCAACAGATCCTCTTCCCCGTGGAGGCCCCGCTGGCCCCCCAGGGCGGTATCGCCATTCTCCGGGGCAACCTGGCCCCGGACGGCGCCGTGATCAAACAGACAGCCGTGTCGCCGCACCTGCTGAAGCATCGCGGCCAGGCGGTCGTCTTCTCGTCGCTGGCGGACCTCGGTCGGCGCATCGACGACCCCACCCTGCCGGCCACCCCGGACAGCGTGCTGGTGCTGCAGAACGCCGGACCGCGTGGCGCGCCGGGCATGCCGGAGGCGGGCGGTCTGCCCATCCCGAAGAAGCTGCTGGCTGCTGGCGTTCGCGACATGGTGCGCATCTCTGATGCCCGCATGAGCGGCACCGCCTACGGCGCGGTCGTCCTGCACGTCGCGCCAGAGGCGGCCGTTGGCGGGCCACTCGGGCTGGTGCAGAACGGCGACTGGATCGAGCTGGACGTGGCGGGTCGCGTCCTGCGGCTCGAGGTTCCCGACGAGGAGCTGCGGCGGCGGCGGGCGGCGTGGCAACCGCCCCTGTCGCTGCGCCAGCGGCGCGGCTACGCACGCATGTACGTGGAGCACGTGCTCCAGGCTGACCGGGGCGTCGATTTCGACTTCCTGGTCGGCGGCGACGACGACGGAGGTGCTGAGCCAGATGATCCGCCTGTATGACGAGGCGACCGAGGAGCTGATCGGCGATCTGACCGAGGAGGAGCTGGACTTCATGCACGACCAGCTGGAAGAGGAGCACGCGGACGACGACGACTACTACATCCACCAGGACACGATCGACCTGTTCGCCGCCCGTGGCGGCGACCCGCACCTGATCACGCTGCTCCGGACCGCCCTCGGCTCGCGCTCGGCCATGGACGTTCGCTGGGTGCGCGAGGATTGAGCGCTCCCAGCCAGCGTCTGGCGGGGGGACCGCAAGCAGTCGGGCGTGCGCGCTGCGCTCCACCGTAAGGGGGAAGACCATGATATTGCGTGCCTTGCGTCTCGCACCGGCGTGTCTCGGGTTGGTGCTGAGTGCCGCTTTGCTGCTGCCGCCAGCGGTCGCGGCTGCCGGCCCGGTCGACTCGGCCGCCTGGCGGCACAGTGGCGCCTGCCTCGTCGTGGATACAGACGTGGCATTGGACGATCTGCGGGCGTTTGCCGTGCTGCTGCCGCAGCGTACCCCAGACGTCGTCGTGGTGACCGAAGGGATCTCGACAGTGGCCCGAGGTACCACGGCGATCGGCATGTACCTGGGGGCCGCCGAGCGCGCCATTCCGGTGATCCAGGGGGATACGGCCACAGCGCCGCCGAACTACGACTGGCTGCCCCCCGTGCGTGCCAATGCGGAGCGGCTCAATGGCTTTCTCGCGGCGGCTGTGCCGGCCATGCCGGCGCCGATCGACGTTGCCGACGCGGTCCAGGACGCCACGCGCGGGTGCGCCGCCGTCGACGTGCTGGCCCTTGGCCCCTGGACGTCGTTCGTGCACTACGCGCCCAGGCTGGACGGCCGGCTCAAACAGGTCATTGCCTCGGGTCGTCCGCTACCAGAAACGAACCCCGACAACTTCAACTGCGAATACGACCGGGCCAGCTGCGCCGTGGCCGACGCGCTCCTGCGCCGTGCGCACCACGCCGTCTGGGTCGACCTCCCCACAGACACGAGCCCCCGGCCGTCCTATGCGCCCACGCCCGCGATGGTCAACGCCTTCGGGGTGGCCGGCTTGCCGGGGGTGTTGCGCACCGCGCTGAATCTCGATCCGAGCCCCTGGCTGACCACGCGGCTCTGGGACGATAGCGCGGCGCTCTACCTGTTGCATCCTGACGGGTTTACGCCTCACGGCGCCCATCTGGAACCCGCTGTCGACGAAGCGACGCTCCGCAATCGCGAGGTGCAGGCGGTGAACAGCCCAGAGAAACCGTGGCGCCCGTGGCACGACGCTGACGTCGCTCAACTGCTGGACTAAGCTCCAGGTGGGGGCGTTACGATGCCATTCCCTGGCGACGGTGCACCCTCCCGCTCGGGATAGCAGCTTGATAGGTGGAGGCTGCGGCTACTGGTGCTGTGGAGCTGGCGTATCCTTGCGCCGTGGCGCCCGAGGATCAGGGGATATCGCAACATCGCGGGGACGTTATTGCCACGGTGCCAGGCTCCGCGGATGAGCCCCGCCTCAACCGTCGGGTGGAGGACCGCCTCATCCCTGTCCTCGAGAGCGCCGACGCCGTGGTCTACGGCCTGGTGGGCCTGGTCTTCCTGGCCGCGGCACTGGGGATGCTCGGGTACAGCGTGATCGCCTTCCCGACCAACCTGGAGCACGATGGCTTTCCGTTGGCGATCGTCACGCTGATCAACGACCTGCTGCTGGTCATGATCATCATGGAGGTTCTGCGCACTGTCCTGTCGTACCTGGCGGAGCGCGGTGGCTCGCTGCGCCCGTTCCTGTTCATCGCGGCCATCAGCGCCACGCGGCGCATCCTGGCCATCGGGGCTCAGATGAGCGTGACGGGGGACACCCTGGGACCCGAGCGGTTCCAGCGGTCCATGGTCGATCTCAGCGTCAATGCCGGCGCCATCCTGGCCATAGCCATCGCCCTCTTTCTGCTCGGCCGTCGTAGCACTACTGAGGCGTCGTGAGCCGATAGCTGTCAAGTCCGCGCCGCCGTCGGACTACGGGCAACCCCCGCGGGTACGGGCCGGCGCTGCTGGAGAAGGCCCCCGGGGAGTCGAGCGACGGTGTGATGGGTTGCCTCGGTGCCGGCCGAACACCGCCTGGGCCCTCCATAGACCTTGTGTCCGCACCGCCGACATATGTAGAGTATGGCGTGCCGCGGCCGCCGAACGCCTCGCCCCAGACCTTGCGCGTGCTGGAGCAGCTGCTGGCTCGGCCCGCTGCCTGGCACTATGGCTACGCGCTCAGCAGGCACACGGGGCTGAAGTCTGGCACGCTCTACCCGCTGCTGATGCGGCTGCAGGACCAAGGCTGGCTGGAGACCCAGTGGGCCCCAGCGGAGACCCCCGGCCGGCCGGCGCGCCACACGTACCGCCTGACCGCCGCGGGTACGGAGGCTGCCCGGGCAGTGCTCCAGGCGGCCGAGCGGGCGCCGCGAGCCGTGCCCCGCCCGCGGCGCGGGGCTGACGCGTGAGCCACCTGGACCGCCTGGCCGCGGCTGCCGCGCGGGCGGTGCTGGCGTGGAGCACAGCGCACGCCCACCCGGCGCGGCGCCAGTGGGTCCGCGGGCTGGCGGCCGAGCTGGACGAGATGAGCAGCGGCACCGAGCAGTTGGCGTGGGCCCTCGGCACCCCAGGACTGCTCTGGTATGAACCGGGAGGCATCATCATGCGGTCGCGACTGGCCCTGTCCAACCCGCGCGGCCTGGGTGTCCTGGTGGGCGTGCTGCTGGTGGGCCTCACCGCGGCGCTGCTGGTGGTGGGGGTGCCCGTGATGATGGACGCGGCCGTGCCGGTCGACACCCAATGCACCGCGTCGCACACGCCCTCCGCGCCGGCGCCAGCCCAACCGATCACGGCGGCCGATTATGTGGTCCTGGGGGACTATGACGAGGAGCGCGGCGCCTGTGCCGAGGCGGTCGCCGCCTACACGCGGGCGATTGCGCTGGAGCCCGACCTGGCAGCGGCCTACAACAATCGCGCCATCACCCGCATGCACCAGCAGCGCTACGCCGATGCCCTGGCGGACCTGGACCAGGCCATCAGCCTGCGGCCCACCTATGCCAACGCGCTGATGAACCGGGGCGACATCTACAACTACTACGGCCCGATCAACTACGGTCGCGCGGTCGCCGACTACGACCGAGTGATCGCGCTGGGCGCGACGCAGGGTACCAGCGTGTGCGGCCACCGGCTGCTGGCCATCAACCACGGCTGGGGTGTCGGCGTGCTGGCGAACATCGTCCTGCACGGGGCCGACGGCGGCTGCGCGGTCCCCAGCCCGCGCAGCTGACCGGGTCGCCCGCCAGTCCCAGCCCGAGACAGCATGGCGCGCGTCCGGCCTGCGCGCTGTACGGGTACTGGCCACACCCACCCGAACATACCCGACACGCGTGACGCCCAGGACTATCGCTCAGCTCTGATCGCCGCCGCCCACCAGGTCCTCGCCATCGTCGCCTACCAGCAGCCCGTCACCCGGGCCGACATCGAGCGGATTCGTGGCGTCGAGAGTGACGTCGCTATCAGGTACGGGTCGCCACAGACATGCCCGAAGTTCGCCGGCTCAGCCGGCCACCCACGGTGCCGATGATGGCACCCCCCACAGCGCCCAGCAGGACACCGACCAGGATATTGAGGGCCGGCTTGCCAAAGAGCACGTACGCCACGCCCCCAACCGCGCCGCTGATGGCGCCCGCCAGGCTGCCTGCGAGTGTCCCAGCCAGCACCCGGCCGGAGCGCTTGCCTGCCCGATAGCCGGTCAGCCCATACGTGGCGACAGGCAGCACGATGGCGCCGCCAACCAGCGGCACCTCGGGGATCCACGACAGGGACGGGGTCAGACCAACAATGGCCAGCACCACCACGCAGGCACCGAGCGCCACGCCGGCGCGGAGTCCTTCGACGAACACGATCTGGCTGATGTCCCGCACGAACACCTTGTGGGTCATCCCTTTCCCAGCGTCTCACCGGCGCGCGACGGCGTCAGGGGCCGGTCTCCCCTGGACCCGCCGAAGGGACCAGGCGGGCAGGGGAGCGGCGCCGGCAAAGCGTCACGCCAATCGCCGCCCACGGGTCAGTCCGTCCGCGCATCCAGCCAGCGCGCTCCAGGTCGGTCACCAACTGCGCCAGGGCCGTGCGCTCCGCTGCCAGGTCGACCTGTGGTTGGAAGGGCGGCGACGTGGCGACCACCCGGTGGTCGCCCTGCTCTTCGATCTCAGCCACGTACACGAACGTGTCGTGGGAGTCGTGGGAAGGCCGTTCGAGCACGACACGAGCCGTCTCAATGGTCAATGGATCGGTACCACTCGCAGCGGGTTGTTCGGGGGCCATATCACTCTCCCTGCCTCTGGCCGAGGATAGCTCACCCGGGCGGCCAGGGCGAGAACGTCAGCTGCGACCACTTGTTCCGGTCTGCAAGGTCAGACGGCCGCTCGGCCAGCCACCCGACACCCAGCAGTAGGACCGCCACGGCGACCACGCCCGCCAGCCAGCCCACCACACCCCCGACCGCGACCGCCGGCGGCGTGACTGGGGAGCGGTGACGCTCGGCGCTGACCGCCACTGTGGGCGGCGGATCTCCCGACCGTGCAAACATTGACGTTCTAGACATTGCACGTCCAGGGTGGACGGGCCACACCTTCGACCGCGAGCCGCTCCAGGGCCGGCGCCGCGCCAACTGTGTAGCATCGCGCAGTGAGCACGCCCTTTGCCCCCGAGCAGCTGGTCTACGACCTCGTCGCGGCCGGCGAGCCCCAGCTGCCGCCCGACGGTACCAGCATCGTCTATTCCCTCGGCTGGGCCGACCGCGAGGCCGACACGAACAGCAGCCAGCTCTGGCTGTGCGCCCGCGACGGCTCCGAGCCACGTCAGCTGACCTTCGCTGGAAAGCGCAACGCCAGCCCACGCTGGTCTCCCGACGGGCGGTGCATCGCCTTCGTGTCCGACCGGGGTCAGGGGAGTGGCCTGTTCGTACTGCCGGCCAGTGGGGCTGGCGAGGCGCGCGGGGTCACGCGCCACCAGCCGCCCGTCTCGGGTCTGGCCTGGTCGCCAGATGGCTGCTCGATCGCCTACGTCACCCTGTTCGACCCCGACAACCCCGCCGAGCACGCTCCGCCGGAAGGGGCCGCGCCCAAGGTCCGCGCTACTCGGCGCCTCGACTACAAGCAGGACAACCGCGGCTATCTCGGGGATGCCCGCCGCCAGGTGTTCGTGGTGGACGTGGCGACCGGCCAGCGCTGCCGACTCACCCAGGAGGCCCTCGACTTCGAGTACCCCCAGTGGTCGCCGGACGGCGAGTGCCTCGCCGCCAAGCTCACCACCGACGGCCCGACGCATTCGCAGCTGGCCCTGATCGACCGCGCCTCAGGCCAGACGCAGCGTCTCGGGCCTGAGGACGGCTCGGTGGACGTCTGGGCGTGGTCGCCCAGGGGCGACTCCGTCCTCTACGCTGGCGACCCTGGGCGCAGCCGGCAGGCGGACTTTTTCTTGTACGACCGTCGCAGTGGCCAAACGCGGCGCCTCACGGACGACCTCGACTGCGCCCCGTACGCCGGTTTTCCGACCCTCATCCCGCCCGCGCAGCCGGTCTGGCTCGACGACCGGCGGGCGCTCTTCCACGCGGTTCGAGCCGGGGCGAGCGGGCTGTACGTGCTCGACGTCGAGACCGGAGCCGTCGAGTGCGAGTGGCGCAGCGAGTCGCTCGACATTGGCCTCAGCGTGGACCGCGCCGGGCGCTACGCGGTGCTTGGTCACTCGAGCTTCGACGCGACGGGCGAGGTGGTCGTCTACGACCGCTCGGCGGGTGGGCGGCGGCTGGCCACCCGCCTCAACGCGCCGCTCTTCGAGCGCTCACCAATCAGGCGCGGGGAGCCGTTCCAGCTTCAGCGGGGCGAGTTCACCATCGATGCCTGGCTGCATAAGCCGCCTAACTTCGACCCCTCTCGCCGCTACCCTCTCGTGCTGGACGTCCACGGCGGCCCCCACGGCTACTACGGCTTTGCCTTCAATCCCATCCCGCAGCTGCTTGCCTCGAACGGCTTCCTGGTGGTCTACGCCAACCCACGCGGCTCTGGATCCTACGGTCGCCGCTTCGCCCAGCAGGTGATGGGCGACTGGGGTGGCGCGGACTACCTCGATCTCATGGCGGTTGTGGACCGCGTCCTCGACCATCCCTGGGCCGACCCGGAGCGGACGGGAATCTGGGGCTACAGCTACGGCGGCTATATGACCGCCTGGACCATCGGTCACACCGAGCGCTTCCGGGCGGCCGTGTGTGGCGCGCCCTGCTTCGACCTGGAGTCGATGTACGGCACCAGTGACATCGCCTACGCCTGGGGGCGCGAGGAGTGGGGCGGGCCGCCGCACGAGCGGCATGAGTGGTACGCAGCGCACTCACCGTCGAGCTTCGCGCACCGCGCCCGCACGCCGACGCTGATCCTGCAAGGCGAGGCCGACGAGCGCTGTCCGGCGGGCCAGAGCGAGCAGATGTTCGTGGCGCTCAAGCAGGCGGGTGTGGAGACGGAGCTGGCGCGCTATCCAGGCGGCGCGCACACCATGCTGCGCGTCGGGCCGCCCTCGCACCGAGTCGACTTCTACGCGCGCCTGCTGGGCTGGTTCCGCCACTACTTGAAGCCCTGACCGAGGCCCTGCCGCTGGCCATGCCAACGACGTCGCGCTGGCACGACCCGGAACAGGCCGATGTGGGCGTACAGCCAGGTGGTCGCCCACGTTGACGACGCTCATCAGCCGGCCTGGTCGTGGCGCGCCGCGGATCCCGGCACGTGCGGCGCTCGGCGTCGGCCGCTGCTCGGACCCTGGTACGCTAGAAGTCGCTCGCTTGTCTGTTTTGGCCGTTCCTGGTCGCCCGTGCTCACAGCTGCCCCGTTCAACGCGCTCGGGTCTCGGTCCGGACTGCGTCGCCCGCTGGCCGTCGCTGGAGGATAGTTTCCATGGTCCACCCCAGTCGTCGCCGATTCCTTCGCTGGTCAGCCCTGATCCTGGGGACCGCCGTACCGGCGGGCGTGCTCGCCGCCTGCCAGGCGCCGACCGGCTCGGCCAGCCCCACCGTAGCGCCGCCCACTCAGCCGGCGGCTGGGGCACCCGCGGCAACCGCGGGTGCCCCAGCCGCGGCGCCGGCTCCAACCTCGGCCGGGGCGGCCGCCGCTCAGGCCCCGGGTGGCGAGTGGGTCGTCGCCATCACGGAGGACCCTGACACCCTCGACCCCCAGAAGACCGCCGCCGCCGTCACGGGCACCATCTACCGGTACCTCGGCGACCCGCTAGTCGCCAAGGACTTCGACCGCAAGATCGTGCCGGGCCTTGCCAAGAGCTGGAAGGTCTCCGAAGACGGCCTCACCTGGAGCTTCGACCTCAAGGACGGGGTCAAGCTCCACGACGGCACGCCGCTCGACGCAGCCGCCCTCAAGGCCAGCTTCGAGCGCGCTCTCACCCCGGAGCTGAAGTCCCCGGTTGCCGCCAGCCTTCTCGGCCCAGTCGACTCGATGACCGCCAGCGGGCAGACGCTCCAGGTCAAGCTCAAGAAGCCGTTCGCGATCTTCCTGGACAACATGGCCGATCCGCGCATCGCCCCGGTCAGCGTCGCCGCGGCCCAGAAGGCGGGCGACCAGTTCGGCCGCCAGCCGGTCAGCAGCGGCCCGTGGAAGTTCGCCGAATGGCAGGCGGGCACCCGCGTCGGCCTCGAGCGCAACCTCGACTACGCCTGGGCGCCACCGTACGCCCACGCCGGCCCGCCGGCCATCAGCAAACTGACGTTCCGCGTGCTGCCCGAGCCGGCCACGGCCACTGCCGCCTTCGAGGCCGGCGAGGTCGACCAGCTCAGCTCCATCAACCCGACCGACGTGCGCCGCCTCCAGGACACCGGCAAGTACGACATCCAGAAGTTCCTGCGGCTGGGCGTCGGCCTGTTCCTGGAGTTCAACGTCACCAAGCCGCCGTTCGACGACCTGAACGTCCGCAAGGCCCTCAACTACGCCATCAACAAGGACGACGTCATGCAGACGGCGCTCGACGGGTTCGGCGAGCTCGCGTACGGCCCGCTGCCACCGTCGATCTGGGGCTACTGGGAGGGCATCAAGGACTACGCGCCCGGCTACGACCCGAACCGCGCCAAACAGCTGCTCGGCCAGGCCGGCTGGCAGCCCGGGCCGGACGGCACGCTCCGGAAGGACGGCCAGCCCCTCCAGTTCACGCTCATGGCCCAGGCGACCGACACCTGGGCGAAGTCGGCCCAGGTGATCCAGTCGCAGCTCAAGCAGCTCGGCGTCGGCATGGAGATCCAGACCTTCGAGTTCGGCACGCTGCTGGCCAAGGAGAAGGCCGGCGAGCAGCAAGCCGGCTTCCAGGGCTACACCTACACCAGCCCCGACATCGTGTACCTGTGGTTCCACTCGTCGAACATCGGCTCCGGGCTCAACCTCAGCCACTTCAACGACCCGAAGCTCGACCAGCTGATCGACGACTCGCGCACCAGCACCGACGATACCAAGCGCCTCTCGGTCTACCAGGACATCCAGAAGTACATCGTCGACCAGGCGCTGTGGGTACCGCTCTGGATCAACTACAACTTCCTGGGCCTTCAGAAGCGGATCGACGGCGCGAAGCTCCACCCGGACGGCTTCATGGTGCTCCAGGACGCGTCGGTCAGGCCCAAGTAGCCCACACTTGAGCGCCTACCTGCTCAAGCGCCTGGCCCTGACCGTCCCGGTCCTGGCTGGCGTGTCGATCCTCGTGTTCGCGATGAGCCACCTCGTCCCGGGCGACCCGGTGGCGATCATGCTCGGCGAGCGGGCGACGAGCGAAGACATGGCGCGGCTGCGGTCACAGCTCGGCCTGGACCGCCCGCTGTACGTGCAGTACCTCGACTTCGTCGGGCGCGCGGTGCGGGGTGACCTTGGCACGTCCATCCGCACCGGCCGCCCAGTGATGCAGGAGATCGGCGAGCAGTTCCTGGCCACCGTGGCGCTCACCCTGGCCGCGACTGGGCTCGCGGGTCTCTTCGGGGTGCTGGCCGGGACGGCCGCCGCCACTGGTCGGCGCGGCCCGCTGGACGGCCTGCTCATGAGCTTCGTCTTGCTGGGCGTCTCGACGCCGACCTTCTTCTCGGGGCTGCTGCTGATCATCGTCTTCTCGCTGTCTCTGAACTGGCTGCCGGTGGCCACCGGCTCGGGCATCGCTCCGCTCATCCTGCCTTCGGTGACGCTGGCGCTGCCGGCCGCCGCGGTGCTGGCCCGCATCACCCGCTCGAGTCTGCTCGAGGAGCTCGGCAAGGACTACGTGCGCACGGCCGCCGCCAAGGGGCTGCGCCGGCCGACCGTCATCGCGCGCCACGTCTGGAAGAACGCCCTGATTCCAGTGGTCACCATCCTTGGCCTGCAGTTCGGCGGACTGATGGCCGGCGCGGTCATCGTCGAGTCGGTCTTCGCCCGGCAGGGGCTGGGGCGGTACACGGTCAACGCGATCAACGCCCGCGACTTCCCCCAGATCCAGGGCACGGTCCTGGTGGTGGCCGTGGTGTACGTGCTGGTGAATCTGCTGGTGGATGTGCTGTATGCGGCCCTCGATCCGCGCATCAAGTACCGCTGAGCTGGGGCTGGACGCGCCCGCGCCGGTGGCCAGGCGACGGCGTGGCGGTGCCCGCGCTTGGCTGCGCCGGGTGCGATCGCCGGCGCGAATTGGGCTGGCGATCGTGCTCCTGAGCGTGCTGGTGGCGATCTTCGCGCCGCTGCTGGCGCCGCACGACCCGGTCGAGATCTTCTCGGGCCAGCTCCGCAAGCCGCCCAGCCTGCGCTTCCTGATGGGCACGGACGAGGTCGGCCGCGACATCCTGAGCCGGGTGATCTACGGCTCGCGGGTGTCGATGCGCGTCGGGCTGATCTCGGTCGGCATCGCGGCCGTGTGCGGGACGCTGCTCGGCCTGGTGGCGGGCTATGCCGGGGGATGGCTCGACGCGGTCGTCATGCGCGCCGTGGACGTGCTGCTGGCCTTCCCGGGCATCCTGCTGGCGATCGCCATCGTCGCCGTCTTGGGGCCTGGCATCGACAACGTGATGATCGCCGTCGGCATCGAGGCGATCCCCGCCTACGTGCGGACCGTGCGCGCCTCGACCCTCTCGGTCCGCGAGCACGAGTTCGTCCTGGCTGCCCGCGCGTCAGGCGCCCCGGCGGGACGGATCATCCTGCGCCACATCCTGCCCAACGTACTGGCGCCGATCATCGTGCTGGCGACGCTCGGCGTCGGGCTGGCGATCCTGACCGCAGCCGGCCTGAGCTTCATCGGCATCGGCGCCCAGCCGCCGACCCCAGAGTGGGGCAGCATGCTGGCGACGGCGCGGACCTACGTGCGCGAGGCGCCCTGGATCGCCACCTTCCCAGGCCTGGCGATCGTGGCGCTGGTGCTCGCCCTCAACCTGCTCGGCGACGGGCTGCGTGAGGCGCTCGACCCGCGGCTGCATTCCGCGACCTGAGGCCTGTGGCTTCGGCAGCACCGTGCGCCGCCAGGGCGGCGGTCTGGCCCTGCCGCGGATCGGGGCCGGGCTGGGCGGGCTGCGCTGGGCGGACGTGCGCGCCGTCCTCGACGAGGAGCTGACCCCGCTGCCGTACGTCGAGCTCTGGTCGCTGCCGCTGGCGTCGAGCTCCTAAGCGCGTAGCGCGAACAAAGGCAAGGGCCTAAGCAGGTGGAGCTCACATGATCAGAAACAGGCAAGACTTACGACCACCTGCTTAGGCCAGGTCCGCGCCGGCTTGCTCCATCGTCCTCGCTTGCTCCATGGTCCTCGGCGGGGTGTCAGTGGATGACGCACACGCTGTTGGATCGGGCGCTGCCGACCTGGGACGTGGCGGAATGCCACGCGATCGACGTCGCGGCGAAGGCAGCGGTGGTGTACGCGGCGGTGCTCGCCTACCGGCCGGATCGTGGGCGGCTGTTTCGGTTGCTAATGGGGCTGCGCGCGACGCCGGCGCGGGTGGCGGCGGGCGGTCACGGCCGAGGGTGGGCCAGGACGCCGAGTTCGGCGGCGGGGCTGGTGGGGTGGACCGAGCGGTTCGGGTTTTCCCTGCTCGGCGAGAGCCCGGGGCAGGAGATCGTGTTTGGGCTCGTGGGGCAGTTCTGGCGGCCGGGTGGGGGGCTCGCCGCCGCGCCCGGCGATGTGGACGCGTTCGCCGCGTTCGCCGCACCGGGGTACGCCCTGGCGGCCTGGGGGTTCCGGGTCGAGGTGCTGGACGGTGAGCGCTGTCGCCTGGCGACCGAGACGCGGGTGCGCGCCACGGACGCCGTCTCGCGGCGGCGGTTCGTTCTGTACTGGTGGCTGATCCGGCCGTTCAGCGGGCTCGTGCGGCGCGAGGCGCTGCGCGCGATCGGCCGCGCGGCTGGCTCGGCGCGACCCGCAAGCGTGCGGTCTGGTGCGTCACCGTAGGTCGTGCACCCGCTCTGTGAGGGCCACGTCGCCGGTCTGAGGCGCGCCGAGCGCTCCTGAGCCACGGCACGGGGCCAGGCTGTCCCGTCGGCCTGGCGCGGGCAGCGGTGGGGTGAGCCAGCCTGGCTCCGGCGCGGGACTCGTGCTCACCCGCTCAGGCTGGCCCCGCGCCGCCGACCCGCAACGCGCCAGCGGCCTACCCAACGCCTCGACCAGCCGTACTTCCACGCGCAACACGACGTTGGCTACAGCGACGACATCGCCCAGCGTCTCGGGTGTGCCCAGCGTTTGTACGTGCCGCCGGTACCCTCACCCCAACCCTCTCCCAGAGGGAGAGGGAGCCTCATTGGCGTCCCCTATGGAGGAGACACTGGCGGTGTTCCGCCTCTCCCTCTGGGAGAGGCCGGGCGTAGCCCTGGGGCGAAAGCGTGGCGGCTGCTCCCGCCACGTGAGGGGCGTCGCGACATGCTACAAACGTCGGGCTCACCCCAGCGTCTCCAGACGCACCGCAGAGGCCAGGGCTCGCCCCTGCTGGCCGCCGCACTGCACTCGCCATAGACTATGCCCATGCGGGTGGTGTCCGTGGCGTCGGTTCCGCTCACCCACGACGGGCCTGGCACCAGCAGCTCGCCAGCACGGCAACAGCCCGGGGTTCGACGTTGGCTCCAGGTGCTGCTACTCGCCGCGATAGCGGGCTGCGTCGCAGCCATTAGCCCGACCACGACCGACAGTCCCCTGGCGCCGCCACTGCTATCGCTGCTGCTGGCATGGTGGATGGTGGCTCCGCTGGCACACCTGGACCTGCCGCGCCGTCGGCTGCTCGTGATGGTGGTGGGCGTCGCCGGCGGCGATGTTGTCGCGAATCTTTCCCTGTTCGGCCACGGCTCTCTGGTCGTTCTGACGCTCCAGCAGGTCCTGGATCGCTCCTGGCTCGTTGCGGGGCCAGTGGCCCGACCCGGCTCAACCTTGAC